>ERZ808252.2258-NODE-2258-length-12036-cov-3.045656_pt1 | contig 12036 bp, 8 predicted proteins | sample MGYA00521242_ERZ808252 | MGnify/ENA primary metagenome ERZ808252 (study PRJEB31516, sample SAMN03275581) | gut metagenome | biome: mammalia-associated habitat; material: feces | host: Papio cynocephalus | place: Kenya | collected 2012-08-07 ...
TGATGGCCCTAAGCGCGACAACAAGATCAAAGGGGCGATCTTCCTCAAGCGGATTTTGGAGAGCAATTCGATAATTACGATGTCGATGTCGGCTGGAAAAAGCTTTCCTTATCCTTTTGCCAAAGGATTCGTCGACTTGGCCAATGGGCATCTTTTCAAAGGAATCAAGGATTTTTGCTTGCCCATCAAGACGGCAGAACTTCCGAAACATAAAAAGAAAGCCTCTTAAGGAGAAAAAACATGGAGAAAAGAAAGTTATTGGATCACAAAATATTCGATAGTCGCATCCATTCGCGAAGCGTAACGGGAAAAGAGAAATGGCTCGGCTATCTTTTGGGGCCATGCGGTGCGCTTTTGCTAAATGCCGTGCTTGCCACTTATCTTAACGTTTATTACACCGACGTTTTGAAATTGACTACCGTTTGGGGCGGCGCTTTCTTGGTGATATTCCCGCTTATTTCGAAAATCGTCGATGCGGCGACCAATGTCCTAATGGGCTACATCATCGACCGGACCAAAACCAAGCAAGGCAAGGCGCGGCCATGGCTTTTGCTTTCGGCTCCGTTGGTCGCTATCACTGGCGTTCTTCTTTTCCTCGTTCCTAACGCAAGCGAAACGGTGCAAGCCATTTGGGTGATTCTTTCCTACAACCTTTTCTATTCTTTCGCTTATACGATTTTCAATATGAGCCACAACCTCATGTGTCCCCTTTCGACGAGGAATACGATTCAACGAGGTGGGCTATCGGTTTTCAATCAAATCTCAACCATCATGATGAGTGGCATTATCGTGGCCCTTCTCTTCCCCATGGCCATTATGCCGATTTTAGGCGTAGACAAGACGAAATGGATTCTCGTGATGGGCATCATCTCCGCCTTGTCCCTTCCTTTGACGCTTCTTGAGTACTATTTCACGAAAGAGAGGGTGACGGAGGAACAAGGGCAAACCGAAGCGAGCAAAATTCCGTTTTTAACGCAATTAAAAGTCGTTTTGACGGATAAATACATGCTTATCATCTTCATCTATTTCCTCATTTATACTTTGGCCTCTTCCCTTAAAAACCTTGGCCTTGTGTATTATTGCAACTACGTTTTGGGGAGCTATAACGATGGCACCACCCAAACCCTTGTTTCGGTTATTGGCGGCATTCCGATGGGAATTGGCATCTTTGCCGTTTGGCCGCTTGCTAAAAAATTCGGCAAACGGAACGTTACCATGGCCGGTTTTGTCCTATATGCCCTTGGTTCTGAAATTTGTTGGATAGTTCCAAACAATATGGTGATTGTCCTTATTGGCCAATTTATCAAGAATATCGGTGGGCTCCCTTGCGCTTACGTGTTCATGGCTCTTTTCGCCGATGGGTTAGATCATCTTGAGTGGAAAAGCGGCATCCGTTGCGATGGGACGGCAATGTCCATCTATAACATCATCGCCGTCTCCATGGTGGGGATCGCGACAAGCATTTTTAACGCCATGCTTTCCTCTAGTGGCTACGTGGCTCCCGAAATCGTCGATGGGGTCACCATTGCCATAGACCAATCAACGGCTGTGAAGAATATGATCACTTTCGCTTTCGTTGGGCTGGAGACGATGACTGGCGTTATCTTGGCCGTATTGCTTTTGTTCTTAAACGTCGAAAAGACGATTGGCAAAAAACAAGAGAAGATTCGGGAATACCAAAAGGCAGACGCGTTAAGCCGGGGGGAGGAATGGATCGCTCCGGAAATAAGGGCCGCCGAAGATGAAGAGAAATATCTTCTTGAAAACGAAGAAGCCTTTGTGAGCGCCCTTAGGATGAAATGCGATAAGAAGGGCTTAAATTTCGATACGGAACTTGCCAAACACAAGCAATCCTTGGCTGAGAAAGAAAGCAAAAAAGCCAAGAAAAAGCTTCTCCTTGAAGAAAAAGCCGCCAAAAAAGAGCAACTAAGGAAAGCCAAAGAAGAAGCCGAGCTTGCCTCTCTTTCAATAGAGAAGCGCGAAAAGAGAGAGCAAAAGGAAAAGCTTCGCGCCGAAAAGGAAGAAAGAGCTTGGAAAAAGGAACTTCATGCCGGCGAAGCTTACCGTCTTAAGATCCGTGAGGAACTTGCGTCCAAACGGAAATAAAAGCTGGGATTATTTCCTTTTTGTCTGGTTCTTCTTATGTGGAGCGCTGGGAGAAACCCTCTAAAGAGGAAAAGCTTGATATGCTCGTTTGTCAACTTCCACCAGCGAGGCCAGTCGGAACGTATCGCTTAAGATTGTTTCTACAGTCGATGCTAAGACTCTCCATGGGACTATCAATTACATCATCGATTACGGAAAAAGGACATGGCAATGTCCCATGGCTCTTTACACCAACGCCTATTGCGAGAGTGCTTCTTACGTTGCCATGGTCGCCTCTTTAAAAAGAAATCGCTGGAAGAAAAACGTCGGCGTCATCGATCTCTATGCCGATAAGGCTCTTAACGACATATCCTCTAAGGAAAGGAAACTCTATTTGGCCGACAAGATCCATTTGACTAAAAAAGGTTATTTGGAGTGGTGGACACCGAAAATGGAACGATATATGTGTGCCTTTATAGGAGAATAAAATGAAAGCAATCAATTTGAAAACCGAATACCTCGTGAATCCCTTAGGAATCGATATCAAACATCCTTGCCTCTTATGGAATTGCGATGCCGGGATGAAGCAAAAGGCCTACCGAATCCTCGCTCTAAAGAAGGGAAGCGTCGCTTGGGATAGCGGCAAGGTTTTTTCTAGCTCCATGCGAGCCCAGTATCCTTGTGAGCTTTCCTCTCGAGAACGTGTCGAATGGAACGTCACTCTTTGGGATGAGAACGATAAGATGGGCGAGGCTTCCGAAATGGCCTTTTTCGAAATGGGGCTATTGAAAAAAGAGGATTTTACGGCTCGTTGGATCAGAGGGAATTATCGCGTCCATAAAAGCAAACGCTATCCCGTCGATTGCTTTCGGAAGGGATTCCATGCCGATGCCCCCCTCAAAGCGAGGCTCTATATCACAGCCTTTGGCCTTTATGAAGCCAAAATCAATGGGAAACGCGTTGGCGATTTCGTCCTTGCGCCCGGTCATACCGACTACACGAAGCGCATTCAACTTCAAACATACGACGTTACCGATTTGATTGAGTCGGGCGATAACGATATCGAAGTGGAATTAGCCGATGGGTGGTATCGTGGTAGTTGCGGCGCTTGGGGGCTAAGGAACCAATATGGGACCAAAACGAAACTATATGCGCAGCTTGAAATAACGGATAAATATGGGAAGGTGACGACAATCGGCACTGATAAGACGTAGCGACGGCCCAATTCGTTTTGCCGATAACAAAGATGGGGAGATTCTCGAAGCTTGGCGTCTTCCTTCCTATTCTTCGAAAGCGAAAGAAACCCAGTGCGATATTTTGCCCACTTCCTCCAATAATGTCTCCGTCACCGAGCACGAAAGATTCTTTGCGAAAAGTGTCATTGTCACGCCAAAAGGCGCAAAAGTCCTTGATTTCGGCCAAAACATCGCTGGCTATATCTCCTTTAAGGTCATGGCGAAAAAAGGCCAAAAAATCAAACTTCGTTTCGGGGAAATGTTCGACAAAGAAGGGGAATTCACCCAGAAGAACATCCAATGCGCCAATAAGAAACGCACCAAAGTCACGCCCCTTCAACAAGTGGTGTTCTTTTGCCGAGATGGTTTAAACGAATATAAGACGAAATTCGCGATTTTCGGTTTTCAATATGCGGCTATTGAGACTGAGGTCGAATGGAAGAAGGAAGACTTCACCGCAATCGCCGTTTATAGCGATATGGAAGAGACTCTTTCTTTCGAAAGCAGCAACGCCCTTTTGAACAAGTTTGTGGAAGCGACGCGGTGGTCGGCCAAAAACAATCATGCGGATGTTCCTACTGATTGTCCAACGAGGGAAAGGCACGGTTGGACGGGCGACGCTCAAATATTTTGCGACACCGCCTCTTATCTTTTTAACTACGTTCCTTTTGCGAGGAAATACGTTTTCGATATGATCGATGGCCAACGGAAAAATGGCAAATTCCGACAAATCACCCCTAAAGGCGGTGTTGATTTCTATATGAATTTCATGGATGGCTCGGCTGGATGGTCCGATGCTGGCGTACTTATTCCATATCGCATCTATAAACGATATGGCGATAAGGAGATTCTTGAAGAGAGCTATACGGCCATGAAAAAATACGCCGATTTCAAGATAAAAACATTAGGAAAATGGTATCCGACCGCTCTAAAAACGGGACTTCCTCGCAAATACAAGAAATGCGTCTCGAATTACGGTCAATCCTATGGCGAATGGGCGGAGCCTACGGAAGTGCATATCACCAATTTCAAGGATTTTGCGTGTCCCCATCCGGAAGAAACGACGGCTTATATCGTCTATATGCTCCAAACCATGGCCGATATAGCGGGGATTTTGGGAAAAACAGAAGATAAAAAACGCTTTTTTGGATATGCTGAAAAAGCCAAAAAAGGCTATCAAAAGCTCCTTGAATGTCCAAAGTTTTCCCTCGATACGGATAGACAAGCGAAACTCGTCCGTCCTTTATACTTCGGTCTTCTCGACGAAAAGCAGAAAGAATTCGCCCAAAAACGACTCCTCAACGCCCTCGATCATTTCGATTGGAAACTTGGCACAGGCTTTTTAAGCACTCCCTTCATCCTTTACGTTTTGGAAGATATCGGCATCGAATATGCCTATAGGCTTCTAGAAAACGAGAAAATGCCAGGTTGGCTCTTTATGCCAAAAATGCGCGCGAATACAATCTGGGAGAGTTGGGAGGGCACCGAAGCGCAAGGGGGTATTGCTTCCCTTGATCACTATTCCAAAGGCGCGGTGCTCGAATGGGTGTTTAGCGAAATGTGCGGCATCAAGGTGACAGGCGAAAATACGCTTACAATTGCCCCGAAGCCGGGAGGAAACTTCACCTTCGCCAAATGCTCCTATCAAAGCATCTATGGCAAGGTGTCTTGCGAGTGGAAAAAACAAAATGGGAAGACCTTTTATAAAATATCGATCCCTTCGAACGTGACGGCCAAAGTCCTTTTGCCTCATCTCGAAAAAACGCTCCTTGCGGGCGAATATGAGTTTAGCGAGTGAAGAAAGCCTTCTTTAATGTCAAAAACAAAACGTTGATCGAAAGCGCTCTCTTGCTATCGAAAAAGGCGGCCATTGGATAAGGGATTCCTCTCTTTCTTCCCGAAAAACTCGAAACGCCTTCGAAATCCGTGTATACTATCTTCACGCCCCGATAGCGCAACTGGATAGAGTATCAGACTTCGAATCTGAGGGTTACGGGTTCGACTCCTGTTCGGGGCGCCAAACCAAGAAAGAGAACGCTTTCGAGAAATCGAAGGCGTTTTTTGTACGAGCAGTTTTGCTTCATTCGCTAAGGCTTGACCCAAAATCTTCCAAAGAAGATCCGCCTTTGAAACGAAAAGACAAACGCTCTTTGAAAGGAGTGGGACTACGGCCCCTTATCCTCAAGTTGACAAAAATCTCAAAAAAAGTTCTAATAACGGCTGTTCATCGGAGGATGCCTTGTTCTCCTAGAAACAACAGCTGGACAAGACTATGACCGAAACGTCTGTTCTTGCTCGGCTTATTTTTTGGTTTGAAGGGCAGTGGTATGAATTTAATCAAAGACGATATCAAGAAACTCTATTGGCGATATTTGGCGACTTCTTTTGGCAGTGCGATTATCGGATGCATTTATAGCCTCGTTGATATGGCGGTGGTTGGTCAATACCAAGGCTCGGATGGGGCAAGCGCTTTAGCGGTAATGGCGCCTCTTTGGAACCTTATTTTTAGCCTTGGGCTTTTTATGGGCGTTGGTGGCGGCGTTCTCCTTAGCAGTATCCGTGGCCAAAAGGAAGGGAATGAGAATGAATCCAACCAATTCTTTAGCGTCGCCCTTATTGGGATATCCGCGTTGTCTTTTCTCGCTTGGCTTCTTCTTCTTTTCTTCGAGGAGCCAATTCTTGTCTTTTTTGGCGCCAGCGAGGAGAGGATTCTGAGCCTTGCCAAAACCTATCTCATCCCCATCAAGCTCGTTTTCCCTTTATTCGCCTTCAATCAAATGCTAACAATCTTTCTTCGTAACGACAACGATCCTCTTCTTGCCACCATCTCCACCTTATCCGGAGGGATCTTCAATATCTTCGGCGACGTTTTCTTCGTTTTTTGTTTGAATATGGGGATTTTTGGAGCTGGGCTTGCCACGGCTATAGGGACAGTAATCTCCACCTTTATCCTTTTGATCCATTTCTCTAAGAAGAAAAACACTTTGAAAATAGTAAAAATCGATGGTTTCTTCCGCAAACTATTCGAAATATTGACGCATGGGTTCTCCACTTTCTTTGTGGATGTTGCGATGGGCCTATTGACCATCTTGTTCAACCGTCAAATCATGAAATATCTTGGCGGTGATGAGTTAGCTATTTATGGCACGATCATCAACATCAGTACTTTCGCCCAATGTTGCGCTTATAGCGTCGGACAAGCAGCGCAACCGATCATTTCCGCAAACTATGGATCAAAAAGGAAGGATCGTATCGAAAAAGTGCTTCGATTTTCTCTTTTTACGTGTCTTGTGTTTGCTTTGCTTTGGACGCTTCTAGGCATGCTTGGTCCCAATTTATGCATTCGCGTTTTTATGAAACCGACGGAGCGCATTCTGACAATTGCGCCAAAGATCATCCGTCTTTATTCGATTTCTTTTTTGCTTTTGCCATTCAACGTCTTTAGCACCTACTATTTTCAATCCATCATGAAACCGGCTATGGCGTTTATCGCCTCGTTTGGTAGGGGGATTCTTCTTAGTGGAGCATTCATCATCTTTTTGCCTCTTATAGACCAGAACGCCCTTTGGCTTGCGATGCCTATTACCGAACTTTTGGTCGCCTTATTCGCCTTTTCGGCCATGTGGGCCTTTACTAGGAAGCTACCAAAGGAAGGAGCATAGGTTCAAAATCTAGAAATCCTGCAAAAGTCCTATTCTTAATGTGCAACCTATAGTTGCAATGTATGTTCCATCCGATTGGTCTTAATGCGTTTGGCGAATGGTAAAATGAGATAAAGAGGATTATCCAATGAACATTTCCGAAAAGATCTGCGTTCTACGTGACAAATTCAATATGTCTCAAGAAGCCTTGGCGGAGAAACTCGACGTTTCTCGCCAATCCGTCCAAAAATGGGAATCGGGAGCGAGTACTCCGACGATTGATAAACTGGTTCTCTTGGCCAAGCTTTTTAACGTTTCCATGGATTTTTTATGCGGCGAGCCGAGCGAAGAGGCGTTTGATAGCCGTTTGGGAAAGGAATATGTTCCAGATTACAATAAGATGCACAATTGGGAGTCTTATGCCAAAAGTCTCATGATCGAATACCGCGAGCTTAAGGACGAAGGAAAAGATGTCGAAAATCTCGAAGACCTTTTCCGTTCTGTCTCTAACTTGCCAAATAGCAAAGAAAAAGATGCCATAGCGGACGAGATTTTCAAGATTGCGGACCGTTTGCCTTTGCGCAAAGACTATCCTTTCGTCGAACCAAGCGACATCGATTCCATTAAGGCGCTTCGGACACCAGAGGCGAACAAAGAAAGCTGGGCCATTCCCGATAGGAACATCCTTGAAGACAAGATGCATGGTGGGTGGATGGGCCGCATATGCGGCTGCTATTTAGGGAAGCCTGTCGAGTGCATCCGCACGCCTGAATTTCTTAAAGTCCTCAAAAGAACGAAGAATTATCCATTAAGTCGCTATATCGACAAAGAAGATGTGGATAAGATCGATTTAAGCGATATCACCTTCCCAATCAAAGACCGTTCTTATCCAAAGAACTATGGCAGGATGCCTTTTGATGATGATACGAACTATATTCTTATTGCCTATAAAACCCTCGAAAAATATGGTCGTGATTTCACTTCCGATGGCGTTGCCGACATTTGGCTAACCACCCAAACGAAATACGCTTATTGCACCGCCGAAAGAGTCGCCTACATCAATTTGGTGAATGGCTATATGCCTCCAGCCAGCGGCGAATACAAAAATGCTTACCGCGAATGGATTGGAGCTCAAATCCGCGCCGATTTCTATGGCTATATTAACCCTGGCGATCTTGAAACGGCGTCCGATATGGCTTATCGTGATGCCCGGATTTCTCACACCAAAAACGGCATTTATGGTTCCATGTGGGTTGCCGCGATGATTGCAGCCGCCTATTGCACCCAAGATATCAAGCGAATCATCAATGATGGTCTTTCTCAGATTCCGAGCACTTCTCGTCTTTTTAAGGCGGTCAAAAACGTCTTATCGGAATTCGAAAGTGGAAAGACTTTTGCCGAAGTGAGCCAACGTATCCATACCGATTGGGATGAGTTTAACGGTTATGATTGGTGCCACACGATTTCGAACGCCGAAATCGTTGCGGCTTCCTTGCTTTATGGCAAAGGCGACTATGGAAAATCCATTTGCCTAGCGGTGGGATGCGCGTTTGACACTGATTGCAATGGGGCGACCGTTGGCTCTATATTGGGCGTGATGCTTGGATATCACGCTTTGCCAGATTATTGGAAGGATCGAGTTTGCGATACTCTTGAGGCTACTCTTCTTGGTATGACGAGCGTCTCAATTCGTGAGATGGCAAAAAAATCATTGGCCTATCTTCCAACCAGCTTAAAAGAATAGTCAGCGAGCGATGAAGAAGGCTTCTTTCCAGGAAAGAGGCCTTTTTTGATATGGTTTTCGAGGATTTTAGGAAAGAACATCCGGAGGGTCTCCTATCAATTTTCTTATGAATAGAGGGCTATCGATCGATATCGAAGCGTTCAAAGTGAAATATTCCGATTCCTTTATCGAAAGAAAACCTATTTCTTTTTTTGACTCTGAGAAACTCCGATTTTCTAAACAATAATTGTCAGTTAGAAAGATTTGGTTGGATGAAATTTGTCTCCGTCGACTTCTTTTTTCTATCAAAAGGGCAAAAGATAATGTCCGTTCGTTTAGAAATTGTTGGCGAATTGCAGGCTTTTTGGTTTTTTTAGACATTTTGCATTTTGAAGAATGACACGTTAGATGCGATAAGAAATTGAATTTGAAACGGAGGGTATTATTAAAAGCGGAAAGGAGAATTTGAAATGGCTATTGCAGCTTTGGTTTTAGGGATTTTGTCTCTTGTTTTGAGCGTTATCTCCTTCTTCTTGCTCGGCTGGCTTTGCTTCATCGCTTTGGCGCTTGGCATCATCGCCATCGTCTTCGCTTGCATTGTTCGTAAGAAGGGCGAAAACGCAACCGCCGGATTTGTTTGCGGCATCATTTGCACTTCGATTTCGAGCATCTGGTCCATTATCTACATCATCTTGATCGCTTTGGCGGTTAGTTAATATCGCCGCCGCTTTATAAGGTGCAAAGAACTTAGAAGAAAGTCGGGTATTTGCCCAACTTTTTCATTTGTTGGCCCTCTTTTTCCTTGAAAAGAAAGGGAGCCTTTCTTTATAATCTTTTGCGTTGGGGCGTTAGCTCAGTTGGGAGAGCACGTGCTTTGCAAGCATGAGGTCGAGAGTTCGAGCCTCTTACGCTCCACCAAATCGGATGGTGGTCGAACTGCTGTTGTTGAGGTTTTTCCCTGCAATGGGACGTTCGGCTTAAGATTAGATGCTTCGCACTTATTCCAGCATCAAACAAAGAAGGCGGATCGGCGATGGTCCGTCTTTTTTCGTGCTTTAAGAGAGATTTTTCGTCACCTTTTGCCATTTTAAAGTAAGCGTAAATTTTATCCCGTCCGAAACCATTCGGATGGGAACAGATTGGCCTTTCTTTTATTGCTTTGGGGAAATGCCGAAACATATGGAGACAATCGGAAAACAATGAGGCTTTTCTGACAGTTTAAAAGAAAGGCGAGGAGTTTGACGCTTTATTTTTTGAAGACGAAATCAGCTTTTTGGCTTATACTCTTGGAGAGGTTTTTATGAAAAAATTAACAAAAACGTTTGTGCTTCTTCTCTCTTGCGCGTTCTTGATGTCTTGCGGAGATATGCAAGAACAGCCTTCCTCTACGAAAGGGGAGGACACTTCAAATGATACATCCTTGTCTTCTGACTTAGATGTATCGCCGACATCTTGGAGCGCTTCCGATCTTACGTCGATGGCCGCTTATCTTGGAGAGGGTGTGTCTCTTCCTTTCCCAGTTGGCTTCACCTCAGAGTATGTGGAAGCGAGTGGCACCGACGAAGACGGTGTCTGCTTTATTGCCTATGACTATAGTTCTGGAGATTTGACTTCTTCCTATTCCGATCTCCTTTTGGCGGATGGTTTTAATAAAGAAGAATCGGAAGACGAAGACTATTATTTCTTCTCGAAAGGAGGGGTGGACGAAGAAAACGATCTTTGGGTTCAAATAGATTATATCGATGATTGTTTCGAAGTTTTCGCTTGGCTTGAGGCTTCTATTCCGACCTTTGAGACATTCCCTTATGCCGAGATAAACTCTTTCTTCGGCCTTTCCTTAAGCGAGACGACTCTCCCTTCCTTTGATTTGGCGCAAGATGAGCTCTATCAGGGCTATGGAAGCGAGGATGGCGTTTATTTCTATGTCGGTGGCTATTTCGATACAAAGACGTCGGATGACGATTATCTTTTGGATTATGCCACAAAATTAGAAACGGCCGGTTATACGGTTGATCTGGATAATAACTTCGCCACGAACGAAACGCTTTCTTTTAAAGTGGAGTTTATGTCTTCCGAAGGCTATTTCTTCCTTCAACTTTCGAAATATAGTAAGCCTCAAGCGGGCGATCATTCCTTGACTCTGGATAAATCCTCTTTTAAAGCGCAATACCTTGATGACGATTCGCCTCTCGCAGTCAATGAGATCAATTTTAAGTTTTCTTCCATTATGTCTTCGAGTGACTACGTCCAATTTAGCAAAATCAATCCTGGCAAAAATAGAAAAGGCGGGGAAATCTACAATGTCGATTCGCTTGGAAATATCGCTTCCATCGTTGTGACCGCCCAATCCACAAATTATTATTCCACCCTTTCGCTCTATGTTTCGAACGCTTCGATTTCATCGACTAACCCCGGCACAAGCATCTCTCCTTCGGCCTCTGGCAACGTTTTCACCTATAACGTTCCTACGGGGAATGGTTATTTCAAACTTGTTAATGAAAGCGACCAATACGCAAGCAAAAATACCTCCATCGTGATTCGCTATACGATTGCTTAATTTTCCTAACAAAGATGTAATCGTTTCTTTCTCTCTTTTAAAAGCGAGGAAGGAGACGCCAAAGACATTATGAGCGAAAAGGCGAGGAATTTCCTGCCCTACGTTCTGGAGACGGGGCTCCATTCGTCCCCTGGCGGAAAGTAAGACGAGGCCAAGATGAAGCCGAGGAGCAATTCTTGCAGTTGACTTAGGCGTTTGTTCAAATCCCGTGACGGAATCAGATTCGCCAAGCTGGAAGGCTGCGCGAATTTCTTTTGGTGCCGATGGTCGCATGGCAGGAAACATGGCCTCAAAGATGCCATATCGTTCATGGTTTCGAGCGTCTCCGCTATGCCTAAGAAGCATCTTTTCGTCGAATCATTTAAGAAAACATCGAAATGGCCGTAAATCCAATCCCTTATTTGCTCCTATATTTGGCTTTTTTCTCTTTTTGCTTCCGTACTTCATTTTTGTGCTAAAATTGGTCTCGGGAATGATGTCTCCCATCTAGAAATAGAGAACCGCGAGAAAAAGCTGATGACGTCTATGGCTAATTTTGTCATAGTGGTCATCTTTTATTTCTATGGCAAGGGAGAATTTATGAATCTGTTTTTATCTTTGTTCATCATTTTCGGGGGAGGAATCCTTGGCGGTTTTCTTTTTGAGAAAATGCGTCTGCCAAAGCTTGTTTGGTACATCGTCCTCGGGATATTGATCGGACCTTCAGTGCTTAATGTTGTGGATGAGACGCTATTGTCCATCTCATCCTATCTAAGGCAAATCGCCTTGGTTATCATCCTTACGAGATCGGGATTG
>ERZ808252.2259-NODE-2259-length-12035-cov-7.547078_pt1 | contig 12035 bp, 7 predicted proteins | sample MGYA00521242_ERZ808252 | MGnify/ENA primary metagenome ERZ808252 (study PRJEB31516, sample SAMN03275581) | gut metagenome | biome: mammalia-associated habitat; material: feces | host: Papio cynocephalus | place: Kenya | collected 2012-08-07 ...
GTTTTTTGACCGTCCGCATCAGGACAATCTTTTCAAAAGGCTGAATCTGCGGCTTCTCAGCTTTGCAAAGCAACTCAAAGCGGCGGGTCATGCGCTCCTCCGGAGAGAGTCCCAAAGCCGACCATTCGGCGGCAAGATTCTGCGGAAAATCGCGGCGCAGGTTGCGGTGGGTGCGGTTGATGACAAAATAATGATAGGCTTTTGTATTCATAACAATTATGATCCTCTATCGGGTTTATCGATACAACGGTCCGTACTGACGGCACGCGCGATAGTCAGCACTTTCGGCGCTTTCGGTTCCGAATGCAGCCCATGCGTGCGGGCGGAAGATGTTCTCCTTTGCCACATTGTGCATTGTTACGGGGATGCGGAGCATAGAAGCAAGCGTTACAAGCTCTGCCCCAACGTGACCGTAAACCGTTGCACCGTGGTTTGCACCCCAATTTGCCATTACACTGTAGACATCCTTGAACGCACCCTCTCCGGTCAGATTTGGCGCAAACCAAACGGTCGGCCAACTACGGTCGGTGCGGTTGTCGATTTTTTCGTCCATGTCTTTCGGCAATACAACGCTGTAGCCTTCCGCAATCTGAATAACCGGTCCAAGTCCCTCAACAATATTGACCCGAACCATCGTCAACGGCATTTCCGCGTGCTTCAGGAAATGCGCGGAAAATCCGCCGCCGCGGAAATACTGGTAATTGGCACGACACCAGTCCGTTGCATCCGTACAAGCCTTGATATCCTCCTCGGTCATATCCCAGAACGGCTTCATGCAATTCTCTCCCTGCGCGTTTTTGACCTGAGCGCAACCGTCCATTGCGGTAGCGCCACTGTTGACCAAATGAATGAATCCGTTCTCAGCTTTTCCGGTCGGCTTTTTACCGGTCACGCGCTCGCAGGCTTCCGGGCTCCAGTAGGTTCTGACATCATGGAAACAGGGCGCGGTATCGGACACCAAGGTGCCAAGCAACATTGCCAGACCGTTTAGCGTATCGTTTTCGGTTGCAAATGCGGTCGGAGCCTTCGCACCGTTCCAGTCAAAGGTTGACGCCATCAGAGTTTCGGTAAAGTCTCCGTTCGGAAGCCAGTCTGTCCATTGCCGCTGCCCTTGGAATCCACCGGCAATCGCGTTCTTTCCGAGCGCTTCCTCATGCCATCCCATGTCATTCAGCTTCGCGTTACCAAACAGAATATCCCGCACAATCATCGTCATGCGCGTAACGAAATCCCAATCCGAATCAGGCGGAATTACCTTGGAATCGGTCACGATTTTCGGCAGGCTCACGCCCGCATTGCAGTCGTATCCCTCGCGGCAGTTTGCTCTGACCCATGCACGGGCTTTTTCATATTCCTCATGATCATAGATTTCCAATTTCATGCGGCGCAAAATTTCCACCATAGAAACCCATTCCGCACGGATGCCGAAGTATTTTTGCAGCAGATTGGCATCGCAAAAGCTACCCATGATGCCCATCGTTACACCGCCGATATTGACATAGGATTTATTTTTCATCCATCCGACTGCAACGGCACATTTTGCAAAGCGGAGAATCTTTGCTTTGACGTCCGGTGTGATTCCGCTGTCCCCGATATCCTGCACATCCTGACCGTAGATTGCAAATGCGGGCAAGCCCCTTTGCGCGTGCGCGGCAAGGACAGCGGCAAGGTAAACCGCACCGGGGCGTTCGGTTCCGTTAAAGCCCCAAATTGCTTTGACGGTGTTGGGGTTCATGTCAAAGGTTTCGGTTCCGTAACACCAACAAGGCGTAACAGACAGCGTAGCAACGACATTTTCGCGGGAGAACTGTTCCTCGCAAGCGGTAGCCTCAGCGCCGCCACCGATGGTGGTTTTGCTGATAACGCATTGCACGGGCGAGCCGTCCGGATAGCGAAGTTCCTCTGTGATGAGTTTTGCGGCATTGACTGCCATATTCATCGTCTGCGCTTCAAGAGATTCCCGAATCCCTCCCCATCTTCCGTCAATTACGGGACGGATACCGATTTTCGGATATGTCATAAATCAATCTTCCTTTCCTTTTATTCCAATAGCTTCATATGCTCAACTATTTGATTAACTTTTGTATCTCTGCCGCATTCAAATCCCGCGGCAAACGGTTCGTTTTTGCCGCCAATGCCGCGGCAACACCACCTGCTGCACCGATTCCGAAACAAATCGGCATAGCACGAAAATTAGAATGTGCCATATGAGTTCCGGAAATATTTCTGCCCGAAAGCAAAAGTCCGTCTACTGTTTTTGGAATCAGACAACCGTATGGAATGGTATATCCATGCTTTTGTGTAAATTGCTTCTGCTCACCGGTTTTGTCAAGACTTGCCCCGGTCAGGTTATGGACATCAAAATTGAAGTATGCATCACGAACCACCCAATCCGGAAACTGTTTCGCAGTCCGAATGTCCTGTTCGTCTATGGTTTGTACACCGTGAAAGTGCCTTGTTTCCCGTACACCCATCAAGGTTGCCACACCAATCAAAAAGCATTCTTCATACCCCGGTACATATTCCCGCAAGAATCGGATAATTGGCTGAACTTGGCTTCGGCAGGTCAATTCTGCCTTTGTCAGATCCTCTGCTTTTGTTCCATCCACGCCGATACAGTTTGTCATGTTACAGGTGACGATTCCCGGAAGTGTTGACTGATACAGCAGTACATGACCGGCAGGAGACGGAAGCACCTTTTTGGCAAGTGCCTGCAATTCCCCTTTTGGCGTTTCAACGGTGCTTTCAAAAGATTCCGGAAAAACCGCACGATCAAAATCAACACCTCCGACTTTGAACATCAGTGTCATCGGTTGACATTTCCCGTCAGTTTCTCGCCCGAATGTAAACGTTGCGCCTGCATGGTATGCAACATCTCCGTCTCCGGTACAATCAATCAGCACCGTTGCGCCGAAGTATTTCCTTCCGCTTTTGCTCTCGGTTACAATGCCTGCAACTCGGTTTCCGTCCATGACCGTATCAATTACGAGGGTATACAGCAGAATCTGAACGTTTGCCTGCGACAGCATTTCATAGTAAGTCAAACGCAAAAGCTCAGGGTCAATTACATAATTCGGTACACCCGTGTCATAAGGATTCTTCTCTTTTGCCCGAATCAATAACTCGTCAAATAAGTTACAACCGATTCTGCCCGCAAAATGGCTCATCATTCCGGAGGTCGATATTCCGCCAACTGACCCTTGTGCCTCTATCAAAAGCGTTTTTGCACCCATTCTTCCAGCCATGACAGCAGCCGCAACCCCGGATGGTCCGGATCCCGCAACAATTACATCATAGGTCTCATCGAATTGAACATGATACCGCTTGATCATTTAGTAAATGCCCTCCGCATTTCTTTTATCAGACGTTTTTTGCTTTCCGTCTTGGGTTCTTATGTTGCTGCAAGCGTCATGCAATATCTGCCGCCGGTCAAAACCCGCTCGCTTCCGTCAGGCAACCGCACCGTTGCCTCGCAGCCGGTCGGAATGCAGAACGCAAAGTGTACCTTGCCGTCCCGCTCATACCAGTTGCTCTCCAACCGTCCGAGCGGTGTTTCCAGCGAGCAGTTGACAAATCCCAGTTTGCGGTTCGGAATCGGCTCCAGCAGAATCCTGCGGTAACCCTCCCCGCCGGGCAGAATGTGAATCCCCGCCGCCGTGCCGTAGAGCCAGTCTCCGACAGCGCCGTATGCGTAATGGTTGAAGGAATTCATATCGGTGCTCCAAAAGCTCCCGTCCTCGCGCAGGCTGTTCCAATGCTCCCACATCGTGGTGGCTCCGTGATTGACCGAATAAAGCCATGACGGAACCTGCTCCTCAAGCAGCAAGTGATATGCAGTCGCGTTTCTCCCGCAGGAGGATAGCGCATGGAGCAAATATGGTGTTCCGAGGAATCCGGTGGACATTCTGCCGCCGAAATCCGCAATCAGTTTCTCCAACTTGTCGGCAAGTGTTTCCCGCTCTTCCGGCAGACAAAGGTCGAATGTCAGAATCAGGGCAAGCGACGTTTGCGTAATACCACGGCGGTAAGCGTCGGTCGGTTTCTTTTTCCATTCGGGACGAATTTCCGTATATGGGAGCGTTTCTTTTGGCATTCCGTTCTCCATGAAATAGAAACGGAAAGAACACAGAATCCGTCGGTGCAAGTCGCGGTATTCCCGCATATCCTTTTCAAGCACTTCACCTGCACGAATCAGTAGGTCAACCGAGTGCGCATAAAATGCAGTTGCAATCAGATCAGTGGAGGTTGCACCGTAATAGGATTCTCCGCCGGTGTCCATTGCAAGCCAGTCCCCGTAGTGAAGTCCTGTAAGCCACAGCGTTTCTTCCGGTCCTGTCGCGCGTTGGTATTCCACCCATTTCCGCATCATCTCAAAGTTTTCTGCAAGAATGGACCTGTCACCGTACTGCTCGTACAGTGTCCACGGCACAATGGTTGCCGCATCTCCCCAACCGGCTGATACAAGGGTATGCCCCGGCAGAAAGGATTCGGGGCAGGAGCCGTAAACCGCGCCGTCCTCCCGCTGCTCCGCGCGCAGATCTCCCAACCATTTGCGGAAGAAGCGCAGAACATCGTATTGGAGCGCGCCTGTCCGACAGAACACCTGCGTGTCCCCCGTCCACCCGATGCGCTCGTCTCTCTGCGGGCAGTCGGTGGGGAGATCGAGATAATTGCTTCGCTGTCCCCAAAGGATATTCCGGTACAGTTGATTGATTTTCTCGTTCCCGCAGGAGAAGTGACCGATTCGCTTCAGGTCGGAATAGACGGCAATCGCGCGGAAGTCGGACAAGCGGAGTTCCGTGTCCGGATATTCGTCAATACGGACATAGCGGAAGCCTTGAAACGAAAATTCCGGCTTGAAGTGATTCTCTCCCTCGTCAAGAATAAAGCTCAGGCGGTTCTTGGAGGAACGGTAGTTATCCGTGTAGAAATTCCCGTCCCTGTCGAGCACCTCCGCATGAGAAAGCACAACGCGCTCACCGCGGTGTCCCCGGACTGTCAGAGAAACGTAGCCGCACAGATTTTGCCCAAAGTCCAGAACCGTCTCCCCCTTTGGCGTTCGGATTAGTTCTGCCGGCTCAAAGACCTCCTGCTCCAGAATGTCCTCCCCGATTTGCGGGACGGGAAGATAGCTGCAGTCATCCGCAACCGCATAACCGAGCGATTGCGGGATATGGGTGCGGTCAACCGTTTCCCCGTCATAAATGCTTGCAAAGGTCACGCAATCGGTTGTGACCTGCCAGGTTTCATCGGTCCGGACCGTTTCCTCGCTCCCGTCCGCAAAAGTCAGATGCAGGCAGGCATTGACCCGCATCCGATCGGCAAACATCTGTCTGCCGCTTCCGAAGCGACCGACCGCCCACCCCGGCGCAACCGTAACGGCAAGGAAATTGTGCTCCTGCATCCGGTCGGTCAGGTCATAGGTTTGAAACTGTACCCGATGGCGGTAGCTTGTAAAGCCCGGTGTCAGAACCTGTCTGCCGATCTTCTCTCCGTTCAGTTCGGCGCGGTAAATACCGAGCGCGGTGCATTCCAAAGTTGCCTGCCGAATCGGTTTTAGGCAATCGATTTGCTTGGAAAAGGTAATGGCTCCGTCCCCTGTCTCGGTTGGTGCCGTAATCCAATGTTTGGTGTCCATAGTTTCCCCCGGTTCTTTCGGTATTTTTATTGGAATGATCCGTTCGCCGCCAACGCCTGAATCTGCCATTCCTTTGCTGTAATCTTAATCTTTATCGTATGTTTGCCGTTCTCCAAGCCCCGATACAGATAGTCAAACATTGTGGACCCGGAAATTCCGGAATAAGTTATCGTATCACCGCCGTCCAATTGACACTCAATTTTGCTGTCCGCAGAATCAACCTTATACAGCAAAGCAAAATCGGTTCCTTCAAACGTCACAGTCAATTCTGCCCCCACTGAGCCTGTCAAACAAGCACCATAATAGTAGGTGCTGACGGATTGGCAAGAAAAGCCTTTGTATGTAGCAGATTTGATAAGGGTGGCTTTCAGCAGTTGTGCGTGAGAATAATCGGTTTTCCCGATTTTACTTTTCGGCATCTCGCGGTAGTAAACCGTTCGTTCGGAGATAACTTCCCGATCTGCCTCAAAGCAAGCGGAAATCCCCTGCTTCACCTGCTCCGCATAAAATGCGTATCCGTTGTCATTCGGATGAACGACATCCGCAAAATACTGTTCCCACGATGTATTGGTTTTACGCAACTGTTCCTGCATAGCCGTACAGAGATCGATAACGGGAATGTGATATGCGTCTGCCACCTTTTGATATGCATTCCGTTGGTTCAGATTTGCGGTAGCTGTTTTTTCTCCAACCAAAACAAAAACCACTTCTGTTGTCGGATTTTTCTCATGTATCATCCATATCACAGATTCCGCATAGGAAATCACATTTTCCGGAGCGGTATCACGGTAGTAATCATTTACCGCGAACTCAACAAAAACCAAATCCGGATCCTGCTTCAACAAATCCGACTGCAACCGGTAGGTTCCGATTTCAATTCCGGTACCGCCCCAACCGGCATCAACGGTTCGGATTGTTGCATCCGGATATGTTTCCCGTAACCATGCCCCGGTCAATCCTGCCCAACATTTGCTGTAGGATGACGCAAATGCTCCCGCTGTAACCGATCCTCCAAGGAATCCAACCGTCAATTTCTTCTCAAAGTTCAGCTTTGAAAAGGTATTTACCAAATATAAATCTTCGTATGCAGCCCGTGGCCATTCCAGAATTTCACCGTTTCCGGTATTTTCTTCGGATGTAGGATTTTCTCTGCTTTCTTCCGTTGTCATATGCTCTTCCTCCCGGCTATCGTTGGTTGAAATTCCAGACTGATTCGTTTCTTGGCAGGATACCAATTGAAGCAAGCTTACAAAAAACAATAATAAACAAATTTTCTTCATTCTTACCCCTCCAATTCCTTTGTCACAACACCCTTTTGCAACAGCATATTCGCGTAGATTGCGCGCTCTCCGGTGGCAACGATAGCGTAAGCTTTGCGGGCTTCCTCATAGAACGCAAACCGCTCGATTTCTCCGACCGTTTCATCGCCGCGGGAATCATAGGTTCCGATAATCCGCTTGTAGGTGTCCCAAATTGGCGTTTCGACAGGGTCTCCCGGAACCACCTGCATCAGTGTCACCGGCTTTTCCACGTAAGTGTCAAGCGGAAAGACTCGCAGAATTGCATCCAGCAGTTCCGGAACGCCATGCCCGTCACAGCGGATAACCTTTGCATCCTTCCCCATGCTTTCGGCGGGAAAATTCCCGTCCGCCAATACGATCCGATCCCCGTGTCCCATTTCGCAAAGAACCTTCAACAGCTCAGGGGACAGAATTTCCGGTATTCCTTTCAGCATTTTGAACCTCCTCAATAAACGATTTTAATCTCATGGATTGCATGATCTCCGAACGGGCAGATTACATTTCCGTCCATCGGTTTTCCGTCAACGTACAGCACCGTGCCGTCCCCGTTCCCGCGCACATAGTGCAAATGCAGTTCGCTTCCGCGGTAGTGTCGCACCGCGCGGATTTCATCCCATTCCTTCGGCAGACAGGGCATCACGCGCAATCCGTCATAGGTGCGTGTCAGGCCGAGGATGCCCTCGTAGAAGCTCCGCAGTCCCCATGCCGAGGAACCGGTCTGCCACGAGAAGCCGACCATCATGTTCTCCGTGCGGTTTTGCAGGTAGCAGTTGGTGAACACGAACGGCTCGGTGGTGGTCAGTTCGGTCGGGTTGTGTTCACTGCTGTCGGGAATCATCGCAAGCAGAGTGCGCAGGGCGTTTTCGGCTCTGCCCAGCTTGCAGTCCGCCATGACCTTGAAGCCGCAGGCGTGATTGTAAATTCCGCCGTTCTCGTATGCGCCCGGACGCATTCCCGACATCCGCCCGACTGCCGGGTCGTAGGTCTCATATGCGGGCGAGCAGAGGCGGATGCCCTCCGGTGTTTCATAGCGGTCGATGCTGTCGAGCAGAGTAGACAGACGGTCAGCGGGAACGACATCCCCAAGAATCGCCCAGCTTTGCGGGTTGATGTAAACCGGGGCGCTGTCCCCCACCGTTCCGTATTTCGACAGTGCGCGGAGGTAGTACATTCCGTTCCATGCGTGTTCGTTGGTAGCGGCAGCAATCCGCTCACAGAACCGCAAAGCGTCCTCTGCCAAGGCTTTATCCCCCACGCGGCTTTCCAGCTCGGCAAACTCCCGCAGTGCCCAACACAGCCCCATTGCCATAAAGACCGATTCGGCATCGGGATCGTCAATGTTCAGCGCATCGTTCCAGTCGGCATAGTGGATTTTCGGCAGACCGTGCGGTCCGATGTTCTCCGGTGCCATGTACCACTTCACCGCCGCACGGAGATGCTCGGAAACCGTGCCTTCTCCGCCGTCCTGATACGGAAGCGCGCAATCCAGATACGCCAAGTCTCCCGTTTCCTTGATATACTCGCAGGCGGCAAGAACCAGCCACATCGACGGGTCGGAATAGGTTTCGGGCTGCCAGTAAATCCAGTTGAGCAGGGCTTTCCCGCTTTGGAACTGGTGACAGAAGCATTCGGAAAGCGTTTTCTTGGCAAGCTCGGTATCGTAGTTCAGCATGGCGAGCGCCAACTGTGCATTGTCCCGCACGGCTTTCTTGCCGATCATACAGAAGTCCACCTGCTTTTCCGCCCAGAAGTTCATCAGGCGGTTGACCGGTTCGCTCGGTGTTTCCACCCGCAGTTTTCCGTAACGCCCGGCACCGCGCTGTTCGACATCGTCAAAGAGGTGCAGGGATTCCGCTTTCCGTTTTTCATAGTCCCGCTTCAGCTCCTCCATATCGTCCGCAAAACCGAGACGGTAGGTCAGCGTTTCACTCCCGCCCGCCCCAAGGGTCAGGCAGTTCTGAATCGCGCCGCACTTGGGGCGGACACCCGCGTTCTCACAGGAGAGCAGCTTCTCCCACCGCAATTCCAGCGGGCAGGCATAGCTTCCAGCAGTGCCGTAGAATTTTTCCAGTCTCCCCTGATACGCCTGTGCGGGCGTGTATGCCGAGATGTACGCATCACAGCGCGGGTGCGGCTTGTGCGGGTGGGTGGAATGACTGACCACCGTGTGGATGTCGGGGAGGATGTAGGTCTCGGCGGTCGTGCCGGAGAAATACAGTCCGTGGTTGTTGAAGCCCTCTTGGTCAAACGGGACGCACGGGACCACACTGATATGCCGCTCCCTGTCGGAACGGTTCTCCACGCGGACGCGCCAGACCTCGGCGGTATCGTTCGGGCAAACGCCGACGGTCAGCTCGGCGAAAATGCCGTCCATGACCGAGGAGATACGCGCGAACTCCTGCCCAAAGGTGCAGGTATACTCCGAAACCGGCGTGCAGACGGGCGCCTCGCCGATGTTCCAGATCACGCCGCTGTCATCGTCCCGCAGGTAGACACAGCTTTGCCGCTCTTTGTTTAAGCGAATATCTTCAGAATTATCGTCCAATCGGTGTGAAGTCATCAGCCCCGTATGGCTCATTTTGCAAACATACCCGAGAGAATTCCAAAAGTAGTCATACCACAGCTTCCCGACCTCTATATCGTGAAAAGTAAAGTTTCCGTTTGTAATATCTGCGTTATATTTCATTGCTCTTCCTCCAAAATCAGTTTTCCATATAACGTTCCCAGTTGTTCATCATGCGTTCCAACTGTGAATTCGCCTCTTTTTCCGCCTTACGATAGGAAGAAGTGAATTCCAATTCATCCAGGACAGGTACATAAAAAGGATTCCACATAAAATTGTTCCCGACATAGTTATTGTAAGCCTGTTCAAATGCTCCTCTGATATGGTCATGAATAAAAATCACCATTTTACGCATTTCGGGAGTCTTGGAATACCGATACTGCAGACAAGCCGAATAGTAATCGCTCATAACTGTCTCCGCAGTTGTGCGGTTCAGATATTCCAACAGTGTCAAAAGCCGTTCTTTTTTGGCACACCGCCGCGGGATTGCGCCAACCTCGGTCAACTCATCGCTCGGTGTCACATAATCAGACTGCGTATCGTCCAGCTTCGGATACGGAAGTACTGCCCAATGCTCCACATTGGTCAACTGTTCCATGTTTGCAAACCGCATCTGCCCCAAAAACAAGCCCTTCCCTGCGCCAAACGGATTCATTGGAGTTCCTTCAAAAGCCAACTCAACCACCTTCGTCCCAGGTAGCCTTTTGAACGGAACACATCCTTCTCCGTAGTATAAGTTTTTCAGAGAATCCAGTAAATACAGCGAACGGTCATTATTCATTTCCAGTCGAAGCCTATCCTCGGATACATAATGCAAATCAGCAGCGCCGACAAAAGAAGTTATCCCGTTATACCAAATCTGTGAGCTTAAAAAGCCGTATTGGTCATTCGGGCTCTTGCTCCCTCCGCCATTGCTTCGATATGTTTCGTTTACATATTGAAGAAACAGCTCCATAGTCCAGTTCCCGTCATACACTGTCTGTTCCAATGTAACGCTGCCGCCATCCGCGCTGTATAGGTCGTCAAACAGTTTGTCATTGTATATGAGAAGTCCGGATGCGCGCAGGACATCGATAAAATAGTCTCCCGCAAGCAAATAGCAGGTGTTTCCGTCATCCAAAGACAAAGAGTTCATATACTCTGTGTACCAGTAACCGCTGTAAAAATCAAACGCATTGTTATTGGCAACATTCGTAAACAAACCGTTGATTGACATTGTGGCAAGCGGATATAACTTGTTGATTACCAAATCGACCGAATCATCCGCCAAAAACAAATTCTGATAATACGATCCAACCTGTTCATACCGCATATCGTTTTGAACATACTGAATATCTGTATTCAGTTTTTCTTGGATGAACATATTTCTGGAATATGCGGTTTGGGAAACCGGATGCGCCTTTTTATCATCCGTCCCCTCCACAAACAGATTGGAGGTTTCAAACCCGCTCACTGCCGATGTGCAGGTATGGAAAATGAATGTTTCACCATTCAAATCCGGATACGCTTCCGGTTCAACCGTTTCCGTGTTTCTGGGACGGGTTTCATTTTGCGAATTTTCCTCTTCGGAAATCGGCTTTTTACATCCGGCAAAGAAAGTTATCGCCGTTGACAGAAGCAGCAGCGCAGTAACAAAGTGTAGTGGTTTCTTTGATTGCATTTCTTCACGTCCTTTCAAGCGATGTAGCGAATTTTTTGAAATCAGATAATTAAGGTTCTGATTCTTCAATTGCGGCTTTCTGAAGGTTTGTTTGGCGGATCTGTGCCATATCAAACTTGGGCTTGCGGTCATAGGTATACAGCCCGTTGATTTCCTGTTCGATGTCGTAAAGCTGTGTGTAGCAGAAGCCGAACATAGAGGGATTTTGCAGGAGCGTTTCGGTCAGTCCCTTGTAACGTGCGAGAAACTCCTCTTCCCCCTGCGGTGCGTTGCCGTAGCCCCACCCGCCGCTGCCGAAGCTCATACCGCCGTATTCGCTCAGCATAAACGGTTGGTCCGCATACGCCGCTCCGCGCCAGATGATTGCATTTTCACAATGCAACTCTTTTGAAACGGCAAGGCACTCCTCAATATCCGGATGCGCCCAAATCTTCGCAAATTTTTCAATCCCCTGTGTATAGTCATGCACATCGTAAATATCGGTTTCAACGTGCCGACCGCCGCTTGCATCCACACACGGGCGATTGCGGTCCATCTCTTTTGTCACTCTCCAAAGCAGTTTCATCAGAAGTTGATTGGGGTTTTGCCAAGTCTCATTCAGGGGACACCATGCGACAATGGACGGATGATTATAATCCCGTACAACAATATCCATCCACTCGTCCAATAGGGGCGGAATCTCTGCCGGATCCGACAATTCAATCCCCCAGTTCCCGTACTCGCCCCAAACCATGTATCCCATGCGGTCGCAGTGATACAGGAATCGCGGTTCAAACACCTTTTGGTGCAGTCTCGCACCGTTAAAGCCCGCATCCAAAGAAATCTGAATATCCCGAATCAGCGCTTCCTCGCTCGGCGCGGTGTAAATGCCGT
>ERZ808252.2263-NODE-2263-length-12013-cov-8.003011_pt1 | contig 12013 bp, 8 predicted proteins | sample MGYA00521242_ERZ808252 | MGnify/ENA primary metagenome ERZ808252 (study PRJEB31516, sample SAMN03275581) | gut metagenome | biome: mammalia-associated habitat; material: feces | host: Papio cynocephalus | place: Kenya | collected 2012-08-07 ...
CGCTTGTTTTGGGGTTTCCTGTTGTCCGGTACTTAGAGACTTTTACAAGTATCTAGAATGTTGTATTGCAACTCCATTATATCATGCGGGTATATCACTATGGATCTTTTCCTTTATGTGTCCAACTTCATTTTACAATCAACCAAAAATTTTTTGAGCACGAAAAAAGCCGCTGATTTCATAGTGAAACCAGCGGCTCGATTTACGGTGTATTTAGCTGAAAATGGGCAAAAAAATAACGGTCACACAATCCAAACGGACTGTGTGACCGTATTTATATCAGTTGTTTTGCCTACGCTACAAGCGTCAACTTTTTATTGGCGCTGTTCCTTGATGGCAGCCTGGGCGGCAGCCAGACGGGCGATGGGGACGCGGAAGGGGCTGCAGGAAACGTAGTCCAGGCCGATCCGGTGGCAGAACTCCACGCTCATGGGGTCGCCGCCGTGCTCGCCGCAGATGCCGCAGTGCAGCTCCGGACGAACCTTCTTGCCCTTTTCCACCGCCATCTGCATCAGCGCGCCGACGCCGGTCTGATCCAGCTTGGCGAAGGGGTCGTTCTCGAAGATCTTGGCATCGTAGTAGGCGTCCAGGAACTTGCCCGCGTCGTCACGGCTGAAGCCGTAGGTCATCTGGGTCAGATCGTTGGTGCCGAAGCAGAAGAACTCTGCCTCCTTGGCCATTTCGTCGGCCACCAGGCAGGCTCTGGGGATCTCGATCATGGTGCCGACTTCATATTTCAGCTCCACACCGGCGGCGGTGATTTCCGCGTCGGCAGCCTTGGCCACCACGTCCTTGACGAACTTCAGCTCCTTGGCGTCGCAGGTCAGGGGGATCATGATCTCGGGAACCAGGCTCCAGTCGGGATGACGGCCTTTGACCGCCAGAGCGGCTCTGATGACGGCACGGGTCTGCATGGCGGCGATCTCGGGGTAGGTGACCGCCAGACGGCAGCCGCGGTGACCCATCATGGGGTTGAACTCGTGCAGGGAAGCGATGATATCCTTGATCTGCTGGACGGTCTTGCCCTGTGTCTTGGCCAGCTCGGCGATCTCTTCCTCGGTGTTGGGGACAAACTCATGGAGGGGCGGATCCAGGAACCGGATGGTCACGGGGTAGGACTCCATGGCCTCGTACAGCGCCTCAAAATCGGCCTGCTGCATGGGCAGGATCTTGGCCAGAGCGGCCTCCCGCTCCTCTACGGTGTCGGAGCAGATCATTTCCCGGAAGGAGGCGATACGGCCCTCCTCGAAGAACATATGCTCGGTACGGCACAGGCCGATGCCTTCCGCGCCCAGGGAACGGGCCTTGATGGCGTCTCTGGGGGTGTCGGCGTTGGTGCGGACCCGCAGACGGCGGTACTTGTCGGCCCAGCCCATAATGCGGCTGAATTCGCCGGCGATCTTCGCGTCCACGGTGGGGATCTGGCCGTCGTAGATGTTGCCGGTGGAGCCGTCCAGGCTCAGCCAGTCGCCTTCGTGATAGGTCTTGCCCGCCAGAACGAACTTTTTGTTCTCCTCGTCCATCTTGATCTCGGTGCAGCCGGAGACGCAGCAGCGACCCATGCCGCGGGCAACGACGGCGGCGTGAGAGGTCATGCCGCCCCGGACGGTGAGGATGCCCTGGGCGGACATCATGCCCTCAATATCCTCGGGAGAGGTCTCCAGACGAACCAGAACCACCTTTTCGCCCCGGTCAGCCCAGGCCTTGGCGTCCTCGGCGGTGAAGACGATGCGGCCGCAGGCGGCTCCGGGAGACGCGGCCAGCGCGCGGCCGACAGGCTGCGCGGCCTTCAGCGCTTTGGCATCGAACTGGGGATGGAGCAGGGTGTCCAGGGTTCTCGGCTCGATCATGGCGACGGCCTGCTTCTCGTCGATCATGCCCTCGTCCACCATGTCGCAGGCGATCTTCAGAGCGGCGGGAGCGGTACGCTTGCCGTTACGGGTCTGGAGCATATACAGCTTGCCGTTTTCCACGGTGAACTCCATGTCCTGCATATCGTGGTAGTGGTTTTCCAGGATCTGGCAGACCTTGGTAAACTGAGCAAAGGCCTCGGGGAACTTCTCGGCCATTTCGGAGATGGGCATGGGGGTGCGGACGCCAGCCACCACGTCTTCGCCCTGGGCGTTGGTCAGGAACTCGCCGAACAGCTTCTTCTCGCCGGTAGCCGGGTTGCGGGTGAAGGCAACGCCGGTGCCGCAGTCGTCGCCCATGTTGCCGAAGGCCATGGACTGGACGTTGACGGCGGTACCCCAGGAATAGGGGATGTCGTTTTCACGACGGTAAATGTTGGCGCGGGGGTTGTCCCAGGAGCGGAACACGGCCTTGATGGCGCCCATCAGCTGCTCCTTGGGGTCGGTGGGGAAGTCCACGCCCAGCTTGCTCTTATACTCGGCCTTGAACTGGGACGCCAGCTCCTTCAGGTCGTTCGCGTCCAGCTCCACGTCCTGGGTCACGCCCTTGCGCTCCTTCATCCGGTCGATGAGGGCTTCAAAGTACTTCTTGCCCACCTCCATGACCACGTCGGAGTACATCTGGATGAACCGGCGGTAGCAGTCCCACGCCCAGCGGGGATTGCCGGACTTGGCGGCCATGACGTTCACCACGTCCTCGTTTAAGCCCAGGTTCAGGATGGTATCCATCATGCCGGGCATGGAGGCCCGGGCGCCGGAACGGACGGAAACCAGCAGCGGGTTCTCGTGATCGCCGAACTTCTTGCCGGTGATGGCTTCCAGCTTGTCCACATAGGACATGATCTCGGCCTTGATCTCGTCGTTGATCTGACGGCCGTCCTCATAATATTTGGTACAGGCTTCCGTGGAAATAGTAAACCCCTGGGGGACCGGCAGTCCAATGTTGGTCATTTCGGCCAAATTAGCGCCTTTTCCGCCCAGGAGTTCCCGCATTCCACCGTTTCCTTCGGTGAACAGATAGACATACTTGTGAGACATAACTTCCATTACCCCTTTCAGTTCTTTGCATGTGCCATTTTCAATTTTAATGTTGCATTTTTGAATCCTATTTTGCGTTGCCTACACAGTATAACACGGCCTACCGCAAAATGCAAACCTTTTTGCAAATTTTATGCAGATATCCCAAAAATCCTGGCCGGGAATATGCAATTTGACACTTTTCCTGCAAGTCCGGCGCGCCGCCGTCTGAAATCTCCACAATGCGGCAGGGCTCGTTGCTGCTGAACGGGAAGTCATCTCCCGGCCAGAGGCAAGCTACGCGCACAGAGCTGTCTGTGTGCGTAGCTTGCCGTTTTCGCGAAATCCGCCGCTTGCATTCGGCGTGGAAGTGTGGTATCCTTATCAAAAGGAGATGAGCCGAATGACTGTCCGGGAATCGGGTGAAATGTATCTTGAGGCGATATTGGTGCTGGCGAAGAAAAGCGGGTATGTCCGCTCCATTGACGTCGGCGAATATCTGGGGTATTCCAAGCCCAGCGTTTCCCGCGCGATGGGCATCCTCCGGGAGGGCGGGTATATCCTGGTGGAAAAAGACGGCGCCATCACGCTGACGGATTCCGGAAAAAAGCTGGCGGAGACGATCTACGAGCGCCATACGGTGCTCTCGGAGCTGCTGATCCGCCTGGGCGTGGACGAAAAGACCGCCACCGACGATGCGTGCCGGATCGAGCACGTCATCAGCGACGAATCCTTCCAGGCCATCAAACAGTACTATTACCGGCATAAGAAGTGAGGGAACCTCTGAATAAATCGTCTTCGGCTGAGCCAAAATCTTCCGCCGCCAGCCGAGGGCGATTGATTCGGAGCTTCCTTCCGTACAGCGCCCCGAAATGCGGTTATACCGCATTTCGGGGCGCTGCCGTTTTGGAATTACAGCTTCAGCAGGTCGCTGAAGGTGCTCAGCGGGTAGGTTGCGAGACCGCTCTTGGCCGCAGGGCCGATGCCCGCGCTGTGGAAGCCGCCTGCGGCCGCCGCCTGAACGCCGGCCAGGGCGTCCTCTACCACAAGGCACTGCTCCGGGGGCAGGTTCAGCATATGCGCCGCCATGGTAAAGACCTCGGGGTCGGGCTTGGAGTGGGTAATGTTGTTGCCGTCGGACACGGCGTCAAAATATCCGTCCAGACCAATGCGCTCCAGAATCAGGGGCGCGTTCTTGCTGGAAGAACCGATGGCCAGCTTGAGCCCCCGGGCACGCAGAGCGTTCAGGGTGTCGCGCACCTCGCCCGGCAGGTCGGCGGGGGTCATGAATTGCAGGGACGCCCGGTAGAGGTCGTTCTTCTTCTCCGCAAGACGCACCTTGTCCTCGTCGGAAAGGGCGGGGCCGTGGTACTCCTCCAGCACGATCTCCAGGCTCGCCATCCGGGAAACGCCCCGCAGGCGGTCGTTTTTCGCCTCGTCAAAGGGAATGCCCAGAGAGCCGGCCAGTGCTTTCCATGCAAAGAAGTGGGAATGGTCGGTGAAACAGATCACACCGTCCAGATCGAAAATAACGGCTTTGTAGTTCATAATGCTGTAATTTCTCCTTTTTCCTGGGTCAGCTCCGTGCGGTACCATTTGCCCTTCACGCAGAACCGGAACGAAACGCGCTCCCATCCTTTGGGGAGGCAGGGATTGACCTTTGCGCCGTCCTCCGTCACTTCCAGACCGGCAAAGCCCTGTGCCAGCACCTTCCACGCGCCGCCCGCGGCCGCGGGATGGGTGCCGCCGATGTACACGAGACCTGCCCACTGCTTGCCGCCGCCGTCCCAGTCCGCCTTGGCGGATTTCAGGAAGAAGGGGTAAGCGCTGACAGCGTCGCCGCATCGGCAGGCGAGCAGCGCGTACATGCAGGCGCTCAGGGACGAGCCGTGCTCCGTCCGGGGGCAGTAGTAGTCCCAGTTGGCTTTCAGGACGCTTTGGGGATAGTCATTGTGGAAGAACTCCAGCATGGTCACCACGTCCGCCTGCTTGATGACCTGCGTATGGGAGGCCACGCCGTAAGCGCCGCCCCAGTATTCTCTGGGGTCGAGAAGACGGCCGCGGACGGTATCGACAGAGGTGTCTTCCAAATCAAAGTAGCCGTCAAACTGCTCGATAACGCCGTCACCATTGGGAGACGGGACGTACAGCTGGCGGGAAGCGTCTTCCAGCTTGGGCAGAAGCGCTTCGGCGCCGGTCTGGGCGCAGAATGCCCGGTAAGCCTCCGGGTTGGCTTCTTTCAGGAGCTTTGCCGTCTGACATGCCCAGAAAATGGTCGCCTGGGCCATTTTGTTGGTGTAGGCGTTGTTGTTTACCCGCTCGTGGTACTCGTCCGGGCCAATGACGTCGTGGATCTCCCACCGGTCGGAGGTGGCGCGCTTCAGAAGCAGGGAATAGTAGAACCGGGCGCATTCCAGCACGGTGCGGGCGCCGCCCTCGGCCAGCAGTTTGGTGTCCCCGGTGACGGCGACATACTGCATGATGGCTCTGGCCACGGCGGAGGAAATATGCACCTGCTTGTCCCTGAAAAAGGTGCGCATGGGCCTTCCGGTGAACACGTCGGTGACGTTGTAATCCGAGCAGCCGTCATAGCCGCCCTCCTGACTTTCCCAGGCGTAGAACGCGCCCTCCCAGCCGTAGCTCTTGGCCTTTTCCAGAGCGCCGGGCAGGGTCTCGATGCGGTAGCGCACCATGGAGCGGGCGACCTCTGGCTGGGTGTAGAGGAAGTAGTCCAGAATGAACATTTCGCTGTCCCAGAAGATGGCACCCTTGTAGGTCTGTCCGGACAGACCCCGGGCGGGGATGGACAGATCGTCCCGGTGTCTGGGGGCGATGGCATTCAGATGGTAGAGGGAGTAGTTGAGGGTGTCTCTTGCGGTGTCGTCGCCGGTCAGCTCCACCTTGCCCACAGACCAGATGTTTTCCCAGTTGTCCGTGTGGGTGGAAAGCAGAGCGTCAAAATCGGCGCCTTTCAGCGCATCTTCCGCGGCGGCAAGGGGGTTCGGACAGTCCAGTGTGGTGTAGACGGCGCTGACGCTGGTGAGGGCGAGGGATTCCCCGGCCTTCAGCGCGGCGCGGCAGAGAAAGCCGCTGTCTCCCATCGGGACGGCCTGACCGCCCACGGCGATGCAGCGACGGCCAACGGCTACCTTATCCTTGCCGTTCTGGACGTCCGCAAGGCAGAACACGGTGTCGCCGGTGATGTGATAGTCAAAGGCATTGTAGTGGGGGCCGTAGATTTCCCAGATGTTTTTGTCGATGTCCGCCGTGACCTCCACGGTCATGGGGGCGGACGCGGTGACGGTGTACCGGGAGAGGATCAGGTGGTACTGTCCCATGTGGGCAGCGCGGCTGCTTTCCACGGTGACGGTTCCGGCGGCTGCCTGCCAAGCGGTTTTCCGGAAGGCGATGCCGTGGCGGTAGTCAAGGCTCTGGGTGTGGCTGAGCGGTTCTTTTTCCGGCAGGGCGAACGCTTCTCCGTCCACTGAAAGAACCGTGTGCAGCGGGTTGGGGGCGTTCAGGGGTTCCCGCCAGCCGTCGCCGACCCGGTCGTAAATGCCCGCCAGATTGACCGCCGCCAGTTGGTTTTTTCCGTGCTCGTCCAGAGTGCCGCGAATGCCGAGATATCCGTTGCCCACCAGAAAGCGGTTGCCGTTATCGGCAGCCGCTTCCGGGGAAAAATCGTGTCGTTCGATCGTCCAGGCCATGTTATGCCTCCCTGACATGCACCAGCGGTGCGTCCGCGACGGTCACTTTCCTGCCGTAAAGCCTCAGCGTCACGGTTGCGCCGGAGAGACGCTCCAGCGTTACCTTTTCCTGAGACACGGTGATGCGCAGGACGCTTCCGCCGGTCTGGATGGTGAAGCTGTACTGCTTCCACTGCGCCGGGATGCAGGGGGACAGGTTCAGCAGGTCGCCGTCGCAGTTCAGACCGCCGAAGCCGTAGACAATGTTCATCCAGGCGCCGGCGATGGACGTGGTGTGCAGACCCTCGCAGGTGTTGCGGTTGTAGTCGTCCAGATCCATGCGGGTGGCAAAGCCGAAATAGTCCTCCGCCTTCTGCATCCACCCCAAGCGGCAGGCCAGAATGGAGTGGATGGACGGGGACAGGCTGCTTTCGTGGATGCAGCGAGGCTCGTAGAAATCGTAGTTGGCGGCCAGCTGCTCCCGGGTGAACTCGGAGCCGTAGAGCATCATAAACATCAGGACATCCGGCTGCTTGATCATGCTGTTGCGGTAGATGCGCTCATACGACCAGTGGGAGTACAGGGGGAACTGGTCCGCGGGGATGGCGGCGATGTCCAGCTCCGGCAGATGGAAGTAGCCCATGTGCTGCTCGAACAGCCTGGTGTCCTCGTTGTAGGGGATGTACATGCTGTCGGCCTTGTGCTTCCAGTCGGCCATTTCCACGGGTGTGACGTTCAACTTGGCCAAGGAAGCCTCGTCCATCTGTGCCAGAGTGTCCAGCGTGTAGCGCAGGGTCTTCTGACCCATGAAGTTGGTGTAGGCGTTGTGGTGGACCATCATCTGGAATTCGTCGGGGCCCATGACGCAGTAGTAGCCGTACTTGCCGGTCACGGGGTCAAAATCGCCCCGGGAAGCCAGCATCCGGCTGATCTCCACCAGCATTTCCGCGCCGCAGGTATACAGGAACGCCGTGTCCCCGGTCTGGTGGACGTAGTTCCACAGACCGTAGGCAACGCCGGTGGAGGCTTGCAGCTGCAAACTCGCGTGCTGCCACAGGTCGCAGCATTCCCGGCCGCTGATGGTGGCGATGGGATAGAACGCGCCCTTGCAGTCCAGCGCCGCGGCACGCTCTTTGGCCTCGGGCAGGGTGTCATAGCGGAATTTCAGGAAGCTCTTCGCCGCCTGAGGGTTATTGAACAGGTAGAAGGGCAGGCAGCAGACCTCGCTGTCCCAGAAGGTGTTGCCGTTGTAGGCTTCGCCGGTGAGACCCTTCGCCCCGAACACCGCGCCGTATTTGGCGGTGTGGAGGGTCTGGTGCAGCTGGAAGATACAGAAGCGGATGCCCTGCTGGTTTACTTCGTCGCCGCAGATCTCAATGTCGGAGACCTTCCACTGATTCTCCCACCATGCGGCGGATTCCGCCTTCAGAGTCTCGTAATCCGTCTGTGCCAGAGCGGCGTTTGCTTCGGCGATCCGCCGGGGCAGGGTCTCCTGCTCGGCGGCGTTCTTTCCGGTGAGCAGAACCACCACGCGCTCCAGCCTGGCGGACTGACCGGGATGCAGCTCCGCATGGAAGCCGTTGGAAGCGATGCCCGCTTCCTCCGGCCAGGGGGTGCCGGGCAGGCCACGGAAGGCCGCCGCTGCATAGACCTGCTGCTTCGTGGTCTTGGTGGCGGCGAGGATGCGGCACTGGTTGCCGTCCGCACCCGCCATTTCCGTCTCAAACATGGGCGCTTCCGCGCTGACATGGGGACGGGTGAAGTCCAGACCGGCGCGGATGGTCACGTCGGCGGTGCCGGTGACGGCTTTCAGCGTGACCTTCTGGCCGACGAACTGCTCTTTTTCCATGGAGGTAAAGCGCTCGAAGGCGACCTCCACGGTGGTCTTGTCGTCCACCTGCCACAGAAAGCTTCTTCTCAGGATGCCGGTGCGCAGATCCAGCACCCGGTGAAAGTCCGAGAAGCGGCTCTTTGCCAGATCCAGCGTCTCGCCGTTACAGGTGATGCGGGTGTAGACCCAGTCCACGGTGTTGACCATGAACTCCGTAAAGGACAGCATTCCCTTGTAGCCGGACTTTTGCAGCATCCGGCGCTCGTAGACGCCGTTCAGATAGCTGCCCACCAGGCGTTTCCCGGAATAGCCCTCGTCAAAATAGCCCCGAAGGCCGGTATACTCGTTGCCGAGGGAGAAGACAGACTCTGCCGTTTGGCTGTGCTTCGGGTCAAACCCGTCCTCCGCAACGACCCAGGGGTGGATCTGAAAGTAACGATCAGCAAATTTTCCCATATGTTATCCTTTGATTCCTCCCGACATGACACCGCCCATGATCTGCTTCTGGAACAGCGCAAAGAGAACGGTAGGCGGGATGATGGAATACAGCACCGCCCGGATGATATCGATCTGGTTCGTTTTGATGGATGTCTGGAAGGAGTAGAGCTTGACCATGACGGTCTCCTTGTCGGTGCCGCTGAGCAGCAGGAAGGGCATCAGGAAGTCACTCCATGCGGCGGTAATGGCGAAGATGGCCACCACCACGATGATGGGCTTGGACAGGGGGAGCACGATGCGGGTGAAGACGCCGAAGACCCCGCAGCCGTCGATCCGTGCTGCGTCGATATAGTCCTTGGGCAGACTTTCGAAATAGTTCTTGAACAGAATGACCCAGTAGGCGTTGGCGCCCATGGTCAGCCAGAGGGGCACAAAGCTGCCCGTCAGGCCGATCTTCTTGATGTTCACGAACAGGGCGACAAAGCTGGTGGTGGGCGGAATGAGCAGGCACCACATGACCAGCGCCAGAATGATCTTATGCCCCTTGGGCTTCAGAACGGCCAGCACATAAGCCATCAGGCCGTTGAAGAAAACGGCGCACAGAACGCCGCCGGCCACCGCGATGCCGGAGTTGATGTAGTATTTCGTAAAGCCGAAGTCGTTCCAGGTCTTGATCCAGCCTGTCCAGTCGGGATCCTTGGGCAGGATCTGGGTGGTGCTCAGGTATTCCGTCAGGTTTTTCAGCGAGCTGCAGATCAGCCAGAACACCGGGTACAGCGCGATGAGGGCAATGGCGAAGCAGGCGATGTAGATCATGACCAGCCAGAACTTCGTTTTCTTGGATTTTACGTCGTAGAAGCGAATGGAGCCGTCTTCTTTTCCCTGATAATTACCGAAAAAGCGCATAGTCGTTCCTCCTCAATCCTTTTCCGCACTGTTGACGATGGCGTAGTAAATGACAGTCAGGAAAATCAGAATGATGCAGACCTCCACGGACAGGGCGGCTGCCTGAGAGAACTTCATCTGATTGAAGGCCAGATTGTAGACCATCTCCATGATGGAGATACTGGCGTTGTTGGGGCCGCCGTTGGTCATCAGCATCGGCTCGTAGAGGATCTGGAACACGGCCAGGATCTGGAGGATCAGCATGGTCTTGCCGGTTTTCAGGATGGTGGGCATAGTGATGGAGAAGAACCGGCGGACGGGAGACGCGCCGTCGATGGTGGCAGCCTCATACAGCTCCGGAGAAATGCCGGAGATGCTGGACATGTACACCAGCGCCGTGCTGCCTGCCGCCTTCCAGGTCATGGCTACCACGATCCAGAGGATGACCCACTTTTCGTTGGTCAGGAAGTTCACCGGGCCGACGCCGATCTTGGCAAGCAGGATGTTCAGAACGCCGCTGCTGCCGGTGCCGAAGAAAAAGGTGAAGATCATGACCGCCGCGATGGAGGGAATGACGTTGGGATAGTAGGCGGCCACCCGGAAGAAGCCCCGGAAATGGCTGACCTCGGTGATGAGCGCCGCAATGATGACCGGCACGCAAAGACCGACGAGCAGGGAGCAGACCGTATACTTGACGGTATTGACCCAGGCGATCCTGTAGGCGGGCTGGACAAGGAGCTTCCTGTAGTTTGCAAGTCCCACATATTTCCCCAGATTCACGCCCTTGGTCTCATAGAAGGACATCCGCACGGTCTCCAGCAGCGGACCCCATACGAAGAAGGCAAACAGAATAAGACTTGGGATCATCAGCAGCCACGCGACCAGATCACGGCGGAACGCTGCCTTCCGATTTGACAGACGAACACCATTCTTTTCTTTTAACATTTCAGAAGTCACCTCACGCTTACGCAGTTTTTTGTTTTGGGGGATGCCCGATACTGAGTCGCTTATAAAAGCAGGCATTCCCGGGAATGGCCACTTTTGTCAGCGGCTCATGGCGCTTTCTCAAAAAGCCGCTTCAGACATAGCCCAAAGGGCCGCCGCATATGCGGCGGCCCCCATGGTTACAGTTTACTGTATGGAATCGAAAAGCGCAGAACTTACAGAGCATCCAGAACGGCCTGATAGTCGGAATTGGCCTTCTCCAGCAGAGCGGGGATGTCAACGCCGGCAGGATCCGCACAGATGGCCTGCAGGACGTCGTTCAGCAGCTTGTACATGGTCTGGGTGTCGCCAGGCTCCTCGGTGCGCAGAGCGCCGGCTTCCTTGGAGAACTCGAAGTAGGGATTCCACAGGTTCATGTCAACATTGCTGTACTCCTCGACGACCTTGTTCTGCTCGTCAACAACAGCGCCGACCCAGGCGGGGAAGCTGGGGATGACGGGGATGGAGTTGTCAACACGGTACTGCGCGTCAGCGATCCAGCCTTCCTTGGCGGCTTCGGTGACCTCGGGGGACTTGCCCATGATCTCCAGGTAATCCAGCGCCCAACGGACTTCGTCGTCGGTAGCGTCGGGGGAGAAGAAGTAGGGGGTGCCGCCCATCAGGGTGAAGTGGCCGCCGGGGCCTGCGGGCATGGGAGCGAGGAAGAACTCGTCGGCCTTCATGCCGCGGTAGCTGGGCTGATCGACAGCGTCGTTGGCGGCGATGTACATAGCGGCAGTGCTGGTGGCAATCCGGTCAAAGCCGGTGCCCCAGTTTTCCTGGGTGGGATCGTCGGTGACGCACTTGTCAGCGACCATCTTCTGAACCCACTGCATAGCGGCGATGGCTTCGGGGGTGTTCAGGTTGGAGGTGTAGGAGCCGTCATCGTTGGAGATGACCAGATTGGCACCGAAGTTCCAGGCGATGTTGGACCAGTGCCAGCCGCCGCCTGCGTCGGAAGCCTGCATGCAGAAGCCGGCAACGCCGGTCTTCTCACGGATGATCTTACTGTACTCGTAAACTTCTTCCCAGGTGGTGGGGTACTTGACGGTGCCGTCCTCGTTCACGAGGCCGGCCTGCTCGAACAGAGGAATGTTGATCATCAGACCCAGGGAGTAAGCATCACGGGGAACGCCGTAGACGCGGCCGTCGTCGTCGGACAGCAGGTCACGGATGGCGGGGCTCATGGAGTCCAGCCAGCCCTTCTCTATAATGGTCCCGTAATTTCAGACCACGGCTCGAAAAAATATCGTGAACATGGT
>ERZ808252.2264-NODE-2264-length-12012-cov-5.691645_pt1 | contig 12012 bp, 6 predicted proteins | sample MGYA00521242_ERZ808252 | MGnify/ENA primary metagenome ERZ808252 (study PRJEB31516, sample SAMN03275581) | gut metagenome | biome: mammalia-associated habitat; material: feces | host: Papio cynocephalus | place: Kenya | collected 2012-08-07 ...
CTTTCTTCAGCGAGGAGCGCAAAGGCGACATCATAGCCCGCATGAGCGGTGACGTGCAGGAGGTGGAGAACAGCATCATGTCGTCGCTCGACATGCTGTTCAAAAACCCTATCTTGATAGTGGCTTATCTTGCCACACTTATCATAATATCGTGGCAGCTCACCATATTCACAATAGTATTCGCGCCAGTATTCATTTGGTTCATGGGATTTGTTGGAAGAAAGCTCAAGGCAAGGAGCATACTCGCCCAGAGCCTTTGGAGCGACACCATGAGTCAAGTGGAGGAAACATTGGGTGGACTTCGCATCATAAAGGCGTTCAACGCTGAGAAAAAGATGAACGACAGGTTTGATAGGGTTAATTCAGCCTATCGCAACCAGTTGCTGAAAGTGACAGTGAGGCAGCAGATGGCGCATCCAATGTCGGAATTTCTTGGCACGTTGATGATAATAGTGGTGCTGTGGTTCGGCGGAATACTTGTGCTCAACAAGTCGTTGCTTGATGGCCCAACGTTTATTTATTATCTTGTCATGCTTTACAGCATCATCAATCCTCTCAAGGATTTTTCCAGGGCAAGCTACAACATTCCCAAGGGTCTCGCCTCCATGGAGCGCATAGATAAGATACTGAATGCCGATATAGAAATCAAGGAAAGGAAAGATCCTGTGCACATCAAGTCATTTGACCATGAAATTGAGTTCAGGCATGTGTCATTTGCATATACAGATGTGCATACTGATGAACTTCAATATGTGTTGAAAGATATCAACCTTGTCATTCCAAAAGGCAAGACAGTGGCTCTTGTAGGGCAGAGTGGTGGTGGAAAGTCCACATTGCTCGACCTTATACCGCGATATTATGACGTGCAGGAAGGTGAGGTGCTAATAGATGGAGTCAACGTGAAAGACCTTGGCATACACGACTTGCGCTCGCTTATAGGCAACGTCAACCAAGAGGCCATACTCTTCAACGACACCATCAAGAACAATATCAAGTTTGGTAAAGATGACGCGACAGATGACGAAATCATAGCCGCCGCGAAGATAGCAAACGCATACGATTTCATCATGGAGACTGAGCACGGTTTCGACACCAACATCGGTGACCGTGGTGGTCGTCTGTCGGGCGGACAACGGCAGCGCATCAGCATTGCCCGTGCCATATTGAAGAATCCACCCATCCTCATCCTCGACGAGGCTACGTCGGCTCTCGACACTGAGAGCGAGCGGCTGGTGCAAGACGCGCTATATCGCTTGATGAAGACACGCACAACAGTTGCAGTGGCTCATCGCCTGTCAACCATCAAGAACAGCGACGAGATTTGCGTCATACACGAGGGAAGGATAGTGGAGCGTGGCACCCACGACGAGCTCATGGCAAAAGACGGCTATTACCATAAGCTACACGACATGCAGCAATGATTTTGTTGCAGATATGTTTAATAGCAGCAACGGTTATGGCTCACTTGCCTAATCGTTGCTGCTATTATTATTTCATGGCCTGTACTTTCTCGTTTATAAACGATATTTCGGCAGACGACAGGGCATATTTCTTGTAAAGAAACTCGTCTATCTCATCCACAGGCAGACTCCAGTCAATGTCCGATTTGTCGCTGAAGTCTTGCAGTGGCACATATTTCCATTTTTCTGGAGTGATGTCTTGTGTCGTCTTCAATGCACCAAGAAGAGTCCTTGCAAACTTGGTAGAGACATACTTCATCAATGCCTTGGCTTCGTTTTCAGAGGCAAAGTTGCCTATGCTTATAAATGTTTCTGTATTTCCCACGTGTGGTGCACCAATGATTGGAGGTGTCAAGGTTTCGCCAAACGCTCCTGTGCCATTTGCCTTGGAAAGGAATATCTTATAGCCTTCCAGGTTTTTCACGGGATTGATGTAATCGAGTCTCACATATTTTAGAATTCTGTTGTTGTCTGTGCGCCCTAAGATTAGTACATAATCATAGCCGTCATTGGGCTTTTCATCAAAGAAGACCTGTGGAAGACGCTTGAAAATATTGGTTGACATATCGTATGGATGCCCATTGCTTAGTTGGCTGATTGCTTCTGGATGGTCTTCATGCATCTTATCCGTAAAGCGGTAGGCCGTTCGTGAAACAACAATGTCGCTCATAGACTTGAAATTCTGATTGTTCACCACAGCATGTATGATTGCGTTCAGTTCGGGGTATGGTGTGAACAAGCCTATTGTGCCATTGTCTACTTCCGCGTCTCGTAGGCTGATGGCCACGCCGCCCTTTATGTCGGTATCATCAAATAGTTTTTCGCTCTTGGCAAAATAATCGCAAATGTTCAAATGCTTGTCCTCCAGCATCTTCTTGTTCCAAGCCTTTGGTGTGCTGCCGGCGTTGGATAGAAACCTTGCAGGATGAATCATCTCAACGACATCGCAAGCTGTGTAGGCACAATCCATAAAGAGGTTATAAATTGGGCCGTTATAAGTCTTCTGCTCTCCCACGGCATTGTCTTGATATGGCGGATTGCCTATGATGATGTCGGTGTTCATGGCAAGAAGTTCTTTCATTGTCTTTTCTTTCTTTTTATCGTTCAACAAATCGTAAGAATTAAAATGTTCTATAACATTATTTACTGGCAGTCCCAACAGTTCATATACTTTACGTGTAAACTCGTAGGTAAGAGGTGATGTCGGGATGGAATATATAGTGTTTTTCACTTTATCTCCAAATGCCTTGAAGAGCGCGTTGGCAAATTCGCCTTGCTTAGCTGCGATGTCTAAGACCTTGGTGCCTTTTTTAATTCTGTCGGCAGGCAAATATCTTACCATCTTATCGGCCACCCATGCTGGTGTTACCACTTCAGACGTAGAGAGCCTACCGAATTTTTTCATGGCTCTGTCCACTCGCTCACCAGCTGGCACCGACTTGTCGTGCGACAATCTGTTCATGTGCGACACTTTGTAGTCTAAATCGCTCAACACGAAAGGGTTAATGACTTTTCGTATGGTCTGCAACACTTTCTTGTCTATGCCAACATTTCGTGCAATGCGCTTGTTTGCCTCGTTGGAATCAACAACCCTGAGTATGTCGTCGAGCGATGCTACCTTGCTATTGGTGAGGAAAGCGAAGAAGAGGATGAGCGAATAGTATGTTGACAGTTTCTTGTGTAAGTTGTCAACATCATTATTGTTGTCGCTCTTTTCCGTGCTTGTTGCCGCAGTGTCACTTTTGTCATCATCATCTTGTTCGGCATCAGTGTCAATGTCGTCACCATCGCCTTTGTATGCGGGCATCTTTATGCCCTTTTTTGAGTTGATGGGATACAATGTCTTCAAGGCATCAAGGACATCGCTTTCTGAGAGCAAGTTATCGTCAATAGGAATCTCCGTTGCTTCATCCATAATACTCTTGCTGTTGGAATAGGCACTGACAGCTTCAAGGATATCATTTGGCTCCACTTGCCGCAACTTGTCCTTGTTCACGACTATTATAGGCGATATTCGCAATTCTTCGGCTATGCGCTCATTGAGTTTGCTGTTGCCTTTTTTGTCGGTGTTCACATTGTAAATCTGAGCCTTAGTCTCTTGCATCTTGAACATACGCCCAGGCTCGAAATCTACAAGCAACGTTTGCGGCTTCATGTTGTATTTGATGACGTGGCCATTGCCGTCTTTGTACTCTTTTATGTATTGGTTTTGCAGACGGAATATGGCTTGGTCGTATTCTTGTGGCGACGCGCTGTCTTTTAGGAATATCATGGTGTCCCATTGCCTTACAGTGGTTCCTGTCAGCATCCTGTTTACCGTTAGCGTGATGGTCTTGACATTTCGGCTTTCACACTGCTCAATCTTGTCTTTCACATTTTGTATGCCCTTGAATATTTTGTCGTCGTCCACTCCGGCAATGTTCAGTATCTCATATTGTCCAAGACGCTTAAAGTCATTTCTGTGAGCCTTTATCAAAGATTCCATGGCATCGCATGAGGCACGGTAGGGTAGTACTATAACGATGTGGCGGCATAGTTTTCCTGCTTTGATGCGACTGTCGTTGAGAAAGCTGAGAATGTTGCCGTCTTCTTTGCTGCCGTCTATTGCCATAAGCAAGTCGAGCACTTCTTGCCCATGAACGAACAGTTTGTGGAGTCCATTCTTGTTTTTCAAGATAGACTTAGGACGCAGCAACTCATTGAGGGCATACTCAATGTTGCTTTTCTTCAGCTCTTTCATCTTTCGCATTGACGAATCGTTAAGGTTGAACGCAAACCGAATCATTTGCGGAAATCCATAGTAAGGGTTGTCCCATTCGTCGCATTCGTCATCACCAAGATGGTCGGCGTCCCATTGTTCCTTGTCTTTTACAATATCCGAGAATTGGTAGAAGGCGATGATGTCGTCTTTTTCGAACTCACTACCCATCAATATGCGGTATGGTGTGCCAGACAGATGTATCCGAACTCTTGACCGCAAGAGTTTAAGCTCTTCGCTCTTCTCATAATCATCTGATGTCTCAGCATACTTAGCCTCCGACTTTAGCTCGCTCTTGTTTCCCCTCAGCACTTTTCCATACTCTTCAGCTCGTGCGCCATAATGTGTCTCATCGATAAAGAGCATATCCCATTGCCGCGAGAAGACATCCTTGTGCCTTGTCTTGATGGAGTCGCCGCTTAGGTCTTGCAGTGTCAGGAAGACCACGGCACGGTGTCCGTTGTTTAGAGTGTCGTTTATGATGTCTTTATTTCTTCTTAAGCTGTCGGTGTCTATGAAATCAAATCCATCAAAGTTGTTGATGCTTTCAACAGTTCTCTTCCATTCGTCCTTTACATCTGCCTTTCCAGAAACAACAAGTATTGCCTTGTATTTTTTATTGGAAAGGGCGCAACAGAGTGAAGTGAAAGTCTTGCCAAAGCGCATGACGGCATACATCAAGAGGTTTGTTCTGCCTTTCTTTACCGCCTTGGTGAAATTGGACACGGTTTCGGCTTGGTTGGGACGCAAGGCATAAGGCGTGTCACCGCGCCGATAAGTGAATGTCATTGGTGTGGGTCTCTTGTCGAACGTATAGAATTGATACTTGCCTCGGCTCTTCTCGAAATCCAGTTTAATGTCCTTGATGGCCTCTTCCAGGTCTTTGTTGGTGGCATGCTCAAAGAATTCTCTCGAATAGTAGGGCAGGTCTTTAATGTCCGTTGGCAGAAGGCGATGGAAATGCTTTTCATGCTCAAGGAAGTGATGCACTGCGAAATCACGATAATACACTTCATCACTTACTTTTGATATGGACGAATAGGCCTTTTCGAGGTCTGGAAAATATTTGCGCCATTCTGCCAGTCGTTGATCCACAGGACGGTATGTGTCGCCCACTTTCAGGTAGTTTGGTACGGTGCCTGTGGTGAACGCGTATACTTGTGGCTCGACACGCCCTATGATATATTTGTCAAGAATGGTGCCATCCATGCTTATTGCTTATTGTTTAATAGTAGATGATATGGATAAGTGTTGCCCGACTGGAAAGACTTTATCAGCACTGGTATGCCGTTGTGCATGTGTATGTTGTTGGCCTTGCATCCTGGACATGGTTTCCGCTCTTCCTCGCCATACAAGTTGTGGGTAATCACATCGTGGCATGAGTTTGGCACTACGCATTTTAGACCATCCATCTGCCAGATGTTCCATGATATGATGTCGGCAATTTGCTTTAACAATTCGTGTGTGGGGCTCTCGCCGAACTTGTATTCATAGTTGTCGATGAAAGCGTAGAGCAGCGACTCGCGTGCCAACAACAGGTTGTCGCCTTGCCATTCATAGGCAAGGCAATTTTGGTATGCCATGACAGCACCTTTTATCCAATTGTCATGGTTGTCGTTGTTTTCGTTGACGACTCTGAGCTTGCGATCCAAAAATCCTATTCTGTCTTCCAAGCGTATGGCTTGGCCTGTTGTTGTGTCATATCTGCTGGTCATGAATGGAGCCTCGCCACATGTTATCTCCATCCAGCGCAATTTCACATAGTCTTTCCAGGTCTTGCCTTCTGGGAAAGCCACCTTGTCGTGGTTGGTCTCCCATGTCTTGCGGTCTTTGCCAATCTCGCGGTTAAACACGTCTCTTCGCCCGAAGAACCTTTCGTCAATGTTGTTGACCATAAAGTTGCACACCCATGAAGGTGTGAAGATTTCGGCCATTTTCTTTGTGCGTTTGCTTTGTATGACTTTCTTCTTCATCACGCGTGGCATGACGACATCAGCGTGCTCACCCGTGATACGCTCAGCCATTATCTCGTCGTTGTAAGCATATCCGTCACCCAATGGCTCATAGTCGTGGGTAGCCCAAAAAATATGATGCGTTTGACCGTCATTCTTGTATTGTGTCACAGAACGATCGATGAGCAAAATATTCAAGATGTCTATCCCGTAATCTTCCGCCAAGTTGTTCTTTATTGTGTCAAACTCGTTTGCCATTCAATCGTCAGATGATTTCTCTTATTCGTATATCAGCGTTCCCGAAATGCACCAGTAGCTGTTGCTGCCGCCTTCGGGCGCGCCTTGCGGAATCTTCACGCAAAGTGTGTGCTTGCCGGCTTTCAGGTCGCCCACGGGTATGTATTCGGGATTGGTCACCGTGCCTGGACACCAGTTGGAGCGGCTCAGGTCTGATGAGCTGAGGCCGTTGGAGAAGTTGCCGGAGCATGGGTTGTTGTTGCGGTAGGTTCCGCAGTCGTCACGCCATGGTATGAACGTTATCACCTTCTGTCCGTCCACGTAAATGGTGTTGGGCTTTTGGTTGAACTCGTCGCCGCCGTCCCAGCCGCCGTGCCCAGTGGTGAGATAATAGAGGCGTGCGTTCTTCACGTCTTCTTTCAGCTCAAAAGTCGTTGTCAGCGAGTCGTTGAGCATGAATGTGGGGTAGGGCTGTCCTGCCTGTTCCATGTAGTTTACGGTGTTGAACAGTGGCAGTGTCTTCTGCACCTTGTGGTCTCCGTCGGGGTAGTATTTCAGTTTCACGCTCAGCCTGTGGCCCTTTGTGTCCCAGTTGCCTATGTAGGCTCCGATCCACGCTTCGCCCTTGAGCTGCTCGGCAACCGATGTCACCTCTGCCTTATACGTAACGGAGTCTACCCATGTCTGCCCTGGTACCTTGTTGTGGTTGTATTTGCGCACGCCGAATCCAGTGAAGAAGCGCATCAGCTCCAGCGGCACGTCGTATCCTGTCGTCGACGTGAGTCCGTGATAGTCGGTGTCACCGCTATGGAACGACGGCACGCTGTTCAAATCGCGCAGCGCGTCGATAAACGATTGCGCCTTGTCTGTAGGGATCATGAATATGGAACCCGTGCGGTCATACGCGTCGCCATCGGAGTATTGCACGGCTTCCACGAACACCTGGCGGTCGCTCACGCTGTCGGGCAGCTGCACTTTCTTCAGGATCACTGTGCCACCTGCGGCCGCGTAGGTCTTCCCCGCTTCAAGTTGACCGTCGGGCAGTTTGGCGTTGTTGAAGCATATCGTTTGCTGGTCGAACACCGGCACCACGATCACCCCACTTTGGTTGATGGCGTATGAATAGTTGCTCCCGTCAAGGTAATGCCCCCAGTCTGTAGGCAACAATTCTGTAGGCTTTTTCACGGCCTTTATGTTGACAGCCTCCTGAACGGCGTCGCCGTTTCTCACGACGCGCAGCACAAGGCCATCGGGCACGCCGGCCCATGTCTGTGGTGTGCCACGGAAGGCCAAGTCATTGGTATACCACACGTCGATGGTGTTTGAGTTGACTATTGTGCGCACTACCTTGCAGTTGAGGCCAAGGTATTTCTCTTCCTTCACCTCCTTGAATCCCTTGCCATATTCAAACGGAGAGTTGGTGTATACCATCTCGTCGTTTGGCATGATGGCACGGCGATAGCTGCATCGGCGGCTATAGTCGATATAGCTTTCCTGTCGCAGGCGTTTCGTTTTTGGCGCGTCGGCATTTTCCTTTTTCTTGTCCTTCTTGTCTTCTGGCCATACGTTTTCCAGCTTCACCTGGTCGCCGTAAACTTTCATTATGGTGCTTCCGGGACTTACCTTGCCCTTGTATACCGACCGATAGGTCACTTCTATTCCCTTGGCCTTCTTTAGCTTGCTGGCATAGTTTTGCGCTTCGGCAGCCATGCACATTAGCAGGCTGACCATTAGAATGCAGATTTGCTTCATCTGTTGTCTTTTAAATGTTGCGTTGAGTGAAACATTGTGTCATATATGTATGCAAAAATAACCATTTTATTTATGAATGGCAAGAGACTACCGCAATAATTTCTCTTGATGGGTGACACATGGAAAAGTGAAAACAATAATCGGGTGATTATTCTCTGAAGACAATCAGAGGGATAATCACCCGAAAAAATATCCTTACTGGCTGCTGAACTCGCGTGCATGCAAGATATCAGAGCTTCTTGAACTCTGCCAATATCTTGTCGGCGGTGTCTTTCATCTCCTCTTCGCTGAGCTTCACGTGCTTGTGGAAGTCCACGTCGGCCTCCGAGTCGATGGGGATGAGGTGTATGTGAGCGTGGTTAACCTCAAGTCCGAGCACCACCTGAGCCACTTTCTTGCATGGGAACGCGTTGCGGATGGCGATAGCCACCTTCTTGGCGAACACCTCGAAAGCGGCAAGGTCTTTGTCGTCCATGTCGAAGATGTAGTCAACCTCCTTGCGCGGCACCACGAGCGTGTGGGCCTTCTTCACGGGGTTGATGTCGAGGAACGCGTAGAACTTGTCGTCCTCGGCGCATTTGTAGCTGGGTATCTCGCCGGCCGCAATCTTACTGAAAATAGTAGACATGATTTTATCCTCTCGTTTTGATAATTACCTAAACCTCTTATTCGGCTATGCTAATCTCGTCGACGCGTACTTTTATCGTGCCGCGCGGAATCTTGATCTCAACCACGTCGCCAACCTTCTTGTTGAGCAAGCCCTGGGCGATAGGAGTCTTGATAGATATCTTGCCTTGCTTGAGGTTAGCCTCGCTCTCCGACACGATGGTGTAGGTCATCGACTTGTTGTTCTGCAAGTTGGTGATTTTCACCTTCGACAATATCTGCACCTCATCGGTCTTCAGGCGGCTTGTGTCCACAATTTTGGCGTGCGCTATGGTAAGCTTCATCTCGTTGATTTTAGCCTCAAGATGAGCTTGGGCCTCCTTTGCCGCGTCGTATTCTGAGTTCTCGCTTAAATCTCCCTTGTCGGCTGCCTCGGCAATGGCCGCAGAAGCCTTAGGGCGCTCCACAGACTCAAGTCTGCGTACTTCGGCCACGAGCTTGTCGTAGCCTTCCTGTGACATGTATGCCATGATAAAAACAGTATTAAATAATTAGTTAAATTATTATTATTTATGGAAACAGACATACGAAAAAGAATTCCGACATTCTTTTTGGAATGTCGGAATTCCTTCTCTTACAAGTGTCTTGTTGTCCTCTTGTTTGCAAAGTTAGCCTTTTATGTTGATATTGGCAAACTTTTGTGTGTGAATTTGCTGATTATTTTTCAGAAAGGAGCTTTTTGGGTGAATGTCATGATCTTTCCTGTTGTCGGGTGCCTGAAAGTGATGGCCTCGGCGTGAAGGTATAGGCGGTCGCTACCGGTACCGTAGAGCGTGTCACCTTTTATGGGGTCGTCCAAGCCGAGCTTGTGGGCGCAATGCAGTCGGAGCTGATGCGTGCGACCTGTCCTTGGCCACAGCCAAAGGCGATTCGTGTCCACTTGTTTATAATATGTCATCGCCTCTCGTCCATGCTCCATGTCCACGACCTGTCGTGGCCTGTCGTCGAGGTCTGGGCGAATGGGCAGTGAGATAACGCCTTCCTTTGGCGTGCCATACGGCATGGGATGGCTCAATACCGCCACATAGCGTTTCCTTATCTCGTGGTTTGCGAATTGCCGTTGCAGGTCGTGGTAGGCTTGCAAAGTCTTGGCTATTACCATCAGTCCGCTTGTGGCCATGTCGAGCCTGTGCACGATGAGCGGCGACGGACTGTCGGGGAATCGTTGCCTCATGGCGGTGAGCACGCTCGCGCGTCCGCTCTTGCCCGGCACGGAGAGCAGTCCGGCGGGTTTGCACGCTATGCAGATGTCGTTGTCCTCATAAATGGTTTGGAGTCGCGCTATCAAGCCATCGTCTTCGCTTTCGCTCTCCAATGGGTTGTCGTCAATGTCCATGCCTTGCAACATCCATTTGAGTATGGGCTTGCATTTGCCATTGCAAGCAGGGTAGAAATGGAGATGATGCCGCACTTCGCCCTTGGGGCTCTCGCCCCACCAGAACATGGCCATGGCCTTAGGGCGCAAGCCGTGAAGGAAGGCATATTGCAGAAGTCGAGGCTCACAGCATTCGCCACTGCCAGCTGGCGGTATGCCTCCACCGCGTATCTCTATCAGGTCCTTGCTCTCGCCCTTGGAGTTGAGCATGCGGAAATGGCGGAAGAGCCACCTTTGCAGGTCATCGCTCTCTTGCCGTCGCAGGGTTCTCAGCCTTGCCAAGCGGTCTTTTTCTTCCAGGATTTCTTTCTCGGATTCCCTTTGCCTGAGCTTCCACCTGTGCAGTTCAGCGTTTTCAAACTGCCGTCGGCTCACGTATTCACCCTCGCTTTCTCCCTCGCGTCTTCCTTTCGTGAAGGTCGGGCGCTTGTCTGCCTTGCGTTCAAGCTGTTGTGCGGAATCAAGGTCCGTGATGCGTGTCGCTTTGGCTTTTATGTCATTGTTCAGTTGGGTTATTTCAGCCTCATGGCGCTTGAAATAACCGTCAGGTTGCAGGTAGTCGAACACGGCTGGCACGAATCCGTCCCAATCGGCACGACCGCATATCTGGCCGCTATAGCCAGCTATGTATTTTACATCTTTTCCCCTTGTCAAGTCGTCGTGTCCATCCACGACCAACACGCCGAACATCTTTCCCTTGCCAATCTCTTTCCTAAAACTGTCGTCCACGCGCTTGTCGCTGAAAGGCGATGGCTTGCCTTCAAGCCAATCGGCCAGTTGCTTGGTCGCGATGAGGCACTCCGGTGATGGGGAATAATAGAAAGGGTTGTTCATGTGTGTCGTGGATGTTCACGTGAAGAGCATGATGAGCATTTGCGCTATCACGACCCTGATAAACATTCCTATGGGGTATACCGACGCATAGGATATGCTTGCCGTGTCGCCCTTGCTGTTTTCGTTGGCGTATCCCAACGCCATTGGGTTAGCCATTGATCCGCATAGGATGCCGCAGATGGTGCCGAAGTCGTATTTGTGTGTATGCAGGGCGATGATGCCTATGATGAGCACAGGTACCACGGTTATTAGGAATCCTATGCCCACCCATGCCAGGCCTTCCGGTCTCAGGATCGTGGTAACGAAGTCCTTGCCGGAGTCGAGTCCGAGGCAAGCAAGGTATAGCGCGAGCCCGAGCCTGCGAAGCATGAGCGACGCCGACCGCGTGGTATAGGATATGATGTGGCTCTTCGGGCCCAGCGCGCCCACGACGATGCCCATTATTATCGGTCCTCCGGCGATGCCGAGACGCAAGCTGCTGTCCATGCCGGGGATGGCTATCGGAATGGTGCCAAGGGCGAGGCCGAGTATTATGCCGAAGAATATGCTGCCAATGTTAGGCTCCTCAAGGGTCTTCACGGAGTTGCCGAAGAAATGCTCTGCGTTGTCGAGGTCTTCGTGCTTGCCCACGATTGTCACCCTGTCGCCGTATTGCAAGCGCAGGTCATCGCTGGCAAGCAGCTTGATGTCGCCACGCACCACGCGGCTCACGTTGACGCCATATCCTGCCCTCATGTGCATGTCCTTGAGGCGCTTGCCGTTGAGACCGGAGCGCGTCACCACGCAAATGCGGCTCTCCACCTTGGCGTCGATGGCGTTCCAGTCCACGTTGCTCTTGTTCCAGTCGTGGTCTTCACGCTTGCCGAAGAGTAGCTCCAGCGACTTCTCGTCGTTCTTGTTGGTCACCACGAGCATGGAGTCGTTGACGTGAATCACCGTGCTCGCCATTGGCACTATGACGTCTTTTCCTCGCCAGAT
>ERZ808252.2268-NODE-2268-length-11986-cov-5.357279_pt1 | contig 11986 bp, 15 predicted proteins | sample MGYA00521242_ERZ808252 | MGnify/ENA primary metagenome ERZ808252 (study PRJEB31516, sample SAMN03275581) | gut metagenome | biome: mammalia-associated habitat; material: feces | host: Papio cynocephalus | place: Kenya | collected 2012-08-07 ...
GCTTCTTAGGACGCGAGCTCTCGAAAGGGTAATCTAGCAACCTGTGCAGTAAGCTCGTGTCCGTTTGGAGGTTACTGCCACTATAATATTACTCGTTTCTCATTCTTTTTGAAAGCCCCAATATATTTAGGAACAACTTGCAGTTGTTTCTCTTTTAATATAATAAGTGTGCCGCCTTTGGCTCGTATCCTTCCTTTTATCGTATACTTTCCTTGCACTAAATCCAAATCGTCATAAGACGGTTGCTCACCATCGGCGAAATTAACGCCCGCCATATGGACAACATCAGTAACCGTATTATCTTCTTGGACTTCTTTTAGTTTATAGCGCTTTGGCGCGGTCACTTGCATACGCTCAATATCGTTTTCATGTGAGAATTGCCCTAATTCTTTTCCAATCAATCCAGAAGCCTCTAGCTTCTTTGTCGTTTCTTCGTCTTTGATGTAAAAGATGCTATCGGTATCAAAATACACAATCTTCTCCCATCCTATTTGTAAAGCTGTATCGATAAGATAACATCTAGTTCGCGCTGGAATGCCAGAGCCGACTGGCAAGTAAGTATATTTAGCGTTTATCGCGATATTGCTATTCATGTGTTCTTTCGAATCAATGACTCCATTTATTTCACAATTCTCGAAGGTCATGTTGTGTGGTCGTTCCAGCAACTTTCCATAGCTGGAATTATTCAAAAGCTTATAAAACATGATGTTGAAATTGTCTTTCTCCTTTTTCGCGATTTCGCGCTTATTGTAATTCTCTAGGTAATAATTTCGCCATGGTAATCGCTTGAACCTGTAATAATATCCATCAATATATTTAATCTCTAAATCAATGTAACAACGTCTCATTATCGCGATTTCAAAATCCCACACGACTAGCTCATAATCGCTAACCATATCCAATCCAATCAATTTAATAATTGAATGCAACCTAACACCACTATAGCTTATCTTTATTCGGCAAGCGCTCATATATCTCCCTTTTGGTGGCTCACCAGTGAAATAAGTGCCTTTGCCATACGGATAGGGATAGCGGTACGCGCTATTAGGATGAGCTTGATGAATATCGATATGACCGACTGGTTTCCTAATGTCAGCAAATTGGTAGCGGGCAGGCGCGTAAGTAATTCCTCCAGCGACTCCCTCGCGGAGAAATGCATTTTCGTTGGCATCTAATTCGGGATAATCTTTCCTAAACGATTGATATGGCTTATAGCTTTTTGGATAACCAACTTTAAGCATCTTAAGCATTGAGTAAGATGCGCTCGAACAACTTTTCCAGAAGTCTTTGTCATCTCGCTTTTTCATGATGTTCAAGATTTCCAACATTATCTTTACATCTTTGTAGTTATAAAGTCGTTCCTCGTCCGTCACAGCGTGCTCATGAAGTCTATTAAGCGTATAATCTAAATCGCCTTTTTGTGTTTGAAGCCCAAAGGATTTAGCTACTTTTCTTAAGCCGCCTGGGAATATCTTGCATAAATCCCTAAATATGATTTGTCCATGATTTTTGCCAAACCAAAGACGCGTCTCCCATACAGAAGCGCAACTTTTATTTGTGACGCTATTGAAATATCTACCGTCATCTTTCTTTTCATCCCAATCGGCGCGCCAAGTAAAGTCAAAGTCACTCAATAAATGCGGTAAAAGGAACGACCATTCGTGTGCGAGGTTATACACATAAATAAGATAATTGCTGCACTCTCTTTTTCGACCGTTTCCTACGCGTTTGGTTTTGTTTCTTGTGATTTCCTCTAGATGCTCAATAAAGCTATTTTCGTCATAATAGAAAATATCATCTTTGACGGTGTCCCCGTACGTCATAAAGCAAGAAAGCCACACACTTGTGGTGTTGGCTTTTATACTTTCTTCATCGTTATGATTTTCGACATCATATCCAAAAACATTCCATAGTTTTCTCTTTATCCTCACTTGCATCGAAAGCCCTCCTACTTTCCATAGACGTCTTTATAAATTCTTTCTCCATCGATAATGGCCATCTCGATGATTGTATTCAATTGATTGATTAAGCCGATTATCTCAGTCATATTTATTGAGCCGTCCCCCGCCCACGCGTCTCTTAATACCTTTTGAATCATATATAGGACGCCGTTAGCGCGTTGAATGCCAGTATCAGCAAACCACTGATTATTGCGGTAGCACTTATTAGCGATTGTTTCGCCTTTGGTTGTTTGTCCAGCATCCGCTAGCACCATCTTGATAAAGTCACCGAGGTTATCAACGTTCGCAGGATAAGCGAGCCCACTCTCTTTCCTGGATATGTTCTCTAACGCTTTGATTGTAGAGCCATATCCCTCTCTCTTGAGTCTTTGAGAAACTTGTCTCATATTGACAGTGCGATATTTTCTAGCGCGTTTTAGTGCCTTCTTGACCGCTCGCTTGTTCTTTCTTGTTTCTTTTGAGTCGCCTTTTCTAAACGTTAATGAAGGCATTTTGGCTTTTTGGCGTCTTTTGCCATCGCGAGCGGCTTGCTCATTCTTTCGCCGTTGGGTGTATTGCTTCTCGCTAAGATTTACTTTTGCAAGCTCACGAATATAATTTGTGCCTTCGCTATTGCCTTTTGAGAATTTAATCCCATCAACTTTGGTAACGCGAATCCCGCCATCGGGGCGTTTATATATCGAAATTTTGTGCCCTTCGGAGCGTAATTTCTTGACAATGTCTATAGCCTTCATTTGGGTAATCTCCTTCTAGTGGGACAATTGCGAATAACCGCGGTAGTTGGCTTCCCGTGTGGGTCTTCCGTTGCGCGCTGGGTGCTTTCCTATCGCACTGCCGTCCAGTCACGCTCTTTTCGATTAATCGGGCTCAATTGCCCCGCTGGAAGGAACTCCTAACGGAGTTCCAAAATTTTAGAATGGTAATTTATCTACGTCAACTTCGTTCGCGGTAGATGCTACTTTTGGAAGCGGCCGCTTAGCTTCTTCGTACGCTAGCGTTCCTTCGTCAACTTTCTTTGTCGCTTTTGCTTCAAAGAAACTCATATCGTTAACGAGTAATGCAAACGCTTTTCCCGGTTTCCCGTCCTTTGTTGTCCAAGTTTCTTCTGTAAGACGACCGCTTAACAGCACTTTAGAACCTTTGTCGCAGTGCTTATAAATCGTTTCCGCGATTTTGCCGAACGCCTTAAATCCAATGAAGAACGCTTTCGGGTCTTCTTTCGTACCTTCGTTAACAGCCAGCCGGCCGCTAATAAACGCCTTTCCGTCTTTTGTCGCGTGTTTTTCGGGTTTAGCGACTAAGTTCCCGATTAAAGCCAAAGAATTATACATTGTTAACCTCCTTTTCTTTGGATAATTTATTTACATAGGATTGCATTGCATCCTTATAAACCTTATTAACTTTAGCCTCCTGCACATCATCAAATACAAACACATTAGGGTATTTTGCATCTTTTTTAAAAGTGTATAGGCTTCCTGTTGGTAATGGCTCAATATCGCTCCAGAGTGGGTCTAATAAATATGCCGTGACAGTCTTAGGGGTCACTTTCACAATTTCGCAATATCTAAGTTCATGTCCTTTTATCGCACATGAAGGGCGATGCCCGCCAAGCCGGTAGATGAATAATACGTGATAGCTTCTAACTTTTAAGTCATTCATTGTTCCGCAATTCCTCCATAAAGCTGTTCATTTTTCTACTCCTTTTGTGATTTCGTCCCAGCGCTCAATTACGCGCGCTGCGCTATCGGTTATCGTTATTTCGCGCGGCGCCAGTATGTTGTGAGCGACACCTTTTAGCATCATCTCAATATAATGCATATCGCACACTTGCATGTTTATTTCCATCGTCATCGGAGACCAGTGATACCCCGCACAATAGGTGTAAGTAAATGCATGTCTCACAATCGGGCTAAATGCCGTCAAGAACTCGATTAGCGCCCTCTCAGCGGGAACCACCGCAGTATTGTCATAATCGAATATATTCATGTTGCACGCCACTAGCTGGTGTCTTATTTTAATAGCTTCAGCGCGGTTCTTGTAATATGTCACTGGGGTGAAAGTCTTTTCGCCCCATGTAAGAATCTCGCCCGTCTCAGTATTGAGAGTCTCGTGTACCGTCAAGAAACACCCGTTCTTTGTGACAATTAGATATTTCATAATCCCAATTCCTCCATGCTGTAATCCTTAGATACTTTCATTCCTTTGTACATGGAACCCTTCGCGAAAAGTGGAAGTGTGAAGATTTCCATATTATTCAATGCAATTAAGATGTATTCACATTCCTTATGAGCCGTGTATGACTCTTTGCTGATGCCTTTGGTTCGGTTCCTAAACGGCTTTATAACCGCGCTGAGATATTCCTTTTCCTTGTCGTCAAGGATGGGTTCTTTATATATTTCCCACTCATCATTTTGTATGCTAGTGGCGTTTAAGAATATTATTTGCGTGCGACCTTCGTTGTCTATAATTTCACGTTTTTCGCTGTCGTATTTAACCCATGAACCTTTTCGCCATCTTGTTAATCTTACTTTTTTTCCTGCTTTTAACGCTTCAATTGCTTCAAAGATATTCATTTATTTACCTCCATTATCTGCATAACAATTTATTCTAATCGTGCCCTCGTCAGTAACATCGACATAGGCTATTTCTTCATAGGCTAAATTATCTTTCTCAAAGGCAAGATAATCTTTATAGCCATTGATTCTTTTGTTTCATTACCTTTTTTGACAATGCAAGGCACGTCATAGCCTAATTGCCCTATCCATTTAATTACCGTCATATTTTTATCTCCTTGAAATTGAGCGGCGGAAGTGAATTTCACTCGCACTCAATTGTTCAGTGTCGCTATAGATTTTGTCGGCGTCCATGTGGCGGAGAGCCTTGCGGGTTTCTTCATTCGCCTCACTGAATTTAACTTTCTTGAATTTGTTGGCGCTAGCGAGGAATTTCTCGCTATTCGTCTTAAAGTATTCTGTGCAAGGGACATACACGGCCTTCCCGAAACGCCCCTGGTAGTCTTTCGTTACAAATGTTCTTGCGTAATATTTCATTTTTTGTTTCCTCCTGTTGGGATTTCCAACTGACTTTATTATACGCTTATATAAGTGACTTGCAAGAATGTATATGCTCATTTTGCATTTTTATCGTTTTACCGATATAATAGCCTTATGTTAAAGGACGATGGATTACATTTACCTATTTCAATTATTGATGGACATCAGAAACCTATCAGATGTATCATTAGCGCTCGCGAGGATGGCAAGAGCACGATTGTCAATTTGAAAAGCTTTGACGCTTTTAAGAAGAACAAAGCAACCTCGATTTATTTCAAACGCCAAATAATCTCAATCTCAGATATGTACATTCAATCGATATTTAGCACGATTGAGGATTGGCGAGGAATTAAGCTAGAACCGCGTTACAGCGCTCAAGAGCGAAATAGTGGAGTCGTCCCTATTTATATTGGTAGTGACTTATTCATGGTGATAATCGCGTTAAGCGTGCCAAAAGACCGGTATAAGTCTTTGGTCATCCAAAACCCAGCCTTATTCTTTAGCGATGAAGTTATCATAGACTCGCGCGCGGGCGAGAAATATTTAGCGCGAGAGGCTTTTAGAGCAAAAGAAGCCTATTCTACGTTTTACCGGCGCGGAAGTAATGTCCCGTGGTATCTATGCGGAAATCCTTATTCGCTATGGAATCCTTACTTTAAGGATTGGGGCATAGACCCTAGCGAGCTCGCGAAGAAGAAATTCATCGACAAAGGAAACGTATCAGTTTGGTATCACGAGCTTAATCCATTATTGAAAGATAAAATCTTGAAGAAAAACCCAACATATGAGTTTGATGTCGACTATTTCCAGTACGCGCTCGAGGGGCGAGCGATAAATGACGCTAATATTAGGTTAAGAGCGAATTGTCCTAATCACTACTCACTTGTTTGCTCGTTCTACTTTGATAATCAATTTTTTGGAATTTGGAGAAACCAATTTTACGATTATAACAACCGCTACTGGGTTGGCGAAATAAAGAATCCGTTGCGTAAAACGTTATGTTTCGATTTTGGCGATTTAATGAACGGAGTCAGTTTATTCTCGCGATCAGAAAGAGACCGGTTCGCGGGACTTGCAAATGCTATCCGCAATCGCGCGGTTGAATATCAGTCAATCGCGTGCGAAAATGCTATGGAGGAAATTTATAATTACTTATGAACGGCGAAAGATTTACTTACGAGGTTAATATTTATTCAAGATGTCCTGGTGAAGAATCAAGTCCTGCATTCTTTGATAGTCTTCTAAATGCATTGAATGAATATGCTGAAACAGGGGCGGGAACTAAGTTCACCACAACGATAAGCCCGTTTGAGCCTGCGCTGGACGTCATCTTGAGAATATCCGCGGACGCGACAGCGATGATAGGTGAATATACCGCTTTTACCTATTTAGTAGCAATTCCGCGCGGGAATTTTCAAGGGGCCCGCATTCTTTTCTATTTTGTCCGCAAATGCCGTTGGGTTGGGAATAAATCGCTCGAATTAACCTTGCACATGGATGTTATTCACACTTTGCTGAGAACAAATAATCAGCTTGATGCTCTATCGGCATGCTTAACAGCTAAAACAATGATCTTGCGCGAGCACGAGCCGCGGTGGGCATTTGTTACCACAAAGAACAATACCCGCTTTTTCCTTCCACATGTCGATAACGTTAGCGAAGGGCTAGGAATTGCCCCGCTTTGGAAACAACTCGACACACCTATTTATGATAAGCGTTTCGCGGGGCATGCCGTCGTCAGTGAAAGCTGGCAAGTCGCCTTTTTCAAAGCCACAACGGACAAAGAAAGTTATTCGAGTGTTGGAATTAATGCAACAGGAACATCTGTACCGTTCACTGCGACAATCGACGATGTGACAATATCAGGCGAACTAGCAACTGCGCAGTCGCTCAATACGCTATCCGAAAGTGTAAGTAAGGCTATTATTTTCCCCTATTTCCCATATGGAAAAATAACGAAGTCTGGCTACTTCTTCGTGTGGTCGCAAAAAGACGTGAATGTGGCTCCACTCACAAACGAAAAAATATTTAGAGGATTGTCTTTAGTCGCTGATATTACAAATAAACTGACCTATCCCACAGGTTCGAGTTTCGAAAATAACCCGTTTGCCTCCGTTGATATGCTTGCAAAAGAGACTCAAGCGCTGGCAGTTAATAGCGTCAGCGCTACTACGAGACGCTGCCTAAAAGACAGCAAATTATTCAAGAGCGAGTTCTATAAACACTCATTCATATATGGCGATTATGAATTTTCACCGCAATATGAACGGTACGATTGGAAAGATTCAAATATTCATTCATACGATATTTACATTTTTGCGGACATGGTGCCGGTTTCTTCTTTTAGCTTTAAATTCATCCCGCAAAAAGGAAGTAATGGGAAAGAGTGTTTCACTTATCGCGGAGATACACCGTTCGATGAAATAATCAATGTTGCTCAAAATAATGAGCGCGCGCTATTCACGGATAGCTATCTTAACTATCTTAAAAATGGATATAACTATGAGTTGATTAAGCAAGGTACGTCTTTAGCAACCACTGGCTTAACTTCAATCGGTGGAATAGTCGCTGCCACCGCAGTGGCTGGGATAGGCGGCACCATTGTCGCCGGAGCTGCCGCACTTATCAATATAGCCACTTATACAATCAATAGCGAAACCGCTTTAGCGGAGAAACAATCCCAGTTACGCGCTCAGTCATTGAAAGCCAGTGGCGTGTCCACATATGGTGCATTCCGCGCGACAAAAGGCGATAAAATGCATGAATGCGTATTTAAAATAAGCGACAGCCTGACAAAGACACTTGATGACCTATTCTATTATTATGGTTATAAGCGGGGCTATCAAGGGGTGCCGAATGCTAGAACCCGTTACTGGTTCAATTTCGTTCAATGCAACCCAAAATTCAAAAGCGGTTATTTGGGGACATGGAGTTACTTACAGGACGAGTTAACCAAACTCTTCCAAAGCGGTATTACCTTCTATCATCGACATAAAGATGCAATCGGTGAATTTGGATATGACCAAAACCAAGAGATGGAAAACTGGGAAAATGATATTATTAATTCATAGAAAGGAGATTTATGGAGCAATTATTCAAAGATACAAATGCTGAATATTATCGCAGTTTGTGGAAAAGCTACTATTACAATAAATATCTTAACCTTTGGCTCAATCGTTTCAAGATTAACGGATTGACGAAGGCTCAACGCGTTTGGCTTTTAAAAACAATGTGGTTCGAGAATCAACCTATTTGCGCTTTCAAAGGCTTAGAGCTTGATAAGAGCTATTTAGGAATGTTGCCCGAAAAAGAGCAAGCCGAATTAGGCGGAAACGTTGGCTTATGCTTATCCACATTCGCTACGAGCCAGTATAATATGTACGCGTGCGATGCAACCGGCTATATCATGAATAACCTAGGAGTTCCTTATATTCCCGGCGGCGTTCAAAAAGTCGGGAAAGATGTTGTAGTACTTTATCCTACATATCCAGGAAAATCACTTAAATATTACGCTCTTCCTATTCTTAATACGCTTGTCGATTTAAGGATGATGGCGCGAAAAGGCTCGCTATTAGCGACCGGAGGCGCTGGCATCGAAGTCAACGGGGATTGCCCACAACGCGCGGATACGCTCGCTCAAAAGATGCTAAGCGATGAAGCCATCGCGTTTATCGAGTCTGGAGAAACGAAAAGCATCAACCCATTCAATCTAAGCTTTCAATGGAATGCTGATAAGATTAGGATGGAATTAGAAGCTAACGAAGCTGAGCTGCGATGCCTAATAGGAATTCAATCGGTAGCGACCGAAAAGAAAGAAAGGCTAATCTCGGACGAAGCCAATTCGTTAAGCGAAATGTGCGAGCTAAGCAAAGATTGCTTACTCAACCCCTTAAAAGAGTTCTTCGCTGAGATTAAGGAAGTATTAGGGTTCACGGTAGCAATCGAAGACCCTTATGAAAGAAAGGAGGAAACCGAAGATGTGCGTGAAAATGGCAGTGACAAAGATAACGTTCAATGAATTGCTATTTAGAGCCAGCTATAGCGATTGGGTTACCTTAATACGAAGTGCGATTGTGGCTTTCTACGGCGCCTCCATCGAATGGGAAACACCCAGCGAAGAAGCTTACAAAATGCTAATTTATTACGCATTGCCAAAGTGCGGGAAACGCATAGCGGGTTTCTATAGCGAAACCGAAGGAAACGACCCGAGCGATGAAATAATAGCGCGAATCAGCGGTTGGCTAAAAGGCAGCGAAGCTAGATATAAAGCCATCCTAGAGGCTTATAAGAAAGAGGAAGATTTATTGGCGAAGGTCGAGACGAAAGAGGGTGTGAGCCTTATGCCACAATCGAGCACGCTGAGCGATTATAACAAAACGACACCCGAGTTGGATGACTTAAGTAGAGTGACAATACGGCAAGCCGATGCGATGACACCTATCGAACGACTAGCGGAAATTGAGGACAACATCACGAGCGCTTATGAGAACTGGGGTAATGAGTTCATAAAAGCGTTTGTTATTGATTTGTAGAAAGGAGGGAAATATGAAAGCCGATTTCAAAACTTACGCATGCGGAGTCAGCGGAACAGCCATAACAGCCGTTCTAACGGCATTCCAGTATGACGAAATGCTTAAATGGATTAATCTAATTTTGTCCATTGTTACCGCGCTTGTAACAATCGCTTATACTATTTATAGATGGTATAAGAGAGCGAAGAAAGATAGCAAAGTGACAATTGACGAAGTTGGAGAGCTTCTAGACGAAGTTCACACTGAGTTAGATAAGACAAAAGAACAACTAGACAAAGGAGAAGACAAAGATGAAATCACTAGAGACGCTGGAGAAAGTCATTAACGATGCTTTCAAAGACGACACCGACCCGAAGCGCGTAGAAGCGCTAGGGACAATTAAGGCTGAGCTCGAGCACGTTAAAAAGGAAGCGGATGAACAAGACAAAGTCGTTAGCGAATCCGTCAGCAAAGTTCGCGATTTGCTCTTGAACGGTGGGAGTTTCGATGGCAAAAAGACAGAAGAAATTAAGCCCTTATCATTAGATGAGTGCTTTGAAGAAGTAACGAAAGGAGCTAAAAATGAATAACGTTACGCAAAAACAGCTTAGCGAAATTATCGCTAAATATCTTAAGTCGAACAAAATCAGCATTGTAGGTTTCGAAGCCAACAAAAATAACGTTGCCGGTTTAATCGATAAAGTTGGCGCTACATTCATGATTGACGGAGAAGAGGAAGAAGAATTAGCTTTCATGGACGCGACTTTAAGCGCTGGCACTACGATTGAAGAATATTTCGAAGACTTCGTACCGCCACTTGCTTACAATCCTAATAGCGGTTTGGAAAACGTCACAAGGCGCGACCCAACCTATAGACCTGTTAGGTATAGCTATTCGCAAGGTCGTCAAAAATTCAAAACCACGAAGCCGTTCTATAATTTGCAAAGCGCGTTCAACACTGAGGCTGGCGCGGTTGAGGCTATGACTAAAATCCTAAGCCGTCTAGATTCGTCATGGAGAATGTGGCGAAATGATGTTAAACGCGAGGTCGTTGGGCAATATGCGAAACGCGCTAGCGACTTGATGACGAATGCTAAGACGTTTGCAGTTTCTACCGCTTATTCAGTCGGTGAAAGCGTGAAAGATGCTAGTGGCAATGTTGCGATTGTCTTTAATGCAATCGCGGCGAGCAATACTGCGACATTTGCTGAGTTGGTGAAAGATGGTCACTTAGCACCTATCGAATTATCGACTAGTGTTGATGTGCCAACCGATAACGATACTGGCAAGGCATTTATTAAAGCGGTTAAGTATTACGCACGTAAAATGAGTCATAAGAATCATGAGAACCTTAACGGTGCGCTTATCAAAAAGACGCCAAGCGGTAGCGCTCGCTTAATCATTAACACTTATTTAATGCCAGACATCGAAGTGGAAACGCTCGCGGGTGCATTCCACGAAGATAAGTTAGCAATGCCTGTCACGATTGAAGAAGTCGAAGACTTTGGTAGCAATAGCGATGTGCTAGCGGTGCTCGTTGACGAAAGAGGCTTGAAACTCTATAACAACTACATGGCGGTACGCACTACCGTACTTGCGGACGATGACGCCCTTAACGCAGTTAAACACACTGACGACACTGCATTCTACAGCGCGAACACCTTCATTCACGTCTTCAATAAGAAAGCCTAGTTTAGAAGGCTAAGAGGGCGGGCAACCGCCCTCTATTTATTTAAAGGAGCAAATATATGAATAAGATGATTGACGACAGTCTTATAGGCAAGATAAAGAAATTATTTAAGTCAATTTGGGCTGACGATAAAGGAAACGTCGAAGTAGGAAAAGATTTAGAGGTTGATGGGAATGCGAAAGTGAATGGCTATATTGACATCGGGGCAGTAGAAAATGATACACCTGATTTATCAATTACCTCAAATAGTATAGTCGCACCTAAAAATGTCTTAAACATTACTGCAAAAAACAGCATTACATTGTCCACTAATACAAGTGAGGGACTGATTGATATATCTGCTAAACTTATACAAATTAATGGCGAACTTATAGACTTTAATACATATAGCACAGCAAAGTACCAACATACTATTACCATGAAGTTTACACACGAAATATCAAGCCAAGTACATTACATTATTTTACAAACATACCTGTCCACCAATACGCCAATTGACTCCGAAAATGACTTACAAACATATTTAGGAGGCTCTAAATATTCCGTTACTGGTTCAGTGATTGGCGGTGCGGGAGGTATTTCTAAGGCATCATTCGTATCATCACTTGACACTCATGCAGATAGTTGGATGAATTATACATTCACAGGCGAAACGTATGATGGTATTACTTCTTATAATGACTTAAAGTTAGTTGATATTAGAAACGTTACTTCTATGTCCCTAACCATTACCGATGACGTCTCCATACCTAAATAGTTACGTGTTAACGT
>ERZ808252.2269-NODE-2269-length-11984-cov-10.172605_pt1 | contig 11984 bp, 8 predicted proteins | sample MGYA00521242_ERZ808252 | MGnify/ENA primary metagenome ERZ808252 (study PRJEB31516, sample SAMN03275581) | gut metagenome | biome: mammalia-associated habitat; material: feces | host: Papio cynocephalus | place: Kenya | collected 2012-08-07 ...
TACGGCAATGTGCACTTTACATTTTTTATCTGAGTCTGCTGCTTGTCCGAGGATTGTATAAGAGGATGAGATGCAAGGCGCACGAGAAATTTGAACCGCAGCAACCTTGTGGTTGTGAGGATTCAAATTATCGAAGTGCAACGCAGCAGGTCGCCTCTTAGACAATCCGTCTGAAGGCGATGCATGCATTATGCCCCCCAAATCCGAGCGAGTCGGAAATCGCGATTGTAAGCGGAGCCTCGACGGCGACATTCGGCGTGTAGTCCAAATCACATTCCGGATCGGGCGTATCGAGATGTATGGTCGGCGGCACGATTCCTTCGCGCAGCGCCATCACTGCGGCAATGGCCTCGAAGCCTCCTGCCGCTCCGAGCGGATGTCCTGTCATTGATTTGGTCGATGAAATGTGTGCTCGATGTGCCTCCTCCTCGCCGAGAGCCAGCTTGAACGCGTTGGTCTCGCACTTGTCGTTCATTTGAGTGCCGGTGCCGTGGGCGTTGATGTAGAGCGTGTCCTTTCCTGCCTTGTAGCCGGCCTCGCGGAGCGCTTCTTCGATTGCCCTCGCCTGTGTGACCCCGTCCGGACGGGGCGCCGTGATGTGGTAGCCGTCGCAGGTGTTGCCGTAGCCGCAGATTTCTCCCAAGATTTCGGCGCCCCTTGCCTTGGCGTGTTCAAATTCTTCAAGCACAATCACTCCGGCTCCCTCGGCTAGAACAAATCCGCCTCTGTTTACATTGAATGGCAGACACGCATAATCTGGATCATCGGAACTAGTAAGAGCCTTGGCATTGGCGAACGCTGCCACGGCCATCGGTATGAGCGGGGATTCGGTGCCTCCGGTTATGATTGCATCAGCATATCCGTGTCTGATTGCCCTATAGGCCTCACCTATGGAGTGGGTGGCCGTTGCACATGCTGTCACAATCGGCACGCATGGGCCGTTGGCATGATGCCTTATTGATATGTTGCCTGAAGCGATGTTGGGAATCATTGTCGGCACATAAAGAGGGGAAATCCAGCGCGGCCCGCTTGTAATCATTTTTTCTACTTCCCTATATGTTGAGGGGAAGCCACCGATGCCTGAGCCAACGTAGACTCCGAGCCTGAACGGGTCGATGTTGTCTCCGGAAACGAGTCCCGACTGGTCCATGGCCTGCTTCGCTGCCGCAACAGCGTAGACAGAGAACAGATCCTGCTTTCTCGTGAATGCCGGCTCTATGCCGAAATTCGCCGGGTTGAAGTCAGTTATTTCTCCCGCTACAGATGCTGCAAGTCCTTCTGTATCAAATCTTGTCAGCTTTTTTATCCCGTTCACGCCATTTTTTAGGTTTTCCCAAAATGTCTTCACATTATTTCCGACAGGGGAGACAACCCCCATTCCTGTGACCACGACTCTTTTTCCCATAATCAACGAATTTACTACAATGAATTCTTCATTTAAGCTCTGCATTGTAAAAATGCTCGTTCCCCAATCTCGTTACAACATGCAAAGGTACTCAAATTTTGGCGGTTTCCTTTCTCAAATTTGTCAATTCGCCGTCAATTTGATATTTTTGCGGCACTATTGCTGTGCATGCACGGCTAGGGGTGTATATAAATGGGAACTCAACTATGAATAAGCGGCTTCCACGCTATCTTTTGGACAGATTCCAGCTTGTCGGCCAGGTGACATTCTCGGTATTGTTTGCCGTGGTGTTCATGAATCTCTATATCCCGTTTTCAAAGACGGCCTGGCTCGAATTGGGCTATTCATCTCATTTCCTCTATACGCTGCTCTTCTTCTGTATGAGCGTCATGGTGCTGGTTGTCAGTCGGATAGTGATGTATAGGACAAAATATCTCTTTGAAATGAGGATATGGCATTATGTACTCTGGTGTATCGCCGAAATTGTACTGATATGCGGAATATATACGGGGATAACTGTCATGATTTCCGAAGTTCCTGGCGATATGACGGTGTATATGGTGTTTCTGAAGTCTCTGCTATATGGAACTATCTCATTGGCTGTGCCTTATGTGATTTCTACCCTCTATTTTATGCTTGTGGAAAAAGAAAAGATCATACGTCTGATGAACTATGGCAATGTTGTGACGGACGAACCGGAATCGGATGACGATGATCAGAAAATCACGCTTTTCGACATCGGAGGCACTTTGCGCTTCTCTGTGCGCCGCCGCAATATCTACTACATTGAGTCGGACGACAATTATATAAAGGTGTGGTACGACGATGGCAACGGCGAGCTCAAGCAGTATATGCTCCGCTGCCGGCTGAAGACTGTCGAGGAGACGTTCCGTGACAGCACTCTGGTGCGTTGCCACAGAAAGTACGTCGTCAATACCGAGCATGTCAAGGTACTTCGCAAGGAAGGCGATGCGTTTGTCCTTGAACTTGACAGCGAGAACATCCAAGCCATCCCTGTTACCAAGACCTACGAGAAGGCCGTCATTGCGAAGTTCTCATGACGAGTACCGCGTTCCGCCCACCTGTTGAGTATCTGAAAGTTGAGCGTAATGCGGCAATCTGCCTCTTATTTACGCTTTCTTTTTGATGCCCGGAGCCTTGACGCAGACTGCACCATCGCCTCGTCGAGCATGATGTTGCGCGCTGCGAGAATGTCCAGAACCATAGCGACAAGCGGGAACAGAGCCGTCACCGAGAACACCATCTCGTTCCATCCGCGCGCCACGTCCACGATTATCCAGACTTGGAATGCGAGCAGGTTTATCGCGGATAGTGTCGCTACCCTCATCTGAGGAATCCTTATCTTGAAAGCGAACAGAGAGAACACGTTACCTATGAGCGTCACGATGAGGAGGAAGCAGTAGGGAACCTTCTCGAAATATTTGATTGCCACCTCCGCTCCGTCGGGACCTATGATGGTAGCGAACTTGCAGAAGAACATGGATGCGAGAAGCGCTGTCGCGATTGCAAGATATAGGGTTTGAATCCTTTGCCACATAATTTATTGAGCTTAGTTCAATTTATTTTTGTCCAATCTGGTGCAAAAATAACAAAAACTGCCCATACGGAAAAATTCGCTGGCAAATATATTCTTCAAAATTGACATCGAAAGCAAAAATGACTATATTTGTGGATTATGGACTCGGTACAAAGGGTTTTAGTTAGAAATTTGAACTTGCTGGGGGTCTTTTTGTTTAACGTTAAAACAAGAGAATTATGCGCATAGCAGAATCAGAACTTATAATCAACGGAGACGGCTCCGTGTTTCATCTTCATCTTAGACCGGAGGAACTCGCTGACAATGTGATACTTGTGGGGGATCCGGGCCGTGTCGACATGGTGGCGGAGTTTTTGACTGACATCGAGTTCCGCCATGCCTCAAGAGAATTTGTGACGACAACGGGAAAATTCAACGAAAAGCGCTTCACCATTGTCTCGACCGGAATCGGATGCGACAACATCGACATCGTGATGAATGAGCTTGACGCCCTCGCCAACATCGACTTCAAGACCCGCGAAATAAAGGAACAGAAACGTTCGCTCAATATCCTGCGCATAGGGACCTGCGGCGCGATCCAGAAGGACATTTCGCTCGGATCGTTCATATTCTCGCACATATCGGTCGGATGCGACGGACTTCTCAACTGGTATGCGGACCGCGACAAGATTGCTCTCCCCGGAATCGAGGATGCCTTCAAGAAGCACGTCGGATGGGCGAAACATCTTCCTGATCCATATTTCGTGAAGGCGAGCCAGAAACTGATCGACAAGTTCGGCGACTGCACCGTGGAGGGAATGACAATCTCTGCCTCGGGGTTCTATGGACCTCAGGGGCGTGTCCTTCGTATGCCGCTCGCGATGCCTGATATGGTGGACAAGTTCGAGAGCTTCGAGTATGAGGGGCACCGCATCACAAACTTCGAGATGGAAGGTTCGGCAGTGGCCGGAATCGCCGCGCACCTCGGACATCACGCCGGCACGGTCTGCTGCGCCATCGCGAATCGCCACATAGGCAGCAGCAATCCGGACTATAAGCCGCAGGTGCGGAAGCTAGTTGAATTGTGCTTGACGAAAATGGCTGAACTATAATTGAAAAACGCCGGTTTAACCGGCGTTTTTCAATTATATAACTCGCTGAGTGTAAGGGTTGAGGGCTCGATGCGGGGATCGGTGACGGTGGCATCGATGCAGCGCGGGATGTTGTCGGAGACATTGACTTCAAGGAACTCCATGATGGCGGGGAGGTTTTCAAGGCCGGAGGCGGCAATCTCGTGACGGGCGCCCTCGTAGCGGTAGATGCAGTGGTTATAGCCCCTCTTGCGGCAGACGGAGGCAATGGTGTTGGAGCCGTACCAGCCGACTTTGAAGAACTTTGTCTGCTTGTAGTTCACGACCTTGTCTGCGGTGCCGTGGAAAAGTGCCATCGGGCATGGCTTGCTTGCATATTTGAGACCTCCGTTGCGGCTGAGGACTGCCCCTGCGAGGGAGATCACGCCTTTGTAGTTGAAACCCTCTGGGAGCACTTGAGCCCAACTGCTGCTGTTGCAGATCTCATACTCGGCCTGAAGGACGGAAATCGCGCCGGCCGACGAGCCCATGATGACGATATTTTCTGTGTCAATTCCGAGTTCTTCGGCGTTGTCAATGATGAAGTTGGTTGCGCTGAAGAGGTCTTCCACGGCAATATGGATGGCATTGTCAATGGCGTCAACGCTGCCCAGACCTACATTTTTCTGTCCCTTTAGACCGAGCCTATAATCAATGGAGACGATTCGCAGCCCTTCTCGGAGCATCGCGTTGAACATAGGCATATAGTCTTCGTCATTCCGGCTGCCTCCCACGAATCCTCCTCCGAACATGAAGATGACGGTTGGCTTTTCGCGTCCCGTCACGAATTTTGTCGTCTCTTCTTTCGGCTCATAGATATCCATATAGAGCTTGCATGTATCCCTCTCCGCAAACATGTAGGTCCCGTCGGGAACAGGGACATCCGGCTTTTTCGCCCGGGCTTCGGCGTCCGGACAGCACAGCGCTGCGGCAACGCAAATGAGCAATTGGATCAAAGGCTTTTTCATTTTGTCTGAATTTTGTGGCCGGCATGATACACGCGGCCCGATTTGTACGGCTGGCGTGAGTGCATGATCTGTGCCTTATTTCATTGTTTTTCGGGCAGTTGTCCCTTATTTCTTCGTACGCACTTCACTTACAGTTACAGTTGTCCCACTCTTGTCAGGGGCGAGGCCGATGCGAAGGTGTACTGTCTCCCTGCGGTTTCTCCGACTCCTGTCGCTGATTATGAATTCTGACACCGGGTCTTCTACGAATCTCTGGATGACCCTGCGAAGCGGACGGGCACCATAGCTCGGATCAAATCCTGCCTCAGCGATGAATTTCTTTACGGCGGGAGCGATGTCGAGTCTGTAGCCGGCCTCGAGAATCCTGCTCCTCAGGGCTTTCAGTTCGATATCCACAATCTTGATGATGCTTTCCGGCGTGAGGCTGTTGAAGAAGATGACATCGTCGATGCGGTTGATGAACTCCGGAGGGAATGTTCGCTTCAGCGCCTTGTTCAGCACTGTTCTGCGGTTGTCGCTGACATTTCGGCCTGCTGTTGCGAATCCGACACCGCTGCCGTATTCGTCGAGTTCGCGTGAACCCACGTTAGAGGTCATGATCAGTATTGTGTTGCGGAAATCAACCGTGTTGCCGTTACTATCGGTCAGGCGTCCGTCATCAAGTACTTGAAGCAAGAGGCTGTATACATCGGGATGCGCCTTTTCAATTTCGTCTAGGAGCACCACACAGTAGGGCTTTCTGCGCACTTTCTCGCTCAGTTGCCCGCCCTCGTCATATCCGACATAGCCCGGAGGCGCTCCGATGAGGCGCGAGACGTTGAACTTTTCCGAGTATTCGCTCATGTCGATGCGCACCATATTCTCCTCGCTGTCAAACAGATACTCTGCTATGGACTTTGCAAGCTGGGTCTTGCCGACTCCTGTAGGGCCGACAAAGAGGAAGGTGCCGATCGGGCGGGCGGGATCCTTGATCCCGGCGCGATTCCTCCGAATCGCGCGGACGACGCCGGCGACGGCCTCGTCCTGCCCGACTATCCGCCGCTCCAGCCTGCCTTCCATCCGCATGAGCCTCAGGCTTTCCGACTGCGCAACGCTGCTCACCGGGATGCCTGTCATCTTGGACACCACCTCGGCGATATTTTCCCGCCTGACAGCATTCCCTCCTCGCAGCCGCACCATTGAACCGGCCTCGTCCATAATGTCCAGCGCCTTGTCCGGCAGGCATCTATCCGTCACATATCGCGAGGACATGGACACACACGCCTCAAGGGCATCCTCATCATAGCTTACCCCATGGTACTGCTCATATCTTGGGCACATCCGCTCCAAAATCGAAAGCGTCTGGGCCGCCGAAGTCGGCTCTACGATGATCTTCTGAAAACGCCTGTCCAGCGCTCCGTCCTTCTCCACAATCTTGCGAAATTCGTCCAATGTGGTTGCCCCTATGCACTGGATTTCCCCTCGTGCCAGCGCCGGTTTGAGTATATTAGCCGCATCGAGGCTTCCTGAGCCGCCGCCGGCTCCGACCATAGTGTGGAACTCGTCTATGAACAGAATCACGTCCGGGTGTGTTGCAATCTCGTTCATGATGCCCTTGAGCCTCTTCTCGAAATCGCCCCTATAGCGCGTTCCGGCCACGACTGACGCGATGTCAAGCGAGACCAGTTTCTTTCCTCTCAAAGTAGGCGGAATGTCACCGGTGGCAATCCGTATGGCTATTCCCTCAACAATCGCCGACTTGCCCACGCCCGGATCTCCTATCAGCATCGCATTGTTCTTCTTTCTCCTCCCCAGAATCTGAATCACCCTCATTATCTCGTCCTCGCGCCCCACCACTGGGTCAAGCCTATGCTCCCGTGCCGCTGCGGTGAGGTCATATCCGAACTCGTCCAGCAGGCTCTGCTCTTCGCCGCGCATCCCGGCACGACCTGCTCCGGAGCCCGTCCCCATACCAGCCTCAGTATCAGCGTCAGAGCCAACCCCGACTCCACTGCCGGCATGCAGGCTCGCACCCTTTCCGTTTCCGGTTTCAGCACCGGTTTCAGCACCGGTTTCAGTACCCTCCTCGGCGCCGCGCCCTCCGGCCGCGGCATCGCCTGCCTCAGGCGCATATCCGCTGTCCAGCAGCCCCAGCTTTGAGAACTCGTCCAGAAGCAGATTGTAAGTCAGCCCATGCTCCTGCAGGTACTCCGCCCCATAACTCGCCCCCGACTTGCACAGCGCAAGCAGCAGGTGCTGCGGCCCCACGATGTTTCCTCCGGCCTTGGTGGTCTCGAAGACTGCTGTGTTGATGGTGTTGACCGAACTCCTAGCAAGGGTGATGCTCTCAATGTCAGAATATGGGATGTGCCTCCCCTCCGAAACTTTTCCGTCAATAAAGTCCTTGAAGTCAGCCAGATCCACCCCTAGAAACTTCAGGTGCAGCGCTGCGAGATTGTCCTCGTGCCGCACCATTCCGAGGAAAAGATGGTCAGGTCCTATCATGTAACTTCCCGTCCGCATCGCCTCCTCTCTGGCGTAGTTCACGATTGCGTTGAGTGTGTCCGATATTGATATCTTCATTTTAAATAGCCACGTCTTTAGGGCGCATTTTGCACCCCGTTTTTGCAAAATTACGCAAATCTCCGTATATTTGCAAGCTATGCCACGACGTCTTGTCGGCGTCATCGGCGCATGTTAGTGGGAATTTGATAAGATATGGAAAACAACAACGAAGAAAAGATTACGACCGGCAGGATTGAACAGGTTGATATTGACCAGCAGATGAGGAGCGCATACATCGACTATTCGATGTCTGTGATTGTCTCCCGTGCCCTTCCTGACGTCAGGGACGGTCTCAAGCCTGTCCACAGGAGGGTGCTATTCGGCATGGAGGGGCTGGGTCTTTCCTACTCCGGGCAGACTAAGAAATCCGCCAGAATTGTCGGAGAGGTGCTCGGTAAATACCATCCGCATGGAGACTCCAGCGTATATGACGCGATGGCCCGTCTCGCGCAGTGGTGGAGCGTCCGTTATCCGCTCGTCTATGGGCAGGGAAACTTCGGTTCCATGGACGGCGACCCCGTGGCGGCGATGCGTTACACCGAGGCCAAGCTCGAAAAGATTTCCGAAGACATACTCGGCGACCTTGAGAAGGACACCGTTGATATGCAGAACAACTTCGATGACTCCCTTCAGGAGCCGACCGTGCTGCCGACCAAGCTGCCTTTGCTTCTTCTGAATGGATCTTCCGGAATCGCTGTCGGAATGGCCACGAACATGGCGCCGCACAACCTTTCGGAGTGCTGTGACGGCATCTGTGCCTACATCGACAACCCGGACATCACCGTTGACGAGCTCATGCATTTCATCAAGGGTCCGGATTTCCCGACCGGAGGCATCATCATGGGCCGTCATGGCATAAAGGATGCGTTTGAGACGGGTCAGGGAAGGATTGTAATCCGTTCTAAGACAGAAATCGAGGTAAGCGAAAGCGGCCGTGAGACCATCGTTGTTACCGAAATTCCATATATGGTCAACAAACGTGAGATGATTGAAAAAATCGCTGAACTCGTTGAGACTAAGAAGATTGACGGAATTTCATACGTCAACGACGAAACCACCCGTCAGGGCGTGCGCGTAATTATCCGCCTCAAGCAGGGAGCAAATTCTAGCGTTGTTCTGAATAACTTGTTCAAGTACTCTCCGCTTCAGTCCAGCTTCAGCGTGAACAACGTCGCGCTCGTGAACGGACGGCCTTACACTCTGAACCTCAAGGATCTCATCCGCAATTTCGTGGAGCACCGCCATCAGGTCATCGTCCGCAGGACCAAATTCGACCTCAAGAAGGCCCAGGCCCGTGCCCACATACTCGAAGGCCTTCTCAAGGCTCTCGACGTGATTGACGAAATCATCAACATAATCCGCGCATCGAAGAATGTCGATGAAGCCAAGTCCCAACTCATCGAAAGGTTCGAGTTTACCGACATCCAAGCGTCCGCAATCGTGGAGATGCGTCTGCGTCAGCTCACCGGACTCGAAAGGGAGAAACTCCAGAGCGAATATGACGAACTCATGAAATTCATCAAATACTGCATCGACGTTCTCGGAAGTTACGACATGCAGATGGCGATAGTCAAGGACGAGACCATGCTGATGAAGGAGAAATATGGTGATGCAAGAAGAACCGAAATCACTCTGTCCGCAGAGGAATTCAACCCTGAGGACTTCTATCCTGACGAGGATGTCGTGGTGACGATTTCACATCTCGGCTATATAAAGAGGACTCCGCTCACCGAGTACCGCACCCAGGCACGTGGTGGCGTGGGTATGAAGGGTGCCGCCAAGAGGGACGCCGACTTCATCGAGCACATCTACGTCGCCAACATGCACAGCACGCTGCTTCTCTTCACGGAGAGCGCCAAGTGCTTCTGGCTCAAAGTGTATGAGATTCCGGAAGGCTCACGCTCATCGAAAGGACGTGCCATCCAGAACGTTCTGAACCTTTCCGCCGAAGACAGAATCAAGGCATATCTTAACGTCCGAAACCTCAAGGACGAGGACTACATCAACAATAACTATGTGGTTCTCTGCACTAAGAACGGCATCATTAAGAAGACCACTCTCGAAGCCTATTCAAGGCCTCGTGCGAATGGTGTCATAGCCCTCACAATCCGCGAGGGAGATGAACTTCTCGATGTCGCGCTCACAAGCGGCAGCAGCCAGATTTTCATAGCCGGCAAGGAAGGTCGCTGCGTGAGGTTCGACGAGTCTGATGTAAGGCCTATGGGACGTACTGCCGCCGGTGTTAAGGGCATCAACCTTGACAGCGACAGCAACGAGGTCATCGGGCTGCTCAGCTACGAGCCTCAGGCCGAGGATGCCGCTGACCACTCCATTCTAGTTGTCAGCGATCATGGCTACGGCAAGCGCTCCGACTTCGAGGAATACCGCAAGACCAGCCGAGGCAGCAAGGGAGTGAAGACTCTGAATATTACGGACAAGACAGGAGAACTCATTGCCATAAAGAATGTTACGGACAATGATGACTTGATGATCATCACCCGTTCCGGACTCACCATCCGCATGGCAGTCTCCGACATCCGCATTGCCGGACGTGCAACCCAGGGCGTGCGCCTGATCAACATAAAGGACGGTGACTCAATCGCTGCCGTTTCAGTGGTTGCAAAGAGCGACGATGAGGAAGAGATAACCGAGACCCCTTTGGAACAGCCTTCTGAGGGTGATGCCATGCCCGATGATCAGGCTCTTTCAGAAAGCTCTGAGAGCCAAGGAGATGAACAGAATCTTTAAAAAGAGACTTATTTTATTGTAAAATCGCAAATGGTTCGGACGGGACTAAGGCAGACCCGGCTGAAACGATATTAAAACATTAAAATTCTGATGCATTATGAAAAAGACATTAATCGCATTGACAGTTTTGCTTTCTTCTGCTCTTCTGGCAACAGCCCAGCAGAAATCTCCGGAAGCGTTGCGGTCTGCCGTTGAAAAGGCTGAAGCCGCTGCTGTGAATCCAAAAAAGGCCTCAAAACCGGACACTTGGATTAAAATCGGTAAGGCATATATTGACGCCTACAATGGACCTGCGGGCCAGCTCTGGATCGGTGCGACCCAGACCGAACTTCAACTCGTGACGGGCAATGCCCAACCGCTTTCCACCGAGACCGTGGACCTCGGAGGCACGCCTTGCCAGAAGCAGGTGTTTGCAGATAAGGATCTCTATTTCAACCAGCAGGGACAGCTTGTCCTCATCAATGTCACAAAACCGGTGTATGAGGATGCGCTCGCGGGTGCGCTTTCCGCATATGCAAAGGCCGGTGAACTTGATGTTGATGGGAAGAAAACCAAGCCTATCGTCGCCGCTCTTGACGATATCGCGGCCAAGTACCTCAACGATGGAATGAACGCCTACACTCTCGGTGAGCTCAAACTCTCCAGTGAAAAGTTCGAGAACGCTGCAAGGGCTGCCGCTACCGCTCCTTCAAACAAGATTGACACAACCGCGCTCTACAATGCTGGATTCACTTCTTGGGCATACGCTAACCAACTAGCTGCAACGGACTCTCTTGCTGCAGTTCAGGAGTATAGGCGCGCAAAGGGCTTCTTCGAGTCCTGCCTCGCTGCCAAGTACTATTACGAGGGAGGCGAGGTGTTCGCGAAGCTCCACGACATCTATAACAAGCTCGGAGAGAAGGATGCCGCAAGACAGATCCTTGAGGCCGGTTTCCAGCAGTATCCAGACAGCCAGAGCATTCTCATCTCTCTTATCAACTTCTACATCGAGAACAAGGAGGATCCGAATAAGCTCTTCACTCTGATAGATGCCGCAATCGCGAATGAGCCTGACAATGCATCTCTCTACTATGTGAAGGGCAACATTTACAACGAGCTCGGCGACAAGGAGGCGGCTAGGGAGTCCTACTACAAGTGTGCCGAGATCAACCCTGACTATGAGTATGGCTACATCGGTGCAGGGATAATGTACTACAACGATGCTGTTGCCATTTCAGAACAGGCTTCCAACGAGATGGACGACAAGAAGTACGAGGAACTCGTTGCGCAGTTCGAGCAGTGCCTCAAGGAAGCGATTGAGCCGTTTGAGAAGGCATACGCTATTTCAAAGGACGAGAGCATAAAGGCCAACGTTGCACTCTATCTCAAGAACATCTACTATCGTTTCGTCTCCCAGGGTCCTGAATACGAGGCTGCCTACAAGAAGTATGACGAAATCGTGAAGAATAGTCAAAACTAAAAGTTTGAACCTGATAAAAAGCCGTCACGATGTGGCGGCTTTTTTATGGTTCTGTGATTTTATCAAATGCCCGTACTATTTTGCTGACCAGCGGATGCCGCACAATGTCGGCATTGGTGAAGGTGATGCAGGCGATGCCCTTGATTCCCTCCACGAGTTTCATTCCGCGGAGCAGACCGCTGTCGGACTTGTT
>ERZ808252.2271-NODE-2271-length-11976-cov-2.952269_pt1 | contig 11976 bp, 9 predicted proteins | sample MGYA00521242_ERZ808252 | MGnify/ENA primary metagenome ERZ808252 (study PRJEB31516, sample SAMN03275581) | gut metagenome | biome: mammalia-associated habitat; material: feces | host: Papio cynocephalus | place: Kenya | collected 2012-08-07 ...
AATAAGGGCGCATAGAGGCAAAGGCTTGTTCTTGTGTAATGGTCAAATCTAATTCGATTTCTTCCCCATTGTCATCTTCTCCTAAGTCTCCTAAATTTGACAAAATATCCCATGATGTCTGGAAGGATAACTGATTCTTCGCCTCTTCCGTGTAGGTTTTCATCGCTTCCTGTAGAATCTCTTTCTTATCTGGTACAGCGAGAATGCCGTCAATGGCATAGTTCTCCTTCAAGTAAGGTATGATAATGTCATTGACAAGTGCCAAATCAAGATTCTTTCCACCCAAGTAATTGTCGCCCTCTGTGTCAAATACTTGCATGATTCCATCTTCGACTTTCAATAGGGCTGCATCAAATGTTCCGCCTCCAAAGTCAAACACCATCCAATAGCCATTTTTCTCTTCTGTAGATAAGCCGAAAGCCATAGAAGCAGCTATAGGCTCTTGAAGCAACTCACAATGTTCGAAACCTGCGAGCTTTGCTGCTTCAAGTGTTGCTGTCTTCTGCAAAAGAGTGAACTTGGCAGGAACAGTGATAACGGCATCATGAACATTTTCATCCAAGACAAAGGACTTCAGTTTAATGAGTACTTCGGCAGAGAGTTCTTCAGGGCTTAAGCTTTTTCCAAGGTATGAACTATTGTAAGTTTGGTTTGTTCCCATAGAACGTTTAAACTCAACATAGGAATTTGAAGTATATTTCCAAGACTTTGTAGCTCTACGTTTATCTTGAAGCATTGAGTTGTAGGCTGTTTGTCCAACTCTTCTGGCTCCTTTCTTGTTTACGCTCACACAAGAAGGCATAATATCTGCTTGGATGTCAGTCTTCTGGATAACAGGCACACCCTTTTCCATTCTACATATAGCAGAATTGGTAGTACCTAAGTCTATGCCATAATCTATCTTATTTCTTTCCATATCTGAATATTTTTATATGTTTTGACTCACAGTTATTTGTGCAGCTTGAATCATCTTTCCATTATAGATGATTTGAGGCTTGATTACTCCTGTTACGATGGCTTCACCTTCAGGAAGAGTTTCATCTACAACAAAGTTTGCAACCACCTTCATTCCCGCATTGTAAGGCTTGCCAAGTAAATCAGAGATTTCATATCCCTTAGTCATGAAGCAGTCTTTCATTCGTTGTACACATCGAGTAAGCTGTTTGTATCCTCTCGTCGATGAATCCATTCTGTAAAGGTTCGTTTCTATTCTAACTATTTCGTCAGCTACTTTCAGAGCCAAAGAGTGGTCTTGGCTCGTTTGCTGTGGCAATGAAAGATGTTTCCCCAAAAGGTCTGTCACCTTATCATTCAAGGATGTTGCACCTTCTTCTATGTTTTGAAGTCCATCTTGCAAATCTTTCACTGTTTGCTTGGTATCATTCAATGAATTGGAATGAAAACGAAGTTTCTTCCTTAGCAACAAGATTACGATGCAGATTGACAAGACAATAATAGCCAACAAGACACAGAAAATAGTCACTTTATTTTTCATCGAGTCACGAATAGTTCCTATTGCTGTATTAGTTGTCTCTATTTTTTTCGTTGTTTGGACTTGGTTTGTTTTCTCCTTATCTTGTATCTCTTTAATCTTGTTTTCCAGAGAATCTATCTTAGCCTTCGAGTTCGCCAATTGGCTTTGCAGTCTTTTTATTTCTGCTTTATTGAAAGAGATTTCTTGCTTCATCTGATTAAGAACAACAGCACTTACTTTTATCTTGTTAGTATCATACTGCAATTGAGCGCTATTCTCAGCTATTAGAGAGCAAGGAATGGTTAAAAGCAATAAAGCCATGATGTATTTTCTGATATGAATTCTTGCCATAGTTTCAACAAAATGCGATATGGCTCCGCTATCAGATTATTAATAAGTTTCATTTATACATACGCAAAAACGTGGAGCCTGTCCTGTCACTCGTTTCACGTGTTAAGGCCTTCGCATTGCCCCTTATAGTCGAAACGAGCAACGATCAAAGCCCCACGCCGATGTGAATATATAGAATACCCTCATTGCATCGAACACCCTAAAAAGCGTTCGAAGCCAATGAGGGCTGTATATAATACACCCCATGAGGCGCTGTCGTTGCTTTGTTCTTGACTATAAGTTGAGAGTTTGCGAAGTTCTAACACGTCAAAACCAAAGCGTCAGATAACGCCTGTTGTATGTATGCCCTCTTGCCTACCCACCACAAAAGTGGTGTTACGGCGTGAGGACAGTTGCAAAAGTAAGAAAACTTATTGATATAACCAAATTTTATGAGAAGAAAGTGATATAATAGACATGTATTTTGGGGAAAACGACAATTCTGCTCAAAACATTGCCCCATCTTTTAGTACAACAGCCCTTCTTAACGGAAAACAACAAAAAATAAACATCCTATCTTGGATGAGGTCAGAAGAAATGGAAATCAAGCCACTCCGTTGAACTATGATAGTGCGAAATTCCAAACCTACAAACACAAGTTCGTGTAAAAAAGTGTGGGTAGAACCGAAAAGTTCGTGTAAAAAAATGTATCTCTTGACTAAAAGTTCGTTGAGAAAAGTGTATCTTTGCACACAGATTGTATTTTAGAATACAAGAAAGCCGTCTGATATACAAATAGTTAAAACTTTTCTGATTCACTACTTTTGGGAAATATGTATGAACCGAACGAAAAACAAACTACATCTTATAAAAGAAGACAACATTCCCCTTGCCCAAACATAACCTTGGACAAGGGGATTTTTAATTGTCAGCTAACCTTTTTGGTTATTCAATCACAGTAGGCTCATTATCGCCGTCTGAACTACCCGAACCGCTTCCACCTCCCGATGGAGTGCTGCCGCCACTCGTTGTACCACCGCTTGTAGAACCACCACCAGTTGGAGTATCACCACCAGTAGTTGAACCACCCGAAGTAGGAGTGCCGCCCACTACGCTACTTGCCTTCTTTACGCTTGCCAAAGCATTGAGGTTGGCATTGCTCAAAGTACCAGTGGCACGAGCACGGAGCTTCACGCCCTCGATATTGTTCGCCACGGAGAACTCAGCCTCACTCTTGGCACCCTCCTTGTTTCGGATGCCCACGGAGAAGATGGCGAGATTGTCAATCTTCACGTTCTTACCAGCCAAAAGCTGCTCTTTGATACACTTCACCATCGCCGTCATCATGCCCAGGCACATCGCCTCAGAGAATCCTGTGTTGTGTTCCTCCATGTGCTTGGCGAGAGCAGCGAGGTTCATCGTCTCTTCCACCACTGGGAATGCATACCACTTGCCAAATGCAAGACTCTTCTTGTTCTTGTTTTCTTTTACTACGTACTTAATCATAACTATAAAAATTTTGAGTTAATTACTGCCGACTCCGTTCACTCATCGGGCTAAGCCCCATGAAGAAAACTTCATCGCATAACCCCTTTTGGATTACATTGCAAAGATACCACTTTTTTCATTGGTGGATAGACGATACTATACGTTGCGTGAGATAACAGACGTTATCAAACAAAAAAGATAGGAATTGAATAGAAAATGGACAAGATTTCAAGACACCACATTAAAAACAGCTTAAGTTCTTTGCACATCTCAACTATTTTGATTATTTTTGCAAAATAATTTAGAAACAAAATGAAAGAAAAGCAAGCCACAACTGTGGAAAAACAGATAGAGAAACTTCGCTCACGAGGAATGATCATTGAGGACGAAGTTAAGGCGAAAGAAACCTTGTTAGACATAGGTTACTTCCGTTTGGGATTTTATTGGTTTCCTTTTGAAGCCACCTTCCCAAGGAAAAGGCATCGTAACCACCTGTTGAAAGAAAACACCCGATTGGAGGACACGGTAAAACTCTATTATTTCGACTTTGACTTACGTAATATTCTGCTACGGTATATCAGCCGCGTCGAAATCAATTTCAGAACCACATTGATATATCAGGCCTCCAACAAATATGTAGAAAATCCTTTTTGGTACGTAGATTCCACTTATATCAACCAAAGTTTCTTAGAATCTCCGCAGTACAAGAAAGCAATAACCGATGCCAACAAGGAACTTGTCATCAAGAATGACTTGCGAAAATATCAACATAAACATGCCCCAGCGTGGAAAGTTTTGGAGTTTATGTCGTTTGGAAGCATCATACAATTATACAGCAATCTGAAAGACGGAGGCTTGAAACATAAAATAGCCAAACATTATGGCATGGGAGGGTCCTGTCAATTCACCAATTACCTGAATACAACAAGAAGATTGAGAAATTGCTGTGCTCATGGAAAAGTTCTCTTCGACCTTAGTCTGCCAGAGGCTATAAGCAATGGTCCTATAGGAAATCTTGGTAATAAGAAAACAATGCTTACTGGAGCATACGAAGTTCTTTCTTACCTTCTCGGAAGAGTTTCTTCCAACAGAAAGAAGGAAATGGATACGGAACTAAAGGAGTCTTTCCTTCGAGTGGAATCTGAAAAAGTAAAACAGATTATCATGGATTGTTCAGGCTTTCCAAAGAAAAAATTATTTTTTAACATATAAAATCTTGCAAATTTAAGAAATAAATCGTATCTTTGCAGCAGAAAAGTGCACTTGACATGCTATATGCTATCATACTGCACTATAAAAGGTACTGATGGAGGTTGGGCTAAAAGCTCAACCTCTTTTTTTCTTACACTCAGATTGATGTGGTGACATTCCCTAACGGCAAGATGAGAGACCCGAACAATTTCACGGAAATCTTAGATAGCATAAAAAACAATCCTAAAATAACGGCACCACAAATTGCTATGGAATTGGGCATATCTACACGTGGAGTTGAAAAGAATTTGCGAATACTAAGAGAAGCTGGCATTCTAAAACGAATTGGTTCACCTACTTTTGGTGGTCACTGGGAAATAACAACTTCAGACAACGAATAACATATCCGTAGTAAATATAGTAAACACGGGCGCATCCTACTCACGAAATGAGAAGATGCGCTCGTTTTCTATCGTTCTCGTTCCTCGAATATTCAAGGAATACCCAAAGAACATTCAAGAAATATTTGAGGGAAACATCTAAGGAACATTTATGGCTCCCCCAAGTACTCCACGATCATCGCCACCTCTTTCGGGGTGAAAAACTTCGACGACTTGCGGTAACCCAACTTCGCCAAACCTTCCGTCAACTCTGGGTTACGACGAATCCATGACATGAGATGGTTGACAGCCGTATGGGCAGAAGGCGCCTCTGGAAAATATTGCAAGGCAAGCTCTGACTTGCCGTATGCCTTGACCTTGAACTCTTTCATAACTATTCTAATCTAATTTTATTTGTTATTCTTCATTACTATGATAAGCGAAGTATATGGTTTCCATTACATAAGTATGCTACTTGCCACCATTAAGTATGATACTTTCGATTGATAAGTATGATACTTTCGAGGCAAAACCATGATACTTACGCCCCTCAACCATGATACTTACGTCCTCACTACATTATCACTTATGCCTCGTAAGAAACCCTCAGAATGGGCAAACCTCGGTAGGCGGTGGCAGGAAGATTTCGGGCTTCTGCTTAGCCTCACCCAAGAGAATGTCGGCGATGTCGGCGTTAGACTCATATTGCTCCATGAAATCAACCACATGATAGTTCGTGTGACCACTTCTCGCCATACACTCCTTCCACTTCTCATACTCACCACTATCGGGATAAATGACCAGCTTTCTGCCTTTCAATGGCAACAACTTGCGCTCTTGCAAATTGCCGCAACCACCCGTGGCAAGCCATAAGCAATCGGGATAATGACAAGCGCAGATGAGGGCTGTCTTCTCGCTCTCCACGATGCAAACCGTCTTGTCGGGATAACGAGGCAAGAGATGCAAGCCGAAGAGCACCTTTTCGGTTTCAGCCAACTGCGGACCGATGTGACTTCGCTCACAGATGGAACGCATCGAGTTAGCCCACCCCTGTACACGATGACCATCCATGCGATAAGCCATCAACTTGGCATCATGCACTCTCTGCTGTTCGTCTATCAACCAAAACACCACGGCAGGACCATAGTTGACACCTCCCATCACAATATCCTTCGCCGTACCACCTACGTAATAGTCAGCTAGCACGTCTTGGACTTGAACATGGGCATCGACAAAACCTTCGTGGTCGCTTCCCACCTTCTTTTCCATCGCCAAGTTTTCAAGCCACAGGCTGAAGGTACTCTTGCGAAGCATTGCCTTCCTCACCCATTCGAAGTCGAAGAACTCGGTCTGCACCTTGTTGCCGGAGTATCCACCCAAACCATGGTGAACGATAGGCTTGCCATTAATGCATTCCGCATGGTAATCGTCCTTACTCCTCAACTCGGGATGGTCACGGAAATATTCCCTTGGTGGATAATGATAACCACAAGAAGCGGTGTGGTTGCACTTGCCACATTCCTCTGCCACTTGCTCGCCAGTCTCCACATCGATGTATCGGGTGAAGCATTTCTTGCGTCCGCACTGAGGACAAACATAGCGATTGCTGCCACCAGCACGATAACGCTCCAATCTGTATCTAACATCTTCGTTGTTATACATTTTTACTTTCCTTTCTTCATTTATTTGTGATGGCTATGGATAATCCAAAGCTGTATCACATTCAAGAATGTCTTTTAAAGGTGTATCAGACTGTATCATTTCCACTTTGATACAAAACAAGCACAAAACTATTGTTTTACAGATAGTTATATTGTATCATACATGATACAGACATTTGTATCAGATACATTTACCTAGACTATCTTGTATCAGTATTGATACAACACAACCATCTATTTATCAATCAATTAATATTGATTTTGTATCAAAAATCGGAATGATACACTTCTGATACACCCCTACTCTCTACTGTACGTTATTCTTGCTCTCGGAGAACAAATCAGACTTATTAGTTTGTTGTGTTTCTTCCGATTTGCAAGACTTCTCTACCTTTCTGTTAAGTCCATAGCTCTTGGCGGTACGTTGCACTGTTCCGAGACTTGTTCCCAACTTGTCGGCAATCTGGCGATACGCCAATCCGTTAGGTTCCTTGAGTTCTCTCACGATGTCACGCTCCAGCTCCGCTTTCTCGTCACGACTTCTTGGCAGATGGGCACGCTCCTCGTCGTAGTCACCATACTCAAAATGAAGCCAATTGTCGGAAGTCGTCAGTTGAAGCTCCTGCACGTTTTTGTAGTCGAGTTCGATAGGGAAAGAACGATACTTCAATTGGATGATATATCGCATATCCTTGTCCTTCTTCGACTTGTTGAGACCGATGACATTGTCGGCGATGTTGCTGAGTATCTTGCTACCAGCCAGGTCATTGAGCGTGAGAGGGTCGCCAGGCTTACGCTTTGGTACATGGGCAAGGATGACCATTGTCCAGTTGTGAGTCATACGAAGGCTCATGAGCTGGAGCATGATGTTGCCCGCCTCACTTCCCTCCTTGGAATTGATGCAGAGGTTGGTGAAGTTGTCGATGATCACCACCTCGATGTCCAGTTCCAAGGCAAGACGCTGAATCTCGTCGAGAATCAAGCTTTGCTCGGTTACATCGTGCATCTTGGTATAGTCGATGTTAGCGATGTAGAACGTGTCAGGGAACTGATAGTTAGGATACCTCTGTGCCAACTGTTGCTGAGAAAGTTCGAAGTTGACGTAGAGTACTCGCTTACCCAAGCGAGCCATCAAACAAGCCATCTGCATGGCGAGGATGCTCTTTCCGAGGCCAGTGTCACCGAAGAGGAAAGTAACCTCATGCTCCACGACGATATGGCGGATGAGTTCCTTCGGGGCATCCATCCTGCGCCCCTCCTCCAAGTAGTCGTTGAAGTGAGACACACTGATGAAGCTTGGCTTCTGGTCTTTGGGGAGATTAGCAACTTCGCTTGCAACAATCCCCGTTGTTTGTCTCGCTACTTGAGCTACATAGTTACCTGCAGCTTGATGGACGATAGCATCCAACTGTTCCTTAGAGTCGATTCTTTCCATCATTCCCTCCTTTCTGATTAGATGTTACTATACTTGCCACCTCTGCCATTCGCTCTGCAAGATGCTTGCGATAAGTGACAGCCAAAGGAGCGTTGCCTTGGAGAAGATACTCGTTGAGGATTTCTCCGATGGGGCGAGGGGTAGCTCTTTTGCTATCACTGCCCACTAAAAAATCATGACTTTGATTTGTCATACACTACAACACCGTATGGAGAGATTTGCCACATCAGCGTTTGATGGCAAGATGCGACATACAGAAATTACGACGGTCAACAATAAGACCGTCGTAACATTAAATTTCAAACAAAAACAAGCTATATAACAGAAAAAGTGTCGTTTAGATAGTCAAATGTTTTAGATAGAAAAAACAAAAAAAACTTACGACGAGCAATTTTCGTCGTAAGTTTAGATTTTAGTTCGCTAAAAATTCTATATAATTTTTACCACCCACTTACCATCACTTTTTCTACCTACATGTTCAAGTAGTCCCAATTCTCTTAGACTACGAACTATTTTATAAACATAAGTTCGCCCTATTCCCAATTCCTTTCCTATTTGTTCCATTGTCAAGAACGGTTTCTGCTTGACTACTTGAATGAGTTTATTTTGTAAATCTGTCAGATGAGTAGAATTTGTCCTCATTGGACGTTTGAATGTGACAGTAAACATTCCTTCCGTATCATAAGTAGGCTCAGGCAAACCGGCATCAAGCATTTCTTTCCTCATTCTAGGTATGCCTGACCCGATATGTTCCACTAAATGCATTCGAGTAAACAAGCCAAAAATAAGTGGATTTCGTGAAAGGCTCTTTCGTCCGAAATTCTTGGCTACTACCGGCAACAAAGTACCAGGATTAGTTATCTCTACTCGGTCGTCAAACATCTCAATAGTTATACTTGCTCCCTGCTCATCATAATCGCGATGAGCCAAGGCATTAATGACAGCTTCCTTAAAAACTTCCAACGGGATTTCCCAAACTTCCCTTCTTGGTCCTGTACCTTCTATCTCGTATGATACTTGCAGTTTGCCCTTTAACCATTCCACTGCCTTGTTATACTGTTGCAGAAGCGGACCACCAAAAGTTTTGTCATCAAGAATATACACCTTGTCTATTCCCTTGAACAACACACAGCGCACTACAGCATGGAAAAACACTTCTTCTGGCTGACGTGCAAAAAACAAGACTCCGCCACTTTTAGCCACATTATTGTCATCAAAGACCTTCAAGCCATCAAGCACTTGATAATCTTCTATATCAGAAACTATATGCGCTTCACGCTTAAATTCTTGGAAATTATCTCTGTCCAACAGTTTCAGTAGATTGACCTTTGGCAAAGGAATCGCATCAAAATAAATTCGCTCATGTCGTTGGAACACATCACGAATCTCTTCTACATTAGTAAGTTTTTGACTATTTGCACCCTCTCTTAGATAGGTACATCCAGAAAAGAAATATGGTTTACTTTTCCCTGAAGGAACTTCGATAACCCATACTTTCTTTCCCTCAACATCAACATCATACATATTATAATGGCACATAGGGGATATTTCTCCTATGGAACCTTGTATCGCAGAACGTTTGCTATTGTCGATTTCTGCTCCCACTATCTCGTTAGCATCGCTTACCCCTATCAGAAGATAACCTCCAGCCGCATTCAGAAAGCTACAAACTTCCTCCGTAAGTTCACGAACTTTAGAAGGTACACTGCGCTTAAAATCCACATTATACCCTTCGCCTCCAAGAACTAAATTCTTTATTTCTTCCGCATTTAACATCTTGATATACAATTATTTTACTAAATGATAGCGCAAAGATTGCACTTTATTTCTATAAGTTCACTAAAAGTTCGCCAAAAGTTCACTCAAAAGTTCACTATTTGTACTCAGCCAAAGAATCTATCAATTCTTTCACAATACTCGCAGCTTTCTTTCGAGGACTTTCTTGACGAATATTAGGCATTGGATTTCCCTCTTTGTCACAAAAACGTGCCGACACCACATCCCATTTCGAAATGCCTTCTGGCCAAGTTGTCAAGACAGGCTTATCATCAGTACACAAACCTTTGATAACCTGTGTTAATATATGCTTATCTCCCAACCAGGTAAACACATTTCTTGTCGGATGCCCCCTAAACAATGTTTCCATCTTTTTAAAATCTACGTCTTCGGATATTAATCCATGCTGCTTGAGTTTGTTTGTAAATTCCTGTATAGCAATAGCAAAATATTCTTCGTTATCATACAAGAAGCAGCAGTCTGTTCTAAATTTCTTAAACTTCTTGGCTTCTTCATCATATTCTTTCGTTCGTTCCAATTTTAACATAAAATCAGGAGTTCTCTTCAAAAAGGTAGAATAGAACAAATTTACATCATATAGCACTTTTCCGATGATGTACGCATACCTATCTTGGAGTTCCAACCAACAACGGGCAAGCTCGGCTATGGTATAGTGGTAGTATGCCACTTCTTCATGGCATACTCCCAATTCATAATCAGGAGTGTCAGAAGTTATACTTTTCCAAATCAAATTACTTGTATCGAAGTTTTCAAGTTGTCCATCAGCCTCATTGACAAGAGTTTTCACGGCATCACGTGTCTTCTTTATCAAATATTTCGCCAGTTCTTCATTATCCCCATCGTCTTCCAACAATTTTGCCACTGCGTTCAAATGACGGTTTATCTCATATTCTGTCTTCAATGCATAGTAACGCAACTTTGGAGAAAACAGAACTCTCATACCTGGATGTAATACATACAAAGGTTTCGTATCAAGTTCAATGATAGGCAAACTGTTTGCCGCGCTCATATATTCTTCGGGCGTGGCAAACAAGTCTTTAAAATTCAGAAGTTCTCTCACCTTTCTTAAATCCAATTCCATCATAATATTACTTCTATTTATAAGAACCACAAACTCTTGCTATCTGGATAAATCGTCGGAGACTCAAAGTGAGGCATGATTTCTGCTATCATTTCTGGATACTTAATTGTCACAGGCAATCCTTGTTGCTTTACGGACTTCCAGTAAATACGGCTGAACTGATAAACTTGCCCTATCAGTTCTTGAATCATATTTGTCTCTATATCCGACTCTCTGTTTGGACAGGCAATATTCAACTTAATAGGAAAAGGAAAGCCATCCATCTTATTGAAATCCTCGTTTTCATATCTCGTGTTATTACAGAGAAGGAATCTGTGTCCAGCCTTATCCCGCCCAAGATTTACATACCTTCCACTATAAGGCATCAAACTCCAAGCAGTTTCCTTAGCTTTCGTTTGATAATTCCTTGTTTGGTAAGTACTTTCTCCATCTAAGACGACAATGTCCTCCGATTCTGTCTTGTTAATCGTAACCACATAGACAGGAATATCCAACTTCAAGTTATTGAGCATATTCTCGATTTTCTTAAATTCATTCTTATGGCTCATCTTCTTGAAATAATGAACGATAAGTCGTTCTGGCTTGTTGTTGATGTTGGAATATTTAATGATTGCATACTGCATTGCTCCAACCAATTCATCTATTTCATCTTTTTGAAAATATTGGTAATCATTGAACGTTCCTGTATTATCAAACGAAAACGCCGTACCCAAATATTGTTTGGCATCACTCTTGAAAGCTCCGATGCCAATAACGAGTTCTTTCTTGGCTGTTTCAGCAAGTAACCAAGGAGAACCTCCCAACTTAGCACAGATAGCCACACCCATATTTTGTAACGTATAGGTGAAATTCGACTTGTTGGATTTCTCGTCACTTGCCATAAGCGAAAGCATCTTGTCACGGTCAATGCACTGGGTAGGAATACCATTTCTCAGGAAACGTTCTTTTATTTTGTAATAGCATTCTTTGGCTGTTTGAGCGGATGCATATTTATGGATAGGCGATATATAAATTCCGACATACTTTACCTTTGGGTCTTTGTTTCTGTAACAGTCTCTTTTAAGAACCTCATCTATTTCGGGAATAGGATTTGTCTCATTCTCAAAAATGACATGGAAGTCACGCTGTGCGAAATTTAC
>ERZ808252.2274-NODE-2274-length-11959-cov-55.986895_pt1 | contig 11959 bp, 18 predicted proteins | sample MGYA00521242_ERZ808252 | MGnify/ENA primary metagenome ERZ808252 (study PRJEB31516, sample SAMN03275581) | gut metagenome | biome: mammalia-associated habitat; material: feces | host: Papio cynocephalus | place: Kenya | collected 2012-08-07 ...
AAATTCTTTTGAATGTGAAACTTATGTTATTTGTTCTCTGTCCCTGTCTTGCCTGGGCGCAATTCGAATAGGCGAGGTTGCAGCTCTGCCATTCTTGCTGGTCGCTGATAAACCAGCATTCCCTCCTTGTTGTAGTAACCGACCTGTCGGGTCTGTGCGTCCACCATCTTATAGCATGGCTCGTTAACAACGTAGATTGTCTTGCTCTTCAGCTTGTCTGCCACGTCCTTGATGGTGTTCTTGTAACCCTTGATTTCCTCGTTGTACATCTGGACGGCTGTCTTCTTTGCCTCTTCCTGCTCCGGCTTCTTAATGCTGGCATCTGCAAGTTGTTCCTTCAGCTTCTCGATTTGCTCGCTTGGGATAGGCTTGCTGTAGCCCATGTCCTCGATTGTGTCTGCGTTTGTCCTTCAAGTATTGCTCTCGCTCCTTGAGGTCTTCGAACTCCTGTCCTAAGAATTTCTCCATGACATGACCTCCTTTCCTGTTGTGTAGTTAGCCCATAATTCCGTGAATTGCTTTCCGCTGTAGATTGCCAGCTGCTCTGTCTTGTGTGCAAGCCGAGCCGAGAAGCTCGCGTACGCATACGACCAGGCGTCGTACGCGTTCGCACAGGCGAGACCGCAATTCGCACCGTTGAACGAGGGGCCGCCGGACAGCCACAGCTGTAGGTTGCGTTCGTCCTTCCACTCGTCTGTCTTCTGCTCCAGCTCTTCCTTCGTCCAGAGGCAAAGGTAAGGGAAGTATCTGTATTCCTCATCGTTGTTGAAGTCTGGCTCCCATCCCTCGTTGAGTGCTGCCGTTATGATACCCAGCTTGAAGAATGCGGTTGCTTCCTTGTCTTCTGCGATTGCTGGCTCGATTGCCTTGAATTGCTGCACCAGCTTGTGGTCTTCACCCAACTCCTTGCATGCATCCTCGAAGGTCTTCACTCGCTCCGTGATTGGGCGGTTGTCCTTCTTTGCCTCTCTTGGTTTTTGCTCGATGTCCACGAGCTTCAAGAAACCATCTACCCATTCGGCTTTCTTGCCTGTCGGGATTTCAATCTCTAAAACTTGTTTTGTCATTTTGTAAATGTTTAAATGTTAAAATCTTTGTAGTAGTCCAGCTCCATTCCTGGGCTGGCAGCTCTGGTTGTCTTGCCTGTTGCCCTTCGCACCTTGGTGATGAACTCCTTCTCGTCGCTGTTGCCGTCCGATAGGTGAATCAGCAAGATGTCCTTGGTTGCCGTGAGGTCGCTTCGCTTCAGGATTCCGATGGTGTTGTCTACGCTCATGTGGCTGGTGATGACCCTCTTTCGCAGGGCTGCTGGCACCCGTCCGTTGAGCACGTTCTGGTCGAGAATCTCGTCGCTGTAGTTCGCCTCTGCCATCCAGTGCGTTATGTTTTTGAAGTCGTATGGCATGGCGTATGTGTCCGTGAAGAACAGGATGCGCCCTGTCTCCTTGTGCTCGATGAGGTAGCCGACGCATGGAACGTCGTGCTTGACCTCGAAGGGCAGAATCTTGAAGCCTCCGTAAATGTATCCGTTCCCTTGCCGGATGGCTGTCGTTGTGGTGGCTTCGAGCCTCTTGGATTCAATGACGGAGGGAAGAGCCAGCAGCGGTATTCCTGCCTTCTCGAATTCGGCTGCGTGCCCTGCGTGGTCGTTGTGCCGGTGGCTGATGATGCAAACTTTCACCTTCGCAATGTTCCAGCCGAGTGCCTTTTTGACCTCTGCGAGGCTCATCCCTGCCTCGATGATGATGGCTTCGCTGTCGTTCTGCAAGACGTAGCAGTTTCCCTTGCTGCTGCTTCCGACGCATTTTAATTCCATTGCTCTTCCCTCCTTGCGTTATGGCAATGGACAGGTTCTGCTTGCCGTTGCCGTTCCTGCCCCTGCGCCGGCTGCTGGAGCTGGTTCGGCTGCCGGCTGCCGCCCGTCGCCCATGTCTATGTAGTTGGCATTCGCCTCGATGCTCTTTGGCGCCGTGGCTTCGCCCTTGACCTCCACGGCCTCTGCTTCCACCGTCTGTCTGCCCTGCGCTGAATCTCGCTCCGCTGTGGCTTCGCCGTAGCCGTAGTCCTTGTTGGGGTCATCGTCGCTGTCTGCCGGGTCTGCCGTGCTGTCGAGCGCTATCTTGCAAGCTCGCTGGATGACGGTCTTCATGCACATCTGGTCTGTGAAGTTGGTGTGCGCCCCGCTCTTGCCTTTCGTGGCTCCTTGCTCCCAAGCCTTGCGGATCTGCTCCATAGTCATCACTTCGATGTGGCGTGTTCCGTCCTTGCTGATGACCACTGCATAGGCTGCGAGTATCTTGGTGTTGTCGATGTTGGCAAGGTTCGGCACATGCTTCACCAGCTGTTTCTGCCCATTTTCATCGATGGTGTACACGAATTCGTCGCCTTCGTAGATGACCTGTGCGTTGACCTTCTCAATCTCGGTGTCTCGCCTGGCTCTCATCAGCTTGCCAAGGTATCGCTCGTTCCACTCCAGGCGGTTGCCGTACACGATGAAGTAGCAATGCTTCTGTGGGTACTCTCCGTGGATGACCATGTTCAAAAGCGAGTTGCAAATGCTGTCCCTGGTGCAAACGTCGATTGCCTTCTCATGCTTTATGTTCTCGACTGTCTGAAGGTAGAGCCATGCCATCTTGATGGCATTCCCAACGTGGTAGCCCTTTGGAAGCACAAGCTCTCCTGTCTCCTGCCAGCCGTTGACTCTGTCCAGAATCTGCTGGGTCGTTTCCTCTTGCATCCGCTTGAGTGCGGTTGCGTTCTGCGAGGTCAGCTGCGTGTTGGCTTGCTGTCCTCCTTGCTGTGGTGATACCGTTTGTGTCATAATAGCTTTTACTTTAAAAATGTTACTGAATTACCGTTAGCTCCCTGTCTCTCGAAACAATGAGGAGTATCTGCTGGCTTCGCGTCGGCAGGATGTCCGTGATGCTCTCTGCGTTGTCGATGAGCAATGGGGCGTAGGTGTCGTTGAATGCGCACATGGCGTTGATGATGTCAATTCCTGCGTTTATCTTCTCGCTGGTTGAGAGGTCTCTGTATGGCGTTCCGTGCATCGTGCATTCGCAGGTCGGCTTAATTCCGCCCGTGGTGATGTGGCTCTCGAACATCTTGAACTGCACGTTTGTGAATAATTCGTTCACCTTCTTTTCGAGGTTCTCTGTCTTGGCGATGGTGAATTGCTCGGCTGTGTAGTCCTTCTTCTCCAGCTCAGTGAGTTGCTGGCTCAATGTCTGCTGCCTTACCTCCAGCTCCTTGATACGGTTCTGCTTGTCGGTGATGCGCTGCTCCTTGGCGAGCTCGTCTCGCAGTTCGTCTCGTAGGCGGTTTTGCTCTGCCTTTCGCTGCTTGAGGGAGGCTTCCTGCTTCACCCTGGTGTCGTTTGTCTCTTCCTCTGTTCTTGCTTCGAGGGCTGCTGTTCTTGCGTTCACGTCCATTTGTAGCTGCCGGTATTCCTCATCGTCTGTATGATATGAGAGTGCTGGCTTGGCTTCCTGTGCCTTCTGCAAGTTCTCCTCTTGCTCCTTGCGCTGTTGCTCCAGCTTCTCCAGCTTGTCTTGGGCATTCTTTATGATTGCCTCTGCCTCCGACTTTCTCTTCTTGATGCGAGCAGCCTCTGCCTCCAATGCGTCGAACTGCTTGCTCTTGCTGTCGTTGAAGTTGCCCTCCATCTCTTCCTTCATCTTGACGATGTCGTTCTGTGGTAGGCGTTGGTGGCAGGCCGGACAAATCTCCCGGTTGCTGTCCCAGCTGAATGTGCTTTGGTTGAGTGCCGTCCATCGTTTCTTGAAGTCATCGATCGTGATGGCTATCTTGTTGAGATCAGCCTGTCCGTCCTCTATCGCTGCCTTGGCGTTTCGGATGGCTCTCTCCGTCAACTCTATTTCGTACTTGGCGTCGTCGGTGGCTTTCTTGTGCTTGCGCTCCTCCGCCGTGTTCTTGTCTTGGCAACTCTGGACGATGGCTTGCATCCGGCTCTTGAGCTTGTTAATCTCTGTGCGCTCCCTGGTGCGCTCGTTGAACTCTGTGTCCACGGTGCGGCTTAAGTCTGCCAGCTCCTTGTCGGTGTTCTCGATGCCTTTCTCCACCTCCTTGATTCTCTTTCGTGTTAGGTCGAAGTCCGGCCTGCCGGCTTCAAGGCTTTTCAGCTCCTCGGTGTTCTCGCTGATGCGGCTTGGCATCTCTTCGATGTATTTCTTCAGCTCGCCAATCTTGTAGCGGAGTTGCTCCCTGAACTTCCGCAGGTCGGTTCCGCCCAGCTCCTGCAGCAATGCCTTGAAGTCCTCGTTGTCTCCTGCGATGTCTTCGTCTGCGGCCTTTCCCACCATCTTGGTCAGCAGGTTGCGCTGGTCTTCCGCCGGGAGGCTCGGAAAGTAGGAAGGTGTCGTTATCGCCTTGAAGAGGCTTTCCTTGCAGAGGCCATCGACAAATGCCATGTAGTCCTTCTGCGTGTACTTGTTGCCGTTGACAAAGTACTTGGTGGTGTGTCCTGTCATCTCTGCCTCGCTTTGCTTTCGCGGCTTCGTCCACGTCTCACTTCTGACCTTCTCCAGCTTATAGTCCTTGCCGTCGGCTGTCAGTTCGAGAACCACGGTGTTGTCGAGGTGGTGGATGACCTCTCCGTTCTCGTCCATCGGGTCAATGCCGAATACCGCCAGACCGATGCTGTTCTTGCCGAAGAGGACCCATTGCACTGCGTCCACGATGGTGGTCTTCCCCGCGTGGTTCGCTCCCAAGATCTGGGTGAGCGTCGGGTTGAACGTTATCTTGCGCTCTCCAAGAATTCCCTTGAAGTCCTTGATTGTGATAGTCTTGAACTCAATTCTCATTTTGTTTGCTTTTAAATAATCCCTTATTGTCAAATGGCAACCTGCCAAAATTTCAGAATGTCCAGCCCGGTGTAGAACGGGCGGTTCGTGCTCTTGCGGTAGTGGACCTTGATGTCCCCCCTCTTCGTGTGGCGGTGCAGGGTGCTTCTGTCAATGCCGAGAATCTCGCAGGTTCTTGCGATGGTGTAACGTCCGGCCGGTTCGATGTCCGGCTTGGTTTCCGTCATCGCTCGCCTCCTTTCTTCTCCTCTGCGTCCAGGACTTGCATCATGCCCTTGCTTCCTGCGATGATGGCTGCAAAGCATAAAGCCACAAACCAATCGCCCCGGAAAATAGCAGCTGCTGTCTGCGTAATGCCAAAGACGAGCGCAACGATTGCGCCTGTCCACATGATGGCTCTCCCTGTTTTTTCCATTTTCTTGCCTCCTCTTTAGTTAGACATTCTGTTTTCTTACCTCCTTGGCTGTTGTGTAAACCCCCGCCTCTACAAGCACGTATCGCACGCCGGGTGCGGAGATTTCGTATTTCCTTGCCAATGCCTCAAGGAGGCGGTATGGTTTGTAACCCTGCGCTGTGAGCTTCGGTGCAAGTTCTTTGAACTCTTTGACTATGCTCTCGTTGCGCTCCTTCCTCTTCCTCTCTATCGGAGTCATCAAATCAATTTCTGTCATGCCTTTATCCTCCTTGTTATGTTAAATTTGTTTCCAAGCCAGGACCTCCAAGATGCGGGCCTCCACGTCATCCTTGTCCGTGATGTCGATTCTTCCACAGCTGATGGCGTAACCCTTGCCTGTGCGGAGGTCGTATGCCATTGCTTTCCTGCGCTGTGGTGCCGCGTTGAATACCTTGAAGTTGATTCCGAGCACCTCGATTGTCGTTTGGCGGTTGTTTGCCGTCTTGCTGCTTGCTTCCATTTTCTTGATATTTTATTTTGTTGTTTTGATTTTCTTATTTAACTTTGTTTGCGGTAACGTGTTTTTTTTCGTTTCCAAGTGCAAAGATACACAAAAGCGTTTGTATAACCAAACATAAATGTGTGTTTATTTCACTTCTGTGTGTTAATTAGTCTTAAACAAAATAGGGCTTTATACTTAACTCTTTGATTAATAGAATATTATGACAGGACAAAGAATAAAAGAAATCTTGGCGGAAGAGGGTATATCTCTCGCAGAATTGGCCCGCTTGCTTGGTTACGAGGGCGACCAGAGGCTTCATAATGCTCTGCGCTCGGAAAACGTAAAGAGTGGGCTTTTGGAGGATATTGCTCGTGTTACACACAAAAGCGTTTGCTTTTACTATCAAAATAATAATGATGGATCTGCAAACGCTTCCGATAGTTCCGTGGCTGTTTTGGGGTCTCAAAACCAAATCAGCACCATCTCAGAACGTTTCTTGGGTCTCCTTGAAAAAAAAGATGAACAAATAGACCGTTTGCTGTCCTTGATGGAAAATCAGAAGGGAGGAAAATGATGGCTGGTGTCTATTCTCGAACTGCCCAGTGTGGCATGAAGGTGATGTTTGCTGCGATGAAAATTTTGCATCAGGAGGGTGGCTCTTGCCGTCTTTCCGACTTGCGCTCTCGCCTGTCTGAAAGTTGTGACTTTTCATCATGGGAGAAAGAATCCGTGAACGGCTCTGTCCGCTGGCATAATTTCCTCGCTTGGTATTCCACTTGCTATGCGGCTGCCGGCTTCATCCGAAAGCAAAGGGGAACGTGGTATCTGACAGAGGAGGGCGTTGCGTGCCTCTCTTCGTCTGAGTCCGCAGCTTTCGACCAGGCAAATGCTGCCTACAAGGATAGTACGGGCGATGCTCCTGCTGTTCCGTCCGGCGACATCCTTCCTGCAAGCGCTGCCTCGCTTACTTTGGGTGAAATGAAGGAGCGTGCTGATGAGGGTCTGCGAGCTGCCATCGCCTCTCGCTCCCCTTATGAATTCCAGGATATGGTGGCTGCCCTTCTTCATGCGATGGGGTACTTCACCCCGTTCGTCGCTCCCAAGGGAAAGGATGGCGGTGTCGACGTGCTGGCTTTCCATGACCCTCTCGGCGCATCGGTTCCTCGTGTCAAGGTGCAGGTCAAGCACACCCCAGCGTCTTCTGTCTCTGTGGAGGTGGTCCGTCAGTTGGTGGGCTTGCTTAACCGTGACGGTGACGCTGGCTTGGTTGTAACCTCCGGCTTGTTTACCGCTGAGGCTCATCGGGCGGCTCGCGAGTCCCACCGCAGCGTTCGCCTTATCGATGGCGATGAGTTCGTGGACTTGTGGATTCGGTATTACTCCAAAATGTCGGAAGAAGACAAGGAGTTGCTTCGCATCACCCCTGTCTATTTCGTGTCCGAATAAATATGAATAAATTCTTGGCTTATGCAAAATAATGACTCCGTCCGTGTTGCCTGTCGGTTCTTCGTGGCTCTTCAGCTTCTGAAGGAGAGCCGTGTGATTCGCGGGAAGAAGACATTCACCGACCGCTATGGCATCAATCGGTGGAACATGAACACCTGCCAAAAGGAGCCGAACCGTGACCTGTTCCAGCTGTCATGGCTGACTTATCTGGTTCGTGACTATGGCGTGTCCGCTCGCTGGCTCCTCCTTGGCGAGGGTGCTTTCTTGGAGCGTGATTGCGTCCATCCTGTGAGTGTTAAATCGGACGCTGTCGTGCAAAATGCGTGCAAGTCTGAAAATGCGAGCTTGTAAAACATTGAAAATTAAAAGATTATGAAAGCGTTAGGCACGCCTGGAAAGCGTGTAGCCGGCAAAACCGGCTCGCAGGTTCGAATCCTGTTCTCTCCGCTTGCAATCAGCTGTTTTCCCGCCTTTTTACACTGTCTCCCGCCCGCTCCCTTTGTTTCATATTGTCTCTTTTTGTGGCTTTCTGTTGCAAAATGCGTGCAAAATGCGTGCAGTTATTTTCTTGAAAAATGATAAGAGTCCATTATTATCTCGATGTCCGTGGCGTTCCAGCTGGTGGCTTGGCAAGTGTGAAGTTTGACTTTTGCCATAAACGTTCCCATGCCATGTTCCCTGTCGGTGTCCGTGTCTTGGCTTCTCAGTGGGATGCGAAGGCACAAAAGGTTCGTGGCACCATGTCCGATGAATCCACAAACCTCTTCTTGCTTCAGCAGATGGCTCGTGTCTCTGAAATTCTTTTGAAACTGACGAACGCTGGCGTTCTGGTCGGCTTGACTATCGTTGAAGTGAAGAATCGGGTGGCTTCCGAGCTGCGTCCTGATGCAGGTGCGGAGAATCTGTTCCTGGCTCGCTTCCGTTCCTATGCCTCCCTCTGCAAGTCCCAGCGGACCCGTGAAATCTACCAAGTGACAATTAAGAAGGTGTTGGCTTTCGATTCTCGTGCCGAGTCGCTCTCTTTCAAGATGGTTTCCAAGGATTGGCTCTCTCGCTTCGAGGCTTGGCTTGGTTCTGAGGCTGGCGGGTGTCCGTCCGTGAATGCTCGCTCCATCCATCTCCGTAATGTCCGGGCTGTCTTCAATGATGCCATCGACAATGGTATTACCTCTTGGTATCCGTTCCGCACCTTCAAGGTGAAGACCGAGGCTACAAAAAAGCGAGCCGTGGCGGTGGAGGTTCTTCGCTCCCTCTTTTCCTATCCTGTCGAGCGTTGGCAGGAGCAGTATGTGGATGCCTTCAAGCTCTCCTTCTGTCTCATTGGTATTAATCTGGTTGACCTCTTGGCTCTGAATGCTGACCAGCTGGTGGATGGTCGCCTTTCCTATCGTCGCTCCAAGACTGGGCGGCTCTATGATGTGAAGGTGGAGCCAGAGGCTGCTGCCCTCATCGAGAAGTACCACGGTTGTCTTGGTCGTCTCGTTCGCTGGGGTGAAAACCGAAAGCACTATACCACCTTCACTTATCAGCTCTGCCGTGGCTTGAAGTCCATAGGCTCTACCGTGAAGGAATGGCGAACCGATGAGCTGGGTGTCTATCGGGAGGTGGAGGTGTTCCGTCCTGCCTTCCCGATGCTGTCTTCCTATGTCGCTCGTCATTCCTGGGCGACCATCGCAGCCTCGCTGGATGTACCGAAGGATGTTATTGCCCATGCCCTTGGTCATGGTGGTTCTTCTGTCACCGACATCTATATCGACTTCGACCTGCGGAAGGTGGACCTGGCAAATCGTCGGGTGCTGGATTGGGTGTTCTATGGCAAAAAGTAAGGGAGAACCCTGTTGTGGATTCTCCCTCAGCTATTCTTCTGTTCTTGGCTTGCGTCGGTGCTTTGCTTCCTCTTCGGCTTGCCGTTGTCTCTTTTCCTCCCATGCCTCTCGCATCTCCGTGAGGATTTCTCCCTCTGTCTTGCCTGTGACCTTGGAGGCTGCTCGTATGTTGAACCGCTCCAGATCCTGCCGAATCAGTCCGTTAATGTATCGGTTCTTGTTGGTTTTTGTGTTCAGCCAATCCTCCAGCTCGCTGTCCATGGCTACCCCGATGCGCTTCTGGGTTCGTCCGTTTCCTCGCTTGCTGTACTTGTATTTTCCTGTTGGTTCCGTCATGTCTCTCTGTTCTTGGTGCCAGCTGGTTGGGCTGGCGTGTTCTTTTTATCCGTATTTCTTCTGTTTATCTCGTTCTCTGCCAATCCGTCCAGCTCGTCTTCATTTGCTCAACGGATAGTACTTGTCTGCCAGTCGTTTGCTGTAATTATCGAAGCCACGGCGCAGTTCTTCTCTGAACTGCTGCATAACGAGATGACGAGCGTTCTCTTGTGAGAATGTAAAGCCGTTCAGAACTTCCACATCTACCCGCGCCATATCCACCTGTTTGCCAATATAAGCCAAACAGTAGGCGGCATCCGCTACTTTGTTTGTAGGTGCAAACTCTTTTATGAAATTATAGACCTTTAGTTTTTCCACCTTACCGCCATAAATGATATGATAGAGGCGGAAAATCTGAGTCGAGTCCATGGTACGAAGCACTGCTGTGATGTGCTTCTTCGTCACATTCTTGTTGTCGTAAGTCTTCATGATTTTAATGCGGAATTACTGTTGCCCCCAGTTCTAAGTTGTTGTTGAGTTATTTTCTTTAACTGTTGCAAAGGATTTCTCCGTTGTCTTCTATCTCAAATTCAAGTCCTGCCAAGGTGGAGGCGATGGTGTCCTTCAGCTCGTAGAGTTTGTCGCTTTCGTCTTCATCGTCGGTGTCGTAACTCTCCCAGCTTTGCCATTGGTTCGTGGCTGTCTGATGAATCTGGTTGGCGAGCCAGCGGCAGTCTCTGATTCTGTTGTTTGCCTCTCTTGCGTCACAGAGGCTGATGGTGATTGTAATTGTTGTTTCCATTGTTATGGCTCCATAGTTTGTTGTGGCTCTTGGTTAAGGGGTCGTTCCCTTTGTTATGCTATTTCCAAGTAGTTCAGTCGTATGTGTCCGAACACTCTACATACTTGCCGAAACGGTCTTTGTGGATTGCTATGCCTTCTAACCATTGCCTAACTTGGTAAGAACCGCATTTGAGAACTTTTGCTATTGCCCAACTTGTCTTGTCAAGTTTCATACGCAAATCGTTTTCTTGCTGTGCCTTTGCCCCGAAGTAAACAAGCATTGCGCGGATTGCATTACGTTTTGCCTTTGCCCAAGAGCCATAAAGGAGTACCTCTTGCATTTCTTTACAAATGGCTGTTCTCTCCTTGTTGATAGCATCGGCTATGTCGGTTAGATACTCGCTTTCATCCTCTGTGAGGTTGAATTTCTTAACCATTGCCTTTATGTCCTTTGCGTATATTGCTTTCATTGCTCTTATCTTTTGTTTGTTGTGACCCTTGGTTAAGGGGTCGTTCCCTTTTCTTTATCTGTTGCAAAGGTAACACTTTTTTCGCAATGTTGTATCAAATTAGAGTTATTATAAGTTACAGAATATCAACCACTTAGCTAAAGAAAGTTATCAAAAAAAAGACCCCTCCACCTTGCTTGGTGAAGAGGTCTATTCTCATGTTGTTGGCGTCTTGGCTCGTTTTCGCTTTCGCCATCTCCAAATGATGGCGGTGGTGGCGGCTATACCTATTATTATACCAGCCGTCAGCCATGCGCTCCAGCTCGCTTGCTTGGTGGTTGTCTTGGCTTCCAGCTTGGTGTTGTTATGTTGGCTCTTGGATTCTATAGAGGAGTTCCTCGTGTTTTTGGATTTCTCGCTCTTGGAGCTTGTCTTGGTGGTGTCCGTGACCGCTGCCTGTCCCTTGACTTTCGCACCTGGCTTCGCCTCCAGCGTGTGGGTCAGCTTTCCGTTCGACCATGTGGCTGTCGATTTGTAGAGGTCTGTCTCCAGCACCGATGTGGTGTCTGTCGTGATGCGCTCCTTGCTTGCTGCTGGTATCTCCACCTCGATGGGGACGATGCGCTGGCTCACCTTGGTGGTGTCGTGGGTCTCGATGATGTTGGTGTCCTTCTCTTGCTCCACCTTGGAGTTGCTCTCTCGCTTGGTGGCTGTTTCCTCTATTATCGCCTTTCGCTTGGTGGCGCATCCTGCTGCCAAAAAGCAACCGATGCAAAGCATGATCAGGGCGAGGATGCTTGTCTTTTGTTCCTTTGTCATGGTTATTCCTCCTCGTACTTAAGTGCGTTGATTCTGTTGAGCCAGCCTTTCTTGTTGACAATCTGGCTTGGGTCATTCTTTATGACCTTGTCGATGTACGCCTTGCGTGCGTTCTTCAAAGCCTCGAAGAGCTGGCGTTGGTTCGGGTATCGGTTGACCGCTGCGAGGGTCTGCTTGCCGACGATGCCGTCTGCCTTGACCCCGAGGAGCTGCTGGGGCTTAATGATTCCCCATTTTCCGCTCGCCCAGAGCCAGTCCACCAAAATCTCGGCTACGCTCTGATTCTTGATTTCGTCAGCCTTCCATTTGTCCCAAAAGTTGCGTTTGAGAACCTTCATGAAGTCTTCCTCGGTGATGAGCTGCACGTCCTTCTCGTTTATCTTTCCGTCTCCGTTCTTGTCGTACCCTACGGTACGCCATGTGGCGATGGTGATTCCGTACTTGGTCGCTCCCCCTCTGTCGCTCTTCTTGTTTGTGTATCTTGAGCCTCCTTCCCACCTAAGAACGAAAGGTTCGAACTTCTTAACGTCTGCCATTGGTCATTCCTCCATGCCCATTGTCAATTAAAATTTCAATCATAACTGTATGTACAAATTGTATTT
>ERZ808252.2275-NODE-2275-length-11959-cov-15.123740_pt1 | contig 11959 bp, 9 predicted proteins | sample MGYA00521242_ERZ808252 | MGnify/ENA primary metagenome ERZ808252 (study PRJEB31516, sample SAMN03275581) | gut metagenome | biome: mammalia-associated habitat; material: feces | host: Papio cynocephalus | place: Kenya | collected 2012-08-07 ...
TCTAAAGAATTACGCCTTTTTTGTAAATTTTTTTTATAACTCGAAATTCGACCTAGTAAATAGTTTGAGAATCATCGCCATCGCCTAAGTATGTAAAATAAAGATTATCTCCTTGAATTGCAAAAGAAAAAGAACTGTATTTATTAATAATACTAAAAACTTTGTGCTTTTTAATTTCGGTGTTAAATATAGAATCCCCTTCATTTGTACTATTCATTAAAGTAAAGTTGTATTTACTGTTTTCATAAAGCACATTTAGAATCCAAAATTTATCCGCACTTCTATCGTAATAAGAGCCTTCAATACTATTTTCTATGTATCTATGTCTATCATTTTCAGTGCAATAAATACCTTGGTTGCTATAATAATAGACATATCCGTCATTGTTTTCTTTAGGATAGTATGATTTTTGTTTGCTCCAGTTTTCAGTGCAAGTTGAATAGTCGTATGCGTACAAATTGCTGTCATAATCATTAAAGAGAATGTACTTTGAATAAAATGCGCCTTCAAGAATCATTTTTATGGTGCAGTCAGTGTTTTCGCCGGCTTTTACTTTGATTTCCGCGCTTCCGCTTCCTTCAAGGATATTTTCGTCTGTGTTCCAGGCTTCCGCTGTGGCAGTGTATTTTCCAGGTTCTAGGTCGCCAAACTCTATTACCCCCCCCAGAGAACCTTCTTCGGTTTGGTCAAAGTCGTCATTATAAAGGCGCACAATAAATTTGTCGGCATTGTCCTTGCTATAGGCTGCGCGGGAACTTCCCGGCAAGGCAACACGCACAGAGCCGTTTTCGCCAGAGCCAGAGCTCATGTTCATGCACGAAATAAATGAAAAAAAAAATACTGATATAATAGAAAGAAGTAGCTTTTTCATAAAGATTCCTCCTTGATATAGATGCAGTATGCTGTGATTATGTTAAAAAACAATTAATTTGCCAATATTTACATGGAGCTCTTGTTTTTTATTGCGCAATCTGTTGCCCACTTTTTTGTTTGTGTCGTTTCAAGCCTAAAATTTTCCTAGATTTTTTGAATCTTCCATGTTATTATTTTTATAAATCAACACGTGTAAATATTAGGAATTGGAGATAAGATAAAACCAGCCGAAAATAACGTCTGTTTCTATCTTTAAAAGTTTGCGTTGCAAACTTCTATATTAACTACAATTTTTTACTTCGTTACGAAACTGCAATAAAAAGTCAAATCGAAAGTTGAAACTTTCTCATTGACTTTTTATGGGAGAAAAACATGATTTCATATTCTTTTGACAATAAAAGCCTTTTTAAGGGTGAAAAAAGATGGTTTCCTATTATGGGAGAAATTCATTATTCACGCTACCCAGACAGCGGCTGGAAAGAGGCTCTTTTAAAAATGAAAGAGGGCGGCGTGGACATTGTAAGTTCCTACGTAATTTGGATTCATCACGAGGAAATTGAAAATCAGTTTGACTGGACAGGCTGGCGCAACCTTCGCAAATTTGTTCAGACAATAAATGAATGCGGGCTTTCAATGATTTTGCGCATTGGACCTTGGAGCCATGCAGAAGTTCGCCACGGAGGATTTCCGGACTGGCTTCTTGCAAAATGTCCTGATGCGCGCAATACAAACGATGAAAAGTACTTTGCGGAAGTTGAAAAATTCTACAAGGCGATTTATGAGCAGGTAAAAGGCTTGCTTTTAAAAGATGGCGGTCCGATTATTGGAGTTCAGATTGAAAATGAATTCGGTCATTGCGGTGGACTTACAGGAGATGCTGGTGAGGCGCACATGAAGCGTCTTGAAAAAATGGCGCGTGAAATTGGCTTTGATGTTCCCTTGTACACTGCGACTGGCTGGGGCGGAGCTGTTACTGCTGGGCTTTTGCCTGTTATGGGCGGCTATTGCGAAGCTCCGTGGGATCCGCGCATTACAGAAATTGAGCCGAGCGGAAACTATGTTTTTACTTACGAGCGCAACGACCATGCGATTGGCTGCGACTTTGGGCTTGGCGAAGGAATCACTTTTGATATGGCAAAGTATCCGTATCTTACAGCGGAACTTGGCGGCGGACTTCAAGTTACTTTAAAACGCCGTCCGATTGCACAGCCAAAAGACATTGGAGCTATGAGCCTTGCAAAAATGGGAAGCGGCTGCAATCTTCTTGGCTACTATATGTATCATGGCGGACAGAATCCGGAAGGCAAACTTACAACTCTTGAAGAAAACATTGCGACAGGCTCTTTGAACGACATGAGTATAAAGAACTACGACTTCCGCTCTCCTTTGGGACAATACGGACTTCCAAACGGAACTTACGGTGAAATAAAATTGTATTCACTTTTTGCGCATGACTTTGGAGAATTCTTTGCTTCCACAGAAACTGACTTGCCAGAATCAAATCCTATTACGCCGGAAAATTTTTCTGATTTGCGCACAAGCTGGCGTTACAGGGAATGCGAAAAATGCGGAAAAAAACGCGGCTTTGTTTTTGTAAATAATTATCAGCGCAGAAGAAAAATGGCGGAGCATAAAAATGTTGTGCTTGCTTCCACAGAAAAAAGCGGAGCAGACATTCAGTTCCCGGCAATTGATGTTGCGGACAAGGACTTTTTCTTTTTGCCTTTCAACATGAAAGTTGCAGACGGACTTTTAAAGACTTCTCTTGCAACTCCGCTTTGTGTTTTAAATAACCAGCGTAAAGTTTACGTTTTCTATTCAGCTGCAAAACCTGCTGGATTTTTGGCTGAAAAAGATTCCTGCGTTTGTTCTGCAAAAGATGCTTTGCCTTCTCTTTATCAGTTTGAGGACGAAGCTCCTGACTGCGAAATTGTAACGCTTTCAAGAGAAGATGCGCTGAACGCTCACAAAGTTGTTGCAAACGGAAAGGAATATCTTGTTGTGACGGATTCAGTTTTGTTTCAGGATAACGAAGACGGAAAAACAAAACTTGAATTTGAAGACTTCAAAAAGATTTCATTCAAGGCATCCCCTGAATTTGAAAAAGTTCCAAAAGGGTTTTCTGCAAAAAAATGCGGCTGCGGATTCACGGTCTACACTTGCGAGCAAGACGCTGCGGAAGTTCCAAAAGTTTCATATGAAAAAATTTCAGAAGATGAAAAAACTGCGGTCTATAAAATTTCCGTGGAAAGCTGGCAAAACGGACTTGATGATTTGTTTATTGATATTGAATACGCCGGAAACTGCGCGCGCCTTTATGAAAACGGAAAGCTCATTGACGACGGAATTTTTGTTGGCGAAAATTATCCTTGGAGCATCGGTCTTAAACGCTACGGAAAAAATGCTCATGAGTTCACACTGGAAATTGATTCGCTCAAAAAAGACGCTCCTGTTTTCATAGAAGAGTGGCCGGACTTTGCAGGTTTTGATTCACTCAAGAAAGTCAACGGAATAAAAACAAGGGCATTTGTAAAAGTTTCTGCCCAGCTTTAAAGATTAGACGGTTTTAAAATTCGCCTGATTTTTTAAGGCAGTTAAATTAGTCCTCCTTCATCATCCCCGGATTTGCTTTTTGGTCATTGTGGCAAGTCCGGGGGTGATTTTTTTGTATAGGAAGCAAATATTCTTTTGATAAAAAAAAACTTGATTTATGAAATTCTTGTGCTAAAATAATAGCTGTATTTTTATTACGGAGAAGAATTTTGAAACTCAGCTTTTTGCAATTTGAATTCAATCTTGAATTTATTGAGCCTGCGATTGTAAGCGCAAATCCTTTGTTTGTTCTTCGCGGAATGTTAGGAAAGAATCTGCGCTCAATGTGCTGCATCTCAAAGCAGTCGGTCTGCGGCGAGTGTCTTTACAGTAAAAATTGCGTCTATTCATATATTTTTGAGACAGTTCTTCCGTCTGATAATCCAGTTCTGCCCGGGCGTAACAAAGGCTGCCATCCTTATTCTCTTTCTGTAAAAAGTCGTGAACGCAAAAATCCTATAACTGAATATTCGTTTGTCCTTACGCTTTTTGGAAAATCTGTTGAATATCTTCCATATATATACGCGGCTTTTGTCCGTGCCGGAAATGATGGAATCTTTAAAAGCCGGACTCAGTTCAGGATTAAAAGCGTCGTTTCGGGCGGAAGAAATATTCTCATTGATGAGAATCGTCTTGATATGGAAGTTGCGCCGCAGTCTTGGAAATCTGCTGAAGAATCAAAGTTGAGCCGGCATGAAATTCTTGTTGAACTTAATTCTCCGCTGCGGTTCAAGTTTGGCGGAAAGTACGGCACAGATTTTTCCGCTCAGGATTTTATGGGCTGCCTTTACCGCCGCGCAAAAACTTTGTGCTCGCTTTACGGTGATCTTTCAGAAGAAGATTCTCAAAGATATGTTCCGTCAGAGTCGCTTGAAATTACAGACAGAAAAATCAAGTGGATTGACTTTAATCATTATTCCGCGCGCCAGAAAAACTCAATGGAACTTGGCGGAAGTGTTGGAAACTTTAAGATAACCGGCAGCTTTTCGGATTTTGAGCTTTCCTTGCTGGAACTGAACACAATCGCCGGAGCCGGAAAAAACACAAACTTCGGGCTTGGACAGATAGATTATTGTAGCAAGTAGGAGAAAAAGAAAAATGATAGATGTAAGCAGGTATACTGATACGACAGAATTGGTTTTTGATGTTGAATTTATTACGCCGACATTCTTGGGCGGAGCAGACGGAAACGCAGAAATCCGCACTGCGCCATTTAAGAATGGCATTAGATATTGGTGGAGAGTTCTTTATGGGGCGAAATATTTTTCTGTCGGTGAATTAAAAGAAACAGAAGATAATATTTTTGGATCTACAGAAAAAAAATCTATGATTGATATTTTTATATATGGAATGGATAGAAATGTTTGTGTAGACAAGAAAGGCTTTCCAAATGGAAAAAAATTAGAAGTTTCTCATCAAGGAAAAACAATGAGAATAAATATTCTTGATTATTTGGCCTATGGTAAATACAAATATGAAAAAGGACAGGGAAATATTTATATAAACACTTATATAGTTCCTGGAACAAAAATAAAAATGCGATGTTTAATAAAAAATTCTATTTATATTGATGAAGTAAAAGATTCTATAAAAATGTTTATTTTGTATGGTGGAATTGGCGCTCGTTCACGAAATGGATTTGGTTCAATGAATTCTGATTTATCAAGAGTTTCATTTTCTAGAAGAGTTTACATAGTAGAAAATGTGAAACAGTTTCCTGTAATTTCTTCAAAAACTTATTTTTTTAGAACTAATAAAGTTTATGAAAAATGGGAAGATGCTTTGTCAGAAATTGGAGAAATATATAAAATTGCAAGAACATCTTTGGAAAGCCCTCATAGATATGAAAATAGAGGATTTGTTGCAAGACCAATTGAAGTAAAAAATGAAAGAATTCCTGATAATATTAGGAAAGAAAGAATGCCAAAATCCTTTCATTTAGGTGTTAGAAAATACGAAGATAAGTTTTTAGGATATATATTTTGCTTACCAGTTGAATTTTATGAAAAAGAAAATCAAAGGGAATATGAACAAGTTTATCAAAAAATGATGGATTTATTTTCGAGCAGATTAAAAGATGATACTGTTCCTTTTATTAGACAAATTACAGGAGCTGCAAAATGAGCAATAAAAAATCAGATTATTGGCAGAATAAAGTTTCTCTTTGGCTTCATGACCCTGTATGCAAAGTATTTGATATTCCACATCATGAAGAAATTGCTTCTAAAATTGCGGAACTTCTTTATCAGACAATTCCGGATAAGGATAATTATCAGGCTGCGGACTGCATTGCTTCAAGTTTAACAAGAACTCTTCTGCCAAATTCAAAAGATGGCGGCTGCATTGATTTTTCAGATAATACGCAGATTGTTCATCCGCTTGTAAAAAAAGTTCTTCCTGTAGATTTGCCGGAAGTTGATATAAAAAAATTGTGTTCAGAAATTGAAGATTTGCTTAAAAAAGATTTGGGGCTGAATAAAACTTACGAGGAAATGCAAGGCATTCCGGAAAATGAAAAGCCGTTAAATGCTTGCTTCAACTATAAAGACAGTCCTGAAGATTGGGCAAAATCACTTTTCAGTTATCTGTTTTTTGCTTTCCCAAAAAGACTTCGTAATGAAAATGTCGGAAATCTTAGTGCAATCTGGGATATTTTGCCGGCAGACACAAGAATGCCGGATCATCCTTTGTGGCATCATTTGGGGCTTGTTTCCGCAATCGGTTCTTCTTTATCGGAAGATTCAAATAGTCAGATTGATATGGCTGTTTTTTCGATAACTCCTGTTCAGGATTTTATTGCAAAGGCAAGAAAACTCCGTGATTATTGGACTGGCTCTGTACTTTTGTCATATCTTGCTTTTTCAGGAATCGCGTGTGTTATGGATGAACTGGGAGCTGACCACATTGTTTATCCTTCTTTGCATAATCAGCCTTTGGTGAATGACTGGCTTGTCAAAAACTGTAAAATCAATGAAAAGTTTTTAAGCGAAACCGGCGACTTAAAGGATCTTTTAGCCAAAACAAAGGGAATCGCCGCTTTTCCTAATAAATTTATTTTTCTGTGTCCACATGACAAAGTAAAAGACTTGAATGAAAAAATTACGAAAACAGTAAAATCAAAATGGATCGAAATTTCTTCCGGTGTAAAAGAGTATATTCAAAAACAAACTAGTGCAGGAGAAAAGTTTTTGGAACTTTGGAATATTCAAATAGAAGATTTTTGGAATTTCTCTTGGGCTTCGGCAAAACTTGCTGAATTATCTGACAAGAAAAAAATTGAAAAACTTGTTTCTGGTGATGTTGTAAAAAAAGAATTTGAGGTTTTGAATTCTTTTTCAAAACAATACTCAATGAAAAATGTTCGGCTTTACACTTCGACTCATTCGCTTGTTCAGAGCGTGCTTGCTGCCGGAAAAACAAAGCCATCGTTTATTCGCCGCCCGCAAAACGGAATAAAATGTCCTCTATGCGGAGAACGTGAGGTTCTTAACGATTTTAGATTTGCTGGAACAACTTCTGCAAAAGAATATTCAAAAAATGTTGATGACTTTTGGAATAGAATTTCAGAAAACGACAAGGATAATAAGAATATCCGCAAAAATGAGAAACTTTGTGCGGTTTGTGCTGTAAAAAGGTTTCTGCCGATTGTCTCAAAAAAATACTCAAAAGATTTTATTTTGCAGGAAGTTTTTAAGGCGTATGAAAATTTTCCTTCAACGACAGAAATGGCTGCAACAAGTTATATGAAAAATCTTTCAGGAAAAATCGCAATCAATTCAAAGGAGTACAATGATATTTTAAGTTATCTTCATAATGAAGACAATTATGATGAAGATACAACTGATACGGAAAAAATAATAAAAGATGCTGAAAAAGATTTCGGCATAAAATTTACAAACAAAGACAAATATTATGCCGTTCTTTTGATGGATGGCGATAAAATGGGCGATTTGATAAACGGAGAAACGCTCGAGGCAAAATGGAAAGATGTGATTCACGAGGATTTGGCTGCAAAAATTGAAAATGGAACAGTAAAGGCTTCTGTTTTAAAAGATTATTTTGATAAAAAACGGACTTTGAATCCAGCCTTGCATGCAATGATTTCAGATTCTCTTAACAATTTTGCAAGATTTGGTGTTCAGCCTGCTGTTAAAAATGCAGGAGGCAGACTTATTTATGCCGGCGGTGATGATGTATGCGCGGTTTTGCCTTTGAATACAGCCGCTGAATGTGCAAAAAAAATTGCCGAAAGCTACACTATGTCTTTTGCAGAATATACTGAAAAAGATGGTGCGGTTGAAATTGATAAGTTAAATTATTCAATGCAGAAAGTCGGGTATCATCTTGGTCATGGAGCAAAAGGAATTTCGTTGTCCGGGGCAATTGTAATTGCTCATCACAAAGAGCCATTGAGAGAAGTTGTCCAGGATGCTCACAAAGTGCTTGATTCTATTGCAAAAGAAAAAACTGGAAGAAACGCAATTGCAATCAGACTTAAAAAACGTTCCGGCGGAGACAGGGATTTTTCTTGCAAATGGAATGAGGAAAATATTTTTGATTCAGGGAAAACGGTTCTAAAATCATTTATGAACATTTGCGACGCTGCAAAATCAGAAGAAATCAGCACATCTCTTTTGTATAAACTGCAAAATATGGAAGATTTTTTTGAGCCGATGTTGGATTGCACGGACGACAATAAAAATAAAATTGTTCAGATTTTAAAATATGAGCTTTCTCATTCTGGAATTAAAATAAAAGAAAATAAACTTAATAATTACTCAAGAGATTTGGCGGGAATATGTTTCAAAAAAGAAAAAAATGAAAAACTTGTTTACAATTTTGAAGCGGCTGTAATTGCAAATTTTCTGCAGGGAATATCTTTTGAAGGAGCGGCTGAATGAGTGTTTTTTACGAAATAATCCCTTTAGATACGTTGTTTTTTAGAGGCTCAACTCCTATGGAAGCTGGACAGAATATCGCTGTTTCAATGTTTCCGCCACCTGTTTCTGTTCTTGAAGGCTCTTTTAGAACTGCATTTTTGCTGCAAAAAGGAATTTTTCCAGAAGATTATGCGTTTGGCAAAGATACTTCCGCAAACGAAATAATTGGAAATCCTTCTGAAAAAGCTCCATTTGAAGTTTCTTCTATTCTTATAAAGAAAGATGGTCAGTTTTATGCAAAAGTTCCTGCCTCTTGGTATTTGGATTCAGAAAAAAAGCCGAAAGAGAAAACGGACTATATCGGCAAACCAATTATTGAGGCAAAGAGAAATCAGAAATTTCTTGATGATATGTTTGTGATGAGTTCTTCTGAAAATCTTCCGTTTGTCCATGCAAAAGAAAATGCGCAGCCGTTGGGAAATATTTGGGTTTCAATTGATTTTATAAATTCCACAAAGAGCGTTTTGGAAGAAAATGATTTTCTGCTTCAGAATGAAATTTTCGCATTCGAGCAGAGAACAGGAATCGCATTGGATTCAGGAAAACATACTGTTGAAGGTCAGCTGTATTCTGCTTCTCATGTACGGCTTCTTGACGGAGTTTCAATGGTTGCTGGAATTTCAAAAGAAATTGGGTTAGAGGATTCCGGGAAAATTCAACTTGGAGGTGAAAGAAGATTGTGCAGCTACAGAAAAATTGATTTTTGTATGCCAGAAAAATCAGAAAATATGGGAAATCAATTTTTATCATTCGCGCCGATTGAAGCGACAAAGGAAATTCTTGAAAGCCTTGTAGCTTCTTTAAAACTGGTAATAACTTCCGGCTGGGATTTGGCAAGAGGTTTTCATAAACCTACAACAAGCTGGATTCCTGCCGGAGCAGTATTCACAAAAAATGTAAATGGTATTTGTATTCCATTGAATCAAAGATAAATAAAACGCACAGGAGAATAATCATGTTTGAAAACACATCAATTGCAATTATGTATGCGGTAACACCTTGTCACGCAGGAAGCGGTTCTGCACTTGGAGTTGTGGATTTGCCGATTCAGCGTGAACGCCACACAAACTGGCCTATGATTCAGGCAAGCGGTGTAAAAGGCGCATTCAGGGCGAATTTTGATAGGTTCAAGAATAAGATTGCTAATAAAGAACAGATAAAAGACTTTGAAAAGCTTACAGAATCAGTATTTGGAACTTCATCCGACGGGGGATATGCAGGTTCTCTTTCTATTTCAGATGCAAAAATATTGGCATTCCCGATGCGGTCAAATGTCTCGCCGTTTGTTTGGATTACTTGTCCGTCAGTTTTAAAGAGACTGGAGAAAGATTTGTCTGTTGCAAATTTTAATTCTATTGAATTTGATTCTTCAAAATTCTCTGTTTCTGATGACAAAGCAATAAGTCTTGGAAAATCAGAATTAAAGGGAAATGTTCTTCTTGAAGATTATGAAGTTCAAGGTGCAGATACCAAAATTGAAGAGTTTTCAAAAATAGAACCATTCTTCAAAGATTTGGAACGGCTGCTTCTTGTGTCTGACGATGTCTTTAATTACGGAGTTTCAAACTGCACGCAGATTATGGCTCAAATTAAAATTGACAGCAAAACGGGAACTACGCAGGACGGCTCGCTGCGTTATCAGGAGGAGCTTCCGTCTGATACAGTCATGTACACGGTTATTCATTGGGGCGATTCTAAAAATTCTTTAGAAGATAAACTAAAAGCAGAAACAATAAAAAACTTCATAACGAAAGAAGTGATTGCTAATCATATTCAGATTGCAGGCGACGAAACTTGCGGCCGAGGTGTTTTCCAGCTTGATTGGAATCATTCTTCAAGGGAGGGAAAGTAAAATGCCTATTCAGACAAAACAGCAGAAAAGAGCGGAATTTGCATTAAAGTCATTGGATAAATATAAAGATTCTGGTGTGCCGTCAACTTATGCGACTTTTATTGTTGGAATGCCGAACATGATTCTTTCAAATGGACTTGGACAGAGTCTTGCATTTTTAAAAGCGAAGAGCTCAAAAAAAGAAAGGGAATTTGTCTTTGGAATTCTTAAATCATATTTGCAGAAGGAATTCAGCAGTTCATTTGTTAATGTAAAAGATGACTTTGCTTTTCTTTCAAAAATAAATTCAATATCTCAAAACGAATACATAAAAATGCAGGAAGAAGTTTTGAGAATGTTGGAATGGCTGAAGCGTTATGCAAGAGCATTTGAAGGGGCAAAAGACAGTGAACAGTAATAGAAATTCGAGTGGCTACAGCCAAAAGCATTTGTCCAATGCTAGCGACAATATTAATTCGCTTTTTCCAGTTCCAGATAATCAGAAAAAACTGCTTGAAAATCCAAACTGCAATTTTTCTCTTTATTTCCTGCGGATGGTGAACTGGAAAATTGAAAAAGGTGAACTGAAAGCTGATACAGAAAATATTCTGAATCTAAAAAACAAAAGCGATAAACTTTTTGAAATATCTGATGCCAGAAAAGAGATTGAAAGAAAACAGGAAAAGCAGAAGTCTTATATGAACTTTTTGAATTCACAAGGAATTCAGACTTTTTCCATTGTGGCAAAAACAGTTTCTCCGTTCATTACAGGTCTTGGTTCGGGGCATCCGACTGAAACAGGAATGATTCTTGACAGGAATATTGGAATTCCTTATATACCGGCTTCTTCTGTAAAAGGCGTTCTTCGTCTTGCTCATGCAATAAATATTGCAGACGGCAGAACTGAAATTCCTGAATCTGAGCTTGAAAAATATTTTGGCACATCGGATCAGAAGCAGAAAAATAAGTACAGAGGACAGCTTGTTTTTCTTGACGCATATCCTGCGGAAGTTCCTAACCTAAAAGTTGACATAATGAATCCTCATTTTTCCAATTATTACAGCGGAAAAAAGGATCAACCTGAAGAAACAGAATCGCCGACTCCAATAAAATTTCTTGCAGTCGGTCAGGGAATAAAGTTTGTTTTTAACTGCGCGTTTATTCCGCTAAAGAATGATGATAAATCTCCAATCCTTACCGAAGCAGAAACAAAAGAAATTGAGGCTATGTTCAGCACCGCATTTGAAAAAGTCGGTTTTGGCGGAAAAACTTCTATAGGTTACGGGCGGTTTAAAAGAGTAAATGGTGTTGCTGAAACATCTAAAACTGTGCAGCCGAAAATCGTGAAAAAAGAGGATTTGACTGCAGGTGAATATGAAGCAATGATAATTGACTTGGATAAGCGGAGATTCAGCATATTTTTTGAAATCGTAAAAACAAAAGATAAGGCTGTATTAAGAGATTGCAAGACAAAAATTCTTTCAGCTTACAGAAAGAAAGACAAAGTTCGAGTAAAAATTGACGGAACAAAAAATAACGTCGGTGATTACGTTGTAATGCAGATTTTGTCAAAATTATAAGGAATCCTAAAACATGACACCAATAAAAAATCTGACGAGGAAACAGTTAAGAAAAATGGCGAAGAAGAAATAAAATCTAACTGTGGTGAAAACTGTGGTAAAAACTGTGGTAAAAACTGTGGTAAAAACTGTGGTAAAAACTG
>ERZ808252.2277-NODE-2277-length-11949-cov-35.951236_pt1 | contig 11949 bp, 10 predicted proteins | sample MGYA00521242_ERZ808252 | MGnify/ENA primary metagenome ERZ808252 (study PRJEB31516, sample SAMN03275581) | gut metagenome | biome: mammalia-associated habitat; material: feces | host: Papio cynocephalus | place: Kenya | collected 2012-08-07 ...
GCGCGTGTTGACATGTTTGCAAGTCGTATTCTGTCCAGCCAGTTGTCAAAGAACGTGTCCTTCCCCACCGTTGGGAAAAGGCTCATTCTACATTATACCTCTGTGTTACCCCCCCCCCAGCCCCCTAGTCTACATCTTCTACATTCTCTACACGGTTAAAATAGACAATTTTTAACATCCCCGAACAGTCTGTTTTCAGCCCTCGAACACACCCCCCTCATGCGGCTGAGAATTCGCCGCGGCTAACATTTGCGCTAATTGGCCATTCTGGCGTCCAAACGCGGCAAAACCGCAAGTTATCGCCCTAAAACCGCCTCACGCCGAAAAAGGGCTCCCGCATGAGGTCCAAAAACATGCGCATGTTAGACCCCCTCACATGCGCATGTTAGACCCCTTAACATGCGCATGTTAGATACCGTCACATGCGGGGGGTATGGACAGGGTGTTCCGCAGGGGAAAATCCCCCTTCTGAGCCGCCCCCGCCCTTTCTCCTGCCGGGGGCGACAGGCGACCGTATAGAGGAATAGGAGACTAGAGCGCGTAAACGGGACAACAGGGACGGACGGAAAACCCCCACCTACATTTTCTACATCTCCGACACAGTTAAAACCGATAGGTTCCGCCCCTCTTCTACATCCTCTACATTTTCTACACGGTTAATAATCCTCTCCCGCGCATTCTCTCCGTGTGAGATATTCTCCTCCCCTCCCCTACCCCCATTCTACATTATCCACATTTCGCGCGGCTAGGGGAACTCCCACGAGCGCCGCGGCGCTCAGTAGGACCGTCCTTCGCGCTTGGCGAGATAGTTCGCAAGTGAACGCTTGAGCACGCGGTAACCGCCCGGGGTCGGATAATTCCCCGTGAAGTACCAGTCGCCGGTCGTCTTCGGACAGGCCCTGCGCAGCGCCTCGTTCGTCTGGAAGATGACGTCCACTTTCGCCTTCATCCCCGCCGGCGTCAGCAGGCGGGCGATTTCCGCCGAAAGCTCCTGCTGCGTAAAGCGGCCATATAGCGCGACCAGATCCGTTTCGGGCGTCAGGTTACCGACGCCGGCCAGATTGACGAGCGCGCGGAAGGCCACGAGCTCGCCCAGCGTGGACATGTCGATGCCGTAGCAGTCGGGGAAGCAAATGGGCGGCGCGGACGAGGCGACGACGATGCGCTTCGGGCCCAGCCGGTCCAGCATCGGCAGAATGGCGTTGCGCATCGTATTGCCGCGGACGATGGAGTCGTCCAGAACGACGAGCGTGTCCACGCCTGGACGCACCAGTCCGTAGGTGACATCGTAGACGTGCTTGTAGAACTCGCGCCGCGCCGCAGCGTCCGCGATGAACGTGCGGAACTTCGCGTCCTTTATCGCGATCTGGCCGAAGCGCACCGGACGCCCCTCGGCCAGACCCTCGCTCCACAGTGCGGAGAGGAGTCCGTGGAAGGCGACCTGCGCCGAATTGGGGATGTAGCTGAAGAAGGTGTGCTCGAAGTCGTAGTCGATTGCCTTCAGGAGCGGCAAAGCCAGTTCTTCGCCCAGGCGCTTGCGCTCCTGGTGGATTTCCGCGTCATTGGCGCGCGAGAAGTAGATGCGCTCGAAAACGCAACTGCGCTCCTCGGCCGGCTCGAGTATCCGCTCGAACGAGACCTCGCCGGACGGCGAGACAATCAACGCTTCGCCGGGGACGAGTTCCTTGACGTCCTCCGTCATGCAATCGAACGCCGCCTGTATGGCGGGGCGCTCCGACGCGGCGACGGCGATGTTCTCGTCGACGTAATAGTAGCCCGGGCGGATGCCGTGCGCATCGCGGATGGCAAAACTCCAGCCGTCCGCCGTCATGCCGCAAAGCGTGAAGGCGCCGTCCAGGCGCGGCAGAAGGGACTTCAACGCCGCGATGAGCACGGCGCCGCGGTCCGCGACGCCCGCCATTTCCGCCTTGAGCATCTCGGAAGCGATCCACTCGCAAATCAAGTAGCCGTCCGCCTGCGACTCGGGGAACTTCCCGAGCTCGACGTAGGCGTCGAAAAGCTCCTGCGTATTGGTCAGGTTGAAGTTTCCGGCCAGAAAGAGCGTGCGTTTGAGGCGCGTGGCCTTGTGGACGAACGGATGGCAGAAACTCTCGTCGCCCTTCCCGTAGGTGGCGTAGCGCAGATGGCCGAGAAACAGCGTCTCGTCCCCCACGCGGCGCTTGGCTATGAGAGCGAGCAAGTCCGCGAGCGGCGTCGCGGAGGCGGACTTCATGATCTGGTAGGCGGGGGAGCCGGGCGCGGGGTTCAGCGACAGCATCGCCGCGCCGGCGCCGTCCTGTCCCCGGTTATGCTGTTTCTCCAGAAGGAGGGACAACTTCGTGCCGCCGAAGTCCGCCGCGCCGTACGCTTCCCGGTAAAACGCGGCGCCCCTCCGCAAGCGGAGGAGCGTGACCGCGCATTCGTGTTTGATCGAATCGGACATCCCAAAGGACCTTTCCGAATCAGTACAGGAAGAGCATCTCCCGGTACTTCGGCAGGGGCCACTTGTCGTCCGAGACGATCTTCTCCAGATTGTCCACCGTGGTGCGCAAGGCAACCATGGCGGTCAGAATGGCGTGCGTATCCTTCTTGGAGATCGCCTCCTCGAGATCCGCGCCCTGCGTCTTGAGGGCATCCAACCCGACGCCGAGACGGATGACCGAATCGCGCAGCGCGGAAGTGCCCGCCGCAATCGCGCACTTGTCGGCCTTCTCGCACGCCTTCAGAGAGTCAAGATACTCCGCCTTGGCAGCCGGGGCCACAATCGTGCGGACGATATCCAGCGCGCAGTTGCCCTCGATGAGGATCTTCTGGACGTACTCCTCGCTGGCGATTTCCTCGCGGGACGCGAGTTCGCGCGCACTGAATACGCCGGCCTTCTCGAACATCTCCACATTCTCCTTGAGGGAGAACGCCTTGAGCGCCTCGGGCGTCGTCGCGGCGTTGGGGAGTCCGCGCTTGGCGGCCTCGGTCAGCCAGTCCGACTTGTAGCCGTCGCCGTTGAAGAGGATGCGCTTATGCGCCTTGATGATGTCCTGCAGGACCTTCTGCAGAGCAGAGTGGAACTCGGGCGAATGCTTGCCCGGCTCGACCTTGCCGCAGACGCCCGCCTTCTCGAGTTCGCCGGCGATGCGGTTCATCGCCTCGCCCACGATCGTGTTCAGCACCACGTTCGGACCCGAGCAGCTCGCCGAGGAACCCGGCGCGCGGAACTCGAACTTGTTGCCCGTGAAGGCGAACGGCGAGGTGCGGTTGCGGTCCGTCGCGTCCTTCGGCAGGACCGGCAGCGTATCCACGCCGATGCGCATCTGGCCGGCGTGCTTGGAGTGCTTCGGCTCGCCATTCTCGAGCTGCGCGACGACGTCCGCGAGCTGGTCGCCGAGGTAGATGGAAATCACCGCGGGCGGCGCTTCGTTCGCGCCGAGACGATGGTCGTTGCCGGCCGTCGCGACGGAGGCGCGCACGAGGTCCGCATGCTTGTCGACCGCCTCGATGACCGCGCAGAGTGTCGTCAGGAAGATGGCGTTCTGGTGCGGATCGTTGCCTGGATTCAGGAGGTTCGTCTTGCCGTAGGCGACGGACCAGTTGTTGTGCTTGCCCGAGCCGTTGATGCCGGCGAACGGTTTCTCATGGAGGAGGCAGACGAATCCGTTGCGGTCGGCGACCTGGCGGAGGACTTCCATGATCAGCATGTTGTGGTCGCAGCTGAGATTGAGTTCCTCGAACATAGGGGCGAGCTCGAACTGCGCCGGCGCGACCTCGTTGTGGCGCGTCTTGGCCGGGATGCCGAGCTTCCAAAGCTCCTTCTCGACCTCGCTCATGAAGTTCAGGATGCGGTTGCGGATCGAGCCGAAGTAGTGGTCCTCAAGCTGCTGATGCTTCGCGGAAGGCGCACCGAAAAGCGTCCGACCCGTCATCACGAGATCGGGGCGCGCGAGGTAGTACGACTTGTCGATCAGGAAGTACTCCTGTTCCGGCCCGAGGGTGATCGTGACCTTCTCTTCCGCCTTGCCGAAACACTTCATGAGGCGCTTCGTGGCCGCGCTCAGATACTGCATCGAACGCAGGAGCGGCGTCTTCTGGTCAAGCGCCTCGCCCGTGTACGCGCAGAACGCGGTCGGAATACACAAGGTCGCGCCGTTGCCGTGGCGCTTGATGAACGCCGGGGAGGTCGGATCCCACGCCGTGTAGCCGCGCGCTTCGAAAGTGGAACGAATGCCGCCCGAAGGGAAGCTCGACGCGTCCGGCTCGCCGACGATCAGGTTCTTGCCCGAGAATGCCTGCACAGGCTTGCCGTCGATGATCTCCAGAAACGCGTCGTGCTTCTCTGCGGTCGACCCGGTCAGCGGCAGGAACCAGTGGGTGTAGTGCGTCGCGCCGCGGTCCATCGCCCAGTGGCGCATCGCGTGGGCGACTTCGCCGGCGATGGAAGGGTCGAGCGGCTGACCGCCGTCTATTGTCGCCAAAAGCTTCTTGCAGGTCTCCTTCGAGAGGTACTTCTGCATCGTCTCCTTCGTGAAGACATCTTCCGCGTAACCGATGTCACGCATATCGTCGTTAATCTCTACCGGAGCCGAAGGCGCTGTCGCCTTCAAATCCGCCACCTTCTCCATTGCCGCCAGACGGGCACATACGCTCATTGTATTGATCCTTTCACTCTTTCGGGCCGCCACACCGGCAACCCACGACGTTAAAATACACTAGCAAATACCGTGCCAACGCCCTTCCGGCGTCGTAAAAGCCCTGAAAATGCGATCCATAGCCCTTTTCTTGTAAGGCGTCGCACATTCTTTTACATAAAATGTACAAGCGAACCCCGTCACCGACATCAATTCGCCTTGCTGTCGTGCATATCGTAGAAGAAGATGCGCAGCGAGTTCGCGACCACGAGGATCGTGCTCGCGTTGTGCATGACGGCGCCGGCGATGACGGGTATCAGCCCTAGACCGCCCAGGAGAAGTCCGACCGTATTGACGCCCACGGAGACGAAGAAGTTCTGCCGGATGACGTCCATCGTCCGGTGCGCGAGCCCGTACGTCGCCGGCAAAAGGAGCGCGTTGTCGCCGGCGATCGTGATGTCCGCCGCCTCCATGGCGACGTCCGTGCGCGTCTTGCCGAGCGCGATTCCCACGTCGGCATAGGCGAGCCCGGGCGCGTCGTTTATGCCGTCCCCGACCATCACGACGCCGTTGCCCTCCGCCTGCAGGCGCAAAATCACCTTCGCCTTGTCCTCCGGCATGAGTTCGGACTCGAACCCGTCCAGCCCCAGGCGCCGCGCGACGACGTCCGCCTGCTGTTCCTGGTCGCCCGTCAGAAGCAGGATGTCGTCCACGCCCGACAGCCGCAGGCGGTTGAGCGCCTTCTTCATGTTCTCCCTAAGCGGATCGTGGATGCCGATCAAACCGACGATTTCGGGTCCGTTCGCGACGTAAATGACGCTTTCGCCGTTGGCGAACATCTTCGAAGCCTGTTCGCGCATGGGATGGGTATGGATGCCCGCCTCGTTCAGGAAACGCTTGGAGCCGACGCGCACGGTCTTGCGCCCCACTTTCGTCCAGACGCCCCGCCCCACGACCGTGTGGACCTCGCGATGGGCGGGGATGGACCCGCCCATCCGCTGAAGGCGCGAAAGGATTGCGTTCGCCATCGGGTGGCGGCTCGTTTCCTCCGCCGCGGCGGCGAGGGCGAGGACCTGTTCGCGCGAATATTCTCCGGACACCGTGGCGATGGACGTGACGCGCGGTCGGCCCTCCGTCAACGTGCCGGTCTTGTCGAGGATGAGCGTATCCGCCTCGGTCAGCGTCTGCAGGCAGCCGCCGCCCTTGATGAGCACGCCGTTGCGCGCGGCCGTCGAAATCGCCGCGGAAAGCGCCGCGGCCGTCGAGAGGCGGATTCCGCACGAATAGTCGATGACGAGCATGTTGAGCGCCCGGTTCACGTCGTGCGTGCACAGATAGACGACGAGCGCGAGCGAAATGTTGACCGGCACGAGCGCCGCGGAGAACCTGTCCGCGTACGTCTGGATCTCCGCCTTCTTGCCCTCGGCGTCCTCCACCATGCGGATGATCCGCGAAACCGCCGTGCCCTCGCCGACGGAATCGACGCGGATGGACGCCGTCCCGTCCACCGCGAGCGTGCCGGCGTAGACCTTGCCGCCCGGCTCGCGCGGCACCGGACCGAACTCGCCCGTGATGGACGACTGATCCACGAAGACGCGCCCTTCGGCGATTTCGCCGTCCGCGCAAATCTTCTCGCCCGTGTGGACGACGATGTAGTCCCCCGGCTTGAGCGCGGAAACCTCGACACGCTCGAGCGGCGAGCCGAGTTCGCCCGAGGCCGCGCGCCAGACCTTCTCGCCCTCGACGGACAGCATCTCGCGGATCGCGTTGCGCGTCTGGTTCATCGTGTACGCCGTCAGGGATTCGGCCAGGTCATGCAGCATGAGGACGGTCAGGGCGGATCCCGCCCGCCCGGTCGCCACGCTCGAGACGATCGCCAGCACACTCAAGGTGTCCGCGTTCGGAAGGCAGGTTCGGCGCAGGGCGCCGATTCCGCTGCGGAAGATCGGGGCGGCGAGCGCCAGCGCGCCGAATCCGGCCGGCGTGAGGAACCGCCCCAGGACCGTCGCCGGCGCGGCTTTCTTGAAGAGCCAGGACCCCACCAGCAAAAGGCCCGAAACGCCTGCGCGCGTCAGCATCGTCGCCACCGTCTCCTCGTGCAGGTCGCGCTCTTTCACGGAAAGATGGTTGCGCTCCTCGCGCACTTTCTGGAGCGCGCTGAGCGAATGGATCTGGATGAGGCTTTCGACCGACTCCAGCAGGTCGTCGTCCGTCACGCGCGCCGGGTCGTACGTCAGGATCACGCTCGAGGCGGCGCAGTTCATGCGCTGCGAGGTCACACCGCGCAACTGGGAAAAGTGGTTCTCGAGGTCGGTCTGCTCCGCCGAAAGATACTTGATCGCGCGGCAGACGATCCGTACGCGCCCCGGCAGACGGTGCGCGAACCGGCACTTCAAAAGCGGCACTTGATTGGTGTGAAAAGCCATGATATAAACCTCGTTTCCATTTAGAGAGTATCGACAAAACGCGCGACGGCCGCGGCCACGCCGGGCTCGTCCGGACCGGACACGTCGCCCAGCCCCTTCAGGAACCGCAGAAACGCCTGCCACGACGTCTCGAGCCACGCCCGGATCACCGCCTCGCACGTCTTTTCGGGATCGTAGCGCAGAAGAAGATTGCCCGTCACCAGGCACAGTTCGGCGGACGTCACGCCCGGCAGCTTCAAGAGCCGCTCCCGGAAGAGGTCCGCGAACTTCGCCGCGGCCTCCGGGTACTGCTTCACGCCGCCCACGTTGACGCGCAACCGCCCCGGCAGGGAATGCACGACGCGGATGCGCCCGACATGGTTGACATAGGCTTCGATAAGCGGATTCATCGATTGAGTCCCTCCTAACGGAATCCTCAGCGGGAAAGCGAACGCTGCAGCCACCAAAGAAGCGGCAAAGGCGCGAATTTCGTCCCCGCACGCCCCAAAACGCCGCGCCCGAGCGCGAGCAGCAAAACGACCGTCATCAGGGACGAAAGATCCAACAGCCCGCCCGTCCGCTTCAGGACGGCTTGGTTCAAGGCGAAATAAACCGTCTTCAATTCGCGCCCGACGAGCGACTGCTGCGCGGCGAGCGCCGCGTCGAAATCGAAAGCGTGCGTGCAGGCGGCCAGGACGAGCGGCGGCGTCAAACGCGCCGCGTCGTACCGCACGAGCGCCGTCCCCAGCGTCGCGTTCACCGTGACGGACTCTATCCCCGACAAACGTTTCATCTGGACGACGAACATCTCCGCCGCGCGCGCACGCCCTTTCAGGGAAGGTATCCGGAGGCGCAGGCGTCCGGGCAAGGCGTGGAGAACCTCCAGCACGCCCGCAAATGAAACGAGTCCATTCCTATTCTCTTTTCTCATATTACATTAGTTTAACACACCTTCGCGCCGAAGTCAATCCCCCCGCCCGATGCACAAAAAGCGCCCGCAATGTCGCGAGACACCCGGGACAGGTCGTTCCAAGGGGTGGAGAGCGAAAGCGAAAAAGGAGAAGGATCGGCTGGAGAAACGGAAGGATGCCTACACGATTAATAAACGCCGATGAGCAACAAAGGACTACGCTAACGCTTCGCCTGACGGCTTCGCAGGTTCCGCTCCCGGACACAGGCGGACAGCCTTTTCCATAGCCTCCTTCGCGGCCTTGTTCGAGGGCGAGATGTGCGAAGCCTTGGGCGGAACATTAGGGGAGCCTTTTGCCGCCTGTCGGAATTTAGACTCCTCCTCTCCATCGGCGAAACGGCACCCCCGTTCCGGCGCAACGCCATCGCCGTTCCGGCGCAACGGCATCGCCGTTCCGGCGCAACGCCATCGCCGTTCCGGCGCGAAGAAGAAGAGAAGGCGTACACACCGCATTGCCCTCCCCTGCACCACCCCGGGCGCACCCCTGTCGATGACAAAAAAGGCGGCCCGCTTGCGCGGGCCGCCCCAACGTACAACAAACACGAAAGGAAACGTTGTTGCGTTAAACCTGCGGACGGTTCCGCCGCAGACCTAACATCGCCGCACCTACGAGGAGCATCAGCCCGCTCGTCGGCTCCGGGAGAGCCGTGAAGGTGAGCCCTGATCCTAATGCATTGATTGAGGACCATTGGGCATTAAATTCTGCTGAAGACGCGAGAGCCGCGCCGAGTTTGTCATAGGAGACACTGCCGGACCGGGCAATGGACGTCGCGCCACTTCCATCAACTTTGTTCACAAGCTCGATGAAAAAGGAATAGCCGGCATAATCTGTGCCGCCAAAGTCTGCATAGGCCGGGTATTCCCCGCCCATATAGTCCTTCCCGACATATGTGCTCTGCACGGTGGTCCCGTCCGAATTGAACATATAGCTGTCCAATTGCTGGGACGTTCCGTCTTTGACTGCATAGAGAGCCGCGTAATTCCAAGTGCCGCCCAACGCGGAAGCATCGCCGCCGATATTCACAGTCGGATTGACCTGCCAGTACAGAACCTGCGCAGAAACAGCCGACGCCAGAGCCACCGCGCAGACCGAAGCGATTAGTTTATTTCTCATTTCCAAACTCCTTTTCTTGTTTACTTGATGGTCGCCGAGGGACTCGTCGTGCCCGTACTCTTGTACCAGAAACCGACCCCGACAGGAATGACGGCCGTATTTTCCGTCAATTCTTCGAATTTTGTGGTCGGGAAGCCATCCGTGACCATAGTGGACATCGTGCACCACTTGCCGTCGTGGTAGACAACGAACCGGCGCTTGCCGACGTTATCGTTCCAGGTGATATTGTCCCCGTCTGCACAGCCCGTCCACGTCACCTGGAACAGGTCGAGCGCCGTCGTTCCCGGGTTGCCAAGGAGGGTGAACGCGTCGGCTTGGGCGGTGAGGGTAGTTTCGCCCGAAACAACCTGACCATAGAGGAAGAAGCTCTTGGAAGCATCAATTGTAGCCTGCGAACGGTTGAGCCAGACGGCCGCGCCGCGCGCCAAGGCGGAATCCACCGCAGGAGCCGTCTCGCTAACATTGCCGATGCCCGAAACCGAGACCACCGCTTCCCACGCACCCTTATCGTCTATCGCCCAGCCGTCCCAGGATTTGCCGTTCCACTTGAGGATGGAGTCGCCCTTCTTGAGGTTGGCGGTGAGGATGTAGTCCGTCACCTTGATGGACGCCCCATCCCCGACTTGCGCCAGCGGAACCGCCACAATAACGCTTTTCGCCGCGCTTTCGACCTCAATCCGGCAGAGTGTATTGGTTGCCGTCACCTCGGCCTGGAGACCTACGGCAAACGCCGCGGACGCGGCAAACAGAAGATTTTTCACGTTCATCGTCGATTTCCTCCTTATTTGGATGCGCGTGTGACCTTGAAGAAACGGTTTTCAGCCGAATCCTCGACCACGAGGGTAATGTCGCCTTCCGCGCCGTTGATGCCCGTGGCGAGGTTGTTCTGGTCCATGTTCGACAGGGTGGCCCCGCCCGTGACGGTATACTGGAGGTACGGCACCGTATTCGCGACCGTAATGAGCACTTTCGCGCCCACAAGCCGGATGCCCGTCACGACCGGCTGGGGAACCTCCGCCGGAACCGCCGTCGGAGCCGCACCGGTGCCCGAAACCGCCGCGACATGCGCCGCGGCCCCCGCCTGCGCCGTCTGGACCGCCACATAGCTGTTGACCGCCGCGGGGGTGCCGTCCGTCTTCAGTCCGGCGACCTTGGGCTGTCCGCCCGCATTCGCCTGGACGCGCGTATCGAGGAGGTACACCGCGAGATTGCCGCCCACCCCTTCGGGGAGCGTGAAAACGACCGGCGTGCAGCGTCCGTCCTTCGCGAGCGGAGCCATGCCTATGATGGTATCATTGTCGGGGTCGACCAGCGAACCGTCCGCCTTCAGACCCATGAATTCCGTCTTGGACGCCACTAGCGCATAGACTTCACCGTCCAGAACCGTCGTGCCGTCCGCATACGTGTCCGGACCGACGGACGAGAACTGCACGAAGGAAGGAATCGCCCACGCGCCCAGCGCCAACGCCGAAGCTGCAATCAAAAGAGAGAGTTTCTTCATTTTCTACGCGTCCTTTCCTTAGTTCTGCGCCTGTTGCGCCGCGCCCGACGCCTTGACCTGGAAGGTCAGAACCTTGCCATTGACATTGCCGAGTTTTTTACTCGAAAGGTCAACTTTCGCAATCGTCGACGTCTTGCCGTCTGCAACTTCCGAAGTGATTTCCGGCGCTAGACTGACCGTGTTGCCATTCTCGTCCTTTACGACGACTGTATAGGCGTTCGCCTTGCCCGGAACTGTGAAGGAGGCCTTTTCTTTCTCCACCGTCATCTTGGAGACTTCGAACTTCGTGCCGTCATTGACCGCGTACCCGGCCTCGACGCCAAGCCCCGCCTCGTACTTCTGCGCATAAGTCAGCCCGGAGCTGTCGGAGACCGACTGACCCAAAGTCCCGCTCTTCACGCCATTCCGCGCACACCAGTTCAACGAAACCTGGACCGCGGCATCTCCCTCGCCGACGGTGTCCACGGCGGTATCGGGATACGGCTTGATTTCGGCAATGGAGCTGTTGGGCGTGACCACGACATCGTCCACCGCAGTCTGACCGTCCACCGTGACGGACGCGATGGTCTTTTCGGTCGCGGGCTTGCCGGGGAAAGCATAGGTTCCGCAAACCTTTCCGTCCACACTGACGCGGCACTTGTTGCTCGCATAGTCCATCACCAACGTCAAACGAATCCAGGAGCCGACTTCCGGCATGACACCAAGATCGCCCCAAGAATAGGACTCTCCAAACTTACGCCAAACATAAAAGCTCACCTTTTTCTTGCCATCGGCAAAGCTAGAGCTTTTCCCCGCCGCAACGGCAATCTGGATATCCTCACCTTCGCCGGGGGCTTCCGATGGTTTTTCCTCCGCCGCGGCGACCTTGACCATCATATCCACGACGACCACATTGCCCTCGACCCCGGCCTTGCTCTCCTCCTTATAGGAGCGCACGGCCGACCCGTCTACGTTGAGAACCTTGGCGTGCATCTGACCTTCGCCCGTCAGCGGCACTCCAACCGCCACCGTGGGATTATACTCGTACGATTCCGCGGCGACCGTGCCGTCACCCGTCCAGCCTGCCGGCGTCGCATCCGCCTCAGTGGACTCGAAATCGTCGCTCACGACTGCGGAAGTCGTGGCACCGCCGCTTTCCACCGCGAAAACAGCTGTGAAAGCGAGTGCCGCGCACACACCCATCAGCAATTTTCCTGTCAATCTCACCATCGTTTTTTCTCCTTTTTCTACCGACTATATAATCATTATACAATATTTTGACTTCCTTCGCAAGGGGAAATTTTCTACGAAAAGTGTATCATGTCGTGAGACACCCGGGACAGGTCGTTCCGAGGGGTGGA
>ERZ808252.2278-NODE-2278-length-11948-cov-4.099218_pt1 | contig 11948 bp, 16 predicted proteins | sample MGYA00521242_ERZ808252 | MGnify/ENA primary metagenome ERZ808252 (study PRJEB31516, sample SAMN03275581) | gut metagenome | biome: mammalia-associated habitat; material: feces | host: Papio cynocephalus | place: Kenya | collected 2012-08-07 ...
TTGCTTTCCAGTTTGCGAACGTCCGGGGCGCTACGTTGCAGTGCTTGGCGATCTCATCGTCCGTGCACCCGTCTCTTGCCCAGCCGTCTATCTTTGTCAAGCCCTCCTCCGAGAGCCAGTAGTCATATTTTGCTGCCATATCTTTTCTCCAATGTAAAACCCCGCTTGCAGGATACTGGTCCGCAAACGGGGTTTTGTCGTGTAATTTTAACAATCAGGAGGTCTCAAAATGTACTTTGCACAAAAGCAACTTCATCCAAAATTCCTGATACCATAATAACACATTCACAGGTGCAATCAAGTGACAAGTAGTGCCATTTAGTGCCAAGTAGTGCCATTTAGTGCCAACTTTTCAATAGCAGCCTTAAAAAGCCGGAAAACTGACCTCCTACTGTACCCCGTACTCTTCTCCAGCTGACTCCAGCTCTCGCCGCCTATGTACTTGCGGTGGAGCAGATCGCGTTCTTTTAGATCCGGTATCTGCTCGATGTCCCAGGTGATCCGGCGACGTGCTTCAAACTTGGCTGCAATGATCTCCCTCAGCTCTGCCTCAAGCTCGTCGATCTCCGCCGCATAATCGGCAAGGGATTTCCTCACGGTACCGTGAGGCATGCCATCCATCGCAAGCTCAACTGACGTCTGATCCTCCCGCGCCTGCTGTATCTCTCTGCGCTTTCTGATCTCCTTTTCCTGCAATACCTGATACTCGTTTAAGTAGCGTTTTACGTCCTCGTACACTTCCGCACCTCCTCGATCCGCGCCTTGAGCGCGCTTATCACTGTCGCCTGTCTGCCAGCTTTGGGCGTCAGGATGTCATAGTAAATCCGTTCGTCGTATGTCCCCTTAGCCATCAGCACGAAGTTTTTACAGGTCTTCGTCTGCCCCTGCCGGTGCAGCCGCTTAAGCGCCTGCTGATAAAGCTCAAGACTCGTCGTGAGTCCGAACCACACTGAGATATGACCTCCTGCCTGCAGGTTGAGCCCGTGCCCGGCTGAAGCGGGATGCGCAAGCAGCAGTCTGATCTTACCGGCTTTCCAGTCTGCTATCGCTCCCAGTTCTCTGATCTCCACCGCTTCGGGGTATCGTTCTTTCAGCCGGTCAAGCTCATGCCTGAACGCGTAGAAGACAAGCACGTTTTCCCCCTGGGCTTCCTCGATGATCTGATCTAAAGCATCCAGACGTTCGTCATGGAGCACCTTGACGGAGCCATCGTCTGCGTACACCGCCCCGGAGCTGATCTGCTGGAGTTTGGTGTTAAGGGCTGCAGCGTTCACCGCGTCAATGGTTTCGCCGTCCACGCACAGAAGCAGGTCGCGTTCCAGCTGCTTATACTGCTTCATGCTCTTAGCCGATAACGTAAACGTGCGCTCTATCGTGATCCGATCAGGCAGACTCAGGAAGTCCTCCGTCTTCATGGAGATACACAGCGGTTTCAGCTTGTCCATGATCTGCTCATGGGCACCCTTCCGCAGGTTCCAGTCGTAGATCACCATGCCGTTGCGTCTGCCTGGCGTAAAATACTGATCGCGGTAGCCCGTTATGGTCCTGCCGAGTGCCTTACCGCCATCAAGCAGATAGCACTCCGCCCACAAGTCCATAAGACCGTTGCCCGCAGGTGTACCGGTCAGACCGATGATCCTGCGTATCTGGGGGCGAACACGCTTCAGGGCGCGGAACCTCTGCGCCTTAGATGACTTAAAGCTTGAGAGCTCATCGATGACCACGCAGTCAAATGGCCAGGGCTTGCACTTATACTGATTCACGAGCCAGACGACATTCTCCCGGTTGATGATACAAATATCGGCATCACGCAAAAGAGCAGCCTCCCGCTGCTTCACTGTGCCCATGACGACGCTGTAAGTGAGGCCCTTAAGGTGATCCCACTTACCGAGCTCCTCCGGCCACGTATCGAGCGCCGGACGCTTCGGAGCGATCACAAGCACCTTGCCGATATCCCACATCAGCTTGCTGATCGCTGTCAGCGTCGTCACGGTCTTGCCGAGCCCCATATCGAGAAAAAGCCCCGCCTCGGGATGCGTTATGATGAATTCTTCTGCGTATCTCTGGTATCCGTGAGGTTTATAAAGCATCACGCAGCTCCTCAAGACTTGCCGCCCGGATCACGTTAAAGCCGAGCTCCTGCAGCTGAAACGCTACCCGTTTCTGCCTGGGTGTTCTGCCATCAGTAACTCCCGGCCGCTTCACCTCGACAAAGAGGATCCTGCCGCCCGGAAGCAGCGCGATCCGATCAGGCACTCCCGTGAATCCGGGACTTGTCCATTTCAGAAACATCCCGCCCTTTGCTTCTACCTCGGTTTTCATCTTCTGCTCTAATCCTGCTTCAAGCATTCCTTGATTCTCCTTTCTGAATAACTGCTTGCGAACCCGCAGCACGATGAGCACCGCATATAAGGCAAGCACCGCCGCGACTGATATGACTACGAAATACGCAATGTCCATGAATACGTTCATGGCTCTCTCCTTTCTTACTTGTAAACGGTGTTAACGAAATAAACGCTCGCGCGCGTAAATGCGTAAATGTGCGTTTTTTAACGTGTATATATGTGTATATACGCATATATGTATATATTTTTAGTTTTATATATTTATCGTTTATTACGTTTACACGTGTATATAACATTGAAATTTCAACGATTAAGCGTAAACGGTATTGCGTTTACATTCGTTTATTACGTTTACAAACTGCAAAACCGATTCCGTTTACATCGTTTACGATCGTTTACAATTTTCTAGTAAACCCCCGCTGTGTGCCGTATGGTCCTCCGACTCTGATCGTACCCTTGCGTGCCCATCCGGGGGTCCTGTTCAGCAGATTAGTGATCTCTCTAGCTTTTTGTAAATCGTATGTCTTCGGGCTACCCTCAAATAGCTCACACCACACCTCAAGAGCACACACCCGGCTGCGCTGCACCGCCGCCAGGGTGTCGTCTGTCTTGCCGCCCCAGTCGGACCAGTACATCCTGCGCTCTTCTATGCTGCGGTCGTCCCAGTCCTCGGGCAGAGGTCTGTCCAGGAACTCCTGCACCACACCAAGCTTGCCTGATATCTCGGTATGCTCTTCCTGTACGAGGCGCGCCTGGTCTTCCTCGTCGTCGGTCAGATACCACTTTGCGCCGCTCTTGTAGAGAGCTACGGCTTCCGCCCAGATCTGATCCACCATAGCCTCGTCAATTTTATCCGCCATCCTGCGCCCTGTGTTGTCTACGTCTACCGGCCAGAAACGGCGGGCACCTGTATAGTCCTTGAGGAACTCAACATCGTTGGTACTGCCGAACAGGGCGCACTGTCTTGGATGCTCCTGCGTCCGTCTGGCGTACGCCGCCCGGTAGGTGTCGGAGCACTTTGACATGAATTGCTTGATCTGTTCAGACTCTGCTTTCCGTGTGGCGGCAAGCTCGCCCATCTCTATGATCCAGTACCCTTGGATCTGCTCATAAGCGTCCTTGCCGGATACCGTGTACAGAGAGTCAGAAAACCACTCCTTTCCCAGCTTGGCGAGCGTCGTGGACTTCCTGCACCCCTGCGGTCCTACCAGTACGAGCATATGGTCATGCTTGCAGCCGGGCTTATATATCCGGGCGACTGCGCCTACGAGGGCGGCTCTCGTCACCGCTCTCGTGTATGTGCTGTCTTCTGCGCCCAGGTAGGTGATAAACAGCTCCTCTATGCGCTTTTCCCCGTCCCAGGTGAGGGATTCAAGGTACTCACGTACCGGGTGTCTTACCTTGTGCAGCATCGCGATCTCTATGCCGTCCTTGACCTTGGCAGCAGAGTCAATGCGGTAGACTTCTTCAATATAGCGGCGCAGTCCTGCGTCATCTGCATCCACCCAGCCATGCCCCTCGCGCTCATCGAATGCGATCCATGGGAGACCACCTGACACCATCGGACGCTCTTTGAATGCGTCATAGTAGTACGCGTCTTTCAGGCGCGGGTCGTTCTCCATAATCAGCGCATAGTTGTGGATCGTGGAGCGGAACAAGCCCTTATCCGTCTTGTCAAGGTCGCGCGTCCACTCTTTATCTACTTCCTCACCGTCTGCTTCCAGATCAGCGAAGGCGTCCCCTACACGATCAAGCGCAAGCTGATAGCTCGCATCGTGATCCTTGAGGACAAGCTCCGTCATAGCCTGATAGCTTGGCAGCTTCGTTACTACAGTACCCGGCTGTGAGTCTTCGTCCTTGTCCGAAAACAGGTGCAGCCGGATGAGGTCGAATGCGTTTACCAGCTGACCGCTTGCAGGGTCTGTACCGTGATGAGAGTAACTAAAAGCCCCGTCGTCATAGAGTACGACGCCGCCAGTCGTAGAACCGGCGGCATAGGTGTAACGCCCCTCGCCTGCAGGGGTGTACACATCTGGTATAAACTTGTCAATCGCAGCAGGCACGTCATACACTTTGCAGAACGCTCCTACTACACCCGGCTTTTCTGTCGGGTCTCCCTGACGCTTTGCGTGTGCTGCCATCGCCTCAGACTGTCTGGATGATACCGGCCACTGTGTCGTATCTCTCCAGTCGTCATAGGTAGCAAGCACCTTATCAGCGTCAAGGATCTCCGCATCGTCTATTTCAAATATGTAATCCGCGTCAATGGAGCAGCTCGGCCAGTACATCAGCCTGTGAGCTTCATAAGTCGTGTCGTCGAAGTAGTCGATTCCGATCATCTGGGCGATGCGCCGGGAGATCGCGCCGTACTCGTCCGGGCTTACCTTGCGGTTAAGCGGGATCACCAGACGCAGCCTTGCCGCGTCCGGCGTATGAGAGTGCGTACTGTAGCAGACTGCCGCGTGGTCTACGTTCAGCTCGTACAGCGTCCACAGATCCACACCCGCGGGTATGCTGTCCGCGTCCAGGGTGACACAGTACCTGCTCGTGATGTTCTCTGCTTTACGTCTACCGTGAGCGATCACACCCGCCACGAAGCCTCCTACGTCCTTACAGGCGTCTTTTTTCGGCTTAGGCATTCTCTGGTACTCCTGAAGCGTTTCGCTCGTTCTCTGGGGCACTGAGAGCCTTGCAGCAAGCTCCGACCACTTCATGTCTGCGTTCACCCACTTTGTGGACTTACGTGACGCGCCCGTCGCGATCTTTATGTCGATGTCGTGCTTTAAATCCAATTTCTGCATTTTTTTCTCCTATTTACTCACCACGAGCCATATGGTCTATGATCTCTCCCGGATCTTGCGGAGCATTATATCTTGCACTAACCATACTTGACAGGATCAAAAGATAATTGATTGCATCGGTAAGTTTTTCCTGCCAACGCGGGTATGCACTCGCTCCGGGGTTTTTCGCCATCTCCACGATACAGGTCAGGTGCTTTGAAAACAGGGTCATCAGCACCTGCTCCGGTGTCTGCTCCAGCAGATCGGCAGCACGGTTAAAGTGCCAGTACGGATCCTCGTGGTTTCCGTAGTCCTCGAATTTTTTAGCGAGGATCTCCTCGCAGGTCATCATCTGATTTTGGATTGCGCTCATCATCGGATTATCTTTCATGTTAATCAGTCCTTTCTGTAAAAATCACACTCGTAAGCGTCGGCGTTCAGCGGAAGCCCCGGTGCCCAGCTGATCGGCTCGCCCATAGTTGCGGCGATCAGCTCAATACCTATATCGTCCTCACCCACTTCACAGATCACCTCGTCATGGACGTGAAACACGATTCTTACGTTAAATCTGCGTGTGAGCCTGCGCATCGACTCGGCCAGACAGTCACGGGCGACCGCCTGGACGATGTTCTCTACGATCTTGGGTCCGTATGTCTCGATACGTCCCCAGCCGCCTGTCCCCTGGATCGTGCCCATATATGTGATACTGTCATGCGCATCGATTCGCGGCATGACGTATGATAGCTCTCTGCCTGACGGCAGCTCTATCCGCATCAGCTTCCCTGTTCTTCGCATTCTGATCCCGGGACGCACGATCTGAGCCCGACCTGTGCGGATCAGCTGGCGGGCGCACTTATCGACATCCCACCAGAACCGTGTCACGTGAGGGTTTGCTGTCCGCCACTGATTGACCAGCGGGCGCAGCTCGTCCTCATCAAGTCCCATATCAAGAGCGCCCATCGATTTCAGCGCGCCCTCTGCGCCGCCATAGCCCAGCGCCAGTTCTGCGATCTTGCCCCTCTGGCGCAGGTGTCCGTTTATGCCGTGCTTTTCTACTGGCACCTTAAACATCTTCGAGGCAGACGCGCAGTAAATGTCACCGCCGTCCTTGAATACATCAAGCCGCCATTCTTCGCCCGCAAGCCAAGCAAGGACACGCGCCTCGATCGCGGAGAAGTCCGCCACGACGAAGCGGCAGCCCTCGCGGGGTATGAATGCGGTACGGATCAGCTGGCTCATGGCGTCCGCCGGATCGTCAAACAGGGCTTCAAATAGATCGAACTCTCCCGCTCTCAGTATCCCTCTGGCGGCGTCAAGCTCTGCATCCGGCATCTTGTTCTTCGCCAGGTTCTGCAGCTGTACCAGTCTGCCCGCCCATCTGCCGGTGCGGTTCGCTCCGTAAAACTGCGTCAGCCCCCGGATACGCTCGTCTTCGCAGACGCACTGCAGCATTTTACTGTACTTCGCTATGCTGGTTCTTGCCAGCTGAGTCCTGATCTCAAGGAACCTCTCTATTTTCGGCGCGTCTCCTACATGCTCAAGCAGTGACTTTATCTTGTCTTTTGCGATAGAGTCCACTTCAAGCCCTGTCTCCTGCCTGATCCATTCCTTGATCTGCACCGGGCTTTTCGGGTTCTCCATACCTGTAAGTGCTTTTGCTTCTGCGACATAGCGGTCTTTTATGCGCTTATCCAGCTTTACGGCGTTCTCTGCCAGCTGGCGGTCGAGCCTTACGCCGCGATCGTTGATCTCCTGATCGATCTCCCACAGATCCTGCTCGCGCTCCCGCCATCCGCCAAGGTATGGCAGACACTTCTCTGCGATCGCCATCTCGGCGACCACGTCCTGTCGGTTGTACTCTATGTACTTCGCCCACTTCTCCGGTGCATCGTCTGGCATGTTCCGGGTACGTCCGCCGTTAGCTTTCGTCGGTTTACAAGGCTTTGCAAAGTACCGTATGAGCTCTCTGCCCTCTTTGATCTTCTGCTTGTCCTCCGGCAGTCCTAAAGCCGCCCCGACCTCTGCCAGAGAGCCGGGCAGGCCCAGCTCGGCGGCAAGGATCTTCGTGTCGCGCCACTGCTCCGGTCTCATCAGCTCGCCGTAGTAGTGCGTCAGACACACCCGCTCAAAGTTGGCGTTGTATGCCGTCTTGAGGACGCCAGGATCTGTGAGAGCTTCGTAGATGTCTTCCGGCAGCTTCTCTCCTCTGGCAAGATCCACCACCTTGACGGGTCCGCCATCGCAGCTGTAGCCAAACAGCATAATCTCAAAGCTCGGGTGCTCCGCATAGGCGTATACTCCGGAGCTGACAAGATCAACTTCGGAGTATGTTTCAACATCTATGCAGAGGATCGCCCGGCACATTAGTCTAAGAGCCCGCCGAGGGCTTCTGCTTCAGGATCGTCCCAATCGTCATCCCAGTCTGCGTCTGTCACGTGCCCTCCTGCCAGAGGCTCACCCTCACCCAGCTTCATGACTCCGTTGAGTCCTGCTGTAACGCCCTTGTTTCCGGCAGTATCATAAACGAAAAAGTTTATGATCGCTCTACCATAGCAGCCGGAGTATACCTCGCTTGGCTCTGTGATCGGTGCCTTGCTTGCGTCCACGATCACCGGCTTGTTGTTGCTGTTGACCGTGATGACATAGTGCCCTTTGCATTCAGGTCCGAAATCTTCACCGCTCGGACGCTCTCCGTCGCCGTCGTGGATCGTGGTAGCCAGATTGGTCGGGAGCTTCTTGCCCGGATTCTTTTCCCTGTACAGCTTCTTCGCTTCCTCGATCGCTGTCTTGATCTTGCCCAGGGTCTTTGTATCGGTCTTCGGGATCAGCAGCGTCAGGCTGTACTTAAGCTGCCCTCCCTGATTTTCTTTCGGCTCGAAGATGTTAACGAAACTGAAACGAACTCTACCTGTTGTGATCTGTGTTTTACCTGCCATTTTTCTATTCCTCCTCAAATGCTTCTAAAATAGCGTCTTCCGGGTGTAATTCCGGTCTCTTATCCGACTGCGGTGCAAGCGCAGGACCGCCCTTTGGCTTTACGATCAGCTCGCCCAGGGTCTCGGCTGCCTGCTTCTTGCCTAACGCTTTTTCGATCTTCGTGATACCGATCAGGCTCACGTCATAGATCTGTTCATCTGTTAGTCCTGCCTCGCGCAGCGCCTTGGCGGCTGCGTCTTCGTCTACGATCTTCCGACGGGTCTTAGCCTCTACCAGCTTCCATCCCGGGATCTTATCTCCAGCCATCAAGTGCTGTGTAGCGGCTCTCTCCAGGTCTCCGAGCCACGTCTTCATGTCCCGTGTCTTCTCCAGGATCTCCCCGAGGCGTTCCATACTCAGAAGCCCCGGATCCCGGTTGTCGTCAAATAGCTCAACGAACTTCTCTGCTCTGGCGGCGCACTCGTCTTTTGCCTTGCAGAACCTGCAGGCTGCTTCGCTTGGTGCAAACACGCCTGCGCCGCTCAAGGCTTCATCGGCTTTTGGCTTGACGATATCAGTGAGCCAATCCTCAAGCTCACGCGCTGTCAGGAATGCGCTGGATACGTTATTGATCCGTGGCTGTATGATCGTCATACCGATCGTCTCGATATCATACAGCGGTTCAAACAGTGCCCAGGCGCCTGCGGCGTAGAGCTGCATCTGCGGGTTACCTGCAGCAGAGACCTCTACACCCTTGCCGTATTTAAAATCGATCACGTGGATCGCGTTTCCCGAGATCACGATACAGTCGGCTGTACCGAAGCACTCCGGCACCCAGCGGGACAGATCGAGACGATGCTCGAACATGACCGCCGGATCTTCTCCGTCCTGCTCTTTCAGCTGGCTTACCAGCTCTTTGATGTAGTTCGCATAAAAGGCGGCTGCCTCTTCGACCTCTGCGTCGTGGAACTCCGCGTTATAGATTTTCTTCTTTCGGGCTGTAAGCTGCCTCTTGGTGATTTGCCCGGTAGCGTACTTTGCCTCAAGCTCGCATAGTGCATGAGCGTATGTACCCTCGGCAGCGTACCGGCTTTCCCTTTCTTCAAATCCCGCCTCCAGTGCGATCGACGCAGTGCATTTTAACCACCGCGCTGCGCTGGATGGGGATAACTTCGCGTGCTTAGTCATCACATCGCCTCCAATCTCTTAAGTACTTCCGGCAGATCCTGTTCTGCAAGTCCGCTTAGCTGGGCTGCGCCGAACTCGTTAAATGCTTTTAACATATCCGGCGCTTTACCCTTGGCTGTCAACTCGTTTCCGATCTGGCGGATCCGGGAGCGCAGGGCGTCCGGATTATCTGCGGCCTTGTCTGGCTCCGACACCTCCTGCGGATACAGCTTCGGGACGTCTTCCTCCCACGGCGGTGTTTCCTCGGCCTGCTTCGGTTCATCTGCTGGCTCTTCGCCTGCGTGGTGTTGGTCGCAGTCGCAGGTCTGCGGGTCTTCCGTAGTCGTAGACTCCCCGGCTAACTTCGTGCCCAGGATCTGGGCGACGGCTGTGACAACTGTCACCTGCTCCAGCTCGCTGTCCGCGAGCTTGATCGTGATTTCCATTGTCATATTCCTCCTTTATCTTCTTTAAAATCAGCTCCATAGCTTCATCAGTCATGGTTCTGCTTCCTTTCTTTACATAATCGACACTATGTTTACGTTTTGTAAACATCAACTGAAAAAATAATCCCCGTAGTCGATAGGGGTAAAATCGAGAGCTTCGCTCCAGAGGTCCATGTCAGCCTGATTAAATGCGGTCTTACCGTTTAGTTTGCGCGATACCGAAACCACCGACCGGTTGATCGCTTTTGCGAAGGCTTCAATCGTGCCGTACTTCTCGACGATTCGTCCCCTCAGCTTTGCGTAAGTAAATTCTACCATCTAACTTTCTCCTTTCTCATCATAGCGGCCGCATGTGGCGAAGCACCACAGACCGCCGTCGTCGTTATGCCAGCAGTGCGGACACTGCTGCCACCCATCACATTTTACATCGAAGATTACTATCATTTTTCCCTCCTCTTGATAAACAATCCACTTTTTCCTTCTGTTATGTCAGAGTAGTTTCTGACGTATACGTACGCGCTGCCTGTCTGCTCGTCGATCGTCACTGTATAACCTGTCTCCTCGCTCGGTCGATGAGGTGTAGCTCCCATATAAAGCCCTGCGATCCAGGCGGTGAAGATCAGCACCGCGCAAAGCAGTACGACCGTTACTCTTTTACCCATTTCCTATAGCCCTCCACTCCCGGAGTCATCGGCTGCTGTCCACCCCTGTTGGGCTTAAGGTCTGTGCAATGCTCCCGCTGTCCCTCTTCATCAATCAGGATAGCAGCGACGCAGTGCATACAGTGCCCGCTGCAGCCCTGCGCGATCCCTTTACTTCTCGCCATAGCAGTGTCGCACTCTGTCCGCATACTCCGCCTCCTCTCCTTTCGTCATCAGCGGTACCAGACATTCGATATCTACCAGTACAGGCTTGCAGCTCTCCGCAAACCGTACCGGGAGCAAGCCCCCTGTAGGCTCTCCTGCCACTCTGGCGATCGCCGTATCAGATAGCCCCGCGATTATTACCAGCTGACCGGTCTCAAACTTAAAAGCCATGTCTAGTCCTCCCCGGTCCTCTCTTTTGTGCTTTCACTCGCCTCAAGCTCCAGGTCTCTGAACAACTCCGCAGGATTAACTCCGTAGAAGTCGCACAGACTGAACATCAGTCTCGCTGATAAATACTGCGCGCGTTCAGCGGCGCTGACCTGCGCCTGCGTATAGCCCAGAGTATCCTCCAGGGCGCTCTGACTCAGCTGTCTGCTCTCCCGAAGTGCCCTGAGCTGCTCGCCTGCGCGCGCCTGCCAGTCGGCGTACCCCTTCGGCGGGTCTGCGTCCCAGACGTTGATCGGACACTTCCGTGGTCGGGAGTTTATGCCGCGCCGCGTACACCCAAGAGCGCAGAACTGTTCACCGTGCGGATGAAAGATGTTGAAATCGCAGTCTATACACTTTTCGGGAAGCTCTCCCGGATAAACGATGATACCTATCTTACTCATGCTAATTCCCTCCTAACTGGTAAAATGATACCTACCATCTGACCGTCCTCATAGACTCTTACGGGATCAATCGGACGCTTACACTGCAGCTTCGCCCCGGGGTCGAAGTGCTTCATCAGCCGGGTGTCAATCGCTACATCGTCGTTTAAGATCATCAGGTTGCGCTTCGGCTTTTTCTTTGCCGGTACCATGTACATCCGTGTCACGTCCTGATAGTCTTCTGCTGCGGCAGCCTTGTCCCAGACTAGCGCTACCGACTTCGTGCGCTTCTTTTTGGCGAAGCTGATCGGCACGTCAGCAGCGGGGAGCTTGTACAGCACGAAGCCATCCGGGGTAATAAGCAGATTGCCGTCCACCACGTCCCACGAGAGCTTAGATACTTTCATCGCTGCGGCTACGCAGTCCTTGAGTATTGGTAAGATCTTCACTTCTCATCCTCCTCTCCTGCAGGGATCCGCAGCTTTGCAAGCTCGATCGCAAGCTTGTACGCCCTGCCATGTTCGTTGTCTCCGTGGGTTTTTTCGACCTGCTCGGCGAACTCATCTATTGTCCCGGAGAAGCAGCCGCAGGTTACGCCAATCCCGGCGCGTGTCTTGAAAAACGTAGTTGTGCCGTTTCTGGAGCCAATCCTGCTGATCCACAGCACCTCTGCGTTGCCGTACACCCGTGCGTTGCCGTACACCCGTGCGTTGCCGGACACCTCTGCGTTGCCGGACACCTCTGCGTTGCCGGACACCCGTGCGTTGCCGGACACCTCTGCGTTGCCGTACACCTCTGCGTTGCCGTACACCCCTGCGTTGCCGTACACCTCTGCGTT
>ERZ808252.2279-NODE-2279-length-11940-cov-2.521666_pt1 | contig 11940 bp, 7 predicted proteins | sample MGYA00521242_ERZ808252 | MGnify/ENA primary metagenome ERZ808252 (study PRJEB31516, sample SAMN03275581) | gut metagenome | biome: mammalia-associated habitat; material: feces | host: Papio cynocephalus | place: Kenya | collected 2012-08-07 ...
TTACCGCCTCGACTACGCGCCCTCATCCAACGCCAGCACCTATCCCGCACGCGCCACGATGAAGGAGACCATGAAGCAGGTGTCTGACGACCTCGACTCGGCTGCTGTCTACATCACCACACAGGGTGAGGCCAGCTACGGCTACTACACACAGGATGCCATCACCGCACTGCGCGCCCGCATGGCTCTCTACACACACGACTACGACAAGGCTGCCCAGTACGCCACACAGCTCATCAACAGCGGTCGCTACACGCTGGCCGAGGATGCCGACGAGCTCGAGGATCTCTGGCACAACGACGGTGGCAACGAGACCATCCTGCAGCTGGCGGTCCCCACAAAGGACGAGCTGCCTGCACAGACGGGTATCCGCTACCAGCCTTACTCTGACGGTGCTGTGCCCGACTACGTGCCCACGCAGACGCTGATGGACCTCTATTCTGACAACGACATCCGCAAGAGCGTGTTCTTCAACCAGAATACCATCACCACCAACACGGGTGCCACCGCTACGGTCTACTGCTTCAACAAGTATGCCGACCACGGAGCGCTCTACAACAAGCTGCAGGGTTACGAGTATGCCCGCTTCGCCGTGGAGCCGAAGGTGTTCACCATCTCGGAGATGTATCTCATCGCTGCCGAGGCTTATGCACAGGCTGGTGACCTGACCAACGGTGCCAAGTATCTCAACGAGCTGAAGGGCAAGCGTATCGAGGGTTACACCGAGACTGCCTTCCCCTCACAGAACGCTCTGATGAACGAAGTGAAGAACGAGCGCGAGCGCGAGATGGTGGGCCAAGGCTCACGCCTCTTCGACCTGAAGCGCTGGCACGAGGGCATCAAGCGCGGCACGCCGCAGGACCGCAGCATCTGCCTGCTGCCGGGCGCCACCACGACCGACTTCACGCTTCCCGCCAACGCCAACAAGATGACTTGGCCAATCCCGAAGCACGAGACCGATGTCAACAAGAAGATTGTCCAGAACCCTGGCTATTAATCGAGAAGAGTTAACAAATAACAGAAAAAAGAACAAGACATGAAATATATCAAATTATTCATGCTGCTGGCGGTGGTGTCACTGTTTGCCGCTTGCTCAAGCGACGACGACTTCAACACCAAGGAGGCCACTGTCAGCTTCGCCAGCGATTCCGTCGTGACCAAGGAGAGTGCCGGCATCGTCAACATCCCCATCAGCGTCACCGGCGTGCGCAACGGAAACGTGACCGTCACCGTGAAGGCTGAGGAGGAGGGTGTCAACCCCGCCAAGGAGGATGTCAACTACATGATCACATCGAAGACCATCAACATCAAGGCTGACACGCTCGCAAGCGGCACCATGAACGTCGAGGTGAAGATGGTGGACGACAGCGAGATCAACGACAACCGCACCTTCAAACTCACCATCGTGAGTGCCAACGGTGCCAAGATCGAGGGCAACGCTTCGACCATCGTGACCATTCGCGACAACGACGCGGCCTTCTACGAGAAGTTCTTCGGCAAGTGGAACTTGAGCGGTAACATCCAGTCGAGCTCTGGCGTGAGCGCCTTCAGCAAGGATGTCACCATCAGCGGCGAGACCGACGAGACGGCGGACGACTACGACCACGTGCTGACGGTGTCGGCTCCCGGCTTCATCAACGTGGGCGCAAGCATCGACTGCGAGTTCCACCTCAACTACAACTTCGACCTGGCTACCAAGAAGGGTACCATCGGCATCGTCTGCGGTGAGGTCATCGCTACCTACGGCAGCTCTTACGAGTGGATGTGGGTGACCGACAACGGCGTCAGCTACACCACCGACGACGTGACGGCACCGTGGGCTCTGGGTGAGAACGACGCCTTCCCGACGACCATCACCTTCCCCGCAAGCAAGTCGCTCTACTTCTATCAGCCGGGCGCTGGCGCATGGCGCATCTTGACAGACCTGAAGCTCACCAAGAAGTAAGCTGAACGCAAGTTTACAACCGGATAATATCAAGCAGGTTGACAAGGCGCTGTCCTTGCCAACCTGCTTCTCTTTTGTGCAAACAACAAAAACAATAAAATTGGCACAATTCACGAACGTTTTACTTGCATATCTCAAAGAATTTGCCGAATTTTGTAGTCAACAAGAAAGAAATACTAATATTTATCCAACAATAAGCATATCTTCTACAGGTAAACTGGACAACATAACAAAAATGCACATGAATAAACATCTTTCCATCATTGCGCTGGCCCTATTGGTCAGCGTCAACGCCACGGCCAAGTTGCGCACCCGGCAACAGTTGGTGCAGGCCGCCCAGTCGTTCTTGCAGAACGGTGGGGGCAAAGGCAAGGCCATCAAGGGCAAGCTCACCTTCACCACACAGCTCAGCAACGACCAGATCACCGTGCTCAACAGCAGCAACGGACAGGGCGTGATCGTGGCCAACGACGACCTCTTTGAGCCTATCTTGGGTTACACCGACGAACCCGTCGACCCTAACAATATGGCACCCGCCTTCGAGTGGTGGATGACGGCCGTCAGCCAAAGCATGGAGGAGTCACTGGCCAAGGGAACACAACCCGCCAAGGCCGAAAAGAGCAGCAAATACAAGGAGGAGGTGCCAGAGCTCATGACCACACGCTGGGGACAGAGTGAGCCTTACTACAACCTCAGCCCGACCTACCAAAGCAACAACCGGACCACCCACTACGTGACAGGATGCGTGGCCACGGCCATGGCACAAATCATGAAGTATCACAAGTATCCCGAGAAGGGAAAGGGCTACAACAAGTGGACCTTCTACCCCAACGGAAAGAACAGCCCCGGCACCAGCGTGCGAGTGAGCTTCTCCACCACCTATGATTGGGACAACATGCTCGACACTTACACCAAGGGCCAATACAACGACACGCAGGCCAACGCCGTCGCCGAAATCATGAAGGCTTGCGGCGGATCGGTGAGCATGATGTACGCAGCGGATGGCAGCGGTGCCTACGCCTCTGACGCCTGCCTCGCCCTACGCAAGAACTTCCTCTACAACCAAGGCTGCAAATACTACACCCGCACATTCATGCCCAAAGACGTGTGGATGGACATCATCTACCGCGAACTCAACGACGGTTGCCCCATCCTTTATGGCGGTGCCACAGGAAGCGGTGCCGGACATGAGTTTGTATTCGACGGATACGACAAGAACGGCTACGTGCACGTGAACTGGGGATGGGACGGCACCAACGACGGATTCTTCGACGTGGCCGTGCTCAACTCACGCGAGGGCAGCTTCACCGAGAGCCAGAACATGGTCACCGTGCGCATGCCTGAAGACATTCGATACGACGGGTCCTACCACTCTCTGTGGGGATCGTCGACGGGCCTCAACCTGGCCAAAGTGGGCACAACCGTGAGAACCAACAAGTTTGTCGCTTACAACATGGACGTGGAGACCTTCACAGGACGCGTGCAACTGGTGGCCAAGAACCTGGCAACAGGTGAGGTTACACCGCTGACCGATGACGACCCCTTGGAAAACATAGCCTACGGAAACGGATACCAGTTTACCTTCTCGGCCAGCCTCACGCAACTGTCCGACGGCAACTATTGCATCTATGCGGCCTCACAGTCTACAAACCCGAAAAACGCCGAGATGGAGTGGCAGCCCATCCTATGCCACGAGACATACACGTCCAACTACATGCTGACTGTCAGCAACGGCTCTTACGAGATGACCAAAGGCGAGTCCAACTTCGTGACGGGCATCAGCAAGACCATCGCAAGCGAGGCCAGCAACCAGGAGACGCGTGTCTACAACCTGCAAGGCCAAGAGGTGTACAAGACAACCGCACCCAACTTCGACATCAACCAACTCAACCTGCACGGCACCTACATCGTGCGACAGGGCAACAAGGCTTACAAGGTGCTGAAGTAACACACTGACAACCATTACAACGAAACTCCATGGAAAGGGCATGCCGACAGACACGGCATGCCCTTTTTTTGTCGCTCACGCAACCTAACAACAACAAACACGACAATTGCCCAATGGAAGTGACGTCAAGCCAAAAGCGAAAACCGGAAACATGGTAAAAGTGACTGATTTCAACAAGTTTAACCGCTTGGCCTTTGTGTGTTACGATTTTCTTTTTAATTTTGTCACCCCATAGGGCCTACGCACTCCTTTACGTAGAACAACAAAAAAATGATCACAAACATAACAGCATGAAGAAAACACTACTGACCGCAGCACTCTCACTGGTTGCGGTGGCGATGATGGCCGTGCCAGCCAAGCGCGGACAATGGAAGACGGTGACACTCGCCGACGGGACGACCGTACGCGTGGAGCTACGCGGCGACGAGTTCAACCACTATTGGCAGGCGGCCGACGGCACGCGCTATGTGCAAAACGGAAACACCTGGCAAGCGGCCGACGCACAATCGTTGCTCATGATGAAGCGAGGTGCCATGCGACGCGCCACGGCCAACCGCCTACGCATGGCCAGCAAGCGCAACACGAAAGCCTTCACAGGTCAGAAGAAAGGACTCATCATTCTCGTAGACTTCCCTGACAAGCAGTTCAGAAGCGGACACGACCAGGCGCTCTACGAGAGAATAGCCAACGAGAAGGACTACTCGGAGAACGGCTTCCGCGGATCGGTGAGCGACTATTTCAGCGCACAGAGCAACGGAGTGTTTGACCTCAAGTTTGACGTAGTGGGCCCCGTCCGGGCCGCGAAGAGCTACAAATATTATGGTGGCAGCTCCAGCGACGGCAACGACGAGCCGGTGGATGAGCTTGTGAAAGAGGTCTGCCAACAGATTGACGGTCAGGTGAACTTTGCCGACTACGACTGGGACGGTGACGGCGAGGTGGAGCAAGTGTTCCTGCTCTACGCCGGACAGGGACAAGCCGACGGAGGCGCCAACAACACCATTTGGCCACACGAGTATTGGCTCACATCCTACCAGGGCGGATCGGCCCTGAAGCTCGATGGCGTGAAAATCGACACCTATGCCTGCTCATGTGAGCTCAACGGCGTGAACGGACTCGACGGACTGGGCACCATCTGCCACGAGTTCTCACACTGCATGGGCTTGCCTGACCTCTACGACATCAGCTATGGTGGCAACTTCGGTATGGGCGACTTCAGCCTCATGGACATGGGCAGCTACCTCGGTGACGGCATGACACCTCCCAACTACACGGCCTGGGAACGTTGGTTCAGCGGATGGGCAGAGCCCGTGGAGCTCTCGGAGAACGACACCACCATCACCAACATGCTGCCGCTCAGCAAGAACGGGGACACCTATGTCATCTACAATCCCGCCAACCACAACGAGTACTACCTCCTGGAGAACCGGCAGCGCATGGGATGGGACATCAATCTGCCCAGCCATGGGCTGATGGTGAGCCACGTGGACTATGATCCCGACATCTGGGAATACAACATCGTGAACACTTGCACGGAGAGAGGTGACGAATATGAGCAGGCCGGTGTGAAGAATGACCACCAGCGACTCACCATCTTCCACGCTGACAACGAGGACGGGTCGGGCTACTACGATTATTCGGGCAACTACAACACCACATCGGAACAGCACGACCTCTATCCCTACGGCTCGCTCGACTCACTGACCAACCTGTCGAAGCCCGCCGCCACACTCTACAATGCCAACACGGACGGCACAAAATACATGAACCGTGGCATCTACAACATTGCCGAGACACGTGCCGGAAATGTGAGCTTCGACTTCAAGAAGGTGGCCACGACGAAGCCCGTCACACCAGCCGACGGCGACTATCTGCTCCGTGAGACTTTCGACCAATGCACAGGAACAGGCGGCAACTCGGGCGGATTCAACGGAACGATAGCCAGCGCCGAGTTCATACCCGACGTGGAAGGGTGGTCATCCAGCAAGGCCTATGGTGGCGACCAGTGTGCCCGCTTCGGCAACAGCACCGTGCCAGGCTCCGTCACCTCACCCTCGTTCACTGCCGCGGCCGACACGATGACGCTCAGCTTCCGCGCTGCCGGATGGGACGCTAAAAACGACAACACGGCACTGCTGATCTCCATCAACGGCAACGGAAAGTTTGTGGACAGCCAGTCGAAGGAGGAGAGCCTCACCATGACCAAAGGCGCATGGACCACTTACACACTGCGCTTCACCGCGACCGGAACGCTGAGCATCTCCTTCGAACCCAGCAAGCGCTTCTTCCTCGACGACGTCACGGTGACACGGCCCGTCAACACAGCCGTCAGCGTCATCGAGGCACGCGCCACCCATACCAACAAGGGTGTCTACAGCCTCGCCGGCCAGTATCTTGGCACCAGTACCCGATCACTGCCCAGGGGCATCTATATAGTCGACGGAAAGAAAGTGGTGAAATAAACCGATTTGGCCTTTTCACATTTTGCCAAAACGTGAAAAGGTCGTAACTTTGCACACAGATACAAAACCATTAAATAACATTACAGCTATGGCAAAGAAAGCAATCCTGATGATCCTCGACGGATGGGGCATCGGCAAGCACGACAAAGGCGACGCTATCTACAACACGCCGACTCCTTATCTCGACTATCTCAACGCAACATGCGCTCACTCGCAGCTACAGGCTTGCGGTGAGGACGTCGGCCTGCCCGACGGACAGATGGGCAACTCTGAGGTCGGACACCTCAACATCGGTGCCGGTCGCGTGGTCTACCAGGATCTGGTGAAGATCAACAAGGCTTGTGAGAGCGGCGACATCCTGAAGAACAAGGAAATCGTCAGCGCTTACAGCTACGCACAGAAGACAGGAAAGCGCCTCCACATCATGGGCCTGACCTCAACGGGAGGCGTCCACTCAAGCCTCAACCACCTCTTCAAGCTCCTCGAGATCTCAAAGGAGTATGGCCTGAAGAACACATACGTCCACTGCTTCATGGACGGTCGCGACTGTGACCCGAAGAGCGGCAAGGGCTTCATCGACGAGGTGCTCCAGTGCTGCGAGAAGAACGACGCACACATCGCAAGCATCGTGGGACGTTTCTACGCCATGGACCGCGACAACCGATGGAATCGCGTGAAAGAGGCTTACGACCTGCTCGTCGAGGGCAAGGGCAAGCAAGCTGACGACCTGCTCAAGGCCATGGACGAGAGCTATGACGAGGGCGTGACCGATGAGTTCATCAAGCCTATACACAACGCCAAGGTGGAGGGAACCATCCAGGAAGGTGACGTCATCATCTTCATCAACTTCCGCAACGACCGTGCCCGCGAGCTGACCTATGTGCTCACACAGAAGGACATGACCGAGGAAGGCATGCACACCATCAAGGACCTGCAGTACTACTGCATGACCCCGTATGACGCCAACTTCAAGGGCCTTCACATCCTCTATCCGAAGGAAGACGTGCGTGACACGCTGGCCGAATATCTCTCCAACAATGGCAAGCGTCAGCTCCACACCGCAGAAACCGAGAAGTATGCCCACGTGACATTCTTCCTCAACGGCGGGCGCGAGAAGCCGTTCCCAGGCGAGGACCGCATACTGGTGCACTCACCGAAGGTGGCCACCTACGACCTGCAGCCGGAGATGAGCGCTTATGAGGTAAAGGAGAAGTTGGTGGGAGCCATCAACACACAGGAGTATGACTTCATCGTGGTGAACTTCGCCAACGGCGACATGGTGGGCCACACGGGCGTCTACAACGCCATCGCCAAGGCCGTGTGGGCCGTCGACCACTGCGTGAAGGATGTCATCGAGGCTGCCAAGGCCAACGACTATGAGGCCATCATCATCGCCGACCACGGCAACGCTGACCACACCATGAACGAGGACGGAACGCCCAACACGGCCCACTCGCTCAACCCTGTGCCGTTCATCTACGTCACCAACAACAACTCGGCCACCGTCAAGGACGGCCGCCTGGCCGACGTGGCTCCTTCCATCCTCCACATCATGGGACTGGAGCAACCTGCCGACATGACGGGTGAGTGCCTCATCAGCGATAACAAGTAAAACACGACTGGCGTCTTCCCGCCATGGGAAGACTTCCCGGTTTTGTCTCAACACACAGGGAGTCAGGGAAACAGGCGGACGCTATCCAAGCGGCCTTTCCCCGATTCCCTGTTTTCATTCATCATCCATCAAGCCATGAACGTCAAGATAGAAGAGAGCTGGAAACAACATTTGGGAGCGGAATTTGACAAGCCTTACTTCGCCGGCCTCACCCGGCAGGTGCGACAAGAGTACCAAAACGGGCCGTGCTACCCACCGGGGCACCTCATCTTCAACGCCTTCGACCTCTGCCCCTTCGACCAAGTGAAAGTGGTCATCATCGGGCAAGACCCCTACCACGAGCCGGGGCAGGCCATGGGCCTCAGCTTCTCTGTGCCCGAAGGCGTGGCGATGCCTCCTTCGCTCATCAACATCTTCAAGGAGATCAACGACGACCTGGGAACGCCCTTGCCCAAGGACGGAGACCTCAGCCGATGGGCCAAGCAGGGCGTGCTGTTGCTCAACGCCACACTGACCGTGCGCGCCCATATGGCCAACAGCCACCAACGGCTGGGCTGGACCCTCTTCACCGATGCGGCCATCAAGGCCCTGGCGGCTGAGCGTGAAGGACTGGTATACATGCTGTGGGGCGGCTACGCGCGCTCCAAGCGCGCGCTCATCGACAGTCAGCGCAATCTCGTGTTGGAATCCGTGCATCCCTCTCCTCTCTCCGCCAACCGCGGGGGCTGGTTCGGACAACATCAGTTTTCGCGTTGCAACGCTTACCTGGAGAGTCTGGGTAAGACACCCATCGACTGGTAGAAGACCGCACTCACCAACAGCAGGACAACAAAAGCAAAGACAAACGAACGATGAAACCGCTGAAAACGGAGCATTTCATCGAATCAGAACCAACAAGACAAAAAAAACAACAAGCCATGACAGACAACCAGCGAGGAGCCAACCTCCATATCATACAAGTGGGCGACGTGCTCGTGTCGCCCGACATCTTCACCGAGGAATTCTGTTGCGACCTTGACAAATGCAAGGGTGCGTGTTGCGTGGAAGGAGATGCTGGCGCACCGGTCACCCTCGATGAAATCGGCAATTTGGAGGACTCGCTCGACAAGGTATGGGGCCAGCTCACGGCTTCGGCCCAAAGCGTCATCGACCGCCAGGGCGTGGCCTACACCGACGCGGACGGCGAACTGGTGACAAGCATTGTCGGCGGCAAGGACTGTGTGTTCACTTGCCATCAGGACCTCACCGATCGCGAGGACGGGCACGTCATTAAGAACTGCTGCCTGTGCGCCCTCGAGTGTGCCTGCAACGCAGGAAAGACCCACTGGGCCAAGCCCATCTCCTGCGCCCTATACCCCATACGCGAGAAGCAATTCAACGGTGGACTGGTAGGCATCAACTACCATCGCTGGGACATCTGCCGCGATGCGGTGAGGAAAGGGCGCGAACTGCACATGCCGCTCTACGTCTTTTTGAAGGATCCCCTTATCCGGCGCTTCGGCCAAGCATGGTATCAAGAACTTTGCGATATCGCCGAAGAGCTCAAGCAGCAAGGCTTGTTATAGCCCATTCCATCGGGGAAAGCCTCCAGTAAGGTCACTAAAAAGGCGGGGTAACAACCCCGCCTTTTTAGTTGGAAACCCAAAACGCTTGCAAAATCCGCGTGGCTGTTATTGCGCAAAAGGCGCAACGTCGGTTGGCATTAGGGCCAAAGCGAGGCAGTGCCATCAACCAAAGGGGCCATTTGCAGGGCCTCCACATCCACGATTTGGTCACGACGGAACCATCGGTCACCCGTCACGCGAACGCGCCTGTAATCGCCCATTCTAAAGACAGGGAACGCTTGCTCGTCCATTTCACCGCTGCAAATATACTCCATTCCAACGTAAAAAAGATGTTCTCCACGCCTCGCCTCACGGAGCGTGAAGCGCAAGAGACCATGGAACGCCTTACCAAAGTCGTACGTGACACCCACACTGTCTCGGTCGAAAAAGCGATAGCCATCAGTATGCACGTGATGCAACGTAGGAGCGACCGACGACAAATAAGTGACAAGCCGAGGTTTTCGGTCGCGTCGCGCCACAGCCGGCAACCAAAGGGCGAGATTAAACCAAGCCGCCTTCCATGACGAATCGTGATAACGGCCATCGACCCGTTCGCCTCCCGACAACGTCCATCGGGAGTTGGCCCGACGGCAAAGCCAATCGGCATCACTGGCCCGCGAGAAGGTCCTTCCCGCCGAGTCGACACCGTAAAACTGCACGCTGACCTGGCAACTATCCACATGAGGATAAGACGGAGCATAACAAAGGGCCACCACATCCGTGTCGGAACGCAGGTAAGGCGTGACGTCAAAGGTCATCGACACGACCTCAGCGGAACCAGCTCGGCGTGGCGGATAACACACCGCCGTGCCGACATTACACTCGTTGACATAGAGCTTGTAATATCCCGCGGACGCCACAGTGACATATGCCTGGCGAGGCTGTCCCTGCTCAAGATAAGTCTGTCGAAACCACACATGGGACAAGCTGTCGGGGGCGGGCGCGCCTATCCAGTGCATGGCATACTCCTGGGCGCAGAGCGCAGCCACCCACCACAGGGAGATCAACATCAAACAAACTCTTCTCATATCTCAAATGCATGAGACACCCTCACTAAAAGTGAAAAGTGTCATTGAAGAAAGAGGCATGCCACACGCTTCACGGCGTGGCATGCCTCTTTCATATTTTTCCGTCCTATTGTATACTTCGTAACATTCTTTCTTACCGTTTGGCTATCAGCAAACTTATCAAGAAAACCTTCACGGAGGTTCCACCTTACGCGTCGATGTTGGCGTAAGCGGCGTTTTCCTCGATAAATTCGCGGCGCGGCTCCACGTCATCTCCCATGAGCATGGAGAAGATCTCATCGGCCTCGGCAGCATTCTCGATAGTCACGCGCTTCAGCAGTCGTGTCTTGGGATCCATGGTGGTCTCCCACAACTGCTCCGGGTTCATCTCACCCAGACCTTTGTATCGCTGCGTGTGGATGCGCTTGCCGTCTTCCACGCCCTCGCCATACTTGTCGAGGAACACCTGGCGCTGCTGGTCATTGTAGCAATATTCGCTCACCTTCTTGTTGCCCTGGTGGAACTCACACTTGTAGAGCGGCGGCGTGGCGATGTAGAGGTGTCCGTCCTCGATGATCTTCGGCATGAAACGATAGAAGAGCGTCATGATGAGTGTGTCGATGTGCGAACCATCGACATCGGCATCGGTCATGATGATGATCTTGTCGTAGCGCAACTTGTCGATGTTGGCCTCGCGGTCGTCTTCGCCCTCGACACCAAAACGCACGCCAATGGACTGGATGATATTCATGACTGACTCAGCCTCGAACACGCGGTGCCACTGCACCTTCTCGACGTTCAGGATCTTACCGCGCAAGGGCAGGATGGCCTGCGTGTAGCGGTCGCGCCCCTGCTTGGCCGATCCGCCAGCCGAGTCACCCTCGACAAGGAATATCTCACACTGCTTGGGATCCTTGTTGGAACAGTCGGCAAGCTTGCCTGGCAGTCCGCCACCACTCATCACATTCTTGCGCTGCACACTCTCACGCGCCTTGCGGGCTGCGATGCGGGCCGTGGCCGCCAGGATGACCTTCTCGCAAATCTTCTTGGCCTCATCAGGATGTTCCTCCAAGTAATCGGTCAGCGCCTCACCGACAGCCTGCTGCACAGCGCCCACAACCTCGTTGTTGCCCAACTTGGTCTTGGTCTGTCCCTCAAACTGAGGTTCGGCCACCTTGATGGAGATGACAGCCGTCAGTCCCTCGCGGAAGTCCTCTCCCGCCACCTCAATCTTGGCCTTTTCGATCTGCTTGGAAATCTGCGGGTCGTTGTCGGCATAATTCTTCAGCGTGCGGGTCAGCGCCATGCGGAAGCCAGTGACGTGCGTACCGCCCTCGATGGTGTTGATATTGTTGACATATG
>ERZ808252.2283-NODE-2283-length-11908-cov-3.334852_pt1 | contig 11908 bp, 11 predicted proteins | sample MGYA00521242_ERZ808252 | MGnify/ENA primary metagenome ERZ808252 (study PRJEB31516, sample SAMN03275581) | gut metagenome | biome: mammalia-associated habitat; material: feces | host: Papio cynocephalus | place: Kenya | collected 2012-08-07 ...
CGGATAAGGCTTCGCCTTCCGCAATTATTCATTGTTAATTATTCATTATTCATTAAAAAAGCACGCTACTGCGTGCTTTTTTTCTATTCGTCGCTTCCGCCTGTAAGGCCTATGAGATTCTTTTCTTGATTCCATTCTTTTTGAGTGGTTATCTTGATATTTCCGTCCTTGTCCACCGAGGCCACGATGTTGCCGTTGTTGTCCGTGCGATAGACGTTGATATTGTGTGCTTTGAGTCTGTCGAGCGTATCCTGTCTCGGATGGTTGAACGTATTGCCTGCCGCATTGCAACTTATAAGTGCGTATTCAAACGTATACGTATCCAAAAACTCGTTGGACGTGGACGTTGCACTGCCGTGATGCCCCACTTTCAGCACGTCGCAATCTATTTTGCCCGTGCGCTTCACCACAAGTGGCTCATTGATTTTGTTGCTATCGCCCGTCAGCATGATTTTTCTATCGTTATATTCAAGGATACCTATCGGAGAGATTGCATTCTTGCGCTCCGCATTATTGAGATTGGTAGTGTTGTAATACTCTTGCGTGGGGCAATAGAACACGAGACGATAGGTTGTTTCTTCAATGATTATGCTGTTTGTCTTCTCGTCAGGGTCAACGTTGAGCACGATTTCGCAATTCGGCTCTGTGAGTGCGGCAATGAAAAACTCTGCATAGGTTATCGAATCTATGGTGTCCTTATCGGTAAATCTCGACGTGTCGAGTTCATCGATTTGTTCTTGCAATTTTGCCTTGTTTGTAAAAGACGTTCCCGGCGTTGCAAGCACGTTGGGCATAAACAGTTTTTCCACCTGATAGCGTTCGAGCAATTCGTCCATAAAATACACGTGGTCGCTGTCGCAGTGCGTGAGCATGAGATACTCCACCGTATCGTCGGTGATGTATGCGTCGAGATAGTCGAACGTCTTTTGCTCGTATTCTCCGCTATCGTTGTAGTTTGCGCAGTCAATCACCATATCTTTGCCGTCGGGAAGTTGCACGTATATGCAATCCCCCTGCCCTACGTCAAGCATGTGCACCAAAAGTTCACCGTCTCCGCGCACGAGCGGCGTAAACTTGTTTCCGCCGTCCTTGTCTTTGTCGAATATGGATACGATTTGTTGCCATGTATCTGGGAACGCAAAGTACAATATCGCCCAACTTATTGCGACGACAAGCACGATTGCGACGATTGTGATAATCACCGCTTTCGGATTTTTCTTGTACGCCTTTTTCACCGCCTTTCTGGCGGTGGAAGTTTGCGATTGTTTTGACTTTGACGACTTGGTCGAATTAGATTTTGTTGATTTTGAAGATTTCTTGTCTGCCATACTGACATTATATAAAAGAAGCAAAAAAATGGCAATAAAGTTTTATCAATTCAAAACCATATTTATTTTTTACAATTAAAAAGCCACAAAGCCAACGCAAATGCTATACCAAAAGCAATAATGAAACCAATTATTTCTACAACCACTTGTAGCATCTCCTTATTTATGAAGTTTGAACCAAATTGCTGCCAAAATCATGATTGCAAATCCAACCATGATGATACCACTTAACGTTTGCATATAATATATTCCCCCTTTTTCTGGTCTCGAATCAAATATTTGATGCAATCCATGCCAAATTACAATGCGATTTCTATGTTTATTGCATAAATTGCATTTGCGATTTTATTATAGTCATATTTATGACTATTGTCAACATATAGACCATATTTTAGAATGTAGATATGATAACATATACTCCATTCTGGAAAACGCTCAAGGAAAAAGGCGAATCAACATACACTCTCATTGAAAAATACGGGATAAGCAGTGCAACGATTGACAGACTTCGCAATGGGAAAGGGATAAGTACTGCAAAAATCAATGATTTATGCAAGATTCTTAATTGCACCGTATCTGATATAATAGAGTATGAACCGGATGAAAACTGAAACAACGCAAATTGCGTTGTTTTTTATATGTTTGAAAATGTTATATTAAATGGTAGATAAATAGCGAACCTATCGCTCAATAGCGCAGTTTGTAAAAGCGCGATAAATAGATGAATGACGCGAAAGCACCCCGAAAATGACAACCCTAATGTACATGTCGTACATGAGTTGGCAGGATCGGGGTGCTGACAAAGTCAGTCGCTATTTAGCGCGCTTTTAATATGCGCGGGCGTAATAAATAACCTTCGAAGCAGGCTTCCCGCAAACCGGGCAAACGTCACCGACGGGCGTTTGGTCGAAAGGCATGCAACGAGAAGTTGCGGAGAATTGTTCTTTGATTTTGTCTTCACAGCAACGATCGCCGCACCACATGGTTTTGACAAACTTGTGATCGTCGAGAGTTTGTTTCATCTCGTCGAGAGTGTGGCAAACCTGAATGTGAGAATGCAAGAAATCGTGAGATTGCTTGAACATATTTTGTTGAATATCGTCAAGAAGTGCGGGAATGTCGTGTGCGAGATCGTCGATCTTCACGGCAAATTTGTCGTGCGTATCGCGACGAGCAATCATGACTTGTCCGTTTTCAATGTCGCGCGGACCGATTTCGAGACGTACGGGGACGCCTTTCATCTCCCATTCGTTGAACTTCCATCCGGGAGACTGTTCTCTGTCGTCGAGTTCGACTCGCAATCCTTGTGCACGGAGCGTTGCGGCAACTTCGCTTGCCTTGTCAAGCACGCCTTCTTTGTGTGCCGCGACGGGAACGACCACGACTTGAATAGGTGCGACTCTCGGCGGAAGTTTGAGCCCGCGTTGGTCTCCGTGAGCCATGATGAGCGCGCCGATAAGACGAGTGGACACACCCCAACTGGTTTGATACGGATTTTTGAGTTGTCCGTCTTTGTCGAGATATTTGATTTCAAAAGCGGACGAGAAGTTTTGTCCGAGATAGTGCGACGTACCAGATTGAAGCGCCTTGCCGTCGAGCATCATTGCTTCCATCGTGTAGGTGTCGACTGCGCCTGCAAATTTCTCTTTTTCGGATTTCTGTCCCACGAGAACGTCGATTGCAAGCACGTTTTGCATAAACTCGCGATACACTTCGAGCATGCGAAGCGTCTCTTCTCTCGCTTCCTGTTCGGTCTGATGCAAAGTGTGACCTTCCTGCCACAAAAATTCGCTTGTGCGAAGGAACGGACGAGTGGCCTTTTCCCATCTCACGACGTTTGCCCATTGATTGATGAGAACGGGCAGGTCGCGATAACTCTTGACCCACTTTGCGTACATGGAGCAAATGATGGTTTCGGACGTCGGACGAACGACGAGCGATTCTTCGAGCGGAGTTTTTCCGATATGCGTAACGAGTGCGACTTCGGGCGCAAAACCTTCAACGTGGTCCGCTTCTTTGACGAGAAAACTGTACGGAATAAACATCGGGAAATACGCGTTTTTGTGTCCCGTTGCTTTAAAGCGTGCGTTGAGTTCTTCCTGAATATGTTCCCAGATTTCGTAGCCGTACGGACGGATGACCATAGTGCCTTTGACAGGGCCGTAGTCGACAAGTCCCGTTTTGAGCACGACGTCGGTGTACCATTGCGGAAAATCGACCGTCATATCGGCAATCTCTTTTACGAATTGATCCTTTTGTTCTTTTGCCATAAACTGCTCCCGTATATATTGATATATAATATATAACTATATTGCTTTGATATTATATACTTTTCCCTGCCCGTTGTAAATAAAAATGCGACAAATATGATTGCAGAATAAAAATCGAGCAAACGAAAAACCGTCCGCAAATTGCGGGCGGTTTGTAAATATGCGATAATTATCGTTCGTGCGATGATTTTTATTCTTCGTCGTCTTCGGGCTCATCATCTTCTTCGTCGTCTTCATCTTCGTCATCGTCGAAATCGTCGACGTCTCCGAGTTCGTCGTCATCAAACTCGTCTTCTTCGTCTTCCTGAAGTTGATTGAGAGAAAGTTCTCCTTCGTCATCGTCCTGAATGGGTTCGTCATCGTCAACGAATTCTTTCCAATCGTCGTCTTCTTCTTTTTCGCTTTGTGCGTTTGCCTGCTCTTCGCGGCAAGCGGCGCAGATATCTTCGTCGGGTTCGAGATAATTGACCTTGCAGATAGGACAGATTCTCTCTTCTTCTTCGACTTCGTCGTCATCTTCCAAAAGGCTTATTTTGCTTGCCTTGCCGAGTTCGGCTTTGCAGACTTCGCAAAGTTCTTCTTCGATAGGTATCCAGTTGAGTTCACAACGCGGACATTTCTTATATTTTCCCATAACACCCTCGTTATAGATTTAGTTTCATATATTATATTGATAACATCCGATTATGTAAACTATATTTTCAAAATTTCCGAAATTTTTTTATAAAAACTTTATGTGGTGTATTTACTTGCTTTTTCACCAATATGTAGTATAATAATTAATAAGTGAAAATAATTGTTGAAAAATCGCCAAATTGCGATTAGAATGTACATAGTTATAGCAAAAACGAGCAATAAACAGAATTTTTCTTTTCAAATAAACAATTTTCCGTTCATCTCGACAAAAACTTGTGAAAAGTGCGGTTTTATTACCAAGACGAAAAAATTTGGATATGTTACGATTTATATAAGTTACAAAACAGGAGGGAACTTATGAACAAAACAATTATCATTGCAGACGACAATTCTGCCCTATGCGGGAGCATACGCGACTTTATTGATTCTCAGGACGGCTACGAAGTTGTCGGCGTTGCTTCCAACGGTGTAAAAGCAATAGAACTTGTCAATGCGTATCAACCCGATTTTCTCATTCTCGACATAGTTATGCCGGAACTGGACGGCTTCGGCGTGCTGAGTGCTCTGGAAGGACGAAAACCGACGGTCATCATGATGTCTCAACTGGCAACGGACGGTTTCGTGCAAAAAGCAATGCAACTCGGCGCAAGTTATTTCCTTGCAAAACCGTTTGACTACAACGCTCTTTTACGAGTTATGGACGGTTTTTCGACTCCGACCCGACAGCCCCAAACGAGAAAAAACAAAAATCTTGACGAACGAATCGCAAATCTTTTTATTTCCGTGGGAATTCCCGCTCACATCAAAGGTTATCAGTTTTTGAGAGAAGCAATCAAAATGACGATTGAAACTCCCGACATCATCAATTCAATCACAAAACGTCTTTATCCCGGAATTGCCGAACACTACCAAACTTCCCCGTCAAAGGTAGAACGTGCAATACGCCACGCAATCGAAGTTGCATGGAATCGCGGAAAAATCGAAAACATAAACAACGTTTTCGGAATTAAAATCTACTCCCCCAACGAAAAACCCACCAACGGTGAATTTATCGCGCTCGTAGCAGACAAACTTTTGCTTGAATGCGCCTGATTCTTCCAAAAGTGACCAAATAAATCGAATTTTGCTTAAAAAGCAAACAAAACAACCCCTATAATCGCGCTTTTGCGCGAAAATATCTCTCTTTCCCAAACGAAAAACGACGGCACTGCCGTCGTTTTTCACTTTCATATTCATCTTGCTCGCAAAGAGCGGGAGACCTTGATTTTCAACATTTTTTATTTGCGCGCTCGTTACGGTCTTCCGAAGCCGCCGCCCGGACGACCGCCCTGTCCGCCTTGTCCGCCGGGACCGCCGGGGCCACCCGACGAAACCGATGAACCGACGCTTGTTATCGTGCCCGAAATCGTGAACGAAGCAAGTTGAGTCGAGCCGCTGTTTATCGTGTACGTCGCGCCGCTTTCAAATTCGGGAACGCTGATGATGATTGATTGACAATCCTTCTTTATTTCAACGCTGCAAATCTCGTTGCCGTCCGAATCCTTTATCGTAAGAACCGTTCCGCTTGCGATTGTGCTGCTTTGAGCGTATGACAGAACGTATTGCGTGGAGTTTTGAGACGGGGTTTCCACCATTCCGAGAGACGAAGAAACGAAAACGTAACCGCCTTGAATTATTATTCCGCTGTCTGCGTCCATACCTGCGTCGCCGCCGTTTGTCGGTCCGTATACGATAACAGTGCCGTCCGTGATAAGAATACTGCCGTTTGAATCGAGTCCGTCGCCCGAAGCGTTGACCACGATGTATCCGCCGTTGATGACAATATATTCGGAAATGCTCGTATCGTCGCTTGCCGCATTTATGCCGTCGTCGCTGGACGTGATGTCGATATTGCCGCCCGTGATTTTGACGTATGCGCCTTCGAGACCTTCATAAGACGATTCGATGACGATGTTGCCGCCGTCGATTTGCGTGAGATAGTCGCTTGTGATTGCGTCGTCGTAAGTGTTGATTGTTATGTCGCCGCCCTTTACGAGCACGCCGCCGCTGTTGGTGTGGATTGCATCGTCCGTTGAGTCGATATTCATAACGACGTCGCCTTTTATGACGATGAGATAATCTCCGTCCGTCACCGCAACTTCGTTGCCGTCTGCATCTTCATATTTGATTTCTCCCACCTTGATGCCTTTGCAACTTTGCGTGAGTGCGTAAAGGCGAGACGTGGAATAGTTTGCGTCTTTTGCGATTTTTTGGTACGTCCCGTTTGAAAGGATATATCTGAAATCGTCTGCTTCAAGGTCGTAAGTCGTCATATTATCCGAAGAATATTTGACGAATACGCCGTTTGTTTTGATGTCGATATTGCCGCCGTCGATATAAACGAGCGTATCTGCCTGAATGCCGTCTCCGTACACGTTGCAAGTGTATGTCGTGTCGATGAGTTTGACGTATCCTTCGGAATAATCGCTCGGAAATTCCGTCGTGTCGTCGTCACACTCTGCGTTGAGACCGTCTTTTGCCGCACTCGCCACGTTTATAGTCGCATTTTGCGCTTCGATACTTCTTGCCGCAATGCCGTGATTTGCACTGTCAATGTTGACGGTTGCGTCGATTATGACGAAAGATTTTGAAACCTTGATTGCGCTTTTGCTTTCGCTCTTAACATTCAACGTTCCGCTTCCGTTTACTGACAAATTGCCTTTGACGTGAATTGCATTTGCATCGTCTCCTGCGTTCGTCACAACGTTGGTCGTGCCGTCAACCACGGTGATTATAAGCGAAGATTTTTTGTTCGTGTTTGAGATTGCTATCCCGTTTGCATTCGAGATAGTCACGCCGTTGAGATAAATATGCGTGGTCTCGTTGTTTGCGACGCTGATGACGATTCCTTGCGAATACTCGCCCGAAAGCACGTAATCGCCTGCCACGTCAATCACCACTTGTTCGTCGGACGCTTCAACGACCGTCGCGCCGTCCGGAATGCTTTCCGAATCTTGCAAGTCGCTCACGTCTGCGGCAGACACGACGTCGTCGCTTGCGCTTTCCGTTTCGTCGGGAATCGTTCCCTGACCGCCGCCGCCAAGACTGTCACCCGGATTTACGAACGGATTGTTGCCCGTAGGCGTATCGCTGTCGCACGCAACGAGCGCAATGCACGCCGCCAGCATAACTGCTATTACGATAATAATCCATTTCTTTTTCATAGTTTCTTCTCCTTGCGGTGTCGTAGCACCTTTTATTCCTTGATTGTCACCCCGCAACCTAAAACGAAACATAAATTTTCGTATTTCCGAAAAAATTTTTTACGAAAAAAGACGGTTGCCCGTCTTTCGTTCGTCGTTTTGTTTTGTTATCTATAGTTTATAAGATATTAACTCTTTTACAACGTTATCTCGAATACGATTTCGTTTCCGTCGGGAGAGTTTGCGGTGATTTTTCCTTTGTGCAGTTCGACGATTGCCTTTGCGACGGAAAGACCTATGCCGTGTCCGCCCGTTTCGCTGTTTCTCGACGCGTCAAGTCTGTAAAAACGCTCGAACAACATAGACAAATCACCTTTGGGGACGCCGTCGGTTGCGTTGGTCACCACGATTTTTTTCGCCTTGCCGACGCTTTCGAGCGAAAAGCGGATATTCCCTTCTTTACTCGAATACTTCACCGCGTTGTCCATTAAAAGTGCGATAAGTTCGCCTATCATCTTCACGTCACCCGTATACGAAACGTTGGGCGCAATCGAAACTTCAAGGCTCTTGTTTTGCGCACTGCAAAGCGCGTAATATGGTTTCACCGCTTCTTCGACAACTTCCGAAAGCGAAAACTCGCTCATAACCGTCTTTTTGCTTTCTTCGTCCATTCTCGAAAGAAACACGAGTTTGTTTGTGAGTTCGGTGAGTTTTTCAACCTGTTCATTTATGGTCGTAGTCCATTCGTTTTCGCCGTTTTCGTATTCGAGCATTTCACAACTTGCGCCTATTACGGTGAGCGGCGTTTTGAGTTCGTGATTTGCGTCGGTGATGAATTGTTTCTGTTTCTTGTACGTTTCCGCAACGGGTTTCAACGCGACTTTTGAAAACACTATGACGAGAACGAACACGACGATATATCCGCCAAGGCTCACGAGACCGCTCACCTTGAGAAAGTTTCTCGCCGTATCCAAATCTCGCGTGCAATCGACGAAAATATACGTCGTCTTGCCATTTATATTTGCTCTTGCGTATCTGTAATCGCCCTTGTATCCTTTTTCTTTTCCGCTTGCGAAAAGTGCCGCGGCGTACGCTTTTGCCGTGTCTTCGTCAACGGCGGCTATTCTGTCGGTATCCGCTAAAACAGCCTGTCCTTTTTCATCCATTGTCACCGTGAAATATCTCGTCTCAAACGGCGTTTCGGGAGACATTTCGGGCGGTCGCATATCTCCGCTCGGCTTTTCGGGAGCGGTGTCCTGTGCCGCTTCGGCTTCTACGGTTTCATCGGACGTCTCGTCTTGTGCAGGCTCGTCACCGTCGTCGGGCGTCGGTTTTTGCATATCGTCGGGGATTGAAAATTTTCCGCCGCCCTGAACAAGCAGCGAAATGGTTTTATCCGCATTTTTGCCCACTCGCACGAAGTTGTTGACGTTTATTCCGCCTATGATTGCCACAAGCACGACGAGAGTTATCGCCATTGCGATTGCGACGAATTTTATCTGCAGTTTTTTAAGCATTTTTCCACTCCAAAGTATAGCCGACGTTGCGCACCGCCTTTATCGTCACTTTCGAGCCGATAAGAGCGAGTTTTTTGCGCAAATAAGACAGATACGTCCACACGACGTTGATTTCAGTCTCGCTGTCAAAGCCCCAGATTTTGTCCATAAACGTTTCCGCCGAAATGATTGCTGTCGGATTTTTGACAAACATTTCCATAATCTGAAATTCTTTTGCCGTGAGAAGCACTTTGCTTTTCGGCCCGACGAGTTCAAACGACGTGCGGTCGAGTTTCACGTCTCCGAACGACACGGCGTTGTCCTGCACTTCTCCCGTGCGACGGGTTATCGAACGAAGCCTTGCAAGCAATTCCTTCGTGACGAACGGTTTTGTGAGATAATCGTCCGCTCCGTTGTCAAGCCCCGTCACCTTGTCGTCCACGTCACTTTTTGCCGTGAGCATGAGAACGGGGACTTTGTTGCCCTTTTCGCGTATAGTTTTGAGCACGGAAAAGCCGTCGAGTTTCGGCATCATGACGTCGAGAATAACGGCATCGTAAACGCCTGTTTCGAGATAGTCGAGTGCGTCCTGTCCGTTGTAAACGGCATCCACCGTATAATTGTTGTGTTTGAGAATGGTCACAAGCACGTTTGAAAGAGATTTTTCGTCTTCTGCAAGCAATAGTCTCATATTCTGCTCCTTTATACGAGATTTTACTCCGCGAGCCTTAATTCAACCTAAAAATTATAGCAAAACCGCATTACATTTTCAATCTCCTTTTTATCTCGATGAAAACTTCTCCGTAAAATTGCTCATTCCGTTGACTTTGACTTTTCGATTTGCTATATTATGGTACGAAATCGGACTATTTTTTTAGGAGAAACGACAATGAAAGACGCATCGAAATTCAGAAAACTGTACTGGGAAAGCGACGACTTGTTCAATAGGATAATCGAAAAATCGGGACTGTCCGGCGCAGAATTTTTGACGCTTTATTGTCTCGAATACGGCGCAAAAACGCAGGCTGAAATCTGCAAACAACTGTTTATGCCCAAGCAGACAATCAATTCGGCGGTGAAATCTCTTTCCGCCCGCGGATTCGTAACGCTCGTTTCGTCCGAAGAAAATGCGAAAATCAAAATATTAAAGATTACCGCAGACGGCAAAGAATTCTCCAAAAACCACGTTCTCGTCATGGACGACGTGGAAGACGAAATGTGGCAAAAATTCAGCGACGACGAGCAAAACACCTTGTTAGAACTCACAAAAAAATACAACGTACTCTTGAAAGCGGAAGTTGAAAAATTTCTTTCCGCACGCAACTGAGAAAAGAGAGAAGACGATATATGGCAGTACATCTTGACGAACACTTCACTTACAAAAAAATCGGAAAAGCAGTTTTTGCGCCTATTCTGATGATGATATTCACTTCCGTTTACGGCATCGTAGACGGCATTTTCGTGTCAAACTTCGTTGGAAAAACGGCGTTTGCGGCACTCAATCTCGTGATGCCGGTCATTATGATAATCGGTGCGCTCGGATTTATGATGGGTGCGGGCGGCTCTGCGCTCGTGGCAAAAACTCTCGGCGAAGGAGACAAAGAACAAGCAAACAAAATTTTCTCGGGCATTGTGTATTCCACCATGATTCTCGGTGCGGTCGTCACGCTTGCCGTGATATTTTTCATAGAGCCTATCTCGAAACTTCTCGGCGCGACCGAAGAAATGCTTCCCTATTGCACGCTTTACGGTCGGATACTCGTCGGCGGCATAACCCTGTTTATGCTTCAAAACCTGTTTCAGACTTTCTTCATCGTTGCCGAAAAATCCGTTCTCGGATTTGTCGTAACGCTCGTAGCCGGCATAACAAACATCGTGCTTGACGCCGCGTTCGTCGTCGGGGCGCGTCTCGGACTTGCAGGTGCGGCGTATGCCACAGTAATCGGTCAGTTCCTTGGGGCAATCATTCCGATAATCTACTTTGCCTGCAAAAATCCCAGCACTTTGAGACTCGGAAAACCAACATTTGCTCCCAAAATGCTTCTCAAAACGGTTACCAACGGTTCAAGCGAACTTTTAAGCAACGTCGCGTCGTCAATCGTCGGGATGGTGTACAACCTGCAACTTCTCAAATTTGCAGGAGAAGACGGCGTTTCGGCATACGGCGTGATTATGTACGCAAGTTTCATTTTCGCCGCGGTGTTCCTTGGATATGCAATCGGCGTCGCTCCGATAATCAGTTTCAACTACGGTGCGCAAAACCACGACGAAATGAAAAACGTGCTGAAAAAGAGCGTCATTCTCAACGTCATTGCGGGCGTCGTCATGACCGTATTGTCCGTTGCGCTTGCACGACCGCTTTCAAGCATATTCGTCGGCTACGACGCGGCACTTCTCGATATGACGACGGTTGCCATGCGCATATACTCTATTTCGTTCATTTTCATGGGACTCAACATCTTCACGTCGTCTTTCTTCACCGCGCTCAACAACGGGCTGATATCCGCGATCGTGTCTTTTGCAAGAACGCTTGTTTTCCAAATAAGTGCGGTTATGCTTCTTCCGCTTGCATTCGGGCTCAACGGAATATGGGCTGCAATCATAGTGGCGGAATTGCTCGCACTCATACTCGGTGTGATATTTATTCTCACAAACCGCAAGAAATACGGCTATTAAACTCTTCGTTTTTTTGCGGCAGACGCTCGATTGCGCTTCGAGTTTTCCTTTCAAAACAAGGCGGTTGCAATCAGCGTTTGCTCCAAAATAAAACGTCAACAATATTTTTTACTTAAAACGTTTGACAAACAAAAAAGCAAATGATATTATCTTATAGCATTCACGTGGGGATATAGCTCAGTTGGTAGAGCGCCTGATTTGCATTCAGGAGGTCCTCGGTTCGAATCCGTGTATCTCCACCACAATATAGGATTGTAGCTCAGCAGGTTAGAGCACCACCCTGATAAGGTGGGGGTCGGTGGTTCGAGTCCACTCAATCC
>ERZ808252.2284-NODE-2284-length-11906-cov-4.374652_pt1 | contig 11906 bp, 19 predicted proteins | sample MGYA00521242_ERZ808252 | MGnify/ENA primary metagenome ERZ808252 (study PRJEB31516, sample SAMN03275581) | gut metagenome | biome: mammalia-associated habitat; material: feces | host: Papio cynocephalus | place: Kenya | collected 2012-08-07 ...
GCGGCAGCGCGGCAGGGCGCGGCAGGGCGGCAGCGCGGCAGGGCGCGGCAGGGCGGCAGCGCGGCAGGGCGCGGCAGGGCGCGGCAGGGCGCGGCAGGGCGCGGCAGGGCGGCAGCGCGGCAGGGCGGCAGGGCGCGGCAGGGCGCCCCGCTGAATTGCCCAACTGATTATATACGCGCGCGCGGCGCGCATGGCTTCCCGTGTCGTTCTGTTTTCATCTTTTTGTTTAACCGTTTCTTTACTTGACTATTTTGCTGATGCATGCTATTATATGCACGTCGACAGGGCAAGGGTCCACGGCAAGAGAGGAGGACAGGCAAGAGAGCGAGAGCACCACGCGGCCACGGCGGACAGTGGCACCAGCGCCCCGGGTCACGGGGGCGGCTAGCCCGGGCGGCGGGCGGCGGCAAGTGAGAGCCTTGCTGGGCGGCAACCTTAGAGCCTATCCCCAGTCCCGGTGTGCAAAAAGCGTGTGATCGTGTAGGTGCATGGCGGGAGGACGATAAAAAGTTGAATAGGCATAGGATCATACCCGGCTGCCCAACGTCCATCGGATCACTGGTGTAGCACAGTTATAGCCATATCGCATTTGTGGTAATGTGATGCAGCTATATGCGTACAGCGCAATCTGTGCAATGCGATGCACCCCAACCCGGATAGTATCGGCCGAAGTATACCTATTGTCGGGCTTGGCAAGCCCACCTGTCCACCCGGTACAAGTCCGGGCGCTGATGAGGCATGAGCCGAAACAGGATCACCATAGCCAAAAATAGAAAGGGGTACACTACCATGACCACCAAGACCAACACCACCAAGTCCACCGCTATTCAGTCCGCCGCCGAATTCCGCCGCCAGTCCTATGACGCCTACCTGGCCTATACCCGCCTTATCGAGGGCAAGTCTACCGTCGCCGAAACTGTAACGGCGCTTGCGCCTTTGGCCAAGCTGTACGGCCTCACCCTCACCCCCGAAAACCTTGTGAACACCCTCACCGTCAAAATGACCTCCTACGGCAAGGACAAAGGCGAAACCGCCCGCAAGATCAAGTCGATCGCCACTTTCCGCGCCTATATCAAGGGCGGCTGGCGTGAGGTCGCCGCTGCACCGGTACACGCCAACGCCGGTAAAGCGCCTGCTGCCAAGTCCGCCGCCAAGAAGCCCACCAAGGCCGACCTCGAAGCCGAAATCGCCGCCCTGAAGGCCCAGCTTGCCGCCAAGTAACGCCCTCACACCATTTGCAACGCCCGCCCAGCGGGCAGAAAGGATCACGCCATGTGCCGCATCATCATCAACGACCGCCCCTGCACTGCCGCCGAAGTGAACCCCGAGCTGCTCCGCCTCTCGTCTAACGTTGACTGCTACGACGACCTCCACAAGGCGCTTGATGATCTGATCGACGCCGCCTCAACGGTTGACGATCTGACCGGACGCGCCAGCCTGATTTGCTGGGGCGGCTATGCAGCCTACTACGCCGCCTGCCTCCGCCACATCTCGCACGACATCGTCCTCGACGCCGCCTCGATCATCTCCCGCTACGCCTAACGCCCTCCCACCATTCCGCCTGATGATGGCCTGAGCAGCTCTCAGGCCGAAACGCCTCCGCCGTGTGCGGTCGCGTCGCGGATAGCCATAACGCCCCGCACACATTTGCAACGCCCGTACAGCGGGCAGAAAGGACACTACCATGACTGATCTCAAGAGCATCCTCGACCGCGTCTCTGTCTCCACCTATCGCTACGGCGATCACCCCGAAGTCAGCGTCCTGCTGCACGACCGCGAGACCGACCTTGTTTGCCTCGGTACCAACGGCGACCCGGCATTTTACGACTGCTACGCCGCATTTGAGGCTGATAACGCCGCCGACCTGGACAACTACCATTTCGGCCCCGAGTACGACAGCGTCACCGACTACCTCTTCGACCATCATTGGGATGTTGCTCTTTGCGACGATGACGATCTGGTTGCGGCGCTCTGTAGCAGCTTCGGGATGGGCGAAGTCGCATGGCTTGTTGGCTTCACCAACGACTAACGCCCTCCCGCCGTTTCAACGCCTCCGCCGTGGTCTCGCCGCGTGCGGAGGCTCCCCACCATAACGCCCTCCCACCATTTGCAACGCCTGTCCATCAGGCAGAAAGGATACCGCCATGTTTGATATTTACGCCGAAGTCACCGCCCGCATCGTCGCCCAGCTCGATCAGGGCGTCATCCCCTGGAAAAAGCCCTGGACAGGCACGCCGGACGGCGCGGTCTCGCACGCAAAGCTCCGTCCCTACTCCCTCATCAATCAAATGCTGCTCGGTACGCCGGGCGAGTATTTGACCCTCAAGCAGTGCAACGCCGATGGCGGGCGCGTCAAAAAGGGCGCAAAATCGCATTTTGTGGTCTTCTGGAAGGCATACACTCGCCAGCAACGCGCCGAGGACGGTTCACCCATCACCGACGACGACGGCAACGCCCTCATGCGCACCGTCCCCGTCCTGCGCTACTATCGCGTCTTCAACGTCGCCGACTGCGAGGGCGTAACGCCCCGGCTCAAGTCTTCGGACGGCCTGCCGACGTTTTCCCCCGTACAACGCGCTGAGGACGTTTTCGCGGGCTATAGGGCGCGCTCAGGCGTCAAGTTCGAGCAGCTCAAGCAGGACAAGGCGTTTTACTCCCCCGCGTTCGACAAGATCGTCCTCCCGCAGCTCAATCAGTTCTCCGCCGCCGAAGAGTACTACTCGACGCTCTTCCATGAGTCCGTGCACTCCACCGGCCACCTGACGCGCCTGAACCGTTTCGAGGGCGAAGGCTCCGCGCCGTTTGGCTCAGATACCTATTCCCGCGAGGAGCTGGTCGCCGAAATCGGCGCCGCCGCCATCCTGCACGAGCTTGGCATGGAAACGCCCGAAACGTTCCGCAATTCGACCGCTTACACGCAGTCCTGGTCGAAAAAGCTGCGCGCCGATCCCCGCCTGTTCATTTCTGCCACTGCCCGCGCCGAAAAGGCCGTCCGCATGATCTTCGGGCCCTCCGCCGATGCCGCCGAGGCATTTGACGCGGACGAGGCCCAGTAAGGAGGCGATACCATGCAGCGCAATTTCCGCGCCCCGCTGTGGAGGCAAATCCTCCCCGACGTCAAGGAGTTTCTTCTCAGTCTTCTTCTCTTCGCCGCCGTGTTCATCGTCCTGCCCGTCCTCTTCGGCTAACGCGCCGCCACCGTTTCACTCAACTTTGCCCCGTCTGAGGCACATTTATCAGGCAGAAAGGAAGTCACCATGTTTAACTCCGAAAAAGTCCTCGCCCGTCTCCACGAAATCCTCGCTCTCACTCCCGACCAGATGCCCGCTCCCCTCCGTGACCTCGCCGCCGACGTATCTGCGATGGTTCGCGCCGACTATGCCGCTCGCAAGGGTGTGTCGTCCCCGCTGCGCGCCATGAACGCCCTCATCAAATCCTTCCGCAAGAGCAATTACCGCGAAGAGCTGCACTACGCCTGGACGGACGGCAAAGGTCGTCAGTGCTGGACGGATGCCGTCATAGCGTTTCGCCTGGTGGATCACCTGCCCCTTGAGCCTCGCCCCGACCACCTCATGCCCGAGCCAATCGACCTCGACAAGATTTTCCCCGCCTCCTTCGAAAAGTACTCCCGCCTCGACCTTCCGTCGCCCAAGGACGTTCGCGCCTCCATTGCCGTGCAACGCGCCGAGAACGGTTCAAGGGAAATTCCTCTCTGGGACTTCGGCTTCCGCCGTCCGCTGGTCAACGCCTCGCTCCTGCTCGATGTCATGACGGTTCTGCCCGGCGCGACCGAGATTTACGTCAAGGCCGGTTCTCCCATCTCGCCGCTGTTCATTCGCTGCTCCGCAGGCGAGGCCGCGCTCTTTCCCTGCCGTCCCGATCCCAAGTCCGAGAAAGCTGCCGAGTTTTACACAGACGCTCACACAGACGCTCCTTCTGGCGACTGCGTTTCGGTCAATTCGCACGTCATCCGCCTGCACAGCTTCGACATAACGCCCGACTGGCATTTCACCCGCTCCGAGGTCATCAAGCCCGACGGCAGCGTCTTTCTTGCTGAGTATTCGGTCACGCCGCGCGAATCCGTCGTCGTCCTCTGGTCGGAGGGCGACAAGACCTGTCAGCTCCGCGTCGTCAAGGACATCGAAGACCCGCTCTACCGTGAAGTCCTCAATGCCGCCCGTCCTGCCCCCGCTGCGCCGCAGCCTGTAGAGGAAGCGCCTAAGGCCATCCCTCAGGTCGAAAACCCCGCAGCCGTTTCCGATAACGCCCCTGCGCCGGTCGAGGAAGCGCCCGCCCCGGTTCTGCTGCTCCCCGCGCCGCCTGTCGCCGCCCTGCTTCCCGCTCCGGTAGAGGAAGCCCCTAAGGCCGTCCCTCAGGCCGAAAACCCTTCCCCCAAGGCCGCGCACGGCCCGATCCCCGAGAAGACGTTCATCGACACGACGATTCAAGGCGCAGGCTGGCGCATCCACTTCGACCCCGCCACCCAGCGCACCCGCGTCTTCGTCGAGAGCAACGCCTCCGCCGCATTCCGCAAGGCAATCGAGCAGGCCGGTTTCTGCTGGTCGTCGTCGATGCAGTCCTTCAACAAAAAGCTCACCTTCCGCGCCTACCGCGCCGCTCAGGCACTTGCTCAGTCCCTCCGTTCCCTTTCCGCCTGACGAGTTCCTGGACGGTCACCAGGCGAAACGCCTTCGGGCGTTGCGGAAAACCACACACCCCCCGCAATATTTTTTAACGCCTTTTTTCAAGGCAGAAAGGATCATACCATGTCTGACATTTCCTACATCATCCGCTTCACCCACGCAGATGGCTCCTCCGCCGAGGCGCAGGAGTATTTCAACCCCGAGGACGCCTGGAGCGCCTTCCGTCTCTTCGCCGAGCCGGACAGCCTCGACATTTACAGCCGCGTCGAGCTTACCGAGTACCACTGGGACGAGAAGCAGTCCTACCCCCTCGCCGAGCTTACCTTCATCCCCGACTGACCGCGTTTTCTAACGCCTCCCCACCATTTGGCTTTGCTACCGGCCATACGGGCAGAAAGGACACCGCCATGAAAAAGAAGTATGAAGTCATCTATCGTTCCCGCAAATGGTTTTCTGGCTCCGGATGGGATGCCGAATGCGTGCTCGACACGCCTCCCGAATACGTCTCCCGCCTGCCTGGCGACAACGAGGACGGCATTGCTTACAAGTATCTTAACTGGGTCGAGGACGGTTTACTCGACATGGACGATTACAGGGACATGGACTACAGCTCCGTCAACACGCTGTATTCCGTCGAGTTTTACGAGCTCGACGATGACGGCGACCGCGTCAGCGTTGATCCAGTCCGCACCTATTCGCTGTGGGAATCTACTCTGCACCAGTTCCGTTTCGGAGACTAACGCCTCCCCACCGTTTTGATTCACCTTGACACCCCCTTGACGTGTGTATTATAATAATCACGTCGAGGCTCCCCACCGTTTCAGCTCACTCACTCGCCCCGCCCGGAGGCAAAAATCCTGGCAGAAAGGACACAGCCATGTTTGAGGACAACTGCTACTACTACGACCACGGCGACCAGGACTTCCTCTGTAATTTTCCTACGCTCGATGAGCTTGAGGAATCTATCAGGCTTACACTTGGTCAGTTCTATCCCACTTTCGAGGACGATTGTGAATATGATCCCTCGCACGACGTCAGATTTAACACGTATATCGTCGATCTGCGCCACTACAACGTCAAGCCGTTTCCGTATATCGCATCATGTTCCGATTACGATTCAAAACTCGACACTCGCGATTTTTACAGGTGTTATCACGATTCTCTCTGCTTCAACATTTCCGACCTCGTCTGTGAGTACAACCCGGACGTTCACGCCATGGCCTCCGCCATCCTCGACTACCTCCGCACCAAAATCGAAGAGGAAATCGAGCGTGCCTCCGAATGGGACGCCATCGAGCAGGCAGAGCTTGCCGAGGAAGAAGCATATGAACAGTCGCACTACACAAACGTCGTCATCGAGTTCTCGAAGGATATGCACAGCGCCCGCTGCGCCAATGAGATTCGCCTGTTCGGTCGCCTCATCGCCGAATATAATCCTTACAAGCATAAGGCGCGCGCAGGCAGAACCCTTTTGGACGATGGCGTCGGATTCCTACGCGGCCTGCCCGTTTGCAGTGGCAGTACCAAGCGCTGGGCGCTCATAATCCCCGCCGGAACGGTCATTGAACTCCCTCGTGTTGATCGCGACCTTCTGTCTCGCGAGCTTCCGACCGTCCAGGCTGAGCATCCAGACCTGCGCATCACCGTCAAGGATAAGCCTGAGCGCCTCGACCGCGTCGTGCTCGAGCGCGCCGCCCTCGAAAGTCAAAAGGCTTCCCTGCTCGCCCAAGTCGCAAAGATCGACGCTGAGCTTTCCACCCTCACCACCTAACGCCCCGCCAGCGTTTCGCCTGGCAGAAAGGAAAATCATGAAGCACAAAAAGCGCCGGTACTTTTATCCTCCCAATCGCAAGGCGCTCACCGAGAAAAAGCATGCTTTGGACGGCGCGCACACGATTCGCCACGTGTTCGAGCTGCCCAGGATGGCCAAGGCATGGCGCTACATCAATGAGGATCGCGCAATCCGTGCGCTCATCCGCTGGGAGGACGTTTCGCCCATCACCCTCTACAGCTCTTACGCAGTCGCCACCTACCGCGAGCACATGTCCCCCTGCATTCGCTCCATGCGCCCCTATTATAGTCAACTTTATCCTGGTCAGCACGTCGCGTACCCATTTCGCACTGGCAAATCTATCATCGTCGGCATGGACGGCGCCCATACCGTCCGCGCAGAAAAGCTCCCGGTCTCCCGCCGCTTATCCCGCCCGACAGAAAGGAAATCACTTTCCCATGTCTCGTTCTGATAGCGTTTCAAAATATAGGTCGAAGTCTTATGACATCATTACGTATTGCACGACAGATCGGATGATTGACACCATAAGTTCCGCATCCAATGCTTCCGTCAATTCTTTTGTTACTGCTGCATTGGCTGAATATCTGTCTCTTCCTGAGTTACTGGATACTGGCCGTTCTGCGCGCTTTGACCCCACTCCCGCCTCTGCCTGCGTGGTCTGTGGCAATCCGCTTCCCGAAGGCAAGGCGCGTTACTGCTCCGAGGAATGCAAGAAGAAAGCCCGCGCTGCCCAGGCCCGCGCAGCCCGCCGCAAGCGTCTCTCCCAATCTCAGCCCCCCGATGACTAACGCCCTCACACCATTTCGAACGCCTGTCAATCAGGCAGAAAGGATACCATCATGTCCGGTAAATTTGCCATCAAACCAGCCGACGATAAGGCTCTGATTTACTCCCCCTATAATCCCGATTTTGTTTCCCAGCTCAAAGTCATGGGCGGGCGATGGGACGCTTCCCGGCAGTGCTGGGTGGTCAACGCTCAGGCTGCCGACGCAGTGCGCCAAGTCATGCGCGAGATATACGGCCGCGACGACACTGCTCCCGACCCGTCCGACCTTGTGAACGTCGTCGTCGAATTTACCGAGGACGCATATGCCGACCGGTCTGCGTATACGCTGTTTGGTTTCACCGTTGCCAAGGCGTGGGGACGCGATTCAGGCGCAAAAGTCGGCGAAAGTGCAGCCTTCATCAAGGGCAAGCCCACATCCGGCGGCAGTCGTCCAAACTGGTTCACGGAAATCCCGGCAGGCTCCGTCGTCGAGCTGTACGACGTACCCCGCTCGATTTACACGCGCGATCTTCCCAAACTTTGGGACAAATGTCCCTCCCTGCGCATCTCCATTAAGGAGAAGGCGCCCACCCTCGACCGCGCGGCGCTTGAGGCCGAAAAGGCGCGCCTGCTTTCCCGCGTCGCCGAGATCGACGCACTTCTTGCGGAGGCTCTTCATGAGTGCAGATAAGCATAGAGTTCAAGTCCTTATTCCTCGTGGTTCTTTGGCTGTACTAAAATCCATCGCCCATTCTCGCAATCAGACAATAAGCGAGTTAATCGACGATGCTGTTATTGCAAAACTCAGTCTCCCTTCTTCCTATGCATCTTCTTCTCCGCTCGCGCCCGCCTCCGCTTGTGTTATTTGCGGAAATGCTTTGCCGATCGGCAAAGCACGTTACTGCTCAGACAAATGCAGGCGTGAAGCTCATCGCCGCGCTGCCGCCGAGAGTTTCCGCCGCAATCAGGCCGCGAATAAGCAGCCCCGCCGCTGTGTCATCTGCGGCACTTTGCTACCAGATGGCAGTAAGGCGCTTTTCTGTTCTGACGCTTGCAAGAGGCAGGCTCGCGAAGCCCGCCGCAAGCGTCTCTCCCAATCCCAGCCCCCCGAGGACTAACGCCCTCCCACCATTTTGAACGCCCATACACCGGGCAGAAAGGACACCATCATGAAGCACACGATCTACGCGAACTACGGCACCCTTGGCTATGAGAAAGGCACCGCCTACTCCGCCTACGTCCCCATGTCCACCGCCGACCTCTCCGAGCCGCTCGTCGTTGACATCCCGGACGAGTTCCGCCCCTATAAGGCGGCTGACGGTTCGATTACCCTCACGCCTCCCAACCCCGACAATTTTTCCTTCACCCTGTCTGAGATTCTGAGCGATGACGCAAGCGGCGATCCGGTTCTCCGCTGGCCGACCCATCCGCTCTCCACGAAAACCCACAAGCTCACCGTCCTCGAAAGGCCCAACACCTGACGCCTTCCCACCGTTTCAACTCAACGCCCCGCCAGCGTTTTGCCGGGCAGAAAGGACTACCACATGAACACCGATTCCGTCAACCACTCCGATGATTTTGAATGGATTTTGGATCACCCTGACCTCATCCTTCAGCAGCGTGAAGACGCGGTCATGAATTCCCTCGGCGAGCCGCGCGCCACAATCGCCCGGAACATTCTTGAAGCGATTTACCGCGAAAGCGGCAAGGCAAACCGCCTCCGTGAAGAGTATGGCGAGTACGACCAAAAGGCAAAACTGCTCGACGCAAAGGTCGATGGCCTGAATGAGGCGCTTGAATTCGTCCTCGGCATGAGCATCGGCCTCTTCAATTTTAAGCTGCTCTTAGGCCCCGACTTCGGCGACGCCCCTGCAAAGGAGTGATCTCCATGTCCGAACGCCTCTGTGCCGTTTGCGGCAGTCCCCTTCCGTCCAGTCGCTCCAAATATTGCTCTAAGGCGTGCTACATTTCCGCTTCCCCAACCATGCGCAGCGACCTCGTCTGTGAATCCTGCGGCAAGACCTTTTCAGGTCAAATCCGTTCCACGCGATGCCCGGACTGCCGCGCCTCGCACGTTCGGCTGCTCGCCCACGCGAACAAGCAGCGTCTTCGCGCCGAAGCCACCCGAAAGATCGGCAGCGTTGATTACTGCGCCGTCTGCGGCCAGCTTTTTACGGTCTCAAGCGGTTCGCAGAAGTATTGCTCTAACTGCGCGCCCGATGCAATCACCCGGCGCATCCGCGAAAGGACGCGCAAGAATGCTGCCGCTCTCAAGGCGCAAAAAGCCCTTGACACATCCCCTGATGGCGTGCTATAATCTACCTGTCGGCTGAAAAGCTGTTGGATTGAAACGGAGTTTTTAGTTTTTTCGCAAAAAGGGCGGCGGCATTTTGCCGCCTCTTTTTTTGTTTCCGCGTGCATTTCCCCCTTGACAGCTCTCCCCGCGTGTATTATAATAATCCCGTGAGAAGGGCGTTGTAGCATTTATACTTCTCACGGTCGCCTTTACGATATATGGTGGTATCCGAAGGCGGAGTTGAAACGGCTAGTATCCTTTCTAGCAAAAGCAAAGAGCAGGGTTCGTCCCTGCTCTTTCGCTTTTTTATTTTCTCTTCGTCATGATCGTGCGAATCGCCACCACGTCCACCGGGTGCAGCGTGCCGATTCTATGCGGCATTGCCGTTTCAGGCAGCTTCAGGCGCTTACTGATTCGCACGGTCGATTGCCTTTGCAGGCCCGCTGCCTGCCATTCGATCAACTGGTACTCTCCCCACATGTCGCGCGGCTCATGGCTCGTCACCTTCAGCGCCAGTATGAATGATTCTCCCGTTTCCGTGATGACGACCGGCCTTTGCTTTGTCTCAGGGCTGTCCTCGAATTGCACGTTTGCAAGCCATACGTCCCACGCCCTGATTTTAGTTGTACTCATCCCACTCGTCCCCGTCGTCCAGCTCCGCAGGCAGTATCGCCGCGCCGTTCTCTGCCGTTTTCGCTTCCACGACCGGCGTTTTCTGCGCAATAAGCTCCGCGTATTTGGGAAGCTCAGGCAGCGTTTCGAAGTACCTTCTGATTTCGTCCGTGCCTATGACCTCGCTCCGGTTCTTGCCGTTCCACGTGCCTTCCTGCGCATGCGACAGGCTCACAAGGCCGGACGTCGAGTACTCCGCATACCTCTGCGCCACGTCCAGCAGCAGGGCGTATTCCTCGTCCGTAAACCGGTCTCTGCTCACCTCGCTGTGCTCGCTCAGTCCCTGCGCGCCCGCCCAGGCATACTCATGATATACCTCCGGCACGACCGGGCCGTATGGCCACGCCTCAATTTTCTCCTCAAACAGCGGCTTTCCGTTTCGCGCAAGGCTCCATCCCTGCGCAAAATACAGCATTTTCTGAAGCCTCAGGTTCGTCATCCGGTCGTCCTGTTGATGCTCTGCCCGCTTCTGCGCCAGGTCGATGAAAAACCTCGCCACATCTCGCGCCTTCGCCATATCGCCGCCTCCTTTCGCTTTCCTCGGCGTTATTATACGACATTCCGCGCCCGTTGTAAAGGCAAAACTTCAGGCGGACAGGTTTTCGCCCGCCCGCCTTCTCGTCATTTCCCATACCCCGCAGCCATCGCCTGAATCTGCGCGGTTTCCTTTGCCCATTGCGCGCGCCGGAACCTGTGCATGGCCATCACGCCCGGGCCTTCCTGCTCGTGCTCCGCCGCGTACTCGCTCGCCATCCGGTCAACCAGCGTCAGGCCCGCGTTGTTGAATTCGAGATGCCGTCGCGCCATTTCAAGGTACCAGTCGGCCTCCTGCCGCTGTTCATCCTTCGCCGCGTGCGCCATGGCCGCGTAGCGTTTCGCCTCGTCCAGGTTTCCCGCAACGATCGCCGCGTTTTTTTCCAGCCTGTCAAGCGTCATATGGCTCACCGCCTTTTCAGGCCAGTTTTACCACACTGGCGCACACATGGTTTATCACGCCCGCCACGCCCGAAATGCGCGCCGAAATGACCGGCGTAATCGCGCAGCAGGTCGCAAGGTTCACCACCGTCTCCACGTGCTGCGTGATGATCCCGTTCGCCGCCACCGTGTCCGTCGCAATGGCGCACGGCAAGGCAGTCGAGCCGTTGTAAAGCTGGAGTATCTGCGCGCCCGCTGCGGTCGGCGTGCTCGTCACGTCGTAGCTGATGCGGAACAAACCGCCCGAGGCGATCTGGAATCCGCCCGTCTGCGTCTTCACGCTCGCGCCGCTGTCCGTCGCCAGCGTGCCCAGCACGTTCACCTGCGTCCCCGCCGCCACATACGCCTGCTCCGCGTCGTTATAGGCGGTCTGCGTGCTCTTCTGCCAACATCTGTTTTCGCATGCCATCTTCATATTCCTCCTTCTTTCATTTGGTCGTGCAGCAGGTTCCGATCCCTTCCGGCTGCATTCTCAGATAGGTGAGTATTCTGTCATTGTTTTCGATCTGCCAGGCCAGCGACAGCAGATTTCGCATTTCCTCAATGCTCATCTTCTCCACGTCCATCTTGCCAATGACTTCCTTGACTTTTTCGACATACTCCTGATACATTTCCTTTTCCTCCTTCAAAAATTCAGCCCCCAGCGCTCGCCGGGGGCTTTGGCGCTGTCAAAGCGTAATTGTCAGGTCAGTTTACCGGCAGCAACCGCCGCACGCGTTCTGCGCATACGGATTGTAAGCCGTCTGGTACGGGCTGCATGTG
>ERZ808252.2288-NODE-2288-length-11893-cov-3.427184_pt1 | contig 11893 bp, 8 predicted proteins | sample MGYA00521242_ERZ808252 | MGnify/ENA primary metagenome ERZ808252 (study PRJEB31516, sample SAMN03275581) | gut metagenome | biome: mammalia-associated habitat; material: feces | host: Papio cynocephalus | place: Kenya | collected 2012-08-07 ...
GGGGGGCGCAAAAGCGCCCGCCGCATTTTCCCGTCAGCGCGAATACAATCCCTCTTTCGCATGAACCAGCGCGGTGATCATTGCGTGATAGGGCGTCTCGATTCCGTACTGCTTGCCGAGACGGACAACGGCGCCGTTGATGAAGTCAATTTCGGTTCTTCTTTTGTTTTCGATGTCCTGGCACATCGACGCTTTGCCGGTTCCGAGAACCGTCGCCGTATCCATCACATCGCGATAAACCGCGTCATAATCGAAAGCCGCGCCGTCCTTCCGGGCAACGGCAACCGCCTCCGCCAGAAGGTTTGCCACCACCTCGCGCACGTAGCCGTCCTCGGCGATGACCCGAATCGGCGCGTCCAGCAGCGCGGTTACCGAGTTTATGGTCATATTGATAAACAGCTTTTCCCACAGCAGGCGTTTTACATCGTCACATTCCACGGCTTCGATCCCGCTTTGGCAAAACACCTCCGCGATTTTTTGCGCGGCTGCCGCGTTCCCGCTCGGGGAGCCGATATGCGTAACGCCTGCTCCGGAATGATAGATCTTTCCGGAGCCCAAAGTCACGCAGTTATGCTTGGTCGTGCCGAGCAGAATCTGACCTTCGCCGGCAAATTCCCGCATGATTTCAAAATTGCCCAGCCCGTTCTGGAGCGACAGGAGCACCGTATCGGACGAGATGAGCCGCTGATTGCCCTTCAGCGCGACACGCGTGGCGGTATCCTTGACAAACACGATCAACAGATCAAATTTGCCCGAAGCCTCACCGCTGATTTCCGCCTTTACTTTGAAATTCTTTTCGTCGGCGCCGCCTTTTTCTTTCATAAAAATACCGTCGCGGTTCACGGTATCCACCGTATTTTTATCAATATCCAGCAGGGTCACCTCATTTTTGCCGCACAGCATACACGCATAAAGGCAGCCCATAGCGCCTGCGCCGATAATCCCGATTTTCATGAATAACGCTCCTCCTTATAAATATAAAAGATGTCGCCCTTTGAAAAAAGTGCGACATCTTTGCCGTATGCCCACATTATAGTACCGTTTGTTCCGTTTGTCAAGAGCGGAAACACCGAATCGCGCTTTTCCGACGGCACGGAAAGTTCGATTTTGCGGTTCAAAGATTACCAGGTGGTATTGACTTCCTCGTTGACCGCCACCTTTGCGGCATCGGCGATTACCTTGTCCACATAGACGGTACGCACCGAAAAATCAGTGTATTCGCCGTTGAGCTTGATCAGCGCCTGGCGCGCGTCCTGTGCAGATTTTGTAAACGAGATCACATCCTCGCCGCCCTTATGGTAGCGATAGGTCACGGTCAGCATCGGCTCGGCGTCCGTGCGCTCGGTGGTGAAATTCTCCAGGTACGCACTGACCAGCACCTGATAGTAGGTCTGGAAATTCTCGGTATTGATCTGTTTTCCGTTGTATTTCGCGAAGATCACGTCATTTTCTTCATCGTGGCTGACAGCGAAAACATAGGTATTTTCCGGAGTCTTGACCTCCACCTCTTTCACCGTATTGATATGCGGCACAAGGAAGATTTTGGAGACGACGTCGGGATACTGCGCGTTTACCCACAGTTCGACTGCGGAGGTGGGAACGCGGTAGATCACGTCGTCGGTATCGTTCATGACAAAGGCATAGTCGCCGTCGATTTTTCCGACCGTCAGCGTGAATTTGCCCGCGGAGGATTCGACGGAAGCCACGGAAAGCGGCGCGTCAAAGCCGTATGCCGCACGCACGCCTTCATCGGGAGACAGTTCGACCACCGAATCCGCCGACAGTGCCAAGAACGACATAAGGAAATCGGTGCCGCCCGTGATATCAAACGGCGCGTGACCGGGGGAAATGACCTCGTAGGAGAACACATCTCCTTCGTCTCCGGTGTCGGGCGTCGGAACGATCACGATCGGCGTTTCACGCACGGAGCCGGACAGCTCCACGCGCTCAAATTCGACCAGCTCCTCGGAGTTGTAGGTCGGGGTGACCTGCGTATTGACAAACGCCTTGCGGGACGCCATCATTTTCGTCGCCAGTGACGCATTGAACAGATAGATCGTGTCCGAATCCGCCAATTTTCCGTAATAGGCGGAGGTGGTGCTTTCCTGATTGCCCAAAAGCAGTGTCACGGTTTCGTCCTTGAACGTGGCGGTCACGGTAGCATAGGGGTCGTCCAGACCGTACAGCGACAGATCTTCGGCAGAATCCGCCACCTTTTTCCGCGCCTTCACCGAGCAGAACGAGTCTGCGTAGCTGTTGATCAGCGTGGCGCTGACGTTATAATCGGCAAGGACTTCAATCTGAAAATTGCCGTTGTCCTTGCGGGTGATGGAAAACGAATCGTTGTGGTTGACAAATTCAAACGAAACGGCATCGACGGTTTCCTTCTGATAAAGCTGCACCGTCTGGCTGATGGACGAAGAGGCGTTTTCCTTTTCGTTTTCGGGAAGAAAGGTAATTGCCGCCCACGCGCCCGCGCCGATGACCAGCGCGGCGACGAGGGTGATGAGAATATATCGAACTTGTTTTTTCATTATTTATTTCTCCTGCGCATCCAGATGACCAATCCCAATACCAGCGCCGCCACCGGCACCACACCGACAAAAATGATACCGAGGGTATTCTGCACAGAGGTCGTCATATTCAGCGCCGCATTGCCGAGCGATTTGGAATAAATTGACAGGGAAATGGTGTTTTCGCTCTGCCCGTTGAACACATCAAGCAGGTACTCGGCGTTGGTGTACAGGCTGGAGGACAGCAGGCTGGAATCCGCCGCCAGCACCGAGCCAAACACGGTCACGGTGGAGGAATACTCGTCCAGCCCCTGATAGGTGGTTCGTTTTCCGACGATTGCCGCATCAAACGGACCTTTGCGTTCCGCCTTGTCGGGAGACCAATCCTCTGCGGCGTCCTTGGGCATGGCGACCGCCGTGGAAGTGAAGGACAGGAGCGTCTCGGTCGAACGGTTGCCGTCCTCGGTGAAGATTGCCCGAAGCGGCACGCAGTAGGGCATCATCATTTTTGTGGAAAGAGATTTATACTTGGAGCCGTAGATTTCGTCCGCATAATCGGCAACGTTCAAAAACGGATTGCGGTTGAAGTACTTATTATAATCCGTTTCCACCACGGTGTCCATGGAAACTTCAATGCCCCATTCCAACAAAAACGCATCCAGAAGCGGGGTTTCGGTGCGGTTGTAGCCGGCAAAATAAAACACGTGTTTGCCGTAGTCGCCGCCGTTTTCCAAAAATGTATCGATCTTTTTCAGCTCCTCCTCGGAGAAATCGACCATCGGCGCCATCAGCAGCAGAATGTCCGTGTCGGCGGCGATATCGCCCGTGGAGAGGTTCACTTCGCTGACCTCATAGGCGTTCTGCTCCAGCAGAGAGGTCAGTCCCGAGGCGTCGGTCTCGTTATGTCCTGTCACGGTCTGTACTTTGGTGAGGTTTTCCAGCGCCGTCACCATGATTGCCGAAGTCAGTGTCTTTTCGGCTTTGAGGTACACCGAATAGTCGTCCTGCTTGATATAGAACAGGTCGATCGCGTTGAGGATCTTATAGCGGTCGCCCGAAGAAATCAGGATCTGTCCCTGCGCCAGGTTGTCGTTGGGATATTTGGAAACGAAGTTCGGATCCTGCAGAATATCCACATAGCGCACGGTCACATGATCACTGTAACGGGCGTACTGTTTGATCAGCTCGTTGACGTTGGGCATATAGCTGAGTACATCGATGCCGTACTGATAATACAGCTGGCAGGTCTGGTCGCCGTATGCCTTGAACTCGTCCTCCTTGGCAAGCACCGAAATGGTAATGTCTTGGTCGAGAAGCTCCAGGTACTTGGTCGTTTCCTCCGACAGGGTATTGAGTCCCTTATCGGTGACGTCGATTTTGAAGGGGAAACGATCCACCAGTGCGGTGGCGGCAAAGTTGACGGCAATGATCAGCGCGATGAACACGATTGTGAACACGGTTGCCATGGTGCCGTATTTGAATTTTCGGTTTTGAAACAGTTTCATGGTATCCTCCTCAGCTCCAACGCTTTTTCTCGAAGACGCGCACGGTCAGGAACACGAAAACCGCGAAAACCGACAGGAAGAAGATGATATCCGCGAAATTGAGAATGCCCTGCGAAAAGTCCGAAAAGCGCGTGTTGAAGGAGATTTTTTTGATCAGCGCCGAAAGCCATTCCCACGGCACCACCGAAGCCAGCACGTCTACCAGCGTCAGTCCGATCATCACGCCGAAGCCGCCGATGGCGGCAATCACCTGGTTTTCGGTGAGCGACGAGATGAACGCGCCGATCGAAATCAGCGCCAGTCCCAGCAGGAGAATACCGACAAAATTGCTGAAAAAGACCGACCATTCAATCGCACCGAACGATTCGGTCACGAACGCATAAATCAGTGTGACGGAAAAACCGATGCAGTACACGGCATAGGCTGCCAGCAGCTTGCCGAAGATCGCTCCGGTCAGTCCGACGGGCGCGGTCAGGAGAAGCTGATCGGTTTTCTGTTTTTTGTCCTCGGAGAACAGACGCATGGTCAGAATCGGAATAAGAAACATGACGATCGTCTGCATGGCGTTGAACACCGGGGTGATCGTGGCAGTGGCGGAAACCACCGTACCGGCATAGTAATAGAAGCCGGCAAAGAAGAAAAAGACCGCCAGATAAATCCAGCCGATCGGCGATGTGAAGTACGCCTTGAATTCGCGTTTGAATACTGCGCTCATGCCTTCATGCCTCCTTCACCCGTCAATTGCAGGAAGATGTCCTCCAGCGTCATTTCGCTGCTGCGCATGGAAAGAATCGGATATTTCCGCTCCGCCATTCGGAAGAAAATCGTGCGGCGCAAATCGGTATCGGGCGACGCCTCCACCTGGAAATCACAGGTGCCCGGTTCTTTTTCGCCCAAATCGTCCACCCGCACCACGCCGTTGATGCGCGAAAGAATGTTGTACACATCGCGGCGCGGACCGTCGATGCGCACCGTCAGCCGATGGTCGTTGGAAAGCTGTCGGGACAGGCTGTTGGGCGTGCCGTCGGCGACGAGCTTGCCGTGATGAATCACGATCACGCGGTCGCACACCGCCTGCACCTCGGGAAGAATATGCGAAGAAAGGATGACGGTGTGATTTTTGCCGAGGTCGCGGATCAGGTTTCTTATTTCGATGATCTGATGCGGATCGAGTCCGACGGTCGGCTCATCGAGAATCAGCACCTCGGGATTGCCGATCATTGCCTGGGCAATACCGACACGCTGGCGGTAGCCCTTGGACAGGTTTTTGATCAGGCGTTCGTACACACCGTCGATTTTCACCGTCGAGCAGATTTTTTTCAGATGCTCGCGGCGGTCGCCGCGGTATTTTTTCAGATCACAGACAAAATTCAGATAATCCTTCACGGTCATGTCCGGGTACAGCGGCGGCTGTTCGGGCAGATACCCGATTTTCTTTTTCGCCTCAATGGGGTCTTCGAGAATGTCGATGCCGTCGATTTTCACCGTGCCCGCCGTGGAGGACAAATAGCCCGTGAGGATATTCATGGTCGTACTTTTGCCGGCACCGTTGGGTCCCAGAAATCCTAAAATTTCGCCCTTTCGCACCGTGAACGACACGCCATCCACCGCGCACTTGTCGCCGTAGCGCTTGACAAGGTCAGTCACTTCTATCATGTCGGAAACGTCCTTTCGGAAAATATAAATCCAGTATAACACCGAATTGTGAACGGCGTGTGAAAATTTCACAAACACCTATCTAACAGCATACCTCAAAAACGGCAGTTTGTCAAAGAAAATTTCTGTTTTTGCAAAGGTTTTCCCGCTTTTGCGGGTGCTGCCGCCGTGCAGGCAGTGTTTTTTTGTTGTCTCCCTGCGCTTGCCGCAAGAATCAAAGTACATACGGCACGGCACAAAAATCCGCGCGAAAAGCCGTTTTTCCGCTTGCTTTGTTAAAAATTTTTCAAACGTTTTTTTGCCTTCTCCTCTTGCAAACGGCGGGAAAATATGGTATACTTCCTTTGATTTTGCTTTCTAACAAAAGGAGGATGCCCCATGATCGAACGAAAAGACGTTGCCCCCGAGCGCCGCTGGCGCACCGAGGACCTTTTTGCCTCCCAAGAGGACTGGGCACGCAGCTATAAAGAAGTGGAATCCAAACTGGATTTTTCCGAATTTGAGGGAAAGCTGGGCGACCCCGAAATGCTGCTTGCCTGCCTGAAGAAATCCAACGACCTTTCCGTGGAGCTCAATCGTCTGGGCATCTATGCCTTTCTCAAGCACGACGAGGACACCCGTGACGCGAAGTATACCGCACTGATGTCCCGCATGGACGCGCTGGAGATGAAGTTGTCGGGGAACACGGCATTTATGCTTCCCGAGCTGACTGCGCTGCCCGAAAAAAAGCTCAAAGCCTTCATCGGCGACGAGCGGTTCAAGGATTACGACTACACGCTCAAGGGAATTCTGCGCCAGAAGCCGCATGTGCTGTCCAAAGAGACGGAAGCCGTACTGTCGCAGGGCGCACGCGTGTTTGACAGTCCGCGCCAAATCTTCACGATGATCGACAACGCGGATTTCCCGTTCCCGACCGTCAAGGCGGACGGCAAGCCGCAGAAGCTCTCGCACGGCACCTACGGGCTGATGCTCCGCTTGCCCGATCGCCGCGTCCGCAGAAAGGCGTTTGAAGCATATTACGATGCGTATATCGGGTTGATTCACACCATTTCCGCCACCTACATTGCCAGTGTGGACAAGGATGTGTTCCTGACCCGCGCAAGAAAATACGACAGCTGTCTGTCCCGCGCGCTGGAGAGCGAGGACGTCGATCCGAAGGTCTATCGGAACCTGCTTGACGCCGTACACGGCGGGCTGCCGCTGCTGCATCGGTATTATACCGTGCGTAAAAAAATGCTCGGACTCAAAACCATGCATATGTACGACGCGTATGTGTCGCCGGTGAAGGATGCCGAAATCAAGGTCGATTACGAGGAAGCCTTCCGCATCGTCAAAAAAGGACTGGCGCCGCTGGGCGAACGGTACGGCGAGCTGCTTCAGGAAGCGCACGACAACGGCTGGATCGACGTGGAGGAAACCGTCGGCAAGCGAAGCGGTGCATACAGCATCAGCGCCTGCGGCTGCCCGCATCCGTATGTCCTGCTCAACTATCAGCCCTGCACCTCCGACGTGTTCACCATTGCCCACGAGCTGGGACATGCCATGCACTCCTATCATTCGCAGAAGGCGCAGCCGGTGGAAAAGGCGGACTACCGCATTTTTGTCGCCGAGGTTGCCAGCACGGTCAACGAAGTGCTGCTGCTCAAGCACCTGCTGAACACTGCGACCGACAAGTCCCTGCGGCAGTATCTGCTGTCGTACTATCTGGATATGCTCAAGGGCACGCTGTTCCGCCAGACGCAGTTTGCGGAATTTGAATTTCTGGCACACGAAAAGGCGGAGCGCGGCGAACCGCTGACGAGCGACAATCTCTGCGAAATCTATCTTGATCTCAACCGCCGCTATTACGGCAAAGCCGTGGTCTCCGACCCGCGCATTGCCTACGAATGGGCGCGCATCCCGCACTTCTACCGTTCGTTCTATGTCTACAAATACGCGACCGGCATCACCAGCGCCGTTTCGATTGCCGAGCGTATTTTCAGCGGCGAAGAAGGCGCGTTGGAGGACTATTTCCGTTTCCTGTCCTCCGGCGGCAGCGACAGCCCCGTGGAGCTGCTCAAGCTCGCGGGCGTCGATCTCACCCGCCGCGACGCGTTCGATCGCTGCATGAAATCGTTTGAGGACGCGCTCAGACAGTTTGAGGAGTTAAACGCATGATTTTTTTCCCCCTGACCTGGCACTTCCGGTGCGAACGGGAAGTGCCCTTCCACGTTCCCCGCGCTTGAATTGAGTCTGAAAATTCAATTCAAGGAGTATTGTTATGAAAAAAAGTTTTTCCGAACGCGTTTCGGATCTCTGGCATTATTTTTCCACCTATGAAAAAATCTGGTTTTTCAGTATTCTGATCCTCGCCTCCGTCTGCTGTGTGCTGTTCCCGGAGGAGGACATCAACGGCGTCAAGGGCACGGTCATTATGGGGCTGTATCTGGCGGACACATTCCTGAACATTCTCTGCGAACTGCTCATTTCGAAACAGAGCAAGTGGAATTTCATCGTGTCGATCTTCGTGGAGCTGACCGAAATTGCCATCTGCATCGTCCTTGCCTACCGCTTTGCCACCATGGCATCCACACTGTTCTTCTGGCTGCCGATTGATATTATCAGCTTTATCAACTGGAACCGTCATCCCGACCGTCAGAACGAAGAGCTGACGCGCGTGCGCAAGCTCAGCGGATGGACCGCCGCGCTGGTCATCGCGGGAATCGTGGTTTGGACCGTGGGCGTGGGATATTTCCTCACGACGCTGGAGATCGGCACCGATCTGTTCGGCGGAAATGATGTGCTGGAGAATATTGTCTGCTATCTGGACGCCTGCGCTTCGGCGGTCGGCATTGCCAACGGCGTGTTCATCCTCCTGCGTTATCGGGAGCAGTGGATCGCGTGGTACATTTCGTCGATTCTGGAAATGGCCATCAATATTCTGTCGGGTCAGTGGGCATTGCTCCCGCTCAAGCTCGGCTATCTGACCAACACGACCTACGGCTACATCCAGTGGTCGCGCTACATCAAAACACACCGTCAGGAAAAAGAAAAACTCCTGTCGCTGTAACGCAAAATGCAAGCAGCCGTTCCCTTGAAAAAGGGAACGGCTGCTTTTGTTCTGAGTCTTATTCTTCCATTTGCTTGGCAAGGAAATTTGCCGCCACGCTCACCAATTTGCCGTCGCTTTCGCCTGCCACGGCGTTCGGTTCGCCCGCCAGGATGCTGATCGTTCCGCAGATATCGCCCGCCACCAAAATCGGCGACGCCGCCAGTGCGTGGCGATCCACGCCTTCCACGGGCATCAGTTTCTGATGATCCCGCGAGGTATAGAAATAACTGCGGCGGTTTTCCAGCAGATCCTCCATCTGCGTCGAAATGCGCCGCTCCAGAATCTCCTTTTTCGGAATTCCCGACGCCGCAATCACGTGGTCGTTGTCGCAGACAATGACCGGATAGCCGCAGGTTTTGCTGAGTACCTCCGCGTAATCGGACGCAATCGCGGACAGATCGCCGATCGGCGAGTATTTTTTGAAAATCACTTCTCCGTTGTTGTCCGTGTATATTTCCAACGGGTCGCCCTCGCGAATACGCATGGTGCGGCGGATTTCCTTTGGGATGACCACACGTCCGAGGTCATCGATTCTTCTGACAATGCCGGTTGCTTTCATATAAAAATCCCCTTAATTTAATGTTTGTGGTACTATTGTCTGTAAAATATCGGGATTTATACGGCGGTTTTTCCCTTTGTTTTTTCAATCGGATGTGCAGACAGATACTTTGCGAAATTTTAAAAAGTGCATATCATTTTCTATACGTAAAATTTCCATTCGATATTTTGTGCAAAAAGTATATATTGACACACCATAAGAATTCCTTTATAATGGAAATAGTGTTTGAGGAAAATAATGGGGATTCTTTATGAATGTATTTTTGAAACTGACAGCCGTACTGTTGACCGCCGCCATGACCTTCGGTTTTGCACAGCCGAGGGTCTATGCGGCGATGATTCCGGAAGAAGCCGTCGTGCAGGAGACGGCGGAAACCGCGGATTCGTCGGGAATTTCCGACGGGGAAGCGGGTACCGAGGACATCAGCAAACGGACGGAAAATTCCAAGCATTTTTTCACGGTCGCCGCACCCAACGGGGAAGCAGCCACACACGAAGCGGTGGTCTATCCGTTTGCGGTTCACTATCTCAAGGACGGAAAGTGGGAAGACATCGACAACCGCTTGCAGCGCACGGTGGACGAAAGCGGGCAGGTGCGTTTTGAAAACGTCGCCAACGATTTTCGTGTGTCGCTTGCCGCCGATGCCGCACAGGTGGGCGCCTTCCGCGTGTCGTGCGACGAATTTATCATGGCATGGTCCATGCCCGACGCCGCTTCGACCGCACAGATTCAGGTTGCGGAAAAAGCGGAAAAGGCGAATATGCGCGATTCGGCGGCGCTTTCGGAGAACCTCTCCGCTGCGGCGGACTATCGCGGGATTCTGCCGCAGACAGACCTGCAATACACCCTGACGGGAAAACAACTGAAGGAAAACATTGTCGTGCACGCCCGCGCCGATCAGTATGTGTATTCCTTTGATCTGCATATCGAAAACGCCGCCCCGCTTTTGCAGGAAAACGGGGAAATCGTGGTGCGCTCCAAAAACGGCGACGGCGAGTTCACGATTCAGGCACCGTACATGACCGACGCTTCGGGCACGCGCAGCGAAGCGGTGACATACGCGCTGGAGCGCACGTCGAAATATGACTATCGGCTGACCGTGACCGCCGACGCCGCGTGGATCAACCGCGCCGAGACGAAATTCCCGGTGACGATTGATCCGACGGTGACCGCCTCGAACAGCGCGCCGGAGTTTTCCAACGCCCACGAGGTTTGTTCAAAAACGGGAAAATCCACTACGATGGGTTACCCGGAAATTTACAATATCGGAGCGGTTGAAAACTGCGGCGAGCATTGGGTGGAATTTACGCTGAACACCCAAACGGGGCGGGAAATCGCGGACACCTACGACACGCTGGTCGGCGTGTATGTCAATATGTGGTTTGAGCTTTCAGAGCCGGTAGGGCTCAAAGACAGCCAAGGCAATCTGGTGGATATTGATATTTCCATAAACAATAGGGTAGAAGGAAAATACGGACGGGCGTCCTTTGATATTGTCCGTCTGTTCGGCGAAGCCTACAATCAGGCGACCTCCTACACCGGAACGCTCTCTGTACACAGACTTTATGAGAACTCCCATGGAGGCAAAGTCTATTTCACTGACAACTACGGGTCTTATGTGGACGAGGACGGCGTGCGGTATATTTACAGCTACCCCTTTGCCCCGTCCGTTTCCTATTACTATAATTCCTGCAACGGCATTTCCGACAAATACACCTATCAGACCTCCTCGATCGGCAGCGGCGCGGGGTATGTCAACCGATACAGCGGGGAAATGACCTATGTCCTCGACCTCGGAGCGGTCGGCGATCAGCTGCTTTCCCTGCCGCTTTTGTATGTGTATTCCACCGAATCGGGCAAATGGAAACTCTCGCTCGATCAAAGCTGTGACCGTTACGGTTATACCGATGGATTGGGCGCCTATCATTCGTTTGTGTCAAAGGAAAATAAGTATATCGACCTGGACGGTCTCGGACTGACTTACCAAAACGGCGAAATGACGACCAAGGCGGGAATGACGTATACCTTTGACGGGCGTTTGACTTCCGTCAAAGACCGCAACGGAAACACGGTTTCCATCACACGGGAAACCGTGAACAACATCAAACGAATCAAAAAAATCACCGATGCGTCCCAACGCGGGTATACCTTTGCGTATCAGGGCGACAATCTTTCTTCCGTCACCCGTCCCGACGGCACGCAGGTGACATTCACATACACAGACAGCGGCGCGCTTTCGTCCGTCACCGACAACGGCAATACCACGTCGTTTACGTATGACGGGAACAAAATCACCGTGGTGTCCGACAGCGTGTCGGGTCTGTCCCTGCACTACACCTACGACTCCCGCGGCAGAGTGACGCAGATTCTAGAAAAAGCAGGGACGGTTTCGGGGCAAGCCGTGCAGCTCGCCTATTACGCCCTCGCCGCCACCGATGTGACCACAAGCGGCAAGGACGACATTCTCGGCACCGACGACGATATCACCGTTACCTATCAGTTTGACCGTTACGGTCGCGATGCCGCCGCCTATTCCGTGGTGGACGGTCAGATGCTGGCACTGACATCG
>ERZ808252.2291-NODE-2291-length-11887-cov-4.443205_pt1 | contig 11887 bp, 10 predicted proteins | sample MGYA00521242_ERZ808252 | MGnify/ENA primary metagenome ERZ808252 (study PRJEB31516, sample SAMN03275581) | gut metagenome | biome: mammalia-associated habitat; material: feces | host: Papio cynocephalus | place: Kenya | collected 2012-08-07 ...
CCGCCGTATTGAGTAAAAATCCATCCACATGATACTCGGTCACATAATAGCGCAGGCAGCGGATCATAAACTGCGGGGAGCATTTGTCAAAATGCATATCTAAAAACACATTCATTCCCTTTTTATGCATCTTTTTTATCATGTCTTTGCACTCAAAAACCGCATTGTCCGGATTCGACGCATAAGATGCCTTTGGTGCAAAATAACAGGCATCCCCCGAATATCCCCAGTAATTTATCTTGCCGTTTTGTTTTTCCATTCTTTCATTGAAATCATATACTGGCAGAAAGATCACCGTATTGATTCCTAATTTTTCCAGATAGCCAAGTTTTTCACAAAATCCGGAAAAGGTTCCCGGTGCCTTTACTCCGGAACTGTTATGTTTTGTAAATCCACGCAGATGACACTGATACAGGATCATATCCTCAAATGCGATCGTCTTCCGGTGTTCCCCGGACCAGTCAAATTCCGAAAAATCGAACTTTCCACGCAGTTTCCCCTTATTTCCAAAACGGTTTCTTCCTCCCGACGCCCTCATATACGGATCCGGAAAGATCTGTTTTTCCGCTTCAAATACATATTCGCATCCCTGCAGTTCCTCGACAATTCCCTCTCCGCAGAGGCGCACTCCAAATAAATCCGGAGCGCCCGCTTCTTTTCGGGGAAACATTTTTATCTTCTTTAAAAGTTTTTGATCCCTATATAACAAAAGCCGGCATTCCTTGTGCTCTTTGCAAAAGAAAATCACTTCCACACTTGTCTTTTCTTCGGAAACGGTAACTCCCTCCGTCAGCCCTTTCGCCGGTTTTATCTCAAACTGCTCTATCGCATCTTGTCTCATTCATCAAGCCATCCTTTACCATGTAATACTTCTATTATACATAAATCTCCCCCATCTAACAATATTATTTTTCAAAAACACTTGCAAAATCCCCATTTTTTAGTACAATAGGTAATTAGATAACGATTTAAAATGGAGGAAATTATGATTCAGGCAAATAATGTTACACTGCGCTTTGGAAAAAAAGCGCTCTTTGAAGAAGTAAACATAAAATTTACCGAAGGAAACTGCTATGGTATCATCGGCGCAAACGGTGCCGGAAAATCAACCTTTTTGAAGATTCTTTCCGGAGAACTGGAACCGACACAGGGCGATATCAGCATCACGCCGGGTCAGCGTCTTTCCGTGCTGGAGCAGGATCACTTCAAATACGATGACTGCGTTGTCCTTGACACCGTCATCATGGGAAACCAGCGTCTTTATGACATCATGAAAGAAAAAGATGCCATTTACGCCAAAGAAGATTTTACCGAAGAAGACGGAATCCGTGCCAGCGAACTGGAAGGCGAATTTGCCACCATGAACGGCTGGGAGGCCGAGTCCGATGCCGCTACCCTTCTGAACGGATTGAATATCGATACCGAACTTCACTACAAAAAAATGAGTGAGCTTTCCGGAAGCGAAAAAGTCAAAGTCCTTTTGGCTCGTGCTTTGTTTGGTAATCCGGATATTCTTCTTCTCGACGAGCCGACCAACCACTTGGATCTCGATGCGATCCGCTGGCTCGAAGAATTTTTGATCAATTTTGAAAATACGATCATTGTCGTTTCGCATGACCGTTACTTCTTAAATAAAGTATGTACGCATACCGTTGACATCGACTATGCAAAAATGCAGCTTTATGCCGGAAACTACGATTTCTGGTATGAATCCAGCCAGTTGATGATCAAACAGATGAAAGAAGCCAACAAAAAGAAGGAAGAAAAGATCAAGGAATTGCAGGACTTTATCCAGCGATTCAGTGCCAATGCTTCCAAATCCAAGCAGGCAACTTCCCGAAAACGTGCGTTGGAAAAGATTGAGCTTGATACGCTCCGTCCTTCCAGCCGTAAATACCCATACGTTGACTTCAAGCCTAACCGCGAGATTGGAAATGAAGTACTGACCGTAACCAACCTTTCCAAAACGATCGACGGTGAAAAAGTCCTCGACAATGTTTCGTTTACCGTTGGACACGACGACAAGATTGCATTTGTCGGTTCGTATGGCATCGCTGCGACAACATTGTTCCAGATCCTTGCCGGAGAAATGGAACCGGACGAAGGCGATTACAAATGGGGAATCACCACCAGTCAGGCATATTTTCCCAAAGACAATACGAAGGACTTTGACAGCACCGATACGATCGTGGACTGGCTGATGCCTTATTCACCGGAAAAAGACGCAACGTATGTACGTGGTTTCCTTGGCCGTATGCTCTTTTCCGGAGACGACGGTCTGAAAAAGGTAAATGTCCTTTCCGGAGGAGAAAAAGTCCGCGTCATGCTCTCTAAAATGATGATGCTGGGCGCAAACGCCCTCATCCTGGATGAACCGACCAACCACCTTGACATGGAGTCGATCACTTCCGTCAACAACGGATTGATCAAATTCCCCGGTGTCGTTTTGTTTACTTCCCAGGACCACCAGTTTATTCAGACGATTGCCAACCGTATCATTGAACTTACACCAAACGGCATGATCGACAAAGTAACTACTTACGACGAATACCTTGACAGCGACGAAATGGCTCGCAAACGTCAGGCTTTGAGTTAAATTATGAAATATTTGACAAAACATCCATTATCCCCTATAATGAGATGTAATACTTTTTAATGAAATGGAGTGATTTTTTTTGGGGCCCAGTGACGCGAAAAATATAATTATTCTTGTTGTGTTACTATTGCTGTCCGCATTCTTTTCGTCTGCGGAAACCTCGCTGACTACTGTCAGCAAATTGAAAATGCGTGCTTTGGCAGAAGACAAAAACAAAGCAGCGAAACGTGTATTGAAACTGATCGAAAAACCTTCTAAAATGTTGAGTGCGGTTTTGATCTGTAACAATATCGTAAACCTGTCGGCTTCCTCGATCTCGACATCGTATGCCTTTTCGGTATGTACACGTCTTGGTCTGGAAGAAAACATGAGTCTTGGTGCCGGTATCGCAACAGGTATTGTAACCTTATTGATCTTAATTTTTGGTGAGATCACACCCAAAAACATGGCTACACTAAAAGCCGAAAATCTGGCCTTATCGTATAGTGGCGTGATTTTGTTTTTGACGAATCTTCTCACACCGATCATTTTCCTGTTAGAAAAGATAACACGCTTTATCCTGTTTATTCTGCGAATTGATCCCGATGGGAAGGCAGCACAGATCACAGAAGACGAACTTCGTACTTTTGTTGATGTCAGCCACGAAGAAGGTATTCTGGAAAGCGAAGAACGCCAAATGATCACAAATATTGTGGATTTTGGTGATTCGATTGCAAAAGATGTCATGATCTCGCGTCTTGACATCTGCATGGTAGAAGTAAATACTTCTTACGACGACCTTCTTTCGGAATTTACAGAACATAAATTTGCTCGTATGCCGGTTTACGACGACACAATTGATAATATCGTAGGTATTATCAACCTGAAAGATTTTGTCTTCTACAGCGGCGACAAAGAAAAATTCAACCTCCGTGAACTGATCCGCGAAGCTCATATCACGTATGAATACAAAAACGTATCTGAGCTTTTCATGGAAATGCGCCGCGATTCGATCCCTATGACGATCGTTTTGGATGAATATGGCGCCCTGTCCGGTCTGATCACGATGGAAGATCTTCTCGAAGAAATCGTCGGTGAGATCCGCGACGAATACGACGAGGACGAAGAAGACGAGATCCAGCAGGTAACAGACAACGAATACATCGTTCTCGGATCAACCAGCCTCGATGACATTGAAGAACGGATCGGTCTTCCGCTGGAAGCCGAGGAATACGATTCCATCTCCGGTCATGTCATCAATCTTCTGGAACATTTTCCAAATCCCGGGGAACATACCGAGGATGATTATGCGGTTTACACCGTACTGGAAAGCGAAAAAAATCGTATTGACAAGATTCATCTTCTCGTAAAACCTCGATCCGACGAGGAAGACGAGGATTAAAACGGATACAAAGGCTGTCTTTCAGGCAGCCTTTGCTGCTTTAATTCATTGATTTCTCCCACCGTTCATACACTTCTTTTTTAATTCCATCCACTCCTTTCCCACTCTTTAAACATACCTTCCCGGAGATGCCTTCCACCTTTTTTCCCTTTTTTATCATCCCTTTTTTGTGTTTCAGTAGTTTTGGTGTTTTTTTAATTCCGCCTTTCTTTGGCCTAATCTTCATATTTCCCTTCTTTGTCCCAATTATTTTTGTATCGCCATCCAACATCCCTTTTCCTGCCGCTCCCACGCAGACATTTGCCGGGATCAGACAAGCACACAATATTCCTGCTGCCAAACGGTATTTCAAATCGCAACACTCCTTTTAGCGATATGCTGTCTGCTTTATTGCCTGATGCAGCAGCGCCACTGTCTCCTTAGCCGCCTGAATAAACGGATAATTTACATTGTCGCTCGTGCAGTTTTGGTTTCTCAGCAAGAAAGAAACAACATTTCCTTTTGTCAATGCATCTGCAAAACGCCGGTTATGCGGTATCGTTCCCACTCTGCTCCCTGGCAGGTGATAACTTTGTGCAATGGTACTTTTCGTAATGACAGAATCCTCACAATAATTTCCTATTACATAAAAAGCTTTTTTCTGAATATCCGAGAAGTTTCGGAAGAAATGAGACAATAGTTGAAAGTTCTGACATAAATTTACAACTACCAGATCCGCTTCCTGTAAAATTTTTCTGGAACTTTCCAGATTAGCGGAAGATACATCTATTATGACATTTCCAACATAGTGCTCTAATAAATCCAATACACTTGCCGTCTGCCGGCTCAATCGGTATTCCAAAAGATCCTGATTTACCCCCTCTGTCGGCAAATATAGAACTCTTTGATCATAGACGGATAGACAAGTCCGGTAAATCATATCTTCACTTACCATCTCCCGTTCTATTTCACAAAATGATAAAATTCTCCCTAATCCATTTTCAACAAAATAAGATTCTTTTTCATGTAATACATCGTAGGAATTTTGATTAAGAAATGTACTGCCCAAATTATTCATGCTTGCATGATTCTCAAACAATACCATCCTTGACGGCTCACTCATAGCCGATAAGATACTGATACAGGAAAGATTCCCTGTAACTCCTGCTTTACCCGGCGAATTGCTCCAAAAAGCAATTTTCACCTTTTTCTGACCTCCTTTATATTTGTTTTGGTGGAATAAACACATAATACCACGCAAAATAAAAAAAGTAAATTGTCAATGCTTCACAAAAAACAATCTACTTTTTTATATGTTATTACATAAGTCCCCAGGGTCAAAAAGTGATGCCCTCCTCGTGCTTGCACGAAAGGACGGGCATTACCTTTTGACCCGCCCAAACATGAGAACGTAGCGGTTTTCCGCGTAGTTCGAATGTTTGCAGGATTGCGGGAGCTGCTTGCAGCGCAGCAATCCGTCGGGGGACTGTCCCCTCTTGTCCAGCATCCGCCCAAACATGAGAACGCAGCGGTTTACAACTTTTCCTTCTTATCCCGGTGCCGCCTCTGCCGTATACTTACCACCGGACTGAGGCCGACATACTTCTTGGTAAATATAAGCATGATCGCGTAAAACAGCACAAAAGCCGACATAATGATCTTATAGACACGATTTACCCCGCCGTGGCCAACAAATGTCAAAAATGTCATATACACTCTGGCAAGCGCTGTGATCCACCAGCAGAATAAAATTCTCGTATTTGTGGCGCGGTTTGCAAGGTCATCCGTAACGCCGACGGTACAATACAGAATAAAATATTCCATCAAAAGTTCTGCCGCCGCATAACCAAAATACACGACGAGGATCCAGATAACCAGTTTCGGCCCCTGCTCGATAAATCCGGTAAGCGGTAAAAGGATATTAAGTGCCATCGCTATGATGGTAAGGAGAATTCCCACGATAAACTCTTTGTTCCTTTTTACCAGCATCAGAGCACCAATCAGCAAAAGAAGACATCCCAGTGCATCCGGCAAAAGATCTATTTTCACATGATCGCCAAGAATATTGCCTGTCGTATACAATTGGATCGACGGACTGAGTTCATGACTTCCCACTACCCCATCCACATGAAATGCCGGATAAGCGACATCCAGAACGTACCATTTATCGATACCTGTTATTATCAATCCAAGTGCAATTAAAATTACTGCCATAATGATTACCTCTCATCTTTTCGTTTTTGGCGCCAGTTTTTCCATCGTTCACTGACTAAGGTCTTTTCCACCACATAAATACTCAAAAGCGCAAGAGCCGTTCCAAGGACAATCCCCGCCAGAATATCTGTCGGATAATGTACATAAAAATACATGCGGGAAAACATCATAAGCACTGCCACAATTCCGGCTGCGATCCCACACTTGCGGTTCCAGTGTCCAATACAGACCGTCGCCGCCACAGAAGAAAAGGTATGCCCGGATGGGAAGGAGTAATCTTTGGGAATCCCAATAAGCATGTCATAAATTGGAAATCTATGACATGGTCTTGGCCTGGCAACAAGATTTTTTAGCAGGCCATTACCAAATATCAGGCAAAACAGCAAAGATAACAGTACAATAATGCCGTATTTCTTTTCCTTTAGTCCGATTACCATCACCAGTCCCACAATGATCCACAGAATTCCCGCTTCACCCAGTTTGGTTAAAGCAGAAAGAAACGCTGTTGCCACATCATTATGTATTGTCTGAAACCAATCCAGGACACTTCTGTCGAATACTTCTATCACTTACATATCCTCCGTGTTCAATTTGACCGAAACCTTTTTCCCGGCCTTCTGAACCGTAAATTTAACAATACCTGATTTTTTCACGGATATTTTTCCTTTATTATTGATGGCTGCAATTGCCGGATTGGAACTTTTCCATATTACGGCTTGTCCCAGACGGCTCGGATAAACGGTTGTTTTCAAGCGGGTTGTCCCATCTTTTGTAACCTTTTTCACTTTTATCTGGACAATCCGTTTTAACATATTTTGCACTTCATAGCGGCACGTCTTTTTATAAAGGCTTTCATAACTAAACAAAATATATCCATACACTTTTTCGCTTCGGCGGATCTTGCTGATCTGACTCGCGATGATCTTATTATTTTTGCGCCAGCCGCGGTCGGAGGCATCCTTCATTCCACCACGATACAATGCCAGGCCGATGTACATTGGGATATTTGCCTTGTTCAGACGTTTCCATTTGGAAAATCTTGTATCAAACATACGAACCGTCTTTTTGCCCACACGATAATTATTGGACCAGTAAATCTGTGGTGCTATATAATCGAGATACCCCGGCGCTTTCATCCATGTCTTCACATCTGCGCCCAGTGATTCACTGTATTCCACATTTCCGGCAGGACTGATTCCAAACAAAACATCCGGGTTCTTGGCTTTAATGCCTCGATAGATTGTCTGTACCATTTTATTTACATTGGCTTTCTTTTTCTTATTGGACAGAGATGCATATTTCTTATATTGTTTGTGGCCACTGCCCGGATAAAAGTAGTCGTCAAAATGAATGCCATCTACATCGTAATTGTCAATGACTTCCCTCACTGCTAATTTGATCCTGCTTGTTGTAGATTTCTTTGCCGGATCATAAATTTTCTTTTGTGTAATACGGTACGGATTCATCCATGCATGAAATTTAAGTCCATATTTATGCGCACTTGTTACCAGAATCTCCAAAGGATCGTAATCCGGACATTCTTTTCCCATATAAGAACTAAACTTAAAATGTTCCGATGGCCAGATCGCATCATCAAACGCTCTTACATGGAAAAATACCGCATTGCACCCATTTTCTTTGATCTTCTTAAATAATTTGTCTGCATTTTTACGAAATGTCTTCTCGGATTTATTTTTTAAACCTGCTTTTTCATATTCATAAAAAGCAACCCACACACCACGCATCTCTTCCTTTACAGGAGCCGGTGTGATAACCGGTGTCGGGACAGCTGTTGCCGATGAGGTTGGCGTTGGCACAGGACTTACTGACGGCGTTACCGTTATAAACGGTGTCTCTACTGTCCCTGTCTCAATCTGCGGTTTCATCGTCGGCCCCATCCAGGTACCTGCCGGCGTCGGAGATGGCTGTACCACCGGCGCTGTTGCAGCCGGAAGTTCTGCCGCTGCGACACTTTGTTCCTTATCACCTATATTAAAGATACTGATCATGACTGCAATAATTAAAAAAGCAGCAATTCTCTTATTATAATGTTTCACCTTATGTCACTCCTATTAATTAATATTCTTTTAAGTTTCGAATGTATGCAAACGTTTCTTTTTCACCTTTTTCTTCAAGCATTCTCAAAAGGGATTCGATCAGTTCCGATGTCTCCGGATGGATCATTCGGCAATATTTTCCCTTTTCAAAATATTTCAAAGGCATATCTTCCGTATAGTCTTTTCCATAATATATCTTACTCGCTGCCACGCGGTCACAGAACATCTCTTTTACATAGCGAAGAGGCATCTTTACCGGCTCCTTATAACGCGTCTTGGGATTATAATCCTGCCAGTATTCAAAATGATGTTTATTCCGCCCCTGATGGTGCATCCAGGCAAGCGAATATCCATTTGTTTCCCGTTCCTCGGCGTTTGGACTGCGATCCCCCTGATAGTACTTTGCCCCAGGGATAAATTCGGTCGGACTGTATTTTGACAGGTCATGCCGAAGCCCCTGCCATAAAATCCCCGCCTGATAGCAGTGACGAATCACTTGATGGCGGTGTCTCGTTATCGTACAAAAATGTTTCCATGCTTTCATAGTTTCACCAAGTTTCTTTTTATTATCATTTCTATGATACCAAAGAACTATTTTTTTGGCAATAACAAAGCACAAAAAAAAGAGAACCCTGACAGATTTTCTGCCAAGGCTCTCACAAATTCAATTTACTTTACCGGTAATCCGGACATCAATATCCAAATTAGTACCGATAAGTATATGCTTTTTCCGGAAGCATGTTTCCTGTCAGTGTTACATTCATTGCACCTGCAACGATAAATGGAGCACAGGATACCTGCCATGGGCGTTCACCAACACGATCTTCATAGTTTACATAAGACTGTACACCATCTTTATATGGTGATGTAGATACTTTGGTATAAGCATAAATGGTGTTGTTGTAAGAAATGAAATTATCATTTACTACATCTGCCACACCTTTCGCAGCCTGCATCTCATAAGAACCTTTTCTCAAATATGCAAACAGGCTATAATCATCTCTGTCATACTGAAGATCATAAGTACGTCCCTCTGCGTCAATGAAGTACGGTGTATTTACTGTCTCGTACGCTGCCGCAAACGCAATTGACGTATTAAATGTTACTTTATACAATGGTACATTGAAATCCTTTGTTGCAGGACCTGCAAAGTTATTTCCAATACTCAGATCAGCTCCCTCTGCAGATGTATAATAATCTCCTGGGATAACACGTACGCTATAAGTTCCGTCTGCTTTTGCAACAGCATGGAGATAATTTCTGTAGCCATAAGCATCCATCTTTGTTGCACCATAGACATCTGCCTGTTTCATACCGGCACCTGCTGCATCTTTTACCGAACCGGTTACTGTCACACCATCCGTTACTGTGATTGTGAATGGGAACTGTGCAGAAAGATTTTCTACATATTTATCCTTTACTGTAAGAACTGCATTGTATGTTCCTGCTGGGATTGCTTCCCTCACATCGTTATTATATTTATCTTTCTTCACGCTGTGTACACGGCCCTCTACGGTCATCGTATCAACAGCTGCCGGAAGTCCGGATACAGAGTATTCATAACTGCCGGAACCACCGGAGATGCATGCCCATGAAGAAACGATATCGCTATTGATGAAATCGTATCCGCTCTCTTCATCTTCTTTTGTCTCTGTGTTGTCCGGTGTGTAAGAAAGAACGGTTCTGCTCAATACGTTACCTACCAAAGTTTTTCTTGCACCTACATAGAATACATATTTCTTTGTAAATGTCTGTCCTTTTTCATCTACACCTTTCAATGTAGCGGTTGTACCGTTTTCAACGTTGGTAAATACACCACGTACTTCAACGGATGTCTGATCTTTATTAAAGTATGCCTTTAATCCGGCAGGAAGATTTTCAACGGAGTATTTCATAGTACCTACGCTGTCACGTTCACCAATATACCATTCATCGCTGAAGTTTTCGCCCTGAGTTCCTTTTACGCGGTCAATCTCATCTTCTGCATAACCGTAACCGGCAATGCTCTCTACAAAGATCTCTTTTGTATTTTCACCTTTGAGTGCATTAATTGTTACTTTTACAAAAGAATCTTCTGCAATACCGCTGTCCAAAATAACATCGTATGTCTTTCCGTTGTCATTTGTACGGACTTTCTGGATTTCAGCAGAGTTTACATAATTTCTTTTTTCAACATATTTTGTCTGGATATTAAAGTTCTCTTCTGTCAACCCGGCTTTCGAACTTGTAAGAGATACGGTAACGATACTTCTGTGTGGCACTTTAACATCAGCGATACCGGCACCTACATTAATTGTACAAGTTGCTTTTTTGTTGCTTCCGTCTGTTGTCTTTGCTGTAATCTTAGCAGTACCTTCTGCTTTTGCTGTAACAACACCTTTGGAAGAAACTCTAGCCACTTTTTTGTTGTTTGTTGACCATACAACTTTGCTGCTTACATTTTTGCTAGGGCTTACCTTTGCTTTCAATGTAAGTTTTCCGCCTACAGAAAGGGAAGCTGTTTTCTTATTCAATGTCAATTTTTTAACAGCTGACTTTTTAACTACAACACTGATGGTAGCTTTTTTCTTACTGTTTTTCTTAGAAACAACAGTAATCTTTGTTTTTCCGGGTTTTACACCTTTTACCTGTCCTTTTCCGTTTACGGTTGCAATTTTCTTATTCGCCGATTTAAAGCTTACTTTTTTGTTTGCCTTTTTATTTGGCGATACCTTTACTGTTGTAGAAAGTGAAACTTTCTTTCCTTTTGCTACATAAACAGTTTTGCCCGATGGCGCAGTAACTGTCACTTTTTTAACTTTAACTTTTTTAGCAGATGCTTCTTCCGGATTGACAACGGCTGTCATTCCCAAAACCATTGCTAAAGACAAAGTTCCAGCTAAAAAACTCTTTGTGAACTTTCTCATAATGAAGTTCCCCCTTATCTTTTATTTGTGGTTTCCCACATAGCAAAGTATAACATGGGTGATTTCTTTTTTCAACCTTCATATTTTACAATTTTCTTAATATATCTTTTAAATATTTTTACATTTCATACATAAACACGATCTGGCTGCGGACTTCCTCTGCTTTTTCTTCGGAAACCAGTCTCCGGATCAATTCAAAGCCAAATTCCATAGAAGTTCCCAGTCCACGGCTCGTAATCACATTTCCATCCGTGACAACCGGTTCAAAGACGACTTCTGCCCCGGTAAGCTTGTCTTCAAATCCCGGATAACAGGTTGCTCTTTTTCCTTCCAGGATTCCACATTTTCCCAGTACCGACGGTGCTGCGCAGATGGCTGCAACAATCTTTCCATCACGGTTCATCTGTTTTAACGCTCCGGTCACGGCAACGTCAACACCAAGATTCATCGTTCCCGGCATACCTCCCGGAATAATGATGGCATCCTCTTCCTTTAACTGGATTCTTGCTAATTTTGTATCCATTCCAACGGAAATCCCATGCGCTCCCGTCACGGTCATATCATCATTGATCGAGACAAGGCGGATATCCACCCCGGCGCGTTTTAACAGATCCACGGTCATAAGCGCTTCCACTTCTTCAAATCCATTTGCAAATAACATTACTGCTTTTTTCATATTGCTTTCCTCCATATTCTAATAATGATCTCTCGGAATCTCTAAACCAATAAATACAAGGCTTTCAGATTCCTTTTT
>ERZ808252.2292-NODE-2292-length-11883-cov-4.904971_pt1 | contig 11883 bp, 14 predicted proteins | sample MGYA00521242_ERZ808252 | MGnify/ENA primary metagenome ERZ808252 (study PRJEB31516, sample SAMN03275581) | gut metagenome | biome: mammalia-associated habitat; material: feces | host: Papio cynocephalus | place: Kenya | collected 2012-08-07 ...
AATTGCTTGATATATTCCCAGAATGTAATACCTTAAATTAAAAGTTACGGATTAAATAGTCTTTCTTACTAATAATATAATTTGGATGAATGGTTTTTTTATAATAAGGATCATTAAATGATTCAAATTGCAAAACTAGTTCTTTGTTTATTTCCTTATAGAAAACTTTGATATTTCCACACGGAAAAAATCTATTAGGACCACCTTTATGCATTGCTAAAAAGAACAACAAGGCCATAAATACAATAGATAAAATTACAGATATAACACTAATAATAAGTATCATATGACTATTTTTTATAATTCCCCAAAAAAGAAAAATATTAGAAATTAAGAAAACAATAAATGAGAAAATCAAAGTAAAAAAAATTTTTTTACGCTCTTGAAATAGTAATTTATTTACAATTCTACTAGGCAAATTGCACTCATATATTAATTCATCTTTCATGTTCATTTACTCAATAAATCTTCAATATCACTATAATTTTTAAAGCCTTTTACTGTTCCATCTATTCCAGAATGCTCAATTTGATTACCAATAGTATTCTCATTGTAAAAGTTATAATCAGTCGATGAATAAAATGGTGACCAATTTAAATAGCGACCATTATTGTTATTGAATCTATACCTATATTTTAAAACTTTAACCTCGTTTTCATTACTACCTCTACCAGCTGAAAATGTTTGTTGCATACTTACTAAATACGCAAGTAAATCTTTTTTACTTGAAATTGAATTAGTATTTGTTTGAAAGCACATGGCAAAAGATGCCAATGAGAGAGGTAGTGAAGCTGCGTTTATTATAAATCCAGCGGCAGCTAAGCTGGCAACTGCTATAGGTCCGCAAACTGCTGCAGATACAACTCCAACAATGCTTCCTGCGATTGCCAAAAATAAACCAGCTGAATTCATTCCAATATTAATTTGTTTTTCTTGATTTGAATCACAATCAGTTTGTCTATCGACTATATCTACTAGCGAAGCAGCCAAAGCTGAAATAGTAGCCCTAGTTTCTAAATTCCAAACATAAAGAACAGCATAATTAATATATGCGTCATTAGTATACCTATCAGCAAGATGTTTAATATATGGGTAAGTGTCATAATTCGTTATTTCCTGCTTAGAATTACTATTTTTTATTGTTACTGGAGTTATTCCTAAAGGCTTATAATCTGAAATCCATAAGGCACCTAAATCCCCAGAATTTCTTCCATTAATTATATTGTAGTAAACATTATCTCTATTTGAATTTACTTGTTCATCAAATTTTATTGTGTATGGTAAATCATTATTAAATGTCTTATCTTGAAATGAGTAAACGCGAGCATAATATGTACCAGGAAATGCACTTATTTGAATTTTTTCATCAGAATTAGAAGCAAAATTACTGACACTTATACTTTTATCAAAACTCAGATTATTACAATTAGCATCCTTGCCATTTTCAAGTCTATACAGCCTAATATCATAATCACATCCTGAAGGGATATTTGTCAAAGTCACAGTTAATGTTCCGACTGATACCATATCAAAAGAATAGAAATCTTTATCTATATATTTCTTTTCCCACAGCCACCATCCAGAAGTTTTTTGACTAATTGTAGCATCGCACCAAACTGAATGTATATAAACGCCATTTGGATCTTGACCAGCTGAATACATAGTAGTAGCATTCGCAAAGGAATCATTGTCCTCAAAAGAGTCATTATAAGATAAAGGAGAAATAGAATTATCAATCGATTCACCAAATCTTTTTTGACTAATTATATCTCCATTTTCATCATATGAAATTGAGGCGGAGTTAATTCCGTTTTCTACATTATTTCTTTCGAACTCATCGCCATTATTATTTTCAAAGCTAACTCCACTTTGAAACTCATAATCATAATCATCATTCTTTTTATTATCTCCCAAACTCAACGTATTTTTAACTAAAGTATTGGTTTTATTTCTTATTTCATTTTTAACAACATTAATCTTATTGGAATATATAGTTGGCTCTGCATTAATTAATCCAAAACAACTAACAAAACTTAATATAATCAATCTTTTTTTCATTTTGTATTTTCTTCAATTTTAATTACAAACTTTTATACCTCATAATCGAAATCATTCTAACAATTTTTTAATCCTTTTTCAATAAAAAAGGACCCACCATTTCTAGTGAATCCTTAATAAATATCGGCTTTTCTTCAACCAATTAGGAAGTTTAGCCGTAAATTTGAACCTCAACTGCAATGCAGTAAGCGTTCGCATAGCATACAACTGGCGGAGCAGGGGAGATTTGAACTCCCGCTGGGCTATTCACCCACTGGCGGTTTTCAAGACCGCTCCCTTCAGCCGCTTGGGTACTGCTCCAAAAGATAAAAAGAAAAGCCTTGTTACAAAGGCTAATTGGTTAATGATGGTGGGCGCTACAGGGATCGGACCTGTGACCTTCCGCACGTCAAGCGGATGCTCTCCCAGCTGAGCTAAACGCCCAAAAACCTTGAAAATTATAATATATATTGAAATATGTGTCAAGAAAAAATTGATTTTTTATCTATTTGAATAGATAATATTTACTATGCTTAAAAAGAAAGAAATATATATTACATTTACAAGTGTTTATTTGCTTGCTTTAATAACACTGATTGTTACTTTATCATTCAAGTTATTTTATGCTTCTTTATTTATAAGTATTTCAATTCTTTTAAATTCAATTATACCTTTTTCTTTTTTAAATAATGATAATTCAGATTTAAAAAAAACAAGTAAAATATATCTATTTTCTTTTTTAAGATTATTCATCATGATACTTGCTACAATCATTCCTTGTCTATTATATTTTTTCATACCTTTTATTGAAAAAGAAGTTAATGTCGGTTTTTTATTTTTTTCACCCATATTCTCATTAATTCAGTATATAATAATAAGAGTGTTTGCTATTCTTTCTTTAAAAAATGAGACAGACACTATAAACAAATAAAATGAATATTGATAATATCTTAAACAGTGATTTTCCAAATAATATCCCTGTTGAACTCATCACATCTTTTCTTGTTATGCTAATCATAATCATTTTTTCATTTGTTGTTTATTTTAAACAAAAAAAAGTCAAACCACTTGATAAACCAAAAGGTGTTGTTTCTTTAATGGAAATGGCAGTTGAATTTATTGATAAAAAAACTGGTGAAGATATGGGCGTTTTGCATCTTAATGTCGCCCCTTACTTTCTTTGCTTAGCAATATATATCTTTTTAGGCTTTCTTATCGGTATGATGGGTATACCTAATTTCATTTATTTAGGCGAGAAATCACAATTGAATTCATCCAAATTATTTACAGCTTTACCAAATACATTTACTAATTTAGCATTCCCTTTAATTATCGGTCTTATATCATGGATACTGATTCAAGCTTGCTCAATCAGATTTAATAAAGCTAAATACTTGAAACAGTTTGTTTCACCAATACCTGCTGTTGGCTTGCTAACTGTCTTTTCTCCGCTCATTTCATTATCATTTCGTTTGTTTGGTAATGCTTTAGCAGGTTTCTGTTTAAGTACAATCACATATTTTGCTTTCCAATCTATGTTAAATGGTTTTGGACTTATTGCTGTTCCTTTTGTTATGCCATTTTTCCACGCATATTTTGATTTATTTTCAGGATTTATCCAGACACTTGTCTTTGTAACTTTATCAATGATGGACATTGCAAATGAAGGTCCTTCTGTTGAAGAACAGTTGCAAATGGTGTCGCTTAAATATTCGCTTACTAGAGATTTATTATCTTAAATTTATAAGGAGGAGATATTATGAATTTTCTAAAAATGTTAGCTGATGCAACCTTAGACAACCCAGGTTATTGGCAAGCTCAAGGGCAAAAGTATATCGGTATCGGTATCATGCTCATCGTCATGGCTTTTGTCTCTTTTGGTGAAGCATTAGTCTGTATGGAAGCTGTCAAAGGTGTTTCAAGAAATCCTGAAGCTAATGGTAAGATTAGAACCACCATGATTATCGGTGCTTCACTTGTTGAAACTTGTGCTATTTACACCCTTGTTTTAGCAATCCTTTTGATTTTCGTTGCTTAATTAGAGGTAAAAATGAAAAAGAAGCTGCTTCATGCTTCAGTTTTACTTCTACCACTTTTGCTTCTAACATCATGTGAGAGTCAAAGTATTTCTGATACCATTCAATCAACTATCAATAATGCATTACCAAACTTATGGGTATCCCTTGCACAGCTTGGTGCTTTTATTGTGACTGTTTTTATTTTCTTTAAATTTGCTTACAAGCCAATTAAAGAAAAGATTAAAGCTAGAAACGAATATGTTTCTAAAAATATCAAAGATTCAAATGATGCATTAAATAAAGCAAATGATTTAAAAGCTGAATCAGAAATAAAACTTAAAGAAGCACATAAAGAAGCTAATAAAATTGTTGAACAAGCAAGTATTCAAGCTAATATTGAAGCTAATAAAATCAAAGAAGATGCTCAAAAAGACATTGATAAAGAGATGGATAATGTTAAAGCACTTTTAAAAGAAAAAGAAGAATATTTAGAAAGAAAATCACATGATGAGATAGTCTCATCAGCTTTAGATGCATCAAAAGAAATTCTTGGAAGAGAATTCACACATGATGATAATGATAGACTTGTTGATGATTTCATTTCTAAAATGAAAGAAGAGAATAAATAATTATGGACAATAGTCTTCTTTTGCATTTTTCACAAGCTATCTATGATGTTTCAAAAACTGATAATAAAGTTGAAGAATATTATAATGACTTACTTTATGTTGATAAAGTTTTAAAAGATAATCCTGATTTTGTTTCTTTTTTAAGCAGTCCTACTATCGATTATAAAGTCAAAGAAAAAGCAATTGAAGATATTTTTTCTTCAATTTCAAAATCAGTCTATGCTTTTCTTTTAATTGTTATTAAAAAACATCAAATTAAGCATTTTACATATATTGTTTCTAATTATTTAAATCTATTAAATATTGATAAAAACATTCTTGAAGGAATCATCTATACTCCGTTCAAACTTGATGATCAAACAATTGAAAAACTTCAAGATGTCTTTTCAAAAAAATATAAAAAGAATATTTATTTAAAAGAAAGAATTGATAAAAAATTGATTGGTGGTTTAAAAATTAATATCAATGATACTTTATATGATTATTCTATTTCTAGCAAGATAGATAATATCAAAGATAAGTTGACTTATAAAGAAGAGTAGTTTGTTGGAGGTAGTTATGGCTAGTAATAATGTGATTTCAAATTTAATAAAAAAAGAAATTGAAAACTATGATAAAAACATCAAAACTGATGACGTTGGTTCAGTCATCTCAGTCGGAGATGGAATCTGCACTATATATGGTCTTGATAAAGCAATGTATGGCGAACTTTTAGTTTTCCCAAATGATATATATGGAATGGTTATGAACCTCAATGAAGATTCTATTGGTGCTGTTATTTTAGGTAATGAGAATGGTGTCTATGAAGGGGATGTTGTCAAAAGAACCAACCGTGTTGTATCTGTTAAAGTAGGTGAAAGTTTACTTGGTAGAGTTGTAAATTCTTTAGGTGAACCAATTGATGGGAAAGGTGAAATTGTAAGTGACATCTATCTACCAATTGAACAAGATGCTCCTAAAATTATGGATAGACAATCAGTTAATGAACCCCTTGAAACTGGTATAAAAGCCATCGATTCAATGATCCCTATTGGTAAAGGTCAAAGAGAACTTATAATCGGTGATAGACAAACTGGTAAAACTGCTATTGCTATTGATACTATCATCAATCAAAAAGGAAAAAATGTCATTTGCATCTATTGTGCTATTGGTCAAAAAAATTCAACCGTTGCTCAGATTGTTGAAAAATTAAAAGCCTATGATGCTTTAGATTATACAATCATTGTCAATGCATCAGCTAGTGAATCAGCTCCAATGCTTTATGTTGCTCCATATGCTGCCACATCCATGGGTGAATATTTTGAAAAACAAGGTAAGGACGTACTTATCATCTATGATGATTTATCAAAACATGCTGTCTCTTATCGTGCTTTATCTCTTCTTCTAAAAAGAAGTCCAGGAAGAGAAGCATATCCTGGTGATATCTTCTATCTCCATTCACGTCTTTTAGAACGTGCCTGCAAGTTATCTGATGAAAAAGGCGGAGGAAGTATAACTGCTCTTCCTATTGTTGAAACCCAAGCGGGTGATATTTCAGCATACATTCCAACAAATGTCATTTCAATTACTGATGGTCAAATCTTTTTATCAACTGATTTATTCAATGCTGGGCAAAGACCAGCTATTGATTCTGGTCTATCTGTTTCACGTGTTGGATCGGCTGCTCAAATTAAGGCAATGAAACAAGTTGCAAGCAATATCAAGATTCAACTTGCTTCTTATCAAGAATTATTAGACTTTTCTAGATTTGGATCTGATTTAGATCAAGTTACTAAAAATATCTTAGCTCATGGTGCATCTTTGATGGAAGTATTAAAGCAAAAACAATATTCTCCACTATCGATGGAAGATGAAATTATCGATATTTATATTGCTCAATCTTCTTTGCTTGATGATGCTAAAAAAGAGGATATTCATAAAGTTTTAAAACTCACTCATTCTTATTTGACTACTAATAATAATGAAGTATTTGAAGACATCAAAAAGAATAAGATATTAAATGATACTATCAAAGATAAAATCACTAAAGCCTGTATAAGCGTCAAAGAAGGTTTAAATAATGAGTGAATCACTTATTGAAACAAAAAGAAGAATCGTTACTATAGAATCAACTAAAAAGATCACTAAAGCAATGAAACTTGTTTCAAGCGTTAAGTTCCAAAGATGGAAAAAACTTTTAGATGAAAATAAACTCTATTACATGAAAATGCAAAATGTGATGAGAAAAACAGCTTCAGCTATCGATACAAATAAAAATAATTTTTCTCAATATTTAACTCCTTTTGATCAAGATAGAGTCTTATATGTTGTCATCTCTTCAACTTTAGGATTATGCGGCTCTTATAACTATAATATTTTTAGAAAATTAGATCCATTAATAAAAAAAGATGATGAGATTGTCATCATTGGAAATAAAGGTCAAATTCATTATAGAAATTATCAAAATAAAATATATGATAATTTTATATCAATCTATGATGACTTTAGTTACGATCAAGTGAAAACTTTAAGACATTTCTTATTTAGAATATATCGTGAAAATAAATATAAATCAATTTCACTTGTATATACTCATTATAAGAATTCTCTTTCTTTTGAACCTGAAATAATTCCAATCGCTCCACTTGATATCGAAAATTTTAAATCAGAAAGTGATTCAAATATCGGCTATTCTCCTTTATTTGAACCAAATGTTATTGAAGTAGCTGATTTAATCTTTCCTCACTATGCTGATTCACTTTTATATATGAAACTGATTGAAAGTGAATTATCAGAACAAGCAAGCAGAAGAAATGCTATGGAAAGTGCAACTGATAATGCTGATGAACTACTTGATAATTTGAAGATTGTCTATAACAAATCAAGACAAGCAGCTATCACTCAAGAAATAACGGAAGTCGTTGCTGGAAGTAACGCAAATAATAACTAGGAGGTCAATTATGGAAGAAGTAAAATATGGAACACTACTACAAGCTATTGGACCTGTTGTTGATGTAAGATTTGATTCAGAAACATTACCTGCTCTTTTAGTAGCTTTAAAAGTCACTAAAGAAGATGGACAAGAACTTACAATGGAAGTTGTTCAGCATATCGGCGATGATACAGTCAGATGTATTTGTATGGGTGCAACTGATGGTATTCAAAGAGGATTAAAAGTCATCTCTACTGGTAAACCAATATCGGTTCCTGTCGGTAAAGAAGTTTTAGGAAGAATGTTTAATGTTCTAGGCAAACCTATCGATGAAAATGGTGATTTTTCATGTGATACTTATAGACCTATTTATGCTGAGCCCCCTTTATTTAAAGAACAATCTACCAAGGTGGAAATCTATGAAACTGGTATCAAAGTAATCGATCTTCTTTGTCCATATATCAAAGGTGGAAAAGTTGGTTTATTTGGTGGAGCAGGTGTTGGTAAAACTGTCTTGATCCAAGAATTAATGAATAACATTGCTAATCAAAAACATGGTATTTCAGTCTTTGCTGGTGTTGGTGAAAGAAGCAGAGAAGGAAATGATTTATATTATGAGATGAAAGATAGTGGGGTTTTATCAAACACGGCTTTAGTTTTCGGCCAGATGAATGAGACACCAGGAGTCAGAATGAGAGTTGCTCTTTCTGGTCTTACTATGGCTGAATACTTCAGAGATGAACTTCATCAGGACGTTTTATTATTCATCGATAACATTTATAGATTTACCCAAGCAGGTAGTGAAGTATCTGCCCTACTTGGAAGAATGCCATCAGCTGTTGGTTATCAACCAACACTAGCAACTGAAATGGGCCAATTGCAAGAAAGAATCACTTCAACTAAAGATGGTTCAATTACTTCTATTCAAGCTGTCTATGTTCCAGCCGATGATTTAACTGATCCTGCTCCTGCTACTACTTTCTCTCATCTTGACGCCAAGACTGTTTTATCAAGAAATATTGCATCACTTGGTTTATATCCAGCTGTTGATCCTCTTGCTTCTTCATCTAATTTCTTAGATCCAAATATTGTTGGTAAAAGACATTATGAAGTTGCAAGAAATGTACAAGCAATTTTACAAAAATACAAAGATTTGCAGGACATCATTGCCATTTTAGGTATGGATGAATTATCAGAAGAAGATAAGCTTGCTGTTAATCGTGCAAGAAGAATCAGAAACTTTTTATCCCAACCATTTTCAGTCGCTGAAAAGTTCTCAGGTAAAGAAGGCAAATTTGTTAAAATTGAGGACACCATCTCTTCTTTTGAAAGAATTTTAAATGGTGATGGTGACTCTCTTCCTGAAGAAGCTTTTACATATGCTGGAACATTTGATGATGTTATTAAAAGAAGTGAAGAACTTTTAAACAAAGATAAAGTGGTGAAAAATGATGAATAATACTTTTTTGTTAAATATCATCACTCCTGATAAATCACTCATTTATAAAGATGTTGTTTGCATCATTTTAAATACAACCAGTGGTCAAATATCACTTCTTGCAAATCACATTGACAAGATAAGCAATATTGATATTACTCCCTTAACAATTAGATTTACTGATCATGAAGAATATCTTGCATTATCATCTGGAGTTATGGAAGTTGATAACAAAAATAACACTATTAACTTGATAGTTGACACTGTTGAAAGAAAAGAAGATATTGATTTAGCCCGTGCTAAAAAGAAAAAGATTGAAGCTGAAGAAATCTTATCTAAACCTCATTCTAATAAAGATGCTATTAAAGCTGAAAAGTGGTTAAAGAAATCACTTACTAGAATCAAAGTCAAAGAAGAATTATGATATCCGATATTGAGATTAGACCTGCCACTTTATTTGATTTAGATGGCATTTTAAAAGTTTCTGAAATCTACATCAAAGAGACTGCTTCTTTTACAAACAACATTGCTGATGTGACTAGATATTTAAGAGATTATTATTCATATTCAAAATTAGAAAGTGAATTAGTAAGAGAGAATACTTATTTTTATATTGCTTTAAAAAACAATTCTATCGTTGCTTATATGACTTTAAATGAATATGAGAGTCGAACAATCTTTTTAAATAATTTAGATAATTATTTTCAAATTCAAAGATTGTTTTCAATTTCTGAATTTAGAAATGAATCACTATATGATGAATTTTTAAATATTGCTATTACCAAAGCTAGAGATTTTAAATATAAAGACATCATCATTGATTTATATGAAAATAATAAATTAGATATTGATTATTTTACTAAGCATGGATTTGATAATTTTTTTGAATTTGATCATAAGATTGGTGCTATGACTAGACATAATATTGTTTTAAAGAAAAATCTTTTAAATCTTTCAGTTAAGTGAAAGATTTTACTTAAATTTGAAAAATGTTTCAGTTGAGTGAAAGATTTTGTTGAAATTTATATGTTTTAAATTAATAAACAGTTAACATTGTTTATAATTTAAAAATTCGCATGCTTAACTTAACAGCAAACCATGCGAATTTTATTGTATGTTAATAACAATTAACTCTTAAACTGCTGTTGTAAATCCTAATCCCCAATTTTTGTAGAAGAGTGTGTGACATTCAATTAACTCTTAAACATTTATATTTTCTTCTTCTGAAAAAAATAGTAGAAGAGTGTGTGACATTCAATTAACTCTTAAACAAAGTATTAAAAATTGTTAAACAAGAAAAGTAGAAGAGTGTGTGACATTCAATTAACTCTTAAACCATGCTCGTTTAAATATTTTATATTTTCTGTAGAAGAGTGTGTGACATTCAATTAACTCTTAAACCTCAAATCATATAGCGATTATATTGGCTTAGAGTTCTTTGTTACTAGCAAAGTGTCACTAATTAATTTTATCATATCTCACATAAATCGTTATCAATTATTAAAGTTTTTGAAAAAGTAAGTTCACTTTTTTTAGAAGAAATATTGATTAAAGTCATATTCATATAATTTATTTCTTTACATAATAACTGAAAATCCTCTTTTTTAACTAAATCTTGTAAATTCATAGTTATCAAAACTTTATAATTATATGAAATACTGATTGCTTTTAAATATGACAAAAAAGTTTGAATAAAATTTAGCTGGTCAAAGTCAAATTTAAAATTATATATCTCTAATAATTCAGAAATAGTAATTTGATCACTATATGTCACACAATTATTAAATTCTAATGATATTTCGCCTAATATTTCTAATATCTCTGAATTAACATTAATTAATCTATTCATTAATTTAGCTGATTTAGATATATTTTCGGCATAATTATAATTAGCTGTTAAAATTTTTTTGCTATTTGGATTTAAATTGTATAAATCAGAAATAAATAATACATTTTTAGAAACATCTAAATTTTTACCATCATATAAAATTATGTTATCTTCATCAAAATTATTTAAATTTTGAACAATTTTATACAAAAACGATGTGTTTTCTATCACTAGTTGATATGAGTCAATGTTATTGATTTCAATTGGTGTTTTTATTTCATCAAATTTTAATATCATAATTCAATTATTCTATCTAAAGAATTTAATACACAGCTTTTATTTTCACCTAATATTATTTCCATGTCATTGAACTCTTTTTCAGTGATAGTTAGCATAAAAGCAGTGCCTTTATCAGGTTTAATTTCTCTAACTTTTTTTATGGTAGCAATTGAATGAAATGTATCGACATTCATTTTCACATACACAGATTCTTGTAACATGTAAAAACCAATCTTTTTTAAATCCCTTACAAACTTCTGGGCTGCCTTTCTTTCACTTTTTTTAACAACAGGCAAATCAAAAAATAGTACTGATCTCATAAATCTAGATACCATACTCAATGAATTTCACTTTCTCAATTTGCTTAGTTGTTAAGGCTGACATAATCATTTTACAGTATAGCCTTATTGCATTTTCTAAATACATCGAATCGCCATCGTACTTAACCATTAAATTTAACATGTCTACATACTCCTTTTTAAAATTTTTAATGTTAACTGTTTTATTAAATATATATGAATCAACTAGAGGTCTCAATGGTTCCATTAAGTCACAAGATAAATTAAAAGGATTTGTTTTACCTATATGATGAATCCCAAGTTCAGGATAATAACCAATTGACCTAATTGACCTATTAAAACATGAAAGTAAAATTGTATACCCATAATCTAAAAATATGTTCTCATCACATGGATTACTTCTTGTAAAGTCTTTGCCAAACATAGTATTAAAATAAACTTTTG
>ERZ808252.2295-NODE-2295-length-11849-cov-18.120655_pt1 | contig 11849 bp, 5 predicted proteins | sample MGYA00521242_ERZ808252 | MGnify/ENA primary metagenome ERZ808252 (study PRJEB31516, sample SAMN03275581) | gut metagenome | biome: mammalia-associated habitat; material: feces | host: Papio cynocephalus | place: Kenya | collected 2012-08-07 ...
AAAACATTTTTGCAAAATAAATAATAACAAAACAAATGTGTTGTATGCCTTTCTCATTGTTTGGGTTATTGAAGGTGGTGAAATTATGTTTGATACAGAATCTCAAAAAGAAAAAGCCGTTATCGTTAAAGTTGTTTTAAACAAACGAGAAAATGTTGCCGAAACCATGGCAGAACTTAAAGCACTGGTTAAGGCTGCCGGTGCAGATGTTGTTGGCGAACTAACTCAAAATGCAGAAAAACCAGATGGCAAGTTTGAAATTGGCACCGGCAAACTGCAAGAACTTAAAGAGCTTGTTTCGTCAAACAATGCAACAATGGTTGTTTTTGACAATGGTCTTACCGGAAGCAAAATAACAAATTTGGAAAACGAGTTGAATGTTAGGGTTATTGACCGAACCATGTTAATTTTGGACATATTTGCAACACGAGCCCTTTCCAATGAAGGAAAATTGCAAGTTGAACTTGCGCAACTTAAATACACTTTGCCAAGATTAAACGCTTTGAGCGGAAGCAGTGGCAGATATGGCAGTGGTGGAATTGGTATGCGTGGACCGGGTGAAACAAAAATTGAAATAAACAGACGTGTTGTTGAAAAACGTATTTTTGAAAAAGAAAAGCAACTTAAAAAATTAAAAGAAGAAAGAGATTTAAGACGACAAAAGAGAAAACAATCTCAAAAGCCACTTGTTGCGCTTGTTGGCTATACAAACAGTGGAAAGAGCACACTTTTGAACACTCTAACAAAAGCAAACGTGCTTGCAAAAGATATGTTGTTTGCAACGTTGGACACAACAACAAGAGAGTTGTGGCTTGGGCTTAACAAAGAAATTATGGTTGTTGACACCGTTGGGTTTGTTAGCAACTTGCCACACGAGTTGGTTGATGCTTTCAGTAGCACACTTGAAGAAACTCTTTATGCAAATTTGCTTGTGAATGTTGTTGACATATCAAATCCACATCACGAAGAACAAGAAAAAGTTGTGTTTGATGTGCTTAAAGATTTGGGTGTTAAAGATACACCGATAGTGACGGTATATAACAAAATTGACAAAGTTGAAAATTTGCAAAAGCAACCAGACAAGATTTATATCAGCGCAAAACAAAACATTGGGCTTGAAGAACTTAAGCAAAAGATTGTTGAAATTTTGTTTTAAAAAAAATAATGTGCAGATGTATGCACATTTTTTTATGGTTTTAAATACTATGGAATATACAAAGGATTACGAAAAACGAAGCACAAAAGACAAAAGGATTACATAGTGCTTTTGCACAATTGGGAATACATATTGTTTATAGTTGGGGTAAACCATATTGTTGACCAACAATCCTTTGTGAAAAAATAAAGGAGGGCTTATGATGGGATTATTTGGCGGAAACTGTGGAGGCGGAAACGACTGCTGTGAGTTGATACTTTTAATGTGGATTTTAAGTATGTGTGGCTGTGGCGGTGGTATCAATATTGACTGCAACACAATTGTTTTACTCTTATTACTTTCAAACTGCGGTGGCATGTGCGGTTGCAATAATAATTGCCGTTAATAACATAGTTCGTTTTAGGGAGCAAGTGACATTGCTCTCTATTTTTTATGAAAAAAAATATTTTTTTGTTAAAAATTTTTTAACTTACTTTTTTTGTGAATGGTTGAAAATATAAAGTTAAGCAGACTTTTTTCTTTTTGTATGGAGTGAACACTTATAAAATTTTCAATTTAAAATGATTTTTAAATTTTAGATGCAAAAGTAAATTTCACAGTTTTAAGCCGTTGGCAAAAAAATTTTATTTGTTTTTTGCTTTATATAAATATGTTAAGCGTATGCTTGGCAATTGAACTACTATTGTTTATATTGATTTTCTAATTTTATGTTTTTTGTAGCATTGACTTGAACAATAACTTGCGAGCAATTTGTTTTTCTAAACGCAATTTTTGTTGCATATAATACACTATGGAAAAACTTGTAACAAAGCGAGTTTCAAACTTGCAAAAAAATTTTGAAGGTCAAAAATGTGTCACTGCTCAATCTAATGGCGATGAAAAGTTAAAAGTTGATGAGAGCAAAAAAGAGCAGCGCAAAAAGCATAAAAAAATGTTTTTAAATATTTTTGGCAAATTGTTTAAAAAGAAAAATAAAAATGACGTTGAAGAAAAATTGCAAGATGGCAGAACGGTCAACGCTAAACCAAAAGAAAATAATGCAAAAAAAATCGATTTAAATTCTTGGCTTAAAAACAACAAAAATTTTTTGGTGCTATGTGTATTTGGCATTTTGTTGATTGTTTTTTCTCTTTTGATGTTTTTAAATAATGAATATTTCAATTTCATAAAAAGACCAACTGTGATTGCAAATGGCTTTTCTGTAACCATAATGATTGCCTTGCAAGTTTTGCTTTGTGTTGTTTGGTTTGTTTTGCAAAACAATTTTGCAAGGCGCAAAAACGAAAAAGAACTTGCAGGCCAACCGACACAAGATGTTGAAAACAAAAACAGTGAAACCACGCAAAAAGAAAAGGAAATTAAAAGAGCATACAAGTCAAACATTTTTAAAAAACTATTTAAAAATAGAAAAAAACAATCAAAAAACACTAAAAATGATGAGTTTTTGATTTGTTTTGTTCAAATTTTGTTTTTGACACTGTTTGTTGTCGCTTTTGCTTTCAAATGTTTGTGGGGGTGTGTCGGCGCGTTATTTGCAGGTGCATTTGCATCATTTTTGCAAATTGTAAAACCCAAAAAGACCTTTGCAAATATGTTTGTTTCGGCAAGCAATTTTGTAGTTTCATTAAGCCAATTGATGTGCTTTTATTTTGTGTTTTTGCTAAATTAACAAATTTTTCTAAATTTGGTATATTTTTCTAATTTGTATTTAAACTACTTTTGTTAAAATTAGTTATTTTATATTGCTAATTGTTTGACAAAAGTTTTTTAATGTTATAGACTTTATACGATAACTTTATTTTACGAAATCAAGGAGAAATTCAATGAAAAAGTTTAGAAAAATAATGGTATTTATATTATTGCTCGCAATCACAGTTGCTGGCGTGTTAGCAAGTCCAGTTTTGGGCATTGTTGCAGCAGCAGGTTCGTTGATTGGCGCAACAATAACTTTAACAAAAATGCCAACAAAGGGCGAAGTTAACAAAGAAATTTACATTCCAGCTGGCACATCAAATGATGGAGCAGTTAAAGTTTCTGTTACTGACCCAAGAGGAAACAAAGTTGAACTTGGAGAACCAGTTGACCACAATGGCGTTCAATGTTACAAACTTGAACCAAAAATGATTGGTGACTACAAAGTTCAATACAGCACAGAAGCAAGTGCTTCACACAATGCAACAAAGAGTGAAGTTTACAAAATTTCTGTAAGTGGTTCAAAAGCAACATTAACATTTGAAGACAACACACCATTCATTTTGCCAGAAAAAGTTGGCAAAGACAGTGCTTTGGTTTTGCCATATCCAAAAGTTTCAGAAACAGGCAGTGAAGATGATGCTGTTATGGGCAAACATGAAAATGTTACAATTACAGCAAAAACTCCAAATCACGAAGCATTAACTCTTGAAACAAAAGAAATTGATGGCGAAACATATAGTGTTTTCAAACCAGCAAAAAATGCTGAAGGCGAAACAGTTTATGGAACTTATGCCATAACATACAGCTACACAAACACACAAGGCATAAAGGTTTCAAAGTCTTACAAAATCAATGTAAGTTCAAACTATTCAACCGAAGACCAAAAAATTACATTCACTTGGTCTGGCTCAATGCCAACAAGTGCTGTTCTTGGAAAAGAAGTTGAACTTCCAAAACCAGTTACTGTTGATTCAAACAGCAACAATTCAAGTGTTGCAACTTACACAAAAGTTACAGTTAAGTATGTTAAGGGCGAAGAAGAAACAGCCGTTGATGTAGATTCTCAAAAATTTACATTCACTCCAATGCTTGAAGCAAAGAGTGGTGCAAGATACATCATTAACTATGACATCTACACTCTTGAAGACCTTAACCTTTCAAATATGTCATCAACAAATTTTGAAGAATATTTGAAAACTGTTACACCAACACTTTCAAGAACATACTCTCTTGACAATGTTACAGATAGCATTGCACCAGTTCCAACTGCAGTAAAAGACTATGAAGTTACTGATGGCGTTGTTGCTGAAGATATGGACGATGAAGACATCAGCTACACAATTCCAACAAAGGCAAGAGTTGATGTTGACATTACAATTCCAGCAATCTATGCAACTGATAACTATGATGAATTTAACAAATTAGACCTTACAAGAAGCATTATCAATGAAGATAAGAGCACAATTGCAAGTTTGGACACAGCTGGAGAACCTGAAACAAAAGAACTCACAGCACTCAACTACACAACAGCAAAAACAAATCAATCTGCAACAGTAAGATTTAAGCAAAAGGGAACATATACTATCAGATACCAAGCAAAAGATTCTTCTGGCAACAGAAAAGAAATCTCTTACAAGATTGTTGTTATGGATACCTTTGCGGATGATGTTGCTCCATTCATCACAATGCCAACACTTCCAAGTTCAACACAACCAGGCGAAACAATCAGCTTCTCTGCACCAAAAGTTGTTGACTATTCAAAAGACCACAAGAAAAACCCAACAGACACCAGCACAGATGATAACAATGTTAAAACAAATGTTATGTTCTTCTATGGCGAATGGGACAGCTCTTGGGATACTTTGACAGCAACAGAACTTGATGCAAAACTTACAGAAAAGAATGCAGAAAAAATTGCAAAAGATAAAGATGATGAAACAACTTACAAATTTGATGTTAATGCTGAAACATCTGCAACAGCACTTACAGTTGTTGTAAGAACAGAAGATGATGCAAGATATTCAACAGGCAGAACAGAAAACCATGTTTCATTTGAACACAGAACAATCAAAATCAAAAATACAAACGATAGTTCAGCACCAGCACTTGTTGGCAATGCAGAAACAGTTTTGGGCACTTTGAGAGACACTCTCAACCCAGCTGAAGCTTATGGACAAAATGCAGAAGTAACAATTCCTTCATTGGATTTCTCTGATGGCGACAACACAGGTTACCTTACAACATCACTTATGGTTCTTGACAAAAACGGAAATGAAGTTGAAGTTTCAGGAATCACATACAACTATGATGGAACAAAACTTACAATGCAAAACGGCAAATTTGTTACAACAGTTGCCGGCGAATATATGGTTGTTATCACAGCAACAGATATTGGTGGAAACAGTGTTATTTATTCAGTTCCAATGAATGTTAAGGACACAAAAGCTCCAACAATTGAAATTGATGAACTCAAAACAACAATTGAAGTTGGCGAAAAATACATTTTGCCTTCACCAGTAGTTGTTGACGATGGCGAAGTTATTCCAAACCACTCAAAAATGCAAGTTGTTATGGTCGGCGACAACCCATCATACAAACTCGTTCAAGAAACACTTGAATTCACACCACTCAAAAAGGGAACATATTCATTTAAGTATGTTGCAAGCGACGGCGTAAACACAACAGAAAGTGCTGTTTACACAATCACAGCAACAGACACAACAAAACCAGTTATTGAACTTAGCGATATTGTTGAACCAACACTTGAAAAAGATGCAGAAATTGAACTTCCATCATTCAGTGCAACCGATGCAAACGGAATTCGTTCAACATCATTAACAGTTAAAGACCCAGATGGCGATGTTGTTTCTCCTGTTGAAGGAACAGAATACAAGTTCAAATTTACTCGTGATGGTGTTTACACAGTTGAATACAAGGCGGTTGACCTTGCAGATAATGAAACTGTTGAAACCTACACAATCAATGTTGGTGATTGCACAGAACCAACAATCACACTTATTAAGGAAAATAACCCAAGACAAAATGGATATAAGATTGGCGACACATTGGCTATCAAATTAAGTGGCATCACAGTTAAAGATAATAAATATAACAACGGTGAAGCTTACGATGTTGAAAGTGCAATTCGTGATGGCAAAATTATAATCACTCTCACAAAACCAGATGGTTCAAAGGTTACTTTCCCACAAGACAATAGTAACTACACATTCAAGTTTGAAACAGCAGGCTCTTACACCTTGACATATCAAGCAAAAGACGATGCTGGCAACACAGCAACAAAACAATACACATTTGAAGTTAAAGCTGAAACAGACAACAAATCAGTTTCTGAACAAGCTTGGGGAATTGTTTTGATTGTTGTATCATTGGCACTTCTTTGCGGAGTTGTAATCTACTTTGTTAAAACAAAAGATGTTTCATCAAGAGATGACAAAGCAAAAGAAAAGGCTAAAGAAAATGCAAAAAAATTGAGTGACAAGTAATTAAATTAAAAGAGCACTATCAAAAAATAGTGTTCTTTTTTGTTGCGAATAAGAATTTGCAAAATGTTTTATATAATAAACACAACGATTATTGCTTGCAGAACTTTACAAGCTTATTGTTTGACAAATGTTTTTTTGTGTTGTATAACAAAAATAATGACGGGTAAGCGTGCAACTTTTTTTGCACAAAAATATTTAGAGGAGGTTTGAATGAGCATTTCAAAAAAAGAATTTGACAAAATGCCAAATCCAAGCATAAGTGCAAGATTGACAGTTTATGTTGATGGCGAGTTTGATAAAAAAGAAATTGAAAATGCATTTGGCTTAAAAGCAAAGTTTTGCAAGAAAAAAAGTGAAATGAAAGTCAGCCCAATAACAAACAAAAAGCCAAGTGGCTATATTGCATTTTGTGCAAAAGAGCAACAAACACGCAATGAAAATGATGTTGTTTTGCCAATGATTGACTATCTATATGGAAAAAAAGACAGCATTTTGGCAATTGAAAGCAAGTATAACGCAAGATTTAGTTTTCTTGTTGAAGTTTTGCTTAATATTTTCAAGGACTCAACTTTAAATTTGAGTTTGGACTATATAAAAAAGTTGCAAGAACTTCATTTTGCACTTGAACACGAAATTGAATTTTAGATTTAACATTTGTTGAACTTTGCAAATGAACTTACATTTTGTGTGCCAATTTGCAATAATAAACAACATTTGGCGAAACATCAAAACAATTTTGGCAAATATATGCACCATAAAAGAGTGGTGCATTTTTTGTTGCAAATTTTAGTTGTTTTTAAAACCAACAAAGCAAAGGCAAAAGAGAAAAAATATTAAAATTATAATTGCAATCAATTTATAAAAAAATCAATAAGTGATATAATTAGTTTATGATTGAAAAGAAGTTTGAACTACATAGCAATTATGCACCAACCGGCGACCAGCCACAAGCAATTCAAAAACTTGTTGAAGGCATAAATGATGGTTTGAAAAGTCAAGTTTTACTTGGCGTTACAGGCAGTGGAAAAACTTTTACAATGGCAAATGTAATTGCAAATGTGCAAAGACCTGCACTTATTCTTGCACACAACAAAACTCTTGCGGCACAACTTTGCAACGAGTTTAGAGAGTTTTTTCCAAACAATATGGTTGAATATTTTGTTTCGTATTATGACTATTATCAGCCAGAAGCCTACATTGTTTCAAGTGACACCTACATTGAAAAAGACCTTGCCATAAACGATGAAATTGACAAGTTAAGGCATAGTGCAACTTGCGCTCTTATGGAAAGGAGAGATGTAATTATTGTTGCATCTGTAAGTTGCATTTATGGTTTGGGTAGTCCAGAAAACTATTCAACTCTTGGCATTTCATTAAGACCACATCAGATTATTGAGCGTGATGAAGTCATTAAAAAACTAATCAACATTCAATATGAACGCAATGATATAGATTTTAAACGTGCAACATTTAGGGTTAGGGGAGATACGCTTGAAGTTATTCCAAGTTACACCAGCGAATTTGCCTATCGAATTGAATTTTTTGACAATGAAATTGAAAGCATAAAAGAAATTGAACTTGTAACCGGCAAGCCCGTTAGCACACTTGAACACATGCTCATTTTTCCAGCAACTCACTATGCAGTTGGCAGTGAAAATTTGGACAAAGTTTTGGCAACCATTAGAAAAGATGCCGAAAAAGAAGTTAAGGCTTTTGAAGAAAAGGGAAAACTAATTGAAGCACAACGCCTAAAAGAGCGCACAAACTATGACCTTGAAATGATTAAAGAAATGGGCTACTGCAATGGCATTGAAAATTATTCTAGATATTTTGACGGCAGAAGCGAGGGCGAGCCACCATATTGTTTGCTTGACTATTTCCCAAAAGACTTCATTTTGTTTGTTGATGAAAGCCACATCACTTTGCCACAAGTAAGAGCAATGTATAATGGCGATAGGGCAAGAAAAACAAATTTGGTTGACTATGGCTTTAGGCTTAAAAGTGCTTTTGACAACAGACCACTCACTTTTGATGAGTTTAACAGCCGAATTGGTCAAACAATTTATGTTTCTGCAACACCAGCAAAATACGAACTTGGTCTTGCAGGGCAAGTTGTTGAACAAATCATCAGACCAACCGGACTTTTAGACCCTAAAATTGAAGTTAGGAAAATTGAAGGTCAGGTTGATGACTTGATTGCAGAAATCAAAAAAACTGTTGCATCAAATGGCAGAGTTTTGGTTACAACTCTCACAAAAAAGATGAGTGAAAGTTTGACAAGTTATCTTTCTGACTACAAAATTAAAGTTAAATATTTGCACAGTGAAATTGACACTTTGGAGCGTATTGAAATCATCAACTCACTCCGAAAGGGCGAAGCAGATGTTGTTGTTGGCATCAATCTTTTGAGAGAAGGTATTGATATTCCAGAAGTTAAACTTGTGGCAATTTTAGATGCCGACAAAGAAGGCTTTTTGCGAAGCGAAACATCACTAATTCAAACGGTTGGAAGAGCCGCAAGAAACAGCGAAGCCCGTGTTATTATGTATGCCGACAATATAACCGACAGTATGAAGCGTGCAATTGATGAAACCGAAAGGCGAAGAAAAATTCAAAATGAATACAACATTGAACATCACATCACGCCAAAAACAATTGTAAAACCAATTAAAAACACACTTGAAATAACCAAAAAAATTAAAGAAACAAAAATAAAAGCAAAAAATATTCCTGCACAAATTGAAAAACTTACTGCACTTATGAATCAAGCATCAAAAGACCTTGATTTTGAAAGATCAATTTTACTTAGAGAACAGATTATGGAACTTAGAGATTTACTTAAAAAAGGAGAAAAATTTGATGAGTAACAAAATAGTTGTTGTTGGAGCAAAGGAGAACAACCTAAAAAACTTAAACTTGACATTGCCAAGAAACAAACTTATTGTTTTTACGGGTGTTAGTGGAAGTGGCAAAAGCACTTTGGCATTTGACACAATTTTTGCCGAAGGCGAACGCAAATTTATGGAAAGTTTGTCAAGTTATGCCAGACAATTTTTGGGACAAATGGAAAAACCAAATGTTGAGCGAATTGAAGGGCTTTCACCTTGCATTGCAATTGACCAAAAAACAACATCACAAAACCCAAGGTCAACAGTTGGCACGGTTACTGAAATTTATGACTATTTTAGATTGCTTTTTGCAAATATTGGTGTGCCATATTGTCCAAATTGCAAAAGACCAATTCAAAAGCAGAGCATAGACCAAATTACAAAATCAATTCTTGCCTATGGCGAGGGCGAAAAAATTGTAATTTCTAGCCCAACAATCACAGCACAAAAGGGCACTTTTGCAAAACAATTTGAAAGTTACAGAAAAAGTGGCTATGCTCGTGTTGATGTTGATGGAAGCATTTATTCGCTTGATGAAGAGATTGTGCTTGACAAAAACAAGCGTCACACCATATGCGTTGTTATTGATAGACTTGTGATAAGACCCGAAAATTTGTCAAGACTAACCGAAAGTGTTGAAACAGCACTTAAACTTAGTGGTGGAAAAGTTGTTGTTAATCACAATGAAAAAGATGAACTTTTCAGCAACACTTTTGCTTGCCCAGAATGTGGTTATAGTTATGGCGAAATTTCTCCACGAATTTTCAGTTTTAACACTCCATTTGGTGCTTGTCCAGTTTGTGCAGGTCTCGGTGTTAAAAAAGAGATTAGTGAAGCACTTGTTGTTGGCGATAAAAGACGAAGTTTAAATCAAGGTGCTTGCACTGTCACTGGCTGGAATTTAGATGTTGGAGGATTTACAAAAACATATTTCAACGCACTTTCAAAACGCTACAATTTCAGTTTGGACACGCCATTTATGGACTTGCCAAAGGAAATTCAAAACATAATTTTGTATGGAAACAATGGCGAAGAACTTGAACTTGAATATAAAAGTGGCAGTTTTGTTGGCAGTTATATTAAAAGTTTTGAGGGAGTTATTCCAAACCTCGAAAGGCGTTTTAGACAAACCACAAGCGAATGGACAAAGGCAGAAATTGCAAAATATATGAAGGATTCGCCTTGCGAAGCCTGTGGTGGCAAGCGACTTAACAAAGAAGCACTCAATGTTATGATAGACGGCAAAAACATTTATGATGTTACAAGTATGCCAATAAGTGACATAAAAGCGTTTTTAAGTGGTTTGAAGTTGACGGAAGAGCAACAAATCATTGCAAAAGATGTGCTAAAAGAAATAAATGCACGACTAACATTTTTGATAAATGTTGGGCTTGACTACTTAACACTTTCAAGAAGTGCCAGCACACTTTCTGGTGGCGAAGCACAACGAATTAGGCTTGCCACACAAATTGGCAGTGGACTTGTTGGCGTGCTTTACATTTTGGACGAACCAAGCATTGGCTTGCATCAGCGTGACAATGCAAGGCTTATAAACACTCTTAAAAACTTGCGAGATTTGGGCAACACACTTATTGTTGTTGAGCACGATGAAGACACAATTAGGTCTGCCGACTATATTGTTGACATTGGACCTTATGCCGGCGTGCATGGTGGCGAAGTTGTGGCAAGTGGCACACTTGATGAAATTATGAAAAGTAAAACTTCACTCACTGCAAAATATTTGACCGGCGAACTTAAAATTGAAGTTCCAAATTCAAGGCGAAGTGGCAATGGACAATTTTTGACAGTTGTTGGCGCAAGACAAAATAACCTAAAAAACATAACCGTTAAATTTCCACTTGGTGAATTTGTTGCGGTTACTGGCGTAAGTGGAAGTGGCAAGAGCAGTTTGGTCAATGAAATTTTGTATCCAGCACTTTCAAACAGACTTATGGGTTCAAAGAACATTGAGGGCGCATACGATGATATTTTGGGTGTTGAAAATGTTGACAAAGTTATCAACATTGACCAAACACCAATTGGCAGAACACCACGAAGCAATCCTGCAACATACACGGGGCTTTTTAACTATATTAGAGATTTGTTTGCAAGCACGCCAGACGCAAAGGCAAGGGGCTACAAAAGTGGAAGATTCAGTTTTAATGTTTCTGGTGGCAGATGTGATGCGTGCGAGGGTGCAGGAATAAAGAAAATTGAAATGTATTTTTTGCCTGATGTATATGTTCCTTGCGAAGTTTGTGGTGGAAAGCGTTACAATAGGGAAACATTGGAAGTTAAATACAAGGGCAAAAGCATCTATGATGTTTTGGAAATGACCGTTGAAGATGCGCTTAAATTTTTTGAAAATTTGCCTTCACTTAAAAACAAATTGCAAAATTTGTATGATGTTGGACTTGGCTACATCAAACTCGGTCAAAGTGCAACAACACTTTCTGGTGGCGAAGCACAAAGAGTCAAGCTTGCGACCGAACTTTCAAAAATTGGCACAGGCAAAACTGTTTACATTTTAGATGAACCTACAACAGGGCTTCATAGTTATGATGTCTCAAAACTAATTAACATTTTGCAACGACTTGTTGCAGAAGG
>ERZ808252.2296-NODE-2296-length-11845-cov-7.596522_pt1 | contig 11845 bp, 13 predicted proteins | sample MGYA00521242_ERZ808252 | MGnify/ENA primary metagenome ERZ808252 (study PRJEB31516, sample SAMN03275581) | gut metagenome | biome: mammalia-associated habitat; material: feces | host: Papio cynocephalus | place: Kenya | collected 2012-08-07 ...
ACGATAAAAATCCAAAGAACATACAGATATTCTTTGTCTGCTAATTTAAGGTATGTATGAAAATTCTATGGTTTGAAATATCAATTCCTTCGCGTTACCGCAATACAGGACAAGTGACGGCAGGTTGGCAAGACGCTTTGGAAAATATTGTGTTACAATGCAAAGACATAAAGTTATATGTGGCTTTTGAAAGCACTCAATATAAAGAAGTGAGAGTGATAGATGGAATTACATATATTCCAATGTATACGCACTACTCTTTTTGGGAACGGAAACGAAGCCAGCTAACGTGGACTGTTAATGAACACAAGGTAATAGAGCAAGGGCGGAAAGTAATAGAGCTATATCGACCAGACTTGATTCAAGTCTTTGGCAATGAATGGCCGTATGGATTGCTGGCTCAATACACAGACACCCCCCTTGTTATTCACATACAAGGAAGTATCGTTCCCTATAACAACGCCCTTTATCCTCCTCGCTATAATGGGTACACTATGGTTAAGGCTGCAGGATTCAATTTGCGTAAGGATTGGCACAGGCTAAATGATTATTGTCGTGACAAATCAAGATTGGAAATGGAGCGTAGAATATGGAAAGTTGTTCATCATTATATGGGGCGCACTTCCTGGGACAAGGCTTTGGTAAATACTTTGACAAAAGCTGCTACATATCACCATGTGGATGAGGCTTTAAGACCTGAATTCTTGAATACTAAAAAACATTGGATGTTGCCTCCTGACAAAAAGATAAAATTGTTGTCTGTTGGTTGCTCTTCATTTTGGAAAGGAATAGATGTGATGCTTAAGACAGCTCATGTGCTGAAAGAGGCCGGCGCTGATTTCGAATGGAATGTGGCAGGTGGTATGAGTGATGAGTTAAAACAGATTGTGGAATCCAAGGAACATCTCAAGTATGCAGATAATAACATTCGTTTCTTAGGATTCTGTTCTCCAGAAAGATTGATAGACGAGATGTGCCAATCCACCATGTATGTGCATACTGCGTATATAGAGAACAGCCCAAATTCAATCTGTGAAGCACAGTTGATAGGTATGCCTATTGTCTCCACGATGGTTGGTGGTGTAGCCACATTAGTCCGTAATGGTGTGGAAGGGGATTTGCTTCCTGCCAATGACCCCTGGCAGCTCGCCAATGCCATAGTGGAGCTCGCCAAGGATAAGGGGAGAATGAAAGCTTATTCTGTGAACTCTCGCCAACATGCCTTGGAAAGGCACAATCCTGAACATATCTTGCAACAATTGCTGGGGTGTTATAAAGATTTGATGAAGAAATGAAAAAACAGCTTTATAGGTTGATTAGAATTTTATCTCGTTTTTGGCGATTTAATGTGTTGACTGTTTTTTGCGTGAAATACAAAGCCGTCAAGTCAGAGTGGATAGCGGCTAAAATGGCGGAATGCGGGCATGGTGTACATTTCTCAAAGATAGGAATGCTGCATAGTCCGGAATATATTCATGTGGGTCATCAAACAGGGTTTGGCAAAGACTTGTTCTTGACTGCATGGAAACGTGGGGGCAAAATCAGCACCCCTTATCTGAAAATTGGAAGTCATTGCAATATTGGGGCTTACAATCACATTACTTGCGCCAACAAACTTGTGATAGGCAACTGTTGTCTGACGGGCAAGTGGGTTACCATTACCGACAATTCACACGGTGGGACGGATGTTGATAGTCTTAGGACAGCACCAGACAAACGCCCCATTACATCGAAAGGACCTGTCATTATTGGTGACAATGTTTGGATAGGTGATAAAGCAACAATTCTGCCTGGTGTTACAATTGGCGATGGAGCTGTGATAGCCGCTAATGCTGTGGTAACAAAAGATGTTCCTGCATATAGCGTGGTGGCAGGAAATCCTGCTAAAGTCATCAGAAACAGCATAAATCAGTAAGCACTCAAGTTAGGGCTAAAAAATGGAAATATCGTCATTACTGCGAATGTTAAAACTTCAGATTTATGTACAGCAGCGAAGATTTGGAAAGATTCTACTTCCAGTACCAAACGGAGGCAATGCCGAACTGCATCTCCATTGAGCAGTTCTGCTCACCGATATTTTATCTATTTGTGACCTAAGAGTTTGCAAAGCGTTACGCTTGGCAACCCCTTTTGGCTTTATTCAATTTTAAGTTTTTAGAGATATTATGAAAAGACCAGAAATTATAGCATTGTACTTGCCTCAGTTTCATCCCATTCCAGAGAATGATGAATGGTGGGGCAAAGGGTTTACAGAGTGGACAAACGTAAAAAAGTCAAAGCCTTTGTTTAAGGGGCATGACCAGCCTCGTGTTCCTACCGAACTTGGATATTATGACTTGCGAGATCCTGAGATACGACAAAAACAGGCAGACTTGGCAAGGTTGGCGGGTGTTACTTCGTTTTGCTATTGGCATTATTGGTTTGGCAATGGCAAACGACTCATGGCCGACATTTACGATGAGGTATTGGCTTCAGGAAAGCCAGACTTTGGCTTTTGTCTTGGATGGGCAAACCATTCTTGGTATTCAAAGACCTGGAACAAGGACGGTACTACAAGCAATAATCTGCTCATCGGACAGGAGTATCCTGGTATAGAAGATGAGAAAATGCACTTTGAGTTGTTGCTCTCCAGTTTCAAGGATCCTCGTTATACCAAGATTAATGGAAAACCATTCTTCTTGATTTACGACCCTGTGTCTGTACCTAAGGAGTATCTTGACAATTTCAGAAAATGGACCAAGGAAGCAGGATTTCCTGACCTTTATTTGGTGGGCGAAATCACCAGGAGCAACTATATTAAGCCTATGTTGCGAGAGAAAGGTTTTGATGCAGTAGTGTATCAAGGTTTAAACTATACACGCCATGATACCTTGCTTGGCAAGATGGGTAAGATAGGGCATTACATTGATTACAAGTTGAAGCCGGTCAAGAGCTTTTTCACAAAGAAACCTGCTTTCTTGTATGATTACCGTTCGTACTACAAGGAGTTTGTGTCAAAGCGTGATTATGAGAACGACGTAATACCACAGTTGTTTACGCAATGGGACCATTCTCCCAGAAGTGGAGCAAATGGTGTTATCTATTGGCATGCAGAGCCAGAGTATTTCAAAAAGCACTGTCTGATGGCTTTTGATGCCATAAAGGACAAGCCTGCGGATGGACAGGTGTTGATATTGAAGTCATGGAATGAATGGGGAGAAGGCAACTATATGGAACCAGACAAGACTCATGGACGCGGCTTTATCAATGCCCTTCATGAAGCCCTTGATGAGTATTATGGTAAAGAATAAGATAATATGAACATTTTGTTTGTTACCGTTTTCCAAATTTCTGAACAGAAAGGTGGAACCGAACGCACCACGGCACGCATCAGCAATGAGATGCGTCGTCGTGGGCATAAGTGCTATAATCTATATGCCAAGCCCATTGGCGATATGTTTGAGATGACAGAGTTTGATGGCATTTATACCTGTCATTCGCCAAAGTCTGTTAGGGAGATTATTGATGGCAAGCAGATAGACAAGATAATTCTTGAGGGGGCTTTTACCTTGGTGAAAGATGTTGCAAAAGGAAGAGATATGGCTTCCCGCAAGCCTGAGATGTTGTTTGTGCACCATTTTGCTCCTGGGTACGAACCTTATTTCAATGCTTTTTATTCTATTTGGAATCAATTTCGTTATGCTCAATCGTTGAGAAACAGGGTAAAAGCTTCGGTAAAGCTGCTGATATATCCTGTGCTTAAGCCTTATATGGATGCATCCTTTCATAAGCTTTACAGAGTAGCTTATGATTTGTGCGACAAAATTGTGCTTTTGTCCGCTGAGTATGCTGATAACTACTGTAAGTTTGGCGGTATTAGCGACAAGAAGAAGTTCGTTTCCATACCGAATGCCGTTTCATTCGATGAGTTTATTCCAGTAGAAGAACTAAAAAATAAAGAAAAGACGGTTCTGATAGTTACTCGTTTGGATGAAGTGCAAAAACGAATATCCTTGGCTATCAAGATATGGAAAAGAATTGAGGATGCAGCCGACTTAAAAGACTGGACATTTAAGATTGTAGGTTTTGGTGAATCAGAGCATGAATACCGCAAACTGGTTGATGATTTAAGGCTAAAGCGTCTGACGTTTGAAGGGCGGCAGAACCCTATTGAGTATTATAAGAAGAGTTCACTCTTTATGATGACCTCTCTTTTTGAAGGATGGCCTATGACCTTGAACGAGTCGTTGCAGTTTGGCTGTGTGCCGTTTGTTTATGACACATGCGCCTCTTTCCATGAAATAATCAATGATGGTCAGAATGGCTTTTTGGTTACAGATAAAGATGAGGCTGAATTCTATCAGAAAATGCGCCAAGTGATGCTTGATGCGGACAGACGGATGAGTATGATGAAATCTGCGGTTGAATCGAGTAAGCGGTTTACATTGGATAAGATTGTAAACCGTTGGGAGAAACTTTTAAATGAATAAAACATGATTCCTAAAAAAATACATTATTGCTGGCTGAGTGATGATCCTATGCCAGAGAAATTGCTGAGGTGTGTGGAAAGTTGGAAGAAGTATCTTCCGGATTATGAACTTATAAAATGGGACTTGAAAAGATTTCCCTTATCAAAGAATGTTTGGGTAAGGGAAGCGTTTGAACACAAAAAATATGCTTTTGCGGCAGACTATATCCGACTTTATGCTCTTGCAACGGAGGGTGGTATCTATCTTGATAGTGATGTAGAAGTGTTGAAGCCGTTCGATGACTTATTGAGGTATCCTTATTTTATATGTAAGGAGAACAGTCCACAGGGGATAGAGGCTGCTATCATCGGTGCCGAGAAGAATACCCCTTGGGTGATGGAATGCCTTAACTATTATCGAGGCAAGCATTTTATCGATCGGAACGGAAAAGCTCAGACTGCGGTATTGCCATCTGTCCTAAAGAGATGTATTCAGAATAAATTTGAGATGAAGTTTATTGATAATCCTTCGCAATTTGTGGATGACAAGAATGTGGTTTGTGTGCTGCCGATGGATTATTTCAGTCCTAAGAATTATGTGACAAAGAAAATCACAATCACTGAGAATACCTATTCAATTCATCATTTTGCTGGTACTTGGCAACCGTTGTGGAAACGGTTGGTATTGAAAATCTGGGTTCCTTTCTCTGTGAAAAACCCAAGGCTGGCTAAAGCTATTAAAGAAAAAATGTAGAGACATGGAACGGTTGTTATATATTGATATTTTGAAAGGCATTGCCATCATATTGGTTGTTATGGGACATATGTTTGTGCCATATACAGACTATCTGGACTTGACAGTAAATCAGATGATTTATTCTGTTCATATGCCTTTGTTTGTCTTTTTGAGTGGATTTGTCTTTCATCTTTCTCAAGGAGAACACGGCGTTAGAAAAACAATAACAAAGAGAATATTGTCTTTATTGCTGCCATTCTTCTGCTTTTCAGCAGTGTATTGTTTTGCTAATGACATTGCATATTCTGATATGTTGTTGAAGAGTGAAATACACAACGGATATTGGTTTACCTTGGTTTTGTTTGAGATAATCCTTATTTCTATTGTGATAGAAATGTTGACAAAAACAATTCGGGGGGGGCAAAATTGCAAGGTTGCTGTTGACCTTATTTTGAACGTTGTTATAATACTAATTTTACTTAGTATTGCTAAAGTAGAATTAATACCAGAGCCCTATAAGACTTTGTTTTCATCGGATAAGGTTGCCCGTTATTATATGTTCTTTCAGATGGGCAAGTTTGTAAATACATACCAGATCTTTGGCTCGCTGTTTAAGAGCCAATGGGTGTATTCTTTCAGTTTGTTTGCTTACTTTTTCTTGTTTACTAAGTTTGGTTATGATTTGCAAGGAGTTAATGCGATGTCGTTTGTCTTGCCGGTTTGCGGCATCATTGTTTTGACAAACATGGTGGAAGAGAATCAAATGTTGCTAAATTTTCATAGTATCTTGGCAAGTATAGGTAAGAATTCTCTGGAGATATATTTGGTGCATTTCTTGGTTTTGTCTTTGATACCGAAAGAGATTATAGATAGTTGTGGTAGTGTTTACCTGCAATTGTTTGTATTGCTTTCGCTGTCTGTGATTTGCATCATGGTTTCTTTAATAATGGCACAGTTTATTCATCGCTCTGATATTTTGGATTTCTTGCTTTTTGGCAAGGGGTCTTATCTAAAGATAATTGTATCAAAGATTAAATGAAACGAATATTATCGTTTGTTTACCTTTTATTTGTTTGTATTTTTGCTTTCGCAGATGACAAACTACCTGTTTATGTTACTCCAGAGGACTTCGGGTGTGTGAGTAATGACAAGTATCAGGCTGAGAGAAATAGTGCTGGCTTGCAAAAAGCCATAGACTATTGTATCGTCAATGGTAGCAAACTTACTTCTGTTGCAAGTCATAGCTATTATATCAAGCAAGGGCTTAAGATCTCAGGTTTTATCAATATAGATTTTGGCGGTGCAACGATTATAGCCACTGATTCTGTGCAGATGTTAACAGTCCGTTGGGATAAAACAGAGCATTGGACTGGTGTTATTCGTAATTTTCGCTTAAACCTTAATGGTATAGCCAAGGTCGGAATTAATTGTGTCAAAGTTATCAAACTTCATCTTACTGATGGGGAAATCTCTGGAATAGGTACAAATGCTATAGGATTGAATGTAAAGGAAGGCTATGAATTGTTGGCTGACAACTTGCACTTTCATGGTAATCAGAAATATTCCACAGGCATCAGGACTATGACCAGTGATTGTCATTTTTCCGATTGCATTATGATAGATTGTTATACCGCTGTGGATAATCGAGGCAGCAATTTCTTCGAGCGGATTCATGCTTGGATGTTGCCTCGGTATATCCATGGAAGTACATATTTCAGAAACAGAGGTGGAGGAGTTTTTCTAAATCAATGCTTTTGCGATACATACGACAAGGCATTTGTTTTGGATAATGTTTGTGAGATGCATATTTCGCAGCTGAAGCTAATCCATAATAAAATAATGTGGAAAGAACCATACGATAAGGTGAATCCTATTGTATTCGATTTCAAAAGTGATGATGTGGCAAATAAGTCTAAAATATCGTTGTCGGATTCGTATATTGGAGGGCTGTGGCTTGGGGATAAGGAAAGACAGGTGTTCTCGAAGAAGAAAAATTCGATTAAGCCAATGAATAGCAATATTATTGCAAAAAATGATTTGCAATGAAACAAATATGGTTTTGTCCGCTGTGTGAAATCAACTTGGTTAACACAATAGACCATTTTATTCCTCAGACGGATTATCCTTTGTTCGCTAAGAAACTTGATACCTTCATGCGGATTGTGCAATGAACATAAGTCTGACAATGTTACCGATGGTAAGGGAAATAGAAAATTTTGGAATGCTTATTTGGATACACCACCGATAGAGAACTATCTCTACTGTAAAGTGATAGACAAAAATGGTTTGCCCTACGTTCAATTTTATATCAAACAAGGGAGCATTGATGATGAGACTTTCAGACTCATACAGAATATGATGGATGATAATGGACAGAAAATGTTCCAAGTTTATGAGATGGTTTGTGGCAAGTTTATCGTAGATTTGAGGAATAAAGTGATGAATGCTGTTCGGAAAAGTGGAAAGGTAAAGACTCTTGGTGAATGCTTCTGTGTGATAAAGACAGACATTGAAGACAACTTTATTCCTAACAAGTGTGAGGACGTTGTTAAAAAGGCATTGATAGACTCTCCTGTCTTTCTGAATTGTGTAGAGAGTGAACTGAAGAGATTGGGTATTACATATAAAAAAATAAGTAGTGCTTTATGAAGTCTATATTAATTGACAAGATATTAGAAACGGAACAGTATTCCGTTAATCAGATTTTTGAAATGAAAGGTAAGGTTTATACTTACCTCAACCCAGTGTCTTATCTTACAGCCCTTGACAACAAGGAGTTGTTCGGACTGATGGATGGAATCTTTGCCGATGGTGGACTATTGGTGAAAGCCATCAAGATGCTGTATGGCAAGCAGGTGACCCGCCGAAGTTTTGACATGACCTCGATGGCACCGAAGTTGTTCGCTTATGCAGCAGAGCATGGCGAGACCATTTATATCGTGGCTTCGAAGCAAGAACAAGTGGAGAAGGCGGTGGAGATTTTCCGTGAGCGTTATCCAAAGGTGAAGTTTGCTGGGTATCGGAATGGTTACTTTTCTTCGGAGGAGGAGATGGAGAAGGAGGCTAAGCGTATCACGGAGTTGAGTCCCGACTTCTTGATAGTGGGCATGGGGGCTTTGATGCAAGAGAAGTTCTTGCTGAAGGTGAAGAATGCTGGCTATCAGGGCATCGGTTTTACCTGTGGTGGCTTCATCCATCAGACTTCGAAGAATGAGATTGATTATTATCCTGCTTGGGTGGATAAGACCAACATACGCTTTGTATACCGTATGTGGAAAGAACCGCATACTCGCAAGCGTTACTTGATGGCGGGACTGCTGTTCCCTGCAAGGTTTATCGCAGAAAGAATCTTCGGATAGTCTTGTAGAGCCAATGGATGGGTGCGAAGACTAACGATATGGGAGTGAGGATGATGAGCACGAGCGTGGGGATGATGCTTCCTAATGCTCGCAAGATATGTTCTTTCATGTGTGCAAAAATATAACAATGGAAGTGCAACAAAGAATATTTTTTGATTTTTTACGGTTTTGCATCGGTTCTGAGGCGAACCCCCCAGCCTCGGTGAAAGATACGGACTGGTATGTGCTGTATGCCATTGCCAAGAAACAGGCGTTGATTGGTGTGCTGTTTCATGGCATCAAGCAGTTGCCTAAGGAATTGGCTCCTGATGCCGACTTGCTGATGCAATGGATGGGGATGGCACAGAAGATACGGCAGCAGAATATTCGGCTGTTTTTGGTTTCTGCCAAGGTGTGCAAGAACTTTCAGCAAGAAGGATTCCGCTGCTGCGTCTTGAAGGGACAGGGAAATGCCATGCTCTATCCAGACCCGTATATGCGAACGCCTGGGGATATAGACATCTATCTTGGAGGTGGCAGGAAGCGAGTGATGGAATATGTGAATAAGGTGTGCCCGAACCAAGCGATGCGCTACCATCATGTGGATTTCCCTGTGATGAAGACGGCAATAGAGGTGCATTTCACGCCTTCGTACATGTTCTTTCCGCTGCATAACCGCAGGATGCAGAAATGGTTCGGGAAGGTGATGGACTTGCAATGCTCGAATCGGGTGGCGTTGCCGGATGGATATGGGGAGATAACGGTGCCTACGACTTCATTTAATGTCATTTATATCCTCTCTCATTTGTATCGCCATGTGTTCACGGAAGGGATTGGATTGAGGCAGCTGCTGGATTACTATTTTGTATTGATGGCATGGGAGCATGATGACAAAGCCTTGCTGTATGTGCAGAACATGATTGCTTATTTCGGCATGAAAAAGTTTGCTGGTGGTATCATGTTTGTGCTGCATGAGGTGTTTGGTTTGCCAACTGCCAAGATGATTACTGGCATGGATGAGCAAGAAGGTAAGTCCCTGTTAGCTGAAATCATGCAAGGCGGCAACTTCGGGCAGTATGACATCAGGCTTGGAAGCAAGGAGGATGAAGGCAAGTTGCATCGCTACCTTAGAATGAACTTGCGAAACTTGTGCTTTGTGAAGCATTATCCTACCGAGGCATTGAGTGAGCCTTTGTTCAGAACATGGTTTGCTGTATGGAAGAAGATACATGGGATAAGATAACGGATATGTTGGGCGAACGGCTCCCTCCCCCCCTTATTATGAGCCATTTTTCGGGGATTAGAGGCTTCATATCCCGAATTTTTAATGATAAATCATGACAGAAATAACACTAGATGTAAGTTCTTCTCTTCATACAAGAGGGTTTGATGCTAATGAGCGTATTCATAGCAAGGGCTTTGGACGAGTAAAAACTCTTATTCGGTCACAATTGGAAAAGGCTAAAGATTTCAATGAGAACAATCTTATAACAGAGGATAATACGGATTTTGCAAGATACTATAATACAATCTTTGTATTTGGTGAACGTGGTGTCGGTAAGACTTCTTTCTTGTTGTCTCTACGGAAGGAATGTTCTGGGCAAGAGCAAATAGGTGACAATAACCATGATAATGGTTAAAAAGTTCTGACAGATGCATCCTCATATATGTGGTGAGAAACTTTAGGAATGAGAGGCAGGATGGACATAAGCCAGGTAGTTGGCCATATTGCCACTCATTCCCTGCCCGCCAGCCAGTCGAGGACGTATATCTGTTGTATGCCGTCGTGGTAGCATACCGGGTCGTTGTCCATTGTAATCAAGAACTTTGGAAAATTGTCGCGCAAGGCGCGGAGAGGTTCGAGCTCTCGTTTCATCGTGTTCTCGTCTCTTACGCTGAGCGCGACTTGATAGTATTGCTTTTGTCCATTGGACAATACGATGAAATCTATCCCTGCATCTCCTATCTTGCCCACATAAATTTCGCCTCCACCCCGCAGCAGCTCGAGGTAGATGATATTTTCCAGTATGTGCCCCATGTCACCGCCTTTTGAACCGCAGATGACACGTCTCATGCCCACGTCGGTTAGATAAAGTTTCATGCCGGTCTTGAGCGGTTGCTTGCCTTTGGCATCGTAGCGTGGCGCGGAATAAAAGATGTAACTGTCCAAGAGGGCGCCGATGTAGTTTTCCACTGTGTGGGAAGAGATTTTACGTCCCATGGAAGTCATAGTGTCGCTGATGTGCTTAAAGACAGAAAGGTTCCCGATGCTGTCCGCAAGAAATCTCACAATGCTTTGGAGCATCATGGTGTCAGAAATCTTTTTTCTGGTGACAACATCTTTAAGTACAATGGTGTTGTAGAGACCGCTGAGGTATTCTCTCACCATGTCTGCATTGTCTTTTATCCGGACAACATAAGGAAAAGCCCCATTCTCTACATATTCGCGATAGGCATCCTCACGGCTGACAGGTGGTGATGGTAAGGCTTTGATGAATTCGCTGAAAGAAAAAGGCAGGAGGCGGATTTCCACGTATCTTCCGGTAAGCAAGGTTGCAATCTCTCCCGAAAGCAGACAGGCATTAGAGCCTGTTACGTAGATGTCTACGTTGTCGAGCAGGAAAAGGCTGTCTATTACTTTCTGAAAATTGTTCACCATCTGTATCTCGTCAAAGAAGAGATAGTTCATCTTGTCCTCCAGTAGGTTCTTTTTCACATGACGATACAATGTGTGGTAATCGAGAAAAGGCTCGTTGTCGATGTCTTCCAAGTTGATGGCTTGCACTTGTGATGGCGCAACGCCACTGTTGGCCAAATATTCCTGGAACATCTTCAATAGTGTGGACTTGCCGCAGCGACGTATTCCTGTTACTACCTTTACGATTCGCTTGTCCTTCCAGCGCTTGAGGATGGACATATATTCGGTGCGTTCTATCATATCGTGCGCTTAATTATTTGCAACTTGTTGCAAAGACAATAATTATTTCTTGAAAAACGTAAACTGCTGCAAAGATTGGCTGTTTGGTATATAAAAATGAAACGGACTGCATTTTAGGCTGGGTCCGGTAAATTCACCGATGACCTAAGATTCACGCTGACCTTTAGGATATTAGTTTTGTAATTGATTCTTATTTGCTTATGAAAATAGTAGTTACCGGTACCCGTGGCATTCCAAATATCATGGGCGGAGTGGAGAGACGCATTGCGAGGAGCTTTTTCCCCGCATTGCGTCTCGTGGTTTTGATGTGACATTGATACGTAGGTCTAACTAGTGTTCACTGAATAATTAGTAAGTGTTTAATATTTAGAGTTTTACAACATATT
>ERZ808252.2302-NODE-2302-length-11819-cov-8.894169_pt1 | contig 11819 bp, 9 predicted proteins | sample MGYA00521242_ERZ808252 | MGnify/ENA primary metagenome ERZ808252 (study PRJEB31516, sample SAMN03275581) | gut metagenome | biome: mammalia-associated habitat; material: feces | host: Papio cynocephalus | place: Kenya | collected 2012-08-07 ...
CCGATGGTACTGCAGCTCAGTCTGCGGGAGAGTAGGTAGATGCCGGCTTATTTTTCTTCGCTTTTTATTTTTTTTGTATATCAGCCCAGCTATCTTCGCTGGGTTTTTTCTTTATAAAAATAGCTATGCTTTTTGCATAGCTATGAGTTTGATTTACTTTAAAAGATATTCAGGTATTTCGCCTCTGCTGTTGAAGATCTTTCTTTGTTGAGTGTCTAGGATTTTTTTGCACATCCTTATTGAAAGGGGAGTGACTTCAACAAGCTCGTCATCTTTAATAAATTGTATAGCTTGTTCCAAGGATGGTTTGACAACTGGTGTAAGAGTTACAGCCTCATCCTTTCCGGATGCGCGAAGATTTGTCAATTTCTTCGTCCTTGTTGGATTTAGAATCAGATCTCCTTCTTTATTTCTTTCTCCAACAACTTGTCCTTCATATACAGGATCTCCTGGAACGATGAAGAAGCGGCCACGGTCCTCTAGCTCCCATAGTCCATATGCAACAGCGTTTCCTGCTCTATCGGAAATCAAAGAACCAGAAAGCCTATCAGGGAAATCACCTTTATAGATCTCATACCCCTTTATATAACTGTTCATTATTCCAAATCCTCTTGTGTCTGTAAGGAATTCATCCCTATAGCCAATAAGGCCTCTTGCAGGAATTTCAAAGCGTATCTTTACTCTGTTTCCAGTAGTATATGTAATATCGCTCATTATTGCTTTTCGTCTTCCAAGCTTCTCCATTACGGTTCCTGAGAATTCTTCTGGACAGTCTATCATCAAAATCTCAATAGGTTCTGTTTTGTTTCCGTCCTCATCTGTCTTGAAGATTATATGAGGTCTTCCGACGCATAGTTCGAATCCCTCTCTCCTCATTTCCTCGATTATTATTGCCATTTGGAATTCACCGCGACCTTTTACGGTGAAAGTGTCATCTGGATTCTTCTCGATTCGTATAGAAACATTTCTCAATGCTTCTTTTTGGAGCCTTTCCCAGATTTTAGCACTTGTGACAGCTTTTCCTTCTTTCCCAGCTAGTGGTGATATGTTTTTTGAAAACAGCATTGAGACAGTTGGATCATCTACTTTAATCCTTGGCAAAGCTTTTATCTCGTCTTTTGTGCATATTGTATCGCCGATAGAGACATCGTTAACACCTGATAGGACAATGATGTCACCACTTTCCACTTTTGAGCAATCTTTGAACACTGGCCCATCATATGCTTGTAGCCTTGTAACTCTCAATGGTTCGATTCTGTCTTCCTTGATGCAAATGAGGGAATCATTGGTTGATGCTGTTCCGTTGATTACTTTTCCAATTGCCAGACGACCAAGAAAATCAGAATAAGATAAATCCGATACAAGCATCTGGAATGGCTCAGCATCATCATATACAGGAGCTGGAATATCATCTATGATTGCATCGAGCAATAAGTGCATGTTGTTTTCAATTGAATCCAAGCTCTTACCGCATTTTCCCTCTCTGCCATTTGCATAGAATACAGGTACATCAAGCATGCTCTCATCTGCATTAAGCTCAAGAAGAAGATCGTAGACTTCATTGAGTACATCCTCAGCTCTTGCGTCAGCTCGATCGATTTTATTGATTACTACAATCAAAGGCAGTTTTTTGTTCAAGGCCTTTTCAAGAACAAATCTTGTTTGAGGAAGAGGTCCCTCAGCAGCATCTACTAGCAATACAACTCCATCAACCATGCTCAAGCCTCGCTCAACTTCTCCTCCAAAGTCAGCATGTCCCGGAGTATCGATGATGTTTATCTTCACGCCTTTCCAATGTATTGCGCAATTCTTGGCGCTAATCGTGATTCCTCTTTCTCTTTCTATATCTCCACTATCCATAATGCGTTCTTGATTCATATCTTTTCCAACAAGACCGCTTTGTTTAAATAGAGCATCGACCAATGTAGTTTTTCCATGGTCAACATGTGCTATTATTGCAATATTTCTTATATGTTCATTCTTTTTAATCATACGAATGATTATTATATATAAATCAGTGCTTTTTGTTTATAGATATAGAGTTAACTTGCGAGAAAAACGGACTATTAAGGTTTAAATAGATTTAGTAGTTGAAATAATATGAAAACCAACATCCTAAATATAAATTTGGTTTGACAAGAATATGGTTTATAAATGGTTAGTAATATAAATGTTATTAAAATTATATAAATATAAACATATTGCTATCGTATAATAATATTGAAACATGAGAATTATTGTATAGTTTTGGGTAAGGTTTTTGGCATTGATACTAAATTGAAAAAGCCATCTCTTTTCTTTTATTTTGTAATTGTAAAAAACGAAGAAAAAGAAGAAATGACTGGTGCAAATAGATTGTTCATGAGTGCAATCCGTGCCATTAGGGCAAGAGTTGCTAATGAGTCAAATGAAGGTGTCTAAAAACGGACAGTTAAGGTCGTTGTCAGGTTAAAGACATAAAAAGTGAAAAGGCAGATGCTAGCTATGTGACAATAAGTGTCCTAGCAATGATACTTTGAGCAAGAGAGAAGAGTATCTCATTCCAGGCTATAATCATCCAAGGATCTTGACTCAAAAACAACGAGTAGCGAGGAGTTTATACGATAGAGTATCTTCTTAGATTGATGTTGCTAACAACAAAACCATGTTTATTAATCACTGCTTTAATAACCTTAAGAATATAGTGATATATGATTTATCAAAGGAGCTTAAGCCTTGTATTTTTTTTAAAGACATTATGGAATTGCAATGTTAGCTGATGTATCTTGTTTTAATCAAAATATACTTGAAGATATATAACTAAGGCTAAATTCTACATTGGATGTACTATTTTCAGTAGAAGACAGGTCTGTTTTGGATTATTCCGTTATGCTTTATTTTATCATTCTCTTTATGCTTTTCAAGAAACAAACGGATTAACATAATCTGTATAAAAATCAAATAGAAATTGTTTGTTAATGTAAGGTTTAATGCATAACTTATATAAATAGTGTTATAAATTGATATTTTAAATACAGAAATCTTGTAATTTATAATCTAAACTATAAGATAACATATAATAAAATTGTTATAATATATAAGAAATATATGAATATTATATAATCTTTTAAATGCCTAAATAGTATGTAAATTTTCATTTTCTTATTTTGAGTGTGTTTTGGCTTTCCTATTTAGAGCTGTTCTTTTACTTGTCAATACAATGAGATGCTCATTCTAGAGTATATAGGCCAAATCAAAGCTGCGTGACTATTGAATTTAGAACATCTATGTAAGCTAGCATAATAGGCTTTGTTTTATGATCCTAGCTTTTTAGATTAATTGTATTTAAGTGCAGAGACATAGCAATTGCTAAAGAATCATTTAATAGTTTGATGAGATTAGTCTTTTGGATCATTTTGAGTTGCTGGATCATTCTTTTCTTCTACATTTGCAAATAAAAATCAAAACTGTTTCTCTTATACTTCGAGAAAGAAAAATATTTTTCGCTATTTTTGTTAAAAAGAAGCATTTTTACAAGCTGCAGCCATATAGATAGTAGGGAGGCATGTAAAATGCGAATTGATAACAAATCTATTTTTTATGACAGCATCAAGGATACAATACGGGGCCTCACCCTGTTTTCTAAGGAGCTAAGAGGAGCATTTCGAGATAAGGAGTATGTCCTACATACTTTAAAGGCACTATCAGTGCTGGAAGTGACCAAGGAGATGGAGGATGATATGAGGATAGATGTTGAGGAGTGGATGGAGAATCCTGCTGGTAAGAGAGGCGCGAGTCGCGATGCACTGATCACTTTCAAGAAGCACGGGATAAATGTTGAGATACAAAGAGTCGATGAATGCGACGGGTTTCAAAGGGAAATGTCTTACATGGAAGAGAGCGATCCAGAGATAGATGATGGCTTGGGACTCATGTCTTCCACAAGGTATATATCTTTATGGATATGCGCATTTGACCCGTTTCCAGAGAAGGGGCTGCCGTACTATATCTTTTCATACAAATATAAGAGGCATGAAGGCATAAGGGGAACTGAAGATGAATTTGATATGTTTGAAGGTTCAGAGTTTATATTTGTGAATGGAAGCTATATCTGGAACGATAGTCCTCTGACAGAAGAGGAGGAAGCATTGAGAGACTTTGTTATGGACATAAAGAAGCCAGATCCCAATGCTATTCTTAACGAGAGCGCCAGACGTGTGCTTTCCGAGTACAAGGAAGGTGGAGCGATGTATGACAAGATAGAGCTTGCATTCAAGGAGTGCTATGAATCCGACTACGAGAGAGCCAAGCAGGAAGGACGAGAAGAGGAAAGCAGGAAGCTTGTGAGTGCAATGCTTGAAAATGGCATGTCTTATGATTTGGTTTCTAAAATCTCTGGCTTGACTAAAGAGCAGATTATGGCAATTGAAAAGTAATCATTAAGATTGTCTTTATATCTGAAGGCGATGTATCGAGCATTGCCTTCATTGTTTTACTATCTTTAAAATCTAAACCTTCATGATGTCATAGAATCAAGAAAATCGCTCATTATATACAGCTATTGCGACTTTAAATTTTATTAACACTAATTTAAAACAAATGAATATTGATTTGTATTTTATATCAAATAAAGTAAATAATTTATAATATTAAATATAGATATTAGCAGTATTTATATGTATCAGAAATTAAAATAATATAAAATATATATTATATACATATAAATATTATCGAAAATAATATATATATATATTGTAATATTATATAAAATAAATGCAAGTAAGATTTAATCGCCATTTATTAAGATTATTTGTCGAGCTTATAAAGACTATTATTTTTGCTAATTTCATTATATGGGAGAAGATTTTGGGAGCATTTTTTGGATCGTAGTTAAATCTGTACAATACTATATTTCCACATATTACGTTCTGCATGGTTATATTTCCATTGTATTCGAATAGAATTCAATACGACTTTGATTAAAAGTCAAATTTGTTAATGATGCATAATCTTTGAGCAAGTGCCTTGTATTTTCTTTGTTTTTAAATAATAACAATACAATTTATTTTAAAATATATTCATTAATACTATGTTTATGATATAGAAACGATATTGTAACTTTATATAATTAATATCATTATTTAAATATTTTTATAGCTATTATAAATCGTTTCGATATTTTATTATATTGTAAATTTGATTAATATAAAATATGTATCATTTTTTATATTTTAATAGGATAAATTATTTATAAATATTTAATTACTATATCAATATTATATTATATTTATGTATTTTCATATGATTTACATTTCTTATAAAATATAATTACTATTATTATAAAGTTGTTTTAAATAATAATTGAATTATTCTTGTAGTCTATCGATTTCTGTTTTATAATGAGTTCTGTTCGGAGGATTAGATGTCAAAAGCTATTGCTTTTCATTTGCAAAAGGGAGGAGTAGGGAAAACCACTGTTTCTGGCACACTTGCTTGTCAGTCAGCTTTAGCTGGGCATGATACTCTTCTAATCGACTGTGATCCTCAGGGTAATTTATCTTCATGGTTCTTAAATGACTCGCCATCCTTAGAGCTTGCGGATGTTCTTCAAGGCAAGTGCTTTTCAAAAGAAGCAATATTGAAAGTGAAAGGCATGGAACATCTTTATATACTTCCAACTTTTGGTATTGGCGGAACACTCAAGAACTACAGCGAAACAAAGCTTTCTGATGAACCCTTTGTTATTCAAGATCTTGTTAAGGAATTAAGTGAATCCTATGAGCGCATTGTACTTGATCTTTCTCCAGGACTGGGACGTCTTGAAAGAGCAGCATTGATTGCCTCAGATGAGATAATTACACCTATGACACCAGAGGTTTTTTCTTTGGATGGATTAGAGATTTTCATTGAGGAACTTGCTAAATTAAAGAAAAACTACAAGTCGCCTGTTAAGCATAAGAGGATTATTATAAATTCTTTTGATGAAAGGATTAAGCAACATAGAGATATCTACAGTGTTGCTGAATCGTCCGGTCGGTTTACGATTTTCAAGATACCAGTTGATCCAATATTTAGAAAATCGCAAGAAGCCAATAGCGTACCGCAGATTTACAAAGTCAGAGGGCGCGGAATGAAGGTTGCAACACTGGATGCATTGAAGGAATTGGACAAGGAAATTTGGAGCTAGGGGTAGAATATGGCATTGAAAAAACAAGAGAGTAGCATTGTCGGTGAAAGTCTGAGCAGTCAGAAAGCAAAACAGGTTTTTTCTTCTGGAAAAGAGAAAGAGAAGAAAATATTGACGACATTTTCTATTGAACCATCTTTCAAGGCGGAGCTTGAAGATTTGTTTTCTGAGCTCGGACTGGGGTGGGCTGCAGGTATTAGGTTTGCCTTGAAGGAATTTTGCAAGAAATACTCTGACTCAAATAACTGATTTTTCACTCTTGATTAATGAAGGTCTAATTGTTTTGATTATGACCTTCTCTTTTTTTGTCTTCATGTAGTGATTTGTTTTCTTTTTGTTGTTGACCTGTTCATCATTATTTTGCAAACTTTCTCTGGAGACCTGTTTGCAAGGCACTCTTGCTGGCAGTCTGTCATCCGAAATCCAAAACATCTTGAGGCTCTGAATGAGTTTTGAAACTAAAGGTTTGCACATTGGAGAGTGCATTGTGAAGATTCTCAATGGCATGGCACAGGGACTTTTTGCATCACTGATTATTGGTCTTATTATCAAGCAAATAGGACATTACGCTAGCATTTCATTGATTGAGCAGTTTGGACAGGTTGCCCAATACATGACTGGACCTGCAATCGGCATAGGTGTTGCATGTGCAATAAATGCACCGAATCTCGCTATTCTTTCAACGGCCGTATGTGGTGCTGTAGGAGCTGGCACTGTGGTTTTGGGGCCCGGTGCTACATTTATAAAGCTTGCGACAGGCGAGCCTTTAGGTGCTTGTATTGCGGCTATAGCCGGTGCTTGTATTGGAAAGTTGGTATCAGGAAAGACAAAGGTCGATATTATAATTGTTCCTATGGCTACCATAGTGGCAGGCTCTTTTGTCGGTACATTCATATCACCAGCTGTAAGCGCAATCATGAATGGCCTTGGTGTATTCATAAATTCGCTTACAACGCTTTATCCATTGCCGATGGGTATTTTGGTCTCTACAGTTGTTGGCATGGTTCTGACGCTTCCTATATCCTCTGCTGCGATTTGTATCTCACTTGGTCTTGATGGACTTGCTGCTGGAGCGGCATGTGCCGGTTGTTGTTGCCAAATGATTGGCTTTGCTTTTTCAAGTTTCAAAGAGAATGGGGTGGGTGGTTTGATAAGCCAGGGGCTTGGCACATCTATGTTGCAAATTCCGAATATCTGGAAAAACTGGAAGATTTGGATTCCCCCAACACTTACAAGCATGATTGTTGGGCCTATATCTACATGCGTCTTCAAACTAACTAATAATGCATCCGGCGCTGGCATGGGTACAAGTGGCCTTGTTGGACAGTTCAATGCTGTCGCTGTCATGGGAACAGGTTGCATATGGAAGATCTTGATAGTCCATTTTGTCCTTCCAGCTGTGCTATCATATTTGATAACTCTTTATATGAGGCGGAAGAACTGGATCAAAAAGGATGATATGCTACTTAGTGTTTGATTTTGCTCTCATCCTCTCAAGTATTGCTCTTGCTTCTGCCATGCTGTCTTTCTTTATTTCCTCTGCTGATTTCTCTTCGTTTTTGAAGAGTTCGACAGGAATTTCAGAGATAAACCTAGATGGCATTGCCATCTTTATTTCTCCTTCTCTGTTTATGCGATTATCGCAATAGTTTATCACAAGTTTCTCTCGAGCTCTTGTTATAGCGACATAAAAGAGTCGTCTTTCTTCATCAATATTGTCTTGGTTCTCTTCCAAGGCTCTTGATGATGGTATTATGTTATCCTCGATCCCAGCAAGGTAGACAACCTTGAATTCCAAGCCTTTCGATGCATGCATAGTCATAAGATTCACTTTGTTGCTTTTATCGTCTTGATCATCGCCAATTATAGAGACTGCATTGAGATAGTCCCTTAGTGAGGATTCTTTATTAATTTCGAGGTACCTTGTCATCCTGTCTTTTAAGAATGATATGCTACGCATTTTGTATTCGATTGCTTTTTCTGAAAGTTCAGGATCATTTCTCAACATTCCCTCATAGCCAATGTCTGATATGATGATATCAATCAAGCCTTTTGGAGAGTTAGTTAGGCTCCTCCACTTAGAAAGAAGAGAGGAGAATGTCCTCAGGCTTTCTTGTGAGTTCTTTTTGAGCTCTGCCGAGCTTTGCATGCATTTTATTGCATCAGAAAGGGAGACGTTGTTCTTGTCAGCATAGCATCTCAGCTTCTCTACACTTGTTCGGCCGATCCCTCTTCTTGGTGTGTTTATTATCCTCAGAAGGGATGCATCGTCTTTGTCATTGATCAATATCTTCAGATAGCAAAGGATGTCACGGATCTCTTTTTTCTCAAAGAAGCTCTGACCTCCAGATATCTTTACGGGAAGCTGTTCTTCAACAAATGTGTTCTCGATCTCTGAAATCAAGCTGTTTGTCCTTACGAGAACTCCAAAGTCAGAGTAGTTGTACTTATGTGCTCTCATCTCTTTCCTGATTTCCTTGGATATCCAATATGCTTCCTTTGCGCCATCCTTGTGCCTCATTATCGAGATCATGGCGCCTTCGCCTTCATCTGTCCAAAGCACCTTTTCTTTTCTTTCTTTGTTGTTTGTTATTATAGTATTCGCTGCTTTGAGTATGTTTCCTGATGAGCGATAGTTTCTTTCAAGTTTGAATTCCTTCCTCTCTGGAAAATCCTGTTCGAACATTACAATGTTTTGATAGTTTGCACCACGCCAGGAGTAAATTGATTGGTCATCATCTCCAACAACGCAAATATTCCTGTATTTCTTTGCGATAGTTGAAATCAGCTTGTACTGCAATAGCGATGTGTCTTGGAATTCGTCTACCATTATGTACTTGAATCTTTCCTGTACAGCATCCAAGACAAATGGTTTTTTCTCGAAGATCATTATCGGAAGGAGAATCAGATCATCAAAATCGACAACGTTGTATGCTTTCTGTGTAAGGATCCATTCCTTGTAGATTTCTGCAACAGCACTATCTTGGTTCGTAATTTGCATTCTTCCTGTTTTAATGTCACTGAAGATGGCTTTGAGTGTGCTTGCTTTGAAATTATCGCTTTCATAGCCACAAGTGTTTACACAATCCTTGATAAGCGCTGTATTGTCATTGTCATCATACAATGTAAAATCATTGTGGTAGCCTATATGGTGTATGTATTGCTTTAAAATGCCAAGTCCAAAGGAGTGGAATGTAGTTGCTGTCAAATCCTTGAGTTTTTTGCCAGTAACTTCCTTGATCCTTTCACTCATCTCTTTTGCGGCTTTATTCGTAAATGTCAATGCAAGGATATTCTTCTCTGCAATGCCTTTATCGAGCATATTTGCAATGCGATATGTGATCATTCTGGTTTTCCCTGATCCTGCACCAGCAATTATTAGCTCTGGTCCTTCGATATTGCTTGCAGCTTTCGCTTGTTCTGGATTTAGAAGGCTCGATAGATTCAAAGACATGCAGCTCTCCCTCGATAAATTCTTTGCCCGTGCTATTATGTAAGAATGTTTCTCAATAATCAATTGCTTTTAACAATTAGTTAAAGAATATGGGATATCAAAGCAAATGGTAGCCATACAATTTTGAAATCAATATGTATAGTATCATTGATGTGAATAGTATGGTATTAAATTTAAATTTAGTTGTTTAAATAGAAATATTATATGATTATCATATGATAAATATATAAATACTAAATTGTATCTTATTATTTTATGTAATAAATAAAGAAATGGGGGCAATGAAGATCCCCCAAATTTGATTAAGATTCTTTCGCTTCGATTAAAAAAAGCATTGCCATTGCTTGTCCATACGGCATTGGATAAACTGGGATATTCCTGTAGAAATCAAGGCTCTCTCTCCCCATGGGAGTCCCTCCTGAGCATTTTTGCAAGAATCCATTCTCATCGATGCAGTTTAATATGGCAGGAAGAGCTTTGTCTGCAATATGTTTGTATTTAGGCGAAATAAGACCCATGGAAATTGACTTTAGTATTCCATATCCAAAGCCTGCTGTACAGCTTGATTCAAGATATGAATCATTGTGATCTAGAAGTGTATGCCAAAGTCCTGATTTGTCCTGCAGTTTCGATATTGCCTCTACTTGACGTGTCAGAACAGTTGAAATATAACGTCTTACAGCATTCGACAAAGGGATTGTCTCTACAAAAAGTGGCAATGCTATTGTCGCCCAGCTGTTTCCTCGTCCCCAGAACGCTGATGTAAAATGGTTTTTTCCCTTGAATGTATATCCATGATACCAAAGCCCTGTGATTGGATCTGCAAGATGCTCTATGTGCAGCAAAAGTTGGTATTCAGCCTCATCTGTATAGTCTTTTCTGCCGAGGATCCTTCCTACATTTGCAAGAGGCAAGACACTCATCATTAAGGTGTCGTCCCAAAGCTCTTGCTCATTTATATCATCAGTTGTTCGATGTTGGTATCCACCTTCATCTGTTTTCTCTAGGCCTCCGGAGAAAAGCCATTCAGCCCATTCTTTGCAAACATCCATGTAATCTTTCTTTTTTGTGTATTCAGCAAGATAAGACAATGCAAGAATAGGAGCCATTGTATTGACATTCTTCCCAGGTAATCCCTCTTTGATTCTTTCATCATAATAGTCTTCAAGTATTTTTAGGTACTCATGTTTATTTGTTTTCTCAAAGAGTTTCCATATACCAAAAAGGCCAATACCTTGCGTCCATTCCCAATATTTGTAGCGTTCTCTGTTTTTTAATCCAGATGCTAGAACACCTTTTTCGAAATCAGGATCGCCACAGAGCACAGGTTTGAATCCATCTATTAGTTTTCCAAGCTCGAAATCCAATTTATCCATTATTACCCCTTTACTCCACCGGAAGAAATTCCTCCGATGATATATTTTTGAAGGATTATAAATACAATGATTACAGGAATCATCGACATCACAGATGCACTGAGGATGCTAGACCAGTCGACTCCAAGATGCCCAATGAAATTCTTAACAGCTAGTTGGATTGTGAAGTTCTTTTGATCGCTGAGGATAAGCATTGGCAAGATATAATCATTCCATCGCCACATAAACGAGAAAATAGAAAGTGTAACGAAAGAAGAAGATCCGAGTGGCATCATAACATAGATAAATGTCTTCCATTCAGGGCATCCATCGATTCTTGCAGCCTCGACAAATGAAAGAGGAATGCTCATATAAGCCTGCCTGAACATGAAAATGCCTGTTGTGGTCGTAACTACTGGCAGAATTACTCCCCAAATGTTGTTATATAGCCCTAATGCGCTTATCACAGATACTTGTGGAACCGTCAGCGTTTCGCCTGGGATCAAAGTTCCTAAAAGGAATATCCCAAATATCAAGTTTGTGTATTTTATCTCAAAACGATAGATAGCAAGAGCATATCCACACATAGAGCTGATTGCTAATGTAATCAAGGTGCCAACGATAGCTAAGAAGAAACTGTTTTTAACATAGTTCAAGAATCCTCCTTCTAACACACTTTGATAGTGTTCAATAGTAGGGGAGGCCGAAAACAGATACAGGGGATATCTGAATAGCTCATTCGTTTGCTTGAAAGAAGAGCTTGTTAACCAGAATATTGGGAAAATAAATAGAATTGCTATAGCTAGAGATAGAATTGTAAACACAATTGATATTTTGCTTTTCT
>ERZ808252.2304-NODE-2304-length-11802-cov-3.249681_pt1 | contig 11802 bp, 8 predicted proteins | sample MGYA00521242_ERZ808252 | MGnify/ENA primary metagenome ERZ808252 (study PRJEB31516, sample SAMN03275581) | gut metagenome | biome: mammalia-associated habitat; material: feces | host: Papio cynocephalus | place: Kenya | collected 2012-08-07 ...
TCTTATTATACCAGAAACGGGAGCATTTTTAAAGTTTTTTGACAAGCTGAAAAGCGGCGTCCCGAAAATGACTTTTCGGGACGCCGCTTTTTTCAAATTTTATTCTACTGTAAGTACTACTTTGCCTACATTTTCCCCGCGGTATAGGATTTCCTGTGCCGCTTCGGCTTCGGTGATCGGCAAAACCTTATAAATGGTCGGTTTCACCTCGCCGCTCTCCACCTTGCTCCACACATCCTTCACGAGGCTTGCCAGCACCTGCGCCTTCATCTGCGGTGTGCGCGAACGCAGGGTGCTTCCGATGATCCGCACATTTCTCACAAAAATATTTTTCAGATCGATTTCAGTATGGGCGCCCGCCATCGACGCGATCATGATCCACCGTGCGCCATGGGACAGGTAGGGCAGGCATTTACCCATCACTTCGCCGCCGAGGCAGTCGATTGCCACATCCACCGGATGTCCCGCTGCCTGCTCCCGTTTGAGAACCTCCACGATGTCCTCCTTGGTGGTATTCACCACGACATCGGCGTGCAGATGACGGATCGATTCCGCTTTTTCGTCCGACAGCACCGTGGTAATCACACGCGCGCCGAACGCCTTTGCCATCGGGATAACCACGCTGGCGAGTCCGCTTGCGCCTGCGTTCATCAGGAAGGTGTTTCCGCTTTGCAGTTTTCCTTCGATGAACAGATTCAGGTATGCCGTGGCAAACGCCTCCGGCATGGCAGCAGCTTCCACCATTGTGCAGTTCTTCGGCACGGGCATCAGCATATCATATTTTACGTTTGCGTACTGCGCATACCCGCCGCCGCCCAACAGGGCGCAGACCTTATCTCCGACCTTCCAGTCGGACTTTTCGGCGGCTTCCTTGCCCACTTCGACAATTTCGCCCGCGATTTCCAGTCCCATCCAGTCCGGGCAGCCGGGAGGAGGCGGATAGTCGCCCTCACGCTGCATCAGATCGGCACGGTTGAGTGCCGCCGCATGAATTTTTACCAGACAATCCTCCGCACCGACAATCGGATCCGGAACATCGTCCCAACGAAGGGAACGGTCGGGATTGATCAAAACAGCTTTCATATTTCTTCCTACTTTCCGTAAATCAGTTCTTTCAGCGCCCTCACCTCGCGGCACAGGGGCTGTTGTTTGCTTGACAGTTCGTCATGTTCCGCCACTGTCAGCCACATGGCGCAGCCGTTGGGCGCGCCGAGCAGGCGGTGTCGGCGGCAGCAGTCGCCGATTGACAAAAACAGATAATCCGCGTTCAGCTTCTCTTTCAGAAGTGCGGTCGTGTACAGATTTTCATGGCTCTCGCGGTCGTTGTTCCCCGCCATCACGAGTTTTGCCACATCGGCGCCGCGCGACACCTGCTCCTGTGCCATCTCCAGCACCTCCTGCGGAGGCAGGAAGCGCAGCACGTGCGACGACATCAGCACCTCTGCGCCATGCTCGTGCAAAGCCGCAATCAGTGCCTTCTGTTTTTCGACCGCTTCTTTGTTGCGGGTGAGCTGTTCAGGCTCGGGGCAATAGAAATCGCCCGTCACATCCAGCAGCGTGGCGCCGAGATCTGCCAGATGCAGAAGCTCTTCGGCAAGCGTTTCTTCGCTTTTTCCCGTGTTGAGCCCATAGCGGTAATTTGTGACATACACGGGTTTGTCGCCCATCTCTTCAAACAGCGAACGCAGCGCGTCATCGGTGCGTTCCTCAGGATTCATCTGGCAGACCTGCAAGCCGTAGGCATCGCAGTCGTCCTTGCCGAGCGCAATCAATTCCTTCGCACGCGCGACCGTGCGCGCCTGAATCATGCAGGTGATCAGCGGAACTTCATGATGCAGAAATGTCTTTTTCACAAAGCAGCCCTCACTTATTGAACATGATATGCCGTCCGCCATCGATCAAAAACGTGGTACCGTTGATAAAGTCGCCTTTTTCGGACGCGACATACAGAATCAAATCCACAATTTCCTGCGGTTGAGCGGCTCTGCCCTCCAGCGTTTTCATGTTTGCCATGCCGGGACGCGTCAGCACCGGTCCGGGCGCGACGCAGACGCAGCGGATATGATGCTCCGCACCCGCCAGTGCAATCGAGCGCGTCATGCCGTTCATCAGTGCGCTTTTCGATGCGGAATACCCGATATTCGAACCACATCCGTCCGCCCCCGTGATGGAGCCGAGGTGGATGATCACGCCGCTGTTTTGTTTGACCATCTGCGACATCACCGCATGGTCAAAATACAGCACACCCTTAAGGTTGAGGTCAATGCTGAAATCATAGACATCGATCGGTGCTTCCCAGAACGGTCCGTTTTGATGACACAGGCGCATTTCCGCACCGCCCGCACAGCAGACCAGTACATCGATGCTTCCGAACGCCTTGACCGTCTCGTCCCGCACACGGCAAACCGACGGATAGTCCCGCACATCGATCGCAAAGCCGAGCACTTCGGCAGGAATTGCCCGAAGCTCCTCCACGCAGCGGGAAAGTGCTTCCTCGTTGACGTCCACCAGCACGACCTTTGCGCCTTCGTGCGCCATATTTTTTCCGGTCAGAAATCCGATTCCGGAAGCACCTCCGGTAATTACTACGGTTTTTCCTTTGAAACTCATGACCATTCCTCCTTTTTCTTCAGTATAGTCGATTGACAGGAAGAAAAAAAGAGAATATACTATGATAAAACGCAACGATTCTACTTTCGGAGGTTTTTATGGACTTCAAAGACGCCGCCGTTCAATACCTGAAAATTGCCAGATATTCGCATAAGCCCGAGAGCCTTGAGGATTTTCTCAAGCTCCCGCGTCCGTTTTACGCCCTCGCCTTCATGGAGCAAGGAACCGCTACATTTGTATCGGGGGAGCAGTCGCTCACGCTGCATCCGGGAGAATGTCTGCTGATTCCCCGCGGGACGGTCTATCAGAGCTTCTGGCACGGAGACCTCCCGGTGCATCTCACCTGCCACTTCGGATTTGTTTCCGATGCGCCGTTTGCGGATCGGGACATTCCGATGCAGATTCTGTGCGATGCGTCGCTCGGAGAGCTTACGAAGAAGCTCTATGCCGAAAAGGACGGCGAAATGCTTTCAAAGCTCGCGGTGTTTTACACGCTCTGCGCCCGGTTGTACGATGTGATGCAATACACGCCCAAACCGCAGCCCGACCCGCGCCTTGCCCCTGCGTTTTCTTTTTTGCAGGGTGTTCGGGGCGACACGGTGTCGGTGGAAATGCTCGCGCGGCTGTGCCACATGAGTCCGTCGTATTTTTACGCTTGCTTTCACCGCGCCACCGGGTCTTCGCCGATCGTCTACAAGCAGGCGCTTGCCGTACAGTATGCGACACAGCTGCTGTGCGACCCGTCGTTGTCCGTGGAGCTGATTGCGGAGATGGCGGGATTTGCGTCCTCGTCGTATTTCCGCCGTGTGTTTCGCCATTTTATGTGTCAGTCGCCGCGCGACTACCGCCGCGCACTGCTCGAAGCGCTGTCACCGTCCGCAGCAGCGCAGTAACGTCCGATACAGCGTCAGCTCCCAATCGGGCGAATAGGGGTTTTGCGCTTCGTCTGTGATATATTCGGCGAACGCGCGCATCATGCCGTCATAGCGGTCATACGGTCCGACCGAAAAGCTCTCGCCCGCATCAAGCCAGGAATCCACGGTGTACAGCCGCCAATCGGTGTACTGTCCGTCTTTTCCCCACCGTTCGATCGGCTTGATCTCGACGGTTGCCTTCGTACCCGTGATCACCAGCTGCCGCCGCAAAAAGCCGCCGCGCTCGTAATCGTAGGTTTTGATCAGCGTATTGCCGCGTGGATAACGCAGAATCGCCATGCCGAAATCCTCACAGCCGACCCCCTCGCACCCTGTGGTACGGTTCATCGGCAGGATTTCCTGCGGCTCGCCCTGCAATTGCAGTGCCAGATCGACCAGATGGCACCCCAAAAAGAACATCATCCCGCCCGGAACCGTTTCCAGCCAGCGGCGGGTGGCTTCGTCGTGGCGGCAGTTCATCTGTGCTTCCACACTGACAATCTCGCCGAATTCCCCCGCCTTGGCACGGCGAAGCACTTCCTGAATCACAGGATTATAGCGGTACATATACCCGGTATGAAACACCTTTCCCGACGCTTTGACTGCGGCAATGAGTTCTTCAAACGCCGTAAGGTCGAATCCGCCGGGTTTTTCCATATGTACGTGTTTTCCCGCCCGGATTGCCATGAGCGCATATTTGGTCAGGTACGGTTCCTCGGTTTCCACCGCTACCGCTTCCACGGTCGGGTCCGACAGAATTTCCTCCACGCTTTTTTCGGGGACGGCGCTCATACGTTCGACAATCTCCGGAAAACGCTCGTGTTCGCGTTCGGGAAACGCCACGGCGGTCAGGTCGAACACCTCGGACTGCTTGCAAAGACTGTCAAACGTCATGATGCCGTGACTTGTGCGATTGGTGCCGATCTGTGCGATCTTCACTTTTCTCATCACAGTTTCCTCCAATCAAACTGCACCAGCGGGAAGGAGGCTTCTTCGGCGAGGCGGGCGTAGACTGACGGCGCTTCCTGCGGGGCGTGCGTTTCCTCCACCAGGTCGGAAAGGGTGAGACGGTGCGTATGAATCAGGCTCTGTACCGCCGCCACATCATCCTTCAGCGTCCACCAACCGGGCGACGACTCGGTTTCCGGACGCGCCAGCGTATGTGCGCCGACCAAAGTGATTCCCGGACCGTGGACTTTTTTATAGTAATCTACCGTGAAATTCGGATTTCGGGTACAGCCGAGCAGCGCCACCCGTCCGAACCGCCGCATGACATCCAGAATCCCGTTGAGTCCGCCGCCGTTTCCCGTGACCTCAATGCCGACCGCCGCGCCGCCCGTGAGTGCTTTGACGTTTTCGGCAAAATCCGCTTCAAACGGATCGAACGCGGCGTCCGCGCCCGCTTTGAGTGCTTCGTCCCGACGCACGGGGTTCGGATCCACCGCGACAATCGGTGTGGCTCCCGCCGCACGCAGCAATTTGACCGCGACCAGTCCCAGCACGCCCGCACCCATCACGACGGCACTTTCGCCGATCTCCAGACGGCATTTGCGGATTGCCGCCAGCGGGAACGAGGCAATATGCCACAATGCCGCTTCTTCAAAAGAAATGGCGTCGTCACGGATGAGGTGGACATTCTTTTCGGGAGACAGGCAGTACTGCGAATGTGTGCTCCAGAAAAGCGCCACACGGTCGCCGGGTTTCACGGAGGTGACACCCTCGCCGACCGCTTCCACCACGCCGGAGGAGCTGTATCCCAGCACCCGCGGGAACTGTGCCGTCGCAGCGCTTTCGCTGAGCTTCACGTTCGGATCGCCGATCAGGTTGGCGCGTTCCGTGCCGCTGCTGACCGTGGAAACCGCGAGCTTCGTCAGCACCTCGCCCGCTCCGGGCAGGCGGTAGTCGCAGGGCAGCAGTTCGGCAGTTTTCGGTTTTGTGAAAACAATAGAACAATTTTCCATAGTATCCCTCGCTTTCTGTCTTTAGCATACCACTTGACACGCGCGGAAACAATCGTGTATACTGTAAAAAAAGAGGTAAAATTCTCCAAAGGAGGACGGTATGGAATACGAACGTTTTTTCAGCGGTTTTCTGTTCTGCCGTATTGTGTTTCACCGCTTTCACCGCACCGATCATCTCCGTGACAACGGCTCACCGATGCACTACATCGGCGTCATGCTTTCGGGGAACAGTCTGCTCGTCTCCGAGCGGCAGACCGTTTCGCTGAAGGCGGGGGATGTGTTTTTCATTCCGAAGGGGTATTCATACGAATCGCGCTGGACACCCGAAAACGAGGAAGTGGCGTGGATTTCGCTGGGATTTGATCTTTTCCCGTTTCCATTTTCGTTTTCCCTGCAAAAGCTCTCTCCCGACGAGGAGGCGATGCAGTGGCTGCAAAAAATCGTGCAGACGCCGGTGGTCAACGAAAAAACCGTCGGGTATCTCTATGCATTTTTATGCTCGACGGTTTCCTCCGCTCCGCAGACCGCCGTGGATCGCGCGATTGCCATGATGCGGCAGGACGCGCAGGCAAAAATCTCCGAAATTGCCGAACGCTGCCACATCAGCGAATCGGGGTTGTATGCACTGTTTCAGCACGAGCTTCACAAAACGCCCAACGAAGTGCGGCGGGAGGTGCTGTGCAAACAGGCACAGCGGCTGCTGCTGACCACCGATCTGAGCGTGGAGGACATCAGTCGGCTGTTGGGGTTCAGCTCGTCGTCGTACTTTCGCAAAGTGTTTTTTTCCGGCACAAAGAAAACACCGCGGGAATACCGACGTTCCAAGCAGTTTTCCGACTGAGCGGCTAATAAAAAATTGTCCGTCCGCCAAAAAGAATTGCAAATATTGAAATTTCATGATAAACTTAGGAAAAGTCTTTTAAAAAGGAGAAATGCCCATGCCGATTTCTTATAACGAAGCGACCCGAACCTTCAAACTGGATACCGCCACTTCGACTTACTTGATTTCCGTATATCAGGAGGGGTATATCCTCAACCTGTATTACGGTGCAAAAATTCCCGAAAGCTATGTACCGGACAGAGAAATCCTCCCGCCCAGCGCTTCCTTCAGTGCTTACAGTCCCGCCTCAGGATTTTCTCCCGACGTCGCTCCCATGGAGTACGGCACCTTCGGAGCCGGAGATATGCGCATTGCCGCGCTTGCCGTGCGCAACCGCGACGGCAACAATGTGACCGATATCCGCTACACCGGGCATAAAATCTACGCCGGCAAGCCGCCCATTCCCGGGCAGCCTTCGTCCTACGCGGAAAACGACGGCGAAGCCGATACCCTTGAAATTTACGCCGAGGATGCCGTAACCGGGCTGAAAATCACGCTGATCTACACGGTTTTTTCCGATCAGGGCGTTATGACGCGGCGGGTGCGGGCGGAAAACGGAAGCGACGCGCTGCTGAAGCTTGAGCGCATTTTCAGTATGTGCCTTCCCCTGCCCTCCATGGATTACGATCTCATTACGCTCTACGGTCGGCACGCCATGGAACGCAATATCGAACGCCGTCCTCTGGCGCACGGGGTGCAGGGGGCAGAAAGCAGCCGCGGGGTGTCGGGACACTCCCAGAACCCCTTTGCCGCCTTGGCGGAAAAAAATGCCGACGAAGAGCGCGGCGAGGTTTATGGATTCAATTTCGTTTATTCCGGCAACTTCTCCGCTTTGTGCGAATGTGATTACAACGGCACCTCTCGCTTCCTTATGGGCATTAACCCCATCGGCTTCGGCTGGAATCTTGCACCGGGCGAGGTGTTTGACACGCCGGAGGCGGTGATGGTTTACACTGCCGAGGGGTTGGGCGAAATGAGCCGTATTTTCCACCGCTTTTACCGTCATCATTTAATCCGCGGGCGCTATAAAACCGAAAAACGCCCGCTGCTCATCAACAGCTGGGAGGCAGCTTATTTCGATTTCGACAGCGACAAGCTGGTCGCTTTTGCCCATGAAGCCAAGGCACTCGGAATCGAACTGCTGGTGATGGACGACGGTTGGTTCGGCAAACGCAATGACGACCATTCCTCTCTCGGCGACTGGGTGGTCAACGAAGACAAATTGTCCGGAGGTCTCGCCCGTTTGATTGAACGGGTGGAAGACGAGGGGCTGAAATTCGGCATATGGTTCGAGCCGGAAATGATTTCGCCCGACTCCGATCTGTTCCGCGCTCACCCGGACTGGCACGTGCACGTGCCGGGACGCACACCGATGCTCGGACGTGATCAGTACGTACTGGACGTTTCCCGCAAGGATGTCCGCGACGCCGTCTGGGAGCAAATGCGAGCGATTCTCTCCACCGGACGCATCAGCTATCTCAAGTGGGACTTCAACCGCAACATCACCGATCCCGGTTCTCCTCTGCTCCCGGAAGATCGGCAGGGCGAGTTTTTCCACCGCTTCACCCTCGGCACCTATGACATGATGAACCGTCTGACCACGGAATTTCCCGATATTTTGTTTGAAAATTGCTCCGGAGGCGGCGGAAGATTCGATCCCGCCATGCTGTATTATTCACCGCAGATCTGGGCAAGCGACAACACCGACCCCATCGAACGGCTGTACATTCAATTCGGCACCTCGATGTGCTATCCGGCTTCTTCGATGGGTGCGCACGTCTCCGCCTGCCGCCGCACCGGCTACGAAACCAAGGGCAATGTGGCACTTTGGGGCACCTTCGGCTACGAGCTGGACCCGGTCAAGCTCAGTGACGGCGACCGCGAAATTATCCGCCGACAGGTGGCTCTGTATCACGACACGTATGATCTGATCCGAAACGGCGACCTGTACCGAATTATCTCCCCGTTTGAAAATGCGTTCCATGCCGTCTGGCAGATCGTGAGTGAGGACAAAAATCGCACCATCCTGACCATCGTGACCATGCGAGCCGACAACAAGCGCTTGATTGTGCGGCTGCGCGGTCTTGATCCGGAGAAAATTTATGAAAACGAAGAAACCGGCAAGAGATTTTCCGGTGCGCTGCTGATGAACGCGGGAATCAATTGTTCCGACATTGCCGTTCACGACGGCGAAAGCAAAGTGCTGCTTTTCCGGGCAATATAAAATCGTCGACAAAGCACCCGCGCCCCGCTTTCGGTAAAATACCGAAAGCGGGGTGCGGGGTTGTTTGCCTTTATACGGGGGATTTTTTGCCGGATATCCGTCTGCTGCACGTTTTTCACCGACAGTCCCCGCCCGACGGAAGAAATTTCTTCCGTCGGGCGGGGACTGTGCTTATCCGAAGGCTCACGCTTCCATTTCTTTTTTAATTCTGCCGATTTTCATCAGCGTTTTCAGCACGCGTCTTGCGCAGACATACACTTCCTCGCGCGACAGCTCGCCGCTGTCCAGCGCCTTGGTCACGCCGTCGATATCGCCCGTCGCCATTTTCAGGTCGTGTCCCGCTTTCAGTTCCGCCACATGGGTCGAATCGTTCCACCAGTCGGTCATGAAAATGCCGTCCCAGTGCCACTCGTCGTGCGGAATCTCGGTGATCAGCGGATAGCTCTCGCACACCTTGACATCGTTGACGTGGTTATAAGAACTCATCATGCACCACGGGTTGCTTTCCTTGCAGGTGCGCTCAAAGGCTTTCAGATAAATCTCCCGCAGTGCTCTGCCGGAGACGCGGCTGTTGGATTTCAGGCGCTCATATTCCGTGCTGTTGGCGGTATAGTGTTTGAGCACCGCCGCGACGCCCTTCGACTGGAGCGCACGGATATAGAAAATTGCCGTTTCCGAAGCCAGATACCGATCCTCGGAATAGTACGAGCAGTTTCTGCCGCCGATCGGATTTCTGAGGATATTGATGGACGGACCGAGCAGGAAGTCCACGTCATAGGCAAGGCATTCCTCTGCCATGCACAGTCCGTTTTCATAATACAACTCCCGATTGAACGTCGCCGCCAGCACCATGCCGACCGGGAAAGCGATCGGAAACTGTCCGACCTGCCGCAAGCCGCACGGACCGTCCGACGTCTGACCTGCGGGAACGCCGCGTTCAAACAGCGGATGATTACAGCCGACATCGCCGCCCGGCGTGCGGTTTTCGGGAGTTCCCGACACAATCGTCGCCAGCTCGCGGTTGCTCAGCTGATCCAAAAATGCCTGCATCAACGAAGGATCGTGGTACACGTCCTTCAGCTGAATTCCGATTTTTTCGTACATGTCGGAGCTGTCGAGCAGTTTGCGTTTTTTCGCCGCGGAAGCCGCTTTGTTTTCCGTTTCTTCGCCGCGGACATCCACCGTCACCTCGGCATCGGTTTTTTCCAGATAAAGCTGACTGATCAGCGGGAACGGCACGCACGCCGACGAAATTTTCAGATACACCGTACCCTGCATCAGCGAAATCGGGAATCCGTCGCTGACACCGAAGCGGCGCGGTTCACCGTTTTGGTAAGTCTTTTTCAGCAATTTGCCCGTCAGCGGCTGCACAATATTGGACGCCAACACGGCAAACACCTTGTTTACCGGCTTTTCCTCGTCGCAGGTAGCATATTTGAAGCTGAGCAGATAGGTTCCCGCCTGCTTGACCTCCAGTTTATACACCACGGTTTTTCCCACGGCGTAGAAATTGGTGATGTACGACCCGCGGTTGCCGTTGCCGTCGTCGTCAAAGTTCGCGGTATTGATCGCATAGTCGCTTTCGTACATATTGATCGCTTCGATCGTGGTTTTTCCCGTACCTTCGACCGCAGTCACCGCTTCAACCTTTTCAAATTCCATTTCACGGACGTCGATGCCGTCTTTTTTCACCGTCACCGCGAACTCGCACCGTCCCAACGGCAGCGCAAACTCCGCCCGATTCTGATGGAATTTCAGATCCTTCAGCGGCGCGCCGTTGATCTGAATTTCCAACGCGTCATCGGAAACCGGCGCGCCGACAAACGTCAGTCGATAGCCGCCGCCCGTTCCGGGGAGCAGAGAATACACGCACCGTTCCCCCGCTTTGCAATCGGCAAAGGACTCGCCCTTTCTATTGCGGGCGGCGCTCACGGGAAGGATCGTTTTTCCGATCGCACTGATGGCAAAATCCCGTTCCTCGCCCGACGGCTGCGGCAATTCTTCCATACTGCCGCTTCTTGTCAGGCGCTTCGGCAGGGTGGTCACCAGCGGATGGCACTTTTCAAGCACGCGGGTTGTCTCCTCCCGATGCTCGCCCACGGGATGCGTATCATGCGAATCGGTGCCGAGCAGGATGCTGTACACGCCTTTTTCCATCACCCACGCGTTTTCTTCGGAAATCACGCCGAGGTCGTCAAACGACGCCATGTCGTCCGCTTTCAGCGTCATGCGCAGAATCTGGCTTTCTCCGGGCGCAAGCAGCGCGGTTTTCTCAAAGTTGCACAGTTGTTTTGCCGGTCCGCTCAGCCGTGCGCCGTCCTCGGGCTGAGGAACCGCATAGTACAGCTGCAGCACCTGTTTTCCTGCCGTTTTGCCCGTATTGGTGACCTTTGCCGTCACGGTGATTTCTCCGTCTTTTTCTTCAAACGTCTCATCGGTCACGGAAAACGTCGTATACGACAGACCGAAGCCGAACGGGTACACTACATTTCGGCTTTTTTCCGGAAAGCTCTCGAAATAGCGGTAGCCGACGTACACGTCCTCTTCGTAATCCTGCAGCAGTCCGCCGCCGTGCTGTCCGAAGGTCTTTGACGACGGATAATCCTCATAGCGTTTTGCCAATGTCACCGTGAGTTTTCCCGACGGATTGATCTTTCCCGTCAGAATTTCCGCCATCGCGGGATTTCCGTTGACGCCGAGGTGGTTTAAGTACAAGATTCCTTTGATATGGCAGGTGTCAAGGAAGCTCAGATCAATGCTGCATCCGATATGGAGCAGCAGCACCACGTCGTCAAACACCTTGCACACATTCCGCACCATTTCTTCTTCCGTGTCGCTGAGCAGATAGTCTCCCTTTTCGACGTTCATGTCGCTGTTTTCATAGCTGCTTCGCGTGATTACGATGATCGCTGTATCCGCGCCGCGCGCCTTCGTTTGGCGCGCCAGTTCTTCGCTGACGTCCATTTCGGGGAAAAAATGTCCCTGTTTCCACGCACCGTTGGTACGGAGCATATAGTCCTTGCGCCACTGCGCATACGTGTCATACAGTGTTTTGTCAATCTCAATGCCCGCCTCACAAATGGCAGCGGTGATTCCCACCGCTTTTGTCTGATCGACTTTCGACCCGTCATTTGCGACCTGGTCGTTCTGCGCGGAGCCGAAAACGGCGATTTTTTTCCCTTTGAGCGGAAGAATACCGTCCTCGTTTTTCAG
>ERZ808252.2305-NODE-2305-length-11798-cov-3.559738_pt1 | contig 11798 bp, 12 predicted proteins | sample MGYA00521242_ERZ808252 | MGnify/ENA primary metagenome ERZ808252 (study PRJEB31516, sample SAMN03275581) | gut metagenome | biome: mammalia-associated habitat; material: feces | host: Papio cynocephalus | place: Kenya | collected 2012-08-07 ...
ATTTTTTTGATATCTTCCTGTGTATCAATTTTATATAGTAAACCTATAAATTTAGATTTTTTAATAGTTAATTCAAATTCATTTAATAACATAATATACCTCATAAAAATTATATCTTATTTTTAAGTATTTTTGTAGTATAATATTTTTGTAAGGAGAATTATTATGTTTAAGGAAGAATTAAAACTTGTTCCACACGCACCTGGTTCATATCAAATGGTAAATAGTGATGGAATAATAATTTATGTTGGTAAAGCCAAAGATTTAAATAAAAGACTTCATTCATATTTTCGTGGAACAGTAACTGGAAAAACTGCTTTAATGGTTAGTGAAGTAGATCATTTTCAATATATTGTAACTAAAACTGAAACTGAAAGTTTTATATTAGAAATAAATTTAATTAAAAAGTATAATCCTAAATATAATATTCTTTTAAAGGATGATAAAACATATCCATATATTGAATATATTCGTAAACCTTATCCGGCTTTAAAAGTATCAAGATATATTAATGTAAAGAAAAGTGATAAGAAATTATTATTTGGACCATATCCTAATGCCTATGCTGCCCGAAGAATGGTATCTTTAATAAATAGATTATACCCTTTGAAAAAATGCGAAGGAAAGCCTAAAGAAGTATGTTTATATTATCATATTGGCGAATGTCTTGGATACTGCACAAGAGATATTCCCGAAGAAAAAATTAAAACAATGGAAAGTGAAATACTATCGTTTTTCCGTGGTAATGATAAAATAATTACTGATAAAATAAAAGAAAAAATGGAATTTTTCTCTGAAAATTTAAATTATGAAAAGGCATTGGAACTTAAAAATGAACTTGATTATATTAATTATATTTGTGAAAAACAAAAAGTTCAATCTAATGATTTTGTTAATAGAGATGTGGTGTCATATTATTTTTTCAAAGGGTACCTTTCTATTGAAATATTATTTATAAGAAATGGTAAACTACTTGGAAGTCATAATAATATAATTGTACCTATTGAAAGTAATGAAGAAGAAATAGTAAGTTATTTATATTCATTTTATCAAAAACATGAAGTTTCAAAAGAAATTGTTATTCCTACTGATATTGATGATAGTATGCTTTCTAAACTTCTTGATACTAACTTTGTTAAACCTTTAAAAGGAACAAAGAAAAAACTTCTTGAAATTGCTTATGAAAACGCCAAAATAACTTTAGAAAATAGTTTAGATAGATTTAAAAATGATGAGAAAAGAGTATTCGAAGCCCACGATAATTTAAGAAAAATTCTTAATATGAGTAGTTTATATCGAATAGATGCCTTTGATAACTCAAACCTTTTTGGATCTTTTTCGGTCGGTGCAATGGTTGTATTTAAAAATGGTAAACCAAGTAAAAATGATTATCGTAAATATAAAATTAGTGTAGATAAAAATGATGATTATCATATGATGAAAGAGGTTATTTATCGAAGATATTTTAGAGGTATTGTTGATAAAGAAGAAATGCCAGATTTAATAATTTTAGATGGTGGATTAAATCAAATTAATGCTTGTAAAGAAGTTTTAAATACGCTTAATTTAAATATTAAAGTTGTTGGTTTAAAAAAAGATAATCATCATAGAACAAATGCCCTTCTTGATAGTGATACATTAGAAACTTATGATTTAACTGGACACGATGATGTATTTAATTATTTAACAAGAATTCAAGATGAAGTTCATAGATTTGTTATAACTTATCATAAAGCAATAAGAAGTAAAGGTATGCTTAAAAGTATGCTTTCTAATGTTGAGGGATTAGGTACTCAAAGAATAAATAATTTACTAAAAAAGTTTGGTAGTATTGAAAAGATTAAGAATGCTGATATTGAAGAACTAAAAAAAGTTATTCCTGAAAATATTGCTATAGAGTTAAAAAAATATTTAAATGAAAACTAAATTATGATAAACTATATAATAGGAAGGAAAGTTATATGGCAGTAAAAAGTAATGAAATAATTAATAGTATAAAATTTTTGGCTCTTGATATGATAGGAAAAGCAGGTGAGGGTAATCCTGGTCATACTTTAACTGGAGTGCCAATATTTTATGCTTTATATAGTGGTGTTTTAAATGTAATTCCAGGTAATCCTAGTTTTATTAATAGAGATAGATTAATTGTGCCTTCGAAAAATTATAGTGCAGCACTTTATGCAACACTATTTTATGCTGGGTATGATTATCAAATTGAGGATTTAAAAAGATATAGAGATGTTGATTCTTATGCTCCAGGAGCTCTTTTATATAATAAAGAAATGGGTATTGATGCATCTTCTTCCCTTGCGGGAGATAATACTTCTTTAGCAGTCGGAGTTTCTTTATCTGAAAGATATTTTGAAAATATGTTTTTAAATATAAATAAAGATTTAGATTTAATTAACTTTTATACCTATGTTCTTTTGACAAATGAAGATATTCAGGAAGGTACAACCTATGAAGCAATGGCTTTTGCAAGTAATCAAAAACTTAATAAATTAATTTTTATTTATGATAACAGTGGTATTTCCGCAGATGGAAATATTTCTAAAACTTATACGGAAGATTTAGAAACAAGGCTCGATGCACTTGATTTTAATGTAATAAATGTCAAAAATGGTAATAATCCTAAACAGATTGAGGATTCTTTAAAGGATGCTAAAAAAAGTGATATGCCTTCGTTTGTGATAGTTAATAATGAATTTGGTTATGGTCTTGAAAATAGTAATAGTCCAAGAGTATATGGCTCATTAATATCTAATGAAGAACTAGTAAACTTAAAAATAGAAAGTAAATATCCTACAGAAAGTTTTTATGTTTGTGAAGAAGTAAAAAGACAGCTTAATAATATTATAAATGCTCGTATGGAAAAACCCTTTAATAAATGGAAAAAGATTTATGATGAAGCTCTTGCTACAAAAGATAGTAATATAATTAATATTATAAATTTACTAGAAAAAGGAGAGTTTAATGTTGAATTTGATAGTGCAAATTATCAGATAAATGAAAAATACTTTGAGGATGAACTTTCTTCGAATCAAAAAGTGATGAACTTTATTGCTCCGAAAACTAAATTTTTTGTGGGTGGTAGTGCAGATGCTTTCAAAGATGTTAGGGCTATTTTAACAAAAGATAGTTTAATGACAAGTGAGGATCCCTTAGGAAGAAATATTGAATTTGGTAAAAAAGAAAGTGCAATGGCAGGTATTGTTAATGGGCTTTCTATGTCAAATTTAAGATGCTTTTGTTCTTGTAATTTGGTTTATGCAAGTAAAATGCTTTCTTTTATAAGAAGTGCAAGTATGCAAAAACTTCCTGTAACTTATATATTCGGAAATGATAGTGTAAATAGTGATGGTATGGCTTACTCACCAGTCGAAGAAATATCTCATTTAAGGCTTATACCTGATTTAGTAGTTTTAAGACCTGCGGACATAAATGAAATTATAGGTTCTTGGGAATACATTATAAAAAATAAAAGAACTGTTGCTCTTATTTTAAGTAATGAAAAAATAAATGTTTTAAAACATACAAATGGAAAATATGTTAAATATGGTGCTTATATAGTTAGAAAAGAAAAATATCATTTAGATGCAGTTATTATTGCTACAGGTTATGAAGTAACTATTGCATTAGAGATTGCATCCCAGCTTGCACTCGAAGGTATTGATATAAGGGTAGTTTCAATGCCAAGTGCAGAACTATTTATGATGCAAAATCCAATTTATGAAGAAAAACTTTTACCGAAGGAAGTATTAACCTTTACTTTAGAGGCAGGTAAAACTAATATGTGGAATAGATTTGCAAGTAATCCTAAATGCGCAATTGGTATTGATGATTATGCAGTTTCTGGTAAAAAGAAAGATGTTTTAAAATTTTTAGGATTTGATATAAATTCAATTATTATAAAAATTAAAAATATGCTCGAAAAGTAGTTTTTTCGACATTTTTTTTGAAATGAATTTGTTAATATTAAAATGAAAGGAAAAGGTATGAGAAAGTTTTATATATTTAATATTAACAAAAATATGTGTATTTTAGCAAAAGATAGTCCTTATATGTTATACAAAAGTTTCGAGGCTATTTATAAATCAAATAGGGAAGATGTAGGTATGGCTCAAAATCTATATGAACAAATGACCTTAAGAATTAATCAAACTATGATAAATAATAAGATTTATGCAGATAATAAAGATAATCACTTTTATTATTTAGTAAATAATGTTCATAATTATTATAATAAATATAAAAGTGAAGAAGAGAAATTAACTGTTAAAAATTCTTATCTTTTATGCGAGGGTAATACAAGTAAACCATATTTATTAAAGTCCCTTACAAATTATAATTTCTTTGTTTGTGATTTTGATAATAAAGATTATTTTTGGCTTGATGAAATCTGTATTTAAGTTCATTAATTTGAACTTTTTTCATATATTTATATTGGTGATATCGTGAGTAAAAAAGATGATTTTAAAATATTTGCTAGTAAAAATCCAAGTCTTGCTAAATATGTTGAAAGTGGTAAAATGTCATGGCAAAAATTTTATGAACTTTATGATATTTATGGTGAAGATGAAAGTGTATGGAGTGAGTATAAAAATAGTGAAAGAAGTGAAGAAAGTAGTTTTAAGATAAATGATTTAATAAAGGGTGTTAATATGGATACCATTAAAGAACATATAACAACTGCTCAAAAAGCATTGGATTTTGTTCAAGAACTTACAAGTAAAACGGGAGGAAGCATTCCTAAAACACCAGTTACACCAAGACCACTTAATAAGTTTTTCGAGGATTAATGAATAAAAGTGTACTTGTAACTTTAAAAGAAAATGAAAAATTATTTTCTCATTTTATGGAAAACTCATATTATATAAAAGATTTAAATCGTAATCCAAACTTTTTTAAAACATTTGAAAGTAAAATGAAAGAAGTTTATAAAGAAAGAACCACCGATAAAATAAGTAAAGCTATTGACACAGTAGAAATGATTTCCTCGATAATTGACACAATTAAGTAAAAACATCTTGAAAATTTTTTTTTAGTATGCTATTCTTAATATAGAAAGGATAGTAAATATGAGAAATAATAAAAAAGGTTTTACATTAGTTGAACTTCTTGCTGTAATCGTTATTTTAGCGGTTGTTATGTTAGTAGGTATTACCTCAATTGGACCATTAATGGCAAATTCAAGAAAATCTGCTTTAAGAAGTGATGGACTTGACTTAATGAATGCTGCCAAAACAGCATATCAAGCAGAGGCTTTAAAAACAGATCCAGCATTTACCGCAACAACAACAGTTTGTATGCCATTGGATTGGTTAAAAAATGAAGGTTATACTGAAAACAAAAATAAATACAAAGGTTCAGTATTAGTAACTTATGCAAGTGGTCAATATTCTTACAAATATTGGATTGCAAATGGAACTTATGCATTCCTAGGTGCTGATGAAGACACAGGTTATGATGATAGCACTAAAGTTGTAGATTATAAAGCATCAGAACATGATACAAAATTAACTACTTGTGGTGAAACTACAGCAAAAATATTAAGCTAAAAAACTCATTTGAGTTTTTTTTTATTTTGTGATATCCTTTTAATAGGGTGATAAAAAATGATAATAGGCTCACATGTAAGTTTTAATAATGGACTTTTAGGTGCTGTTAAGGAAGCAATCTCATATAATGCAAATACATTTATGTTTTATACAGGTGCTCCACAAAATACAATTAGAAAAGAAATTAATGTAAATAATGTAATCGAAGCTCATAATCTTATGAAAAAGGCAGGTATAAATATAGAAAATGTAATATGTCACGCTCCTTATATAATAAATCTTGCAAATAATACAGATTCAAATAAATGGCAATTTAGTATTAACTTTTTAAAAAATGAAATTAAAAGATGTGATGAACTTGGAGTAAAATATATTGTTGTTCATCCAGGTGCGAGCGTTTCCCTTGATAGAGAGGTTGCTCTTAAAAATATTGCGGACGCTTTAAACTATGTTATTAATTTTGATACAGATGTAACTGTACTTCTTGAAACAATGGCTGGAAAAGGTACAGAATGTGGTAAAAACATCGAAGAAATAAAATATTTACTTGATAATGTAATATTTAAAAATAAAATTGGTGTATGTTTAGATACTTGTCATTTAAATGATTCAGGAGTTGATATAGCAAACTTCGAGGACTATTTAAAAGAGTTTGATAATTTGATAGGCATCGGTAAAATAGGATGCATTCATATTAATGATAGTAAAAATCCTTTGGGAAGTAAAAAAGATAGACATGAAAATATTGGCTATGGTTATATAGGTTTTGATAATCTAATAAATGTAATATATAATGACAAATTAAAAAATGTTCCAAAGATACTTGAAACACCATATATTGAGGGTTTTCCACCATACAAATTTGAAATAGAAATGATAAAAAGTAAAAAGTTTAATCCAAATTTAACCGAAGATGTTATAAAGTTTTATAAAAATCTTTGATATTTAGAAAAGTATTCAATATATACTTTTTTTATTTTCTCAAAATTATTACCTTTATATTTATTTTTATAACGATCTATTTTAAATAAACTAGGATTTTTAAGCATCTCTTTATAATTTTTTTTAACAAAATCATAAGTAAAAGTAAGTTCTTCCTCGTCTAAAAAAACATTTTTACTTTTAGCAAATTTATTTATATCTTCTTTAGTAATACCTTTCATAAAATTATCTATCATACCAAACATTTTTATCACCTAATATATTGTATGATTTATTTTATTTTTTGAATACTATTAATATGAAAAAGTTTTTATTATTATTTAAATTTACTATTATTTTTTTCTTTGTTTTTATAAGTGTATATTTTATTTATAATCGTAAGATGCTAAATAGTTATTATCAAGATAGGCTTGTTTTTAAAACGCAAAAAATAGTAAGCATTGATGATGGCTTAAGGGGAAATATTTATGATAAAAATGGCATTTTACTCGTAGGTAATAAAAAAGTATATAATCTTGCATATCATTATAATGAAAATGAAGATACCTTTGAAATACTTAAATTTATTCAAAATAATTTTAATATAAATGAAGATGATTTTTTTAAAAAAATAAATAATAGTTATAAATATGAAGATATAATTTTAAAAAATAATTTAACTGATGGGGAGGTTTCTTTAGTTTTAAATAGTGATGTCAAAGGACTTTTTATTAAAGAAAGTTTTGAAAGATACTACCCATATAATGATACTTTAAAAAATATACTCGGTTCTGTTGGACCTATTCAAAAAGAAAACAAAAAATATTACTTAAAGAAAGGTTATAAGTTATATGAAAAAGTAGGCACCTCTGGTTTAGAAAAAGAATATGAAGAATATTTAAAAGGTACAAATGCAAAATACAAAGTAAATAATGATAATAGTTTAACACTTATTTCAAATGGTAAAAAGGGTAGCGACCTATATTTATCTATTGATATAAATTTAGTAAATGAAATAAATACAATTATTAAGGAGGAACTTGTTAAGGCCAAAAAACATCTTAATACACAGTATTTAAATGATGCTTTTGTAATCGTTGGAAATCCTAAAACCTCAGAGATTTATTCTTTGAATGGACAAAGATATTTAAATGATGAAACTTTTACTGATATTAGTTTAAATAATATTAATAGTGCCTTTACAATGGGTTCTGTGGTAAAGGGAGCTACGATTAGTGTGGGGTATAAATATAATTTAATTGAAAAAGGTAAAAAGATTTTAGATGGTTGTGTAAAAATTAAAAATAAAACTGAAAAATGCTCTTTTAAAGAACTTGGTTATTTAGATGATGTTAGCGCACTTAAAATGAGCTCTAACTATTATCAATTTTTAATTGCTATTTCCCTTTTAGGGAAAAGGTATACACCGAATATGGATTTAAATGCAACAGAAAAAGAATTTAATATATATAGAGATATGCTTTCATCATATGGATTAGGCGTTATAACTGGTATTGATTTACCTAATGAAAAGCCAGGATTAAAGGGAAATATTATTAGTGATGACTTACTTTTAAATTTAGCAATAGGCCAGTATGATACTTATACACCAATTGAACTTTTTAATTATATTAATACATTAGCAATGAAAGGTAGTAGAATTAGTCCATCACTTGTAAGCACAATAAAAAATAACGGCATTATAATTTATAAAAATAATCATGAAGTTGTGGACAATGTTCAAATTACAAATGATGATTTTAATCAAATTCATAAGGGATTTTATGAAGTAATGAATAACGGTACAGGTTTAGGCTTTATGAATAGAAATCTTTCTCCCGCAGGTAAAACTGGTACAAGTGAATCTTTTATTGATACAAATAATGATGGTAAAATAGATACTAAAACTTTAACTCTTACAATGGCGGGATTTTTTCCTTATGATGATCCAAAAGTGTCTTTGATTGTTGTTTGTCCCAATACCTCGCATAATAATGGTAAAAATAAAGACTATATTTATTATTTAACAAGTAAAATTTCTCGAAGAATTACAAATATTTTTAATGAACAAAAAAATAGTTCCAATTAAGGAAACTATCTTGATTTATTTTGAGATTGTTCTAAATAAGCTGTATTAATTTCATGTAAGTTACCAGGAACATAGTTTTCAAGTAAATAACTATAGAAGGCAAGTCTTTTTTTATTTTTTTGATAATAATGTTTATCTCTATTATTTTCAGTGCATTCTTTAATCCAACTAATGTCGTGTTTTACAATATCACTTAATATTTCAAAAACATTAGTATCTCCTTTTTGCCCTATATCATAACCCATATTTGATGTTATGGTTTCTATATATTCTGTACAATCATTTTTAAAGATGGAATCATTAAAACTTCCCATACCACCGAAAGCTCTTAAAAATTTATCAATGTCATTTTCATCACGATATTTTGTGTAGGCTTTTTCCATCCAGTCTACCCACCAACCATTTTCATATTCCTTTAACATATAAATAAGTTCGTTTAAATGCTCTAAAAAAATTTCTTTCATTTTATCCCCCTTAACTGGTATAATTATAACGCAAATATTGTAAAATGTAAAGTTAATGTAAACGATAGATTAAATGTTGATATTTTTTTTAATAAAGGTGCAGTAAATCATTGATATTTTTAATTAAAATAGGGGATATTAGCAAATATCTTTCTAAAAAACTTGAAAAGTAGGTAAGTAGTTTGCTATAATATTAACGTACTTGAAAAAGGAGGGATAACTATGGCTAAAAATGAAAATAGAAAAGAAGTAACTATTAAATGTACTAATTGTGGTAGAGAACTTCGTCCAGTAAGTAAAAATAAGAAAAATAATCCTGAAAGATTAGAACTTAAAAGATACTGCGCAGCTTGTCATAAACATGTTGTAGCAAAAGAAAAGAAATAGGAGGTAAATTATGTTTATTAATATTAATGATATTAAAAATGGTATGACAATTATTATGGATGGTAATTTATGTACTATTCAAGAATTCCAACATGTTAAACCAGGTAAAGGCCCTGCTTTTGTAAGAATTAAACTTAAAAACTTAAGAACAGGTTCTACAGTTGAGGATACATATAATACTAATCTAAAGATTCAAAAAGCTCATATTGATAGAACTGAAGTAAGTTTCTTATATGCTGCTGGTGATAATTATACATTTATGAATAATGAAACTTATGAACAAATTGAAGTTCCTACTAAAGTTTTAGGAGATAATGTTAAGTTTATTAAAGAAGGTTTGACTTTAACACTTGATATTTATGAAGGCGAAATTATTGGTGTAACACTTCCTGAAAAAGTTGAATATGAAGTTATTGAAACTGAACCAGCTGTTAAGGGAAATACCACTAATAATGCTAATAAAGATGCTAAAATTGAAACAGGTTATACTGTAAAAGTTCCTTTATTTATTAATCAAGGAGAAAAGATTTTAGTTTCTACTAAAGATGGAAAATATTCAGGAAGAGCGTAATGCTCTTTTTTGTTGCAATTGCAACAAAGTAAATCTACAAATTTATGATAATATTGTTTATGCTAGGAGTGATAAGATGAAATATTATGATGAATTTGTAAAAGGAAAATGGTGTAATACTGTTGATGTAGAAAATTTTATTGAACTTAATTATAAAGAATATTTGGGGGATGAAAAATTTCTATGTAAATCTACGACTAAAACAAATTTAATAATGGAAAAAGTAAATGATTTATTAAAAAAGGAACTAAAGAAAAAAGTTTTAGATATAGAAACTACAAAAGTAAGCGGTATTAATAATTTTTTACCTGGATATATTTGCAAAGAGGATGATGTTATCGTAGGAATTCAGACTGATAAGCCACTTAAAAGAATGATTAATCCTTATGGTGGAATAAGAATGGTTTATGGAGAGCTTAATTCTTACGGTTATAAACTAGATGAAAATATTGATAAGTATTTTAAAGAGTTTAGGAAGACTCATAATGATGGAGTTTTTGATGCTTATACTGATGAAATGAAACTTGCAAGACATGTTCATTTATTAACAGGATTACCTGATAGTTATGGAAGAGGAAGAATTATCGGTGATTATCGACGCATTGCTTTATATGGAACAGATTTTTTAATTAAATGTAAAGAAGAAGATAAGAAAAATCTTTCACATAATATGAGTGATGATGTTATTAGACTTTCTGAAGAAATAAGTATGCAAATAAAAGCCTTAAAAGAACTTACTTTAATGGCAAAAAGTTATGGTTTTGATATTTCTGTTCCTGCACAAAATAGTAAAGAGGCAGTACAGTGGACTTATTTAGGTTATTTAGCGGCAGTTAAAGAGGATAATGGAGCTGCGATGAGTTTAGGTAGAGTTGATGCTTTTTTCGATATTTATTTTGAAAGGGATTTAAAAGAAAAAACAATTACTGAAAGTATGGTTCAAGAAATTATTGATAATTTTGTTATTAAATTAAGATTTGTAAGACATTTAAGAACACCAGAATATGATGAACTTTTTTCTGGTGATCCTACTTGGGTAACTTGCTCACTTGGTGGTATGAATAATAAAAAGTCCCTTGTTACTAAGACAAGTTATCGTATTATTCATACACTTGAAAATTTGGGACCCGCTCCCGAACCTAATATAACTATTTTATATAGTAAAAATTTACCAATTAATTTTAAAAAATATTGTTCAAAAATATCTATTAAAACTGATTCAATTCAATATGAAAATGATGATTTAATGCGTAAAGTATTTGGAAATGACTATGGTATTGCATGCTGTGTTTCGGCAATGAGATTAGGTAAAGATATGCAATTTTTCGGAGCCAGATGTAACCTTGCTAAAGCACTTTTATATGCAATTAATGGGGGAATAGATGAAATAGAAAACGTTAAAGTTTTTGAAGGAATTCCTAAAAATAATGAAGAAATTTTAAATTATAAAACAGTTTTAAAAAGTTATTATTTAGTTTTATCTAAAGTTGCAAAACTTTATGCTAATACAATGAATGTAATTCACTATATGCACGATAAATATGCTTATGAAAGTGTAATGATGGCTCTTCATGATACTGATGTAAATCATTTAATGGCATATGGTGTTGCGGGACTTTCGGTAGTTGTGGATAGTTTATCAGCAATAAAGCATGCCAAAGTAAAACCTATTCGTGATGAAAACGGTATTGCAGTTGATTTCATAATCGATGGTGATTTTCCAAAATTTGGAAATGATGATGATAGAGTTGATAAAATTGCTCAGGAAGTTTTAAATTACTTTTATAATGAACTAAAAAAAGTAAAAT
>ERZ808252.2307-NODE-2307-length-11793-cov-2.910547_pt1 | contig 11793 bp, 9 predicted proteins | sample MGYA00521242_ERZ808252 | MGnify/ENA primary metagenome ERZ808252 (study PRJEB31516, sample SAMN03275581) | gut metagenome | biome: mammalia-associated habitat; material: feces | host: Papio cynocephalus | place: Kenya | collected 2012-08-07 ...
CGCCGTTTTTGATCAGGCACTTGACCACTTCTGCGCCGGTCTTCTTCATCCGGCTGGCCAGCTCGCCCACGGAGATCTCGTCGGGGATCTGCACGGTGACGGGCGTCTTTTTAATGACCTCAAGCCGCAGCTTGCGGAGACGGTCGGCCTCCTCCTGCTTGCGCTTGTTGCTGTTGAAATTGTTGTCCCGGCGCTGCTTATTGCGGAATTTCTCCTTGCCCTGGGGCGCCTGCTGGTCGCGCTTGCCGCTGCTGCGGGCGTCGGCCATGTCCTGCAGCTTCTCGTCGTACTTGTCCAGATTCACGTTGGTGGCCTTGCGGGTATCCACCACCTGACGCTGGGGCACGCGGGACATGGGCTGCTTGGGCTGCTCGGCGGGCTTGGCGCTTCCGGCGGCAGGGGTCTGCTGCTGGGACTTGCCGCTCTGGGCAGGCGCGTTCTGGGCGGGCTTGGCCGCCGGCGCAGGCTTCTTCTCCTCGGCCTTCGCACCCTCGGCATAGATCACCGCGATGCTGCTCACCGGGTTGTGCTGGGTCAGATACTCAAAGATGAGGCTCAGCTCCCGATCCTCCAGCACCTGCATGTGATTCTTGGGCGTTTCGGCGTACTTGGTCAGGATCTCCGTGATTTCCTTCGTGGACACGCCGAAATCCTTGGCCACCTCATGCACTCTGTATTTGTTAGCGATACTACCCAAATAAAGCCACCTCCATCTCAGTTGCTCGCGCCGCTTCCGCGCCGCGCTGTGTTCTTCCTTACTTGCCGGACGGCTTCCGGCTTCCCTTGCCCTTCTTCACCGGCAGAGCGTTCTCATACCGCTGTCCGGGCGCTTCCTTCCTCTGCGGCCGTCTGCTTTTCGCGTCGCGGCTGCTGCGTTCCTTATATACCCTGTCCGGGCGGTCAGCCCGCCGGGGCGGTCTGCGCTCCGGCTCCGGACGGTTCTCCGGCGGGTGCGCCGGTTCCTCCGGAGGCTTGGCGGCGTGGATGCGCCGCTTGCCCTGCCGCAGGTTCTTCTCGTGCTGCGCCTGCTCCTCTTTCCGCTCCCGGGCGCGCTTGGCCTTGATGTCCAGCGCCTGCGCCGCCGCGCCGTAGGTATCGCCGTCCGCCGCCGCCAGCTTTTTCACCAGCGACTGGGCGAAGCCGATGTCCGTCACTGCGCACATGGCCACGCTGGTGCGTCCCAGCGCCCGGCCGAAGGCGTCCTTATCGGCAGGGAAGGGGAGGCACAGACAGCTGCCCGCGTGGGCAAAGCTGTATGCCCTGCGGACGGAAGACGCTGCCGCGTCCCGCGCCGTAAAGATGACCCGCGCCTTCTTGCCCCGTGCCGCCGCGCCCACAGGCTCCTCGCCCACGGCCACTGCGCCGGCACGCAGCGCCAGTCCCAATGTGGATAACAAATGCTCTGTCACAGCGCCACCATCTGCCCTTCCAGCGCGTCATAGACCTCCGCGGGGATGGCGGTGTCGAACGCGCGCTCCAGTGCGCGGCTTTTCCGCGCCTTTTTCAGACACTCCGGATCGGGACACACATACGCGCCCCGCCCCGACTTCTTGCCGGTGGCGTCCAGCAGGATCTCGCCCTCCGGCGTTTTCACAATGCGCAGCAGCGCTTTTTTGTCCTTCATCTCGCGGCAGCCTACGCACTGCCGCTGCGGTATTTTACGGGGCTTCTGCATAGCTGCCGCTCCTTTCTTACTCGGCGTTGGCCGCCTTGATGTCGATCTTATAGCCGGTGAGCCGGGCGGCCAGACGCGCGTTCTGACCCTCCTTGCCGATGGCCAGACTCAGCTGGTCGGCGGGCACCGTCACGCGGCAGGCCTTGCCCTCGTCGGCCAGCTGCACGCTGACCACGTCCGCCGGCGCCAGCGCCGCGGCGATGAACTGGGCGGGATCCTCGCTGTACTTGATGATGTCGATCTTCTCGCCCCGCAGCTCATCCACGATGGCGTTGACGCGCTGCCCTCTGGGACCCACGCACGCGCCGATGGGATCCACATTGGGGTCCTCCGACCACACGGCGATCTTGGTGCGGTTGCCCGCTTCCCGGGCGATGGAGCGCACCTCCACGGTGCCATCGTAGATCTCCGGCACCTCCAGCTCGAACAGCCGCTTCACCAGACCGGGGTGGGTGCGGGAGATCAGCACCTGCGGGCCGCGGGTGGAGCGGCGCACCTCGACCAGATACACCTTGACCATCTGCCCCTCGTGCAGCTCCTCGCCGGGCACCTGCTCGTTCATGGTCAGCACCGCCTCCGTGGCCTCCGCGCCGGTGCCGATGCGCAGCATCACGTTGCCGCTGCGGGGGTCAATGCGGCTGACGGTGCCGGTGAGGATCTCGTGCTGCTTGCTGCCCCACTCGTCGTAGATCATGCCGTGCTCGGCCTCCCGCAGACCCTGAATGATGACCTGCTTGCCGTTGCCGGCGGCGATGCGGCCGAACTCCACGGACTCTACCGGGAAATTCACCATGCCGCCCAGCTCGTTCTTGGCGGAGATACGCTTGGCCTCCTCCAGCGAGATCTGGCTGGCGGGGTTCTCCACCTCCTCCACGATCTCCTTCTGGACGTACATCTTCAGATCCTTCTTTTCCTCGTCCACGTCCACCACAACGTACTCCACGCCCTCGTGGTCACGCTTGTAGGCGGTGGTCAGCGCCTGAATGATCTTGCCCATCATGAAGCTCTGGGGAATGCCCCGCTCCTTTTCCAGCATGGCAAGAGCCGCAAAAATTTCGTCACACTTCATGTCGTTTCTCCTTATATCAAGTCGTGTTAGAATTCCACCCGCAGGCGCACCAGCGCCACCTCGTTTTTCTCCAACCGCACCGGCTCCACCGTGCCCATGTCCAGCAGCACCGCGCCGTTGTCGTAGCCCGCCAGCTTCCCGGCGAATTCCTTCCGCCCGTCCTTGGGCTGATAGGTCTTTACCAGCACGGGGCTGCCCATGAACTGCTGAAAATCGCCGGGGCGCTTCAGCTGCCGCTCCAGTCCGGCGGAGCCTACCTCGAACACGTAGCTGCTCTCGATGGGGTCGGCCTCGTCCAGCAGGTCGCTGACCCTGCGGCTGATGGCCTCGCAGTCCAGAATGTCCACGCCGCCGTCCTTGTCCAGATACAGCCGCAGGTACCACTGCCCCGCCTCCCGGACATATTCCACGTCCCAGATGCGGCAGCCCTGCTCCTGCACCGCCGGCTCCGCCAGCTCCCACACGATGTCGGTGATCTTCTTCACAGGTGTCCCTCCTGATTTTAACAGATGAAAAATGCTCAAGAAAAAGAGCGGACACATCGTCCACTCCCAGTCAATACCTTACTTACATGTACAGCATACCATATATACAAGCAAAGTGCAAGTCTTTTTTCCTGAAAAAACACCCGGAAAATGGGGTAAAAAGGTCATAAACGGGTAAAGGGAGCGGCTCACGCCGCTCTCCTGATCCGCATAACGCCCCGCGACAGCAGGAACGCCGCCAGATTTACCAGCACCACCGTGGCGCCCACCGGCGTGCCCCACAGGTACGACCCGGTCAGACCGATGCAGAAGCACACCACGCTCAGCCCGGCGGCGCACAGCACCACGCCCCGGAAGCTGCGCAGCAGCCCCATGGCCGTCAGCGCCGGGAAGATCACCAGACTGGAGATCAGCATAGCGCCCATCATCCGCATGCCCAGCACGATGGTCAGCGCCGTCAGCACCGACAGAATGGTGTTGTACAGCCCCACCCGCACGCCGGTGGCGCGGGAAAAGCTCTCGTCAAAGGTGATGGCGAACAGCCGGTGGTAGAACAGGATGTACAGCACCAGCACCGCCGCGCACAGCACGACGCTCAGCGCCACATCCGCCCGGTCCATGGCCAGAATGGAGCCGAACATGAAGCTGTCCACATCCGTGGTCATGCCGGTGGTCAGGCTGGTGACCACCACGCCGATAGCCAGCGCCGAGGCGCTGACCACAGCGATGGCGGCGTCCGCCCCCATGCGGCTTTTCTCCGTCATCCGAAGCAGCCCCAGCGCCGCCAGTATCACCACCGGTATGGACACCGGCAGCGGCGCCCAGCCGCAGGCCAGCGCGATGCTCAGCGCGCCGAAGGACACATGGCTCAGACCGTCGCCGATCATGGAGTACCGCTTCAGCACCAGCGGCACGCCCAGCAGCGCGGCGCACAGCGCCACCAGAATACCCACCACGAACGCCCGCAGGATGAACGGGTAGGTGAACATCTCCCAAAGCAGACTCATACGCCGTCACCTCCGAACCGCTTCCCCCACGGGGAGGCCAGATATTCCGCCGCCGTGCCGAAGAAGTACGTCCCGTGTCCGGCATGGAGGATGTGGGTGGCGTACCGCAGGGCGCTGCGGATGTCGTGGGTCACCGTCACGATGGCGATGCCCTCCTTTTTGTTCAGGTATTCCAGCGTGCGGTACAGCTCCTGCGCCGCCGCCGGGTCAAGCCCCGTCACAGGCTCATCCAGTATCAGCAGCTCGCCGGCGGCGCACAGCGCCCGCGCCAGCAGCACCCGCTGCTGCTGCCCGCCGGACAGCTCCCGGTAGCAGCGATCCTTCAGCTCCAGCACGCCCAGCTTGCCCATGTTCATCAGCGCCTCGGACTTCTCTCTGGGCGTGTAGAAAAACCGCATGCCCCGGCTGCTGAGGAAGCCGCTGCGCACCACCTCCGTCACCGTGGCGGGGAAGTCCTTCTGCGCCTTCGTCTGCTGGGGCAGATAGCCGATGGCGCCGGAGCGCAGGGAGGGCGCGCGCACGATCTCGCCCGCCATGGGGCGCAGCAGCCCCAGCAGGCTCTTCACCAGCGTGGACTTGCCGCTGCCGTTTTCGCCCACGATGCACACATAGTCGCCGCTGTGTACCTGAAAGCGCAGGTGCTCCCACACCGGCCTGCCCTCGTAGCCCAGCGTTACGTCCCGGCAGTCCAGCAATATCTTTTTCTCCATCAGGACAGCCCCTCCTTCAATACCGCGGCATTGGCGGTCATCAGACTGATATAGGTAGCGCCGTTGTCAAACTCCGCCCGGCTCACCGTCTGGCAGGAGTGGAACGTCCGCACCTGCGCGCCGGTAGTCTCCGCGATGGCGTCGGCCACCTTTTGACTGCTCAGCTCGATGGTGTACACCACCGGGATGTGCTCCGCGCCCACCAGATCAATGAGATACTTCAGCGTGGCCAGCGACGGCTCCGTGTCTCCGGCGCAGCCGTGGAACGCCGCCCGGTAATCCAGATCGTACTCCTTGCAGAAATACAGCAGCGGGAACCGGTCGCCGAACACCACCAGCCGCCGCGCCGCGCCGTCCACGATGTCCCGGAACGTATCGTCCAGCGCCTGTAATTCACCCAGATAGCCCTCCAGCCGCGCCCGGTAGCCGTCGGCGTTGTCCGGGTCGGCCTGACACAGCGTGTCGCAAATGGCGCGGCACAGCGCCATGGCGTTCACCGGCGACGTCCAGATGTGCTCGTCGTACTCGATGTCCTCCTCGTGGCCGTCGTGGAGATGGCCGTCGTGGCCATCGTGCTCGTCGTGGTCGTGACCGCCCTGCATCCCCTCGGCGTATTCCTCCCGGTATGTCTCCACGCAGTCCATCATGGCCAGCCGGAAGGGGATATCCTCTCCCGCCGCGTCCAGCACGTCCTCCACCCACAGCTCGCTCTCGCCGCCGTTCCAGATAAACACGTCCGCCCGGCTCATGGTGATCACGTCCAGCGGTGTGGGCTCGAAGCTGTGGGTTTCCCGTCCGGCGGGCACCAGCAGCACCGCGTTCACCGCGTCGCCGCCGATCTGCCGCACGAAATCGTAGTAGGGGAACAGGGTGCATACCACCTGCAAACGCCCGTCGTCCTCTGTATCCGTCCGCCGTCCGCAGCCGGCCGCCGTCAGCAGCAGCACCGCCGCCAGCAGCGCCGCCGAAAATCGCCGCATGCGCCCCACCTCCTTGCACATAGATTTTATCAGTATACCACACCTCCGGGAAAAAGGGAAGTGGGAGCCTTTGTCGAAGGGACGGAAAAAGCGGGTAAGGAGTTGGTAGGGGCGGACGACTCTGTCCGCCCCTACAAGAGGGAACGGATTCCCACACCAGTCTGCGGACTGGTTCGGAATGACAGCGCCGCGCTGAGGGGACATCGCCCCACAGAAAAAGGAACCGCCCGCGGGCGGTTCCTTTCAGCCTTATTTCTTATAGGGCACATGCCAGATGGTGTCGGCGTACTGGGCAATGGCGCGGTCGGCGGCGAATATGCCGCTGCGGGCGATGTTGGTCAGGCTCATGCGGTTCCACGTCTCCCGGTCGGTGTAGGTGTGGCGCATGCGGCTCTCCGCCTCGCAGTAGGCCGCGAAATCGGCCAGCACCATATACTGATCCGCCTGTCCGTCCACGCCGGTGACAAGCCGCTGGAACAGATCCTCGTAGGTCACGCCGTCCCGGAAGCCCACCTTCAGCTGATCCAGCACCCGGCGCAGCACCGGGTCGCGCTGGTACAGCAGGTTGGGGTCGTAGGTGTGGCGCAGATGCTCCACCTCGTCGGCCTTCAGGCCGAACAGGAACATGTTGTCGTCGCCCAGCAGGTCGTGCATCTCCACGTTGGCGCCGTCCAGCGTGCCCACGGTCAGCGCGCCGTTCATCATGAACTTCATGTTGCCGGTGCCGCTGGCCTCCTTGCCGGCGGTGGATATCTGCTGGCTGACCTCGCTGGCGGGCATCAGCACCTCCGCCAGCGACACGCGGTAGTTCTCCAGAAACACCACCTGCAGGCGATCCTTGCACAGCGGGTCGCTGTTCACCTGATCGGCCAGGGAGTTGATGAGATGGATGATGCGCTTGGCCACGGCGTAGCCCGGCGCGGCCTTGGCGCCGAACAGGAACGTCTGGGGCGGGATGTCCAGTGTGGGGTCGTCCTGCAGCCGCTGGTACAGATAGATGATCTGGAGCGCGTTCAGCAGCTGGCGCTTGTACTCGTGCAGACGCTTGACCTGCACGTCGAAGATGGCGTCGGTGTTCAGCACCACGCCCTGATGCTTTTTGGCAAAGGCGGCAAAGGCCAGCTTGTTCTGCTTCTTGATGTCCTCCAGCCGCGCCAGCACAGTCTTGTCTCCGGCGTACTGCTCCAGCTTCTTCAGCTCCTGCGGGTGGGTCAGATAGCCCTCGCCGATCAGGTCGCGGATCAGCCCGTCCAGACCGGGATTGATCTGGGGCACCCAGCGGCGGTGGTCAATGCCGTTGGTGACGTTCTTGAACTTATCCGGCTGCATCTGATAGGCGTCCTTGAAGAGATCCTTCCGCAGGATCTCGGAGTGCAGGGCGCTGACGCCGTTGACGGCCATGCTGCCGGCAATGCACAGGTTGGCCATGCGCACGCCGCCGTCCCAGATAATGGCCAGCTTCGCGGTCTTGGCCGGGTCGTGATAGAACTCCTCCACCTGCAGCTGCCAGCGGCGGGAGATCTCCTGCAATATCTGCCAGATACGGGGCAGCAGCGTCTCGAACAGCTGCTGCGGCCAGACCTCCAGCGCCTCGGCCAGCACGGTGTGGTTGGTATAGGCCACGCAGTGGGTGGTGATGTTCCACGCCTCATCCCAGCCCATGCCGGCGTCGTCCACCAGAATGCGCATCAGCTCTGGGATCACCAGCGTGGGGTGGGTGTCGTTGATCTGGATGACGTTCTTCTCGTGGAAGTTCTTCAGCGTGCCGTACTGCTGGATGTGCTTGCGGGTGATGGACTGGATGGTGGCGGACACGAAGAAATACTGCTGCTTCAGCCGCAGGGATTTGCCCTCGTAGTGGTTGTCCTCCGGATAGAGCACCTGACTGATGGCGTCGGCCATGGCGCGTTCCTCGGCGGCGTGGAGGTACTGCCCCTCGCTGAACAGCTTCATGTCGATGGGCTTGGGGCTGCGCGCCTGCCACAGGCGCAGGGTGTTCACATGGTCGGTGTCGTAGCCGGCGATCTCCATGTCGCAGGGGATGGCCAGCACGCGGGTGTAGTCCTCGTGCACCACCATCAGGTGGCCGTTGTCCCAGCGGGTGCGCACCTTGCCGCCGAAGTGTACCTCCTCGGCCTCCTGCAGCTTGGGCAGCAGCCACGCGTCGCCCAGCTGCATCCAGTCGTCCGGCAGCTCTACCTGCTGACCCTCCACGATCTTCTGCTTGAAGATGCCCAGCTCATAGCAGATGGAATAGCCCGCCGCCGGTATCTCCAGCGTGGTCATGCTGTCCAGATAGCAGGCGGCCAGGCGGCCGAGGCCGCCGTTGCCCAGACCCGCGTCCGGCTCCATGTCGAAGATGTCCGCCGCCTTGAAGCCCAGCTCGCCGATGGCGGCGGTCAGCTCGTCCAGCAGCTCCAGATTGAAGGCGTTCTTCATCAGACTGCGCCCCATGAGGAACTCCAGCGACAGGTAGTGTACCTTCCGCTTTTCCTCGTGCGCCGTCTCCTCCCGGGTCTGCACGCCGCGCTCGGCCATGATGTCCCGCAGCACCATGGCGCAGGCCTTCATCATCTCGCCGTCGGTGGCCTGCTGCTCGGTGCAGCCGTAGTTCAGCCGCAGCTTCTGGACGATGGCTTCCTTCAGTGTCTCCTTGTTGTAGGTCATATATGGTGTATCCTCCTATGGTCAAAGGTTCTCGTAGATATGGCGGTAGCTGTCCGCGCTGCGCGTCCAGCTGAAATCCTCGGTCATGCCCCGCCGCCGCACGGCGTTGAAGCCCGCCCGGTCGCCCCGGTACAATCCGGTGGCCTGCCCGATGACGGACAGCATGGCGCCCGCGTCGTAGTCGCCGAACAGATAGCCGGTGCCGTCGCTCTGCCCCACCTGACAGGAGCGCACCGTGTCCGCAAGGCCGCCGGTGCTGCGCACAATGGGCACCGCGCCGTAGCGCATGGCGATCATCTGGCTCAGGCCGCAGGGCTCGCTGCGGGAGGGCATCAGGAACAGGTCAGCGGCGGCGTAGATGCGCCGGGAGAGATCTTCGGCGTATAAGATCTGCGCCGACAGGCGGCCGGGGTACTGCCCCGCCTTCCAGCGGAAGAAGTCCTCATACTGCCTGTCGCCGGTGCCCAGCACCACGAACTGGCAGCCGGTGGCCATGATGCCGTCCATGGCCTGCTGCACAAGGTCAAGCCCCTTGTGCCCCACCAGCCGCGTCACCATGGCGATGAGCGGCGTGTCCGGATCCTGATGCAGCCCCAGCGCCGCCTGCAGGGACGATTTGCACACGGCCTTGCCGTCCATGTCCTCCGGCGTATAGTGCGCCGGCAGCGCCGGGTCGGACGCCGGGTCATAGCCCTCGGTGTCGATGCCGTTGACCACGCCGTGCATTTTCCAACCGATGGCGTCCACCACGCTCTCCAGCCCCTCGGCGTACCGGGGATCGTGGAGCTGCGCGGCGTAGGTAGGGCTGACGGTGGTGACGGCGTCCGCCATGAGCATGGCGCCCTTCATGAGATTCACGTCGCCGTCCATGCGCAGGGTGCCGTCGTCATACCAGCCGCGATCCAGCCCGAACAGCTGATCCACGCTGTCCGCGCCGTAGCGCCCCTGATATTCGATATTGTGAATGGTGAACACCGTGCGGATGCCCCGCACCTCCGGCCAGCGGGTGGCCACATCCTTGAGATAGATAGGCACCAGTGCCGTCTGCCAGTCGTTGCAGTGGAGCACGTCGGGCATCCAGTTGAGGCTGGGCAGCAGGTCGATGACCGCATGGCTGAAGAAGGCAAAGCGTTCGCCGTCGTCAAATTCGCCGTACAGCCGTCCCCGGCGGAAATATTTCTCATTGTCCACGAAGTACCACGTCACACCCTGCCGCTCCAGCGAGAACAGGCCGCAGTACTCGTGCCGCCAGCCCAGATCCACATAGATATACCGGCGGAACGTCATCTGCCGCCGCCACTGCTCTCCGATCTTGTCGTACAGCGGCAGGATCACCGCCGCCTCCACGCCGGAGCGCGCCAGCGCCGGAGGCAGGCTGCCCGCCACGTCCGCCAGACCGCCGGTCTTGCAGAAGGGGTACGCCTCACTGGTCACATACAGAACTCTCATGCCGCACCTCCTTATCTCACACCGTGGCGCCCTTGGCGATGACGATGGGATATCTTTCGTGCCCCATCAGCGTCACATTTTCGCTGATGGTCACATATTTATCCGTGATAACGCCCCGCAGCACCGCGCCCCGCTTCACCACCGTGTCCTTGAACAGGATGCAGTTTTCCACGCTGGCGCCCTTTTCAATGCGCACGTTGCGGAACAGCACGCAGTTTTTCACGCTGCCCTGAATGTCGCACCCGTCGGCCACCAGCGAATTCACGCAGCCGCCCTCCGGGTCGATGTAGCTGGAGGGCGAGTCGTTCTCCTTGCCGTATACCGGGCGCTCCGGGCAGAACAGCCGTCCGCGCACGGCGGTGTCCAGCAGCTCCATGCTGCGGTCGTAGTAGTTCTGCAGCGTGCTGATGTGGGCGGCATAGCCGTCGTACACATAGCCGTACAGCTTCAGGCGATCCCCCATCTCCTGCAATATGTTCCGGCGCAGGCTGTACCCGTTGCGGCTGATGCACTCCGTCACCAGCTGCACCAGCAGCTCCGTCCGCAGAACGAAGATGTTCAGGCAGCGGTAGCCCGCCGGGGTATACAGCTCATAGGCCGTGTCGGTGATGCGCCCGTCGCCGTCCAGCCGGAAATAGGTGTCCTGCCCGTCGCCGCCCTCGGCGGTGCACACCGCCGTGATGTCCGCGCCGGTGGCCATATGCCGCGCCAGCACGTCCTCCAGAGGCATGTTGATGATCGTGTCGCTGTCCGACAGCACCACATAGTCCTGCCGGATGCCCTTGAGATAGTTCATCACGCTGTACAGCGCCTCCACCCGGCCGCGGAACTGTCCGTCGCCGTGGCTGCGCTCATTGTAGGCGAAGGCAGGCAGCAGCGTCAGCCCGCCGAAGTTGCGGCTGAGATCCCAGCTCTTCCCGCTGCCCAGATGATCCAGCAGCGACTGGCACTTGCCGTGCATGATCACGCCCACATCCGTGATGCCGGCGTTGACCATGCTGGAGAGAATAAAGTCGATGATCCGGTAGTCGCCGCCGAAGGGGATGGAGCCGTGTACCCGGTTCTCGATCAGCTCCCGCAGTCCGTTCTCCTTCTCGTAGGAGAAGATGATCCCGTGCAGTCCCTTCATCTCCGCACCTCCTTGCCGTCCTCACCCAGCATCATGTTCGGCCGAATGACCTGCCCGTCACATACCTGCGCGTGGGGCCCCACCACGGCGATGCCCCAGTGGTCAAAGTCCACGCTGCCCGGCGCGCCGCCCACCACGGCGTTTTCGCCGATGCGGCAGCCCTCGCCGATGATGGCGTAGGACACCTTCGCGCCCTTTCCGATCACCGCGCCGGGCATCACCACGGAGTAGGATACCTCCGCGCCCTCGTCCACACAGGTGCCGGTGCTCAGCACGGAGTTCTTCACCTCGCCCAGCACCGTGCAGCCCTTGGCGATGGCGCTGTTGCCCACGTCGCCCTGCGCCCCGATGTAGGTGGGCGGGCAGGTGGGCGTGCGGCCGTAGATGCGCCACTTCTTGTCCAGCAGATTCAGCCCCGAGCCGGGGGACAGCATATCCATGTTGGCGTCCCACAGGGAGTCCAGCGTGCCCACGTCCTTCCAGTAGCCCTCGAAACGGTAGGCCGCCATTTTCTCGCCGTTTTTCAGCATGGTGGGGATGATGTTCTTGCCGAAGTCGTTGTCGCTGGCGGGGTCGGCCTCGTCCGCAATGAGATACTCCCGCAGCTTCTTCCATGTGAACA
>ERZ808252.2309-NODE-2309-length-11777-cov-4.210374_pt1 | contig 11777 bp, 8 predicted proteins | sample MGYA00521242_ERZ808252 | MGnify/ENA primary metagenome ERZ808252 (study PRJEB31516, sample SAMN03275581) | gut metagenome | biome: mammalia-associated habitat; material: feces | host: Papio cynocephalus | place: Kenya | collected 2012-08-07 ...
CGGGTTTCATAACCCCGTTGGTGCCTTTCGCGGAAAGGCAGATTATAATTATGAACGACAGATCAGAAGAAAAGCATTGGGTTTTTTGCCCCGTGTGCGGGGCAAAAACCCGCTTGCAGCTTTTGCCGGAAACGGAATTAAAGGTGTTTCCGCTGTTTTGCCCGAAATGCAGGCGGGAAAGCATTGTGAATGTTAAAAATTTTATAACTGAAATTCAAAAAGCCGGACGCTAAGACGCAGTGCAATCAAAAAGGATTATGCGCTGCGTTTTATTTTTTTGAAAGGAAATATTTATGAAAGCAATTATTTATACCACACAAACCGGCAGTACAGAGCGATATGCAAAGCTGTTGGCGCACGAAACAGGGCTTCCGGCGTATACTCTTGCCGAAGCAAAAAAAGCGGTTTTGCCCGGCGGCAGCGTAATCTATCTCGGTTGGATTATGGCGGGTTGCATAAAAGGCTATGCCGCGGCGGCGCGCCGTTACAGCGTTTGCGCGGTATGCGGCGTAGGTATGGGGCAAACCGGAACACAGGAGGACAGTGTGCGTAAAAAAACGGCTGTTCCCGCAAATATTCCTTTATTTACCTTGCAGGGCAGCTTTAACGTTAAAAAGCTGCACGGCATATATCGCTTACTGATGGAAATTATGGTAAAAACAGCCGGCAGGGGCCTTGCCGCAAAGGAAAACCGCACACAAGAGGAAAACGATATGCTTGATATGATGCTGAACGGCGGCAAACGGGTAAGGTTTGAGAATTTAAGAGCCGTATTCAATTGGTATGTTTCGCAAAAACAAAAATCGGGGGAAGATTTATGAAAAAAACATTAACGCAAAGGCTTGGATTATTAGGCATTGTAAGCCTTCTTTCTTACACGGCGGCAGTAGTATTTTCGCCGATAGCCTATCCCGGCTACAACCGAATGGCGCAGGCGGTAAGCGACCTCAGCGCCGCCGACGCACCGTCGCTTGCCCTTTGGAATCAGCTGAGCGCCTTTTACAATGCGTGCGAAATTGTTTGTGTAACCGTTGTATGTATCGGTATACAGGGGCAAAAGACAAAGCTTTTGCGCGCGGGGATATATCTGTTTGCCGTTATGGAGTGGATTTCGGCGGTGGGGTATCGTATGTTTCCGCTTTCAACCGGCGGCTATGCGGGTGAATTTCAGGATATTATGCATATGGTTACCACAGGCTTGGTGGTACTGCTGTCTATTGCATCGCTGACGGTTATTATCATTGCGGGAGCGAAAGACAGGCGCTGCCGTTCTTACGGGGTGTGCGCCGTAGCCGCGCTCGGAATGATGCTTGTAGGCGCAGTGGGTATGAAAATTGTACCAGCCGCATACTTCGGCGTTGTTGAGCGCTTCAGCGTGTTTGCCGCAACGGGCTTTAATGCGGCGCTTGGTATACACCTGTTTTGTTCTAAGCCCTAAAATAAATATTGCAAAGGAGAATTTATTGTGTTAAATGATAATATTACCATTCGCCTTGAAAAAGAGGCGGATTACAGAAATACCGAAAATCTTACGCGCGAAGCGTTTTGGAACGTATACCGTCCCGGCTGTACGGAGCATTATGTACTGCACTGCTATCGGGACGATCCTGCTTTTGTGCCTGAGCTTGATTTTGTTATGGAGCTTAACGGCGAGCTTATAGGTCAGGTTATTTATGTGCGCTCGGAAATCGAGTGCGACGACGGGCGCAGGGTGCCGATTATGACCTTCGGCCCGATCGGAATAGCGCCTGCCTATAAGCGGCAGGGCTATGGCAAAAGACTGCTTGATTACTCTATGGAGCAGGCAAAGAAAATGGGTGCGGGAGCGCTTGCTATTACCGGCAACATTTTGTTTTACGGCAAGTCGGGCTTTGTAACGGCAAAAACAAAGGGAGTCCGCTATGCCGACGATCCGAATGCGGACTATTTCCTTATTAAAGAGATGACGCCCGGATTTTTAAACGGTATATCCGGCACTTATAAGGACCCCGAAGGGTATTTTGTCTGTGAAAAGGATCCCGCCGCGTTTGAACGGTTTGAAGCGGAGTTCCCTAAAAAGCAAAAGCTTAAGCTGCCCGGACAGCTGTTCTGAACCGAGAATAAGAAAAAGCTATATCTGTACGGAAAAATATTTTTGAAAAATTTGGATTTTCCTATTGACAAAGTGGGTAATGCGTGATATAATACTACCAACATATCGGATTGGTAGGTAAAATGATATGAAAAAAATATTGCTTTTAAAGTCGGTCACGCTCGGCCGATGTAACGCATAATAACGTACTGTATAAAATAATTTTTTAATTTTTAAAAAGGGAAGTAATTATTATGTCAAAAATATATACATCGGCAGATCAGCTTATAGGAAAAACCCCTCTGTTAGAGCTTACTCATATTGAAAAAAAGTATGCGCTTAAAGCAAAAATTCTTGCAAAGCTTGAATATTTTAATCCGGCAGGTTCTGTTAAGGACCGTATTGCAAAGGCTATGATAGACGAAGCCGAGCAAAGCGGAAAATTAACGCCCGATTCGGTAATTATCGAGCCTACCTCAGGCAACACCGGTATAGGTCTTGCTTCTGTTGCGGCGGCAAGGGGCTACCGAATTATCATTGTAATGCCGGAAACTATGTCGGTTGAGCGCCGCCAGCTTATGAAGGCCTACGGTGCCGAGCTTGTGCTTACGGACGGTACAAAGGGTATGAAGGGCGCTATTGCAAAGGCAGAGGAATTAAGCCGCGAGATACCGAACAGCTTTATTCCCGGTCAGTTTGTAAATCCGGCAAACCCCAAGGCGCATTTTGAAACCACGGGACCAGAAATTTACTCTGATACCGACGGAGAGGTTGATATATTTGTAGCCGGCGTGGGAACGGGCGGAACCGTTACGGGCGTAGGTGAATATTTAAAATCCAAAAAGCCCGGAGTAAAGGTTGTTGCGGTAGAGCCGGCAAGCTCCGCCGTTCTTTCAGGTCAGCCCTCCGGCGCTCATAAAATACAGGGAATAGGTGCAGGCTTTGTTCCCGATGTGCTTAACACCGCCGTTTATGACGAGATTATCAGGGTTTCGAACGAAGACGCCTTTGCGACAGGCAAGGAAATAGGCAAAAACGAGGGCGTGCTTGTGGGAATTTCATCGGGCGCCGCAGTATGGGCGGCGGCAGAGCTTGCAAAGCGCCCCGAAAACGAGGGCAAGACCATAGTTGTTCTTCTGCCCGATACAGGCGACAGATACCTTTCCACGCCGCTTTTTGCCGAATAAGCCATGACTATATCAACACGAGGAAGATACGCTTTAAGGGTAATGGCGGATTTGGCGGCGCACGGCAGCGACTTTATCCCCCTTAAGGCGGTAGCCGAAAGACAGAATATTTCGCAAAAGTATTTAGAGGGCATTATGACAAGCCTTTCAAAGGCAGGTCTTGTAGAGGGGGCGCACGGAAAAGGCGGCGGATACCGCTTAAGCCGCGCACCCGAAAATTACCGCGTGCGCGAAATACTTGAAATAACCGAGGGCGAATTGGCTCCCGTCGCCTGCCTTAAGGCAGGGGCGGCGCCCTGCGAAATGGCGGAGCGATGTAAGACTCTGCCTATGTGGAAGGAGCTTTATAAAACGCTTAACGGGTTCTTCGATTCATACACGGTGGCAGACTTAGCGTTTGGCAGCGGCGAGGATAAGGGAAGCTGGATAATATAAAATAACAGCCGATGTTTTCACATCGGCTGTTGAGCGTGTCGAAAAAGTCGACACGCTCTTGGACGGGAATGCCGTTCGCTCGAAAATCAGAGATTTTCGGACTGCACTCTATCCCCGCCAATACCACCCCAGTGTCCTTGAAAAACCGCTTATTCAGCGGTTTTTCGCTTGCAAGGTGTTTTTCCGCCGCACCTGTCAGCGGAAAAACGCAAATGCGGCGTAAACGCCGCAAAAATAAAACTTAGGGTTTATCGATAGACTGAACAGCCGATGTTTTCACATCGGCTGTTATTTTATATGTTTTATGCTCTACTTTATTGTTCCTGCGCTTGTGTCTTTTTGTATTACGTCGTGCGCGCCGCCCTCGATTATGCTTGTTGCGGATACAAGTGTCAATTTGGCTTTTTTCTGAAGCTCTTGTATTGTAAGAGCGCCGCAGTTGCACATTGTGGATTTAACCTTTGAAAGCGATAGGTTAACGTTATCCTTAAGACTGCCGGCATACGGCACATAAGAATCCACGCCCTCTTCAAACGAAAGCTTTTTATCGCCGCCCAAATCATAGCGTTGCCAGTTTCTGGCGCGGTTTGAGCCTTCGCCCCAGTATTCCTTATAATAGTTACCGTTTATGGTTATGCGGTTTGTGGGGCTTTCGTCAAATCTTGCAAAGTAACGTCCTAACATCATAAAATCCGCTCCCATTGCAAGGGCTAAGGTCATATGGTGGTCGTGAACAATGCCGCCGTCCGAGCAAACAGGCACATAAACGCCCGTTTTTTCAAAATACTCGTCGCGCGCGGCGCAAACTTCTATAAGCGCGGTGGCTTGTCCTCTGCCTATTCCTTTTGTTTCGCGGGTTATGCATATTGAGCCGCCGCCTATGCCTACCTTTATAAAATCGGCGCCTGCTTCGGCTAAAAACATAAATCCCTCGCGGTCAACAACGTTTCCGGCGCCCACCTTTACGGTATCGCCGTATTTTTCGCGTACAAACCTGAGCGTGCGCGCCTGCCATTCGCTGAAGCCCTCGGAGGAGTCTATGCACAGCACGTCCGCTCCCGCCGCGATAAGCGCGGGCACGCGTTCTTCGTAATCGCGGGTGTTAATTCCGGCGCCTACTACGTAACGCTTGTGCTTATCAAGCAGCTCGTTGGGATTTTCCTTGTGCGCGTCGTAATCCTTACGGAAAACAAAATATTTAAGGCAGCCGTTTTTATCCACTATCGGCAAGGAGTTAAGCTTATTATCCCATATAATATCGTTTGCCTGCTTTAGGGTGGTGTCCTCTTCGCCTACTATAAGCGATGAAAGCGGAGTCATAAATTCCTTGACCTTTGTATCGCCCGACATACGGCTCACCCTGTAATCGCGGCTTGTAACTATACCTAAAAGCCTGCCGTCGGGTTTTCCGTCCGATGTAACGGCAACGGTTGAGTGACCGTTTTTGGCTTTAAGCGCAAGTATATCCGCAAGGGTGCTTTCGGGCGTTACGTTGGATTCGCTTACAACAAAGCCCGCCTTATAGCTTTTGGCGCGCTCTACCATTGCCGCCTCGTCTTCTACAGACTGCGAACCGTATATAAACGATACGCCGCCTTCCCTTGCAAGCGCCACAGCCAGTCTGTCGCCCGATACCGACTGCATTATCGCAGAGGTAAGCGGAATGTTCATTGAAATTGCGGGCTCTTCACCCTTTTTAAATTTAACAAGAGGAGTTTTAAGGCTTACGTTTGCCGGTATACAATCGGCAGAGGAATAGCCGGGAACCAAAAGATATTCGTTAAACGTATGCGAAACTTCACTGAAATAATAAGCCATAATATTTTCTCCTTTATAATTATTATATTTATATGATTATAGCATAATTGAGACGTATGTCAAATAAAAAAATGAAAAATCAGGAAAAAAAGTGTAAAAAAATAAAAAATATGCTTGACTAATCTTTTCTTATGATTTATAATAATGAATTACTAATGATGGGGTATTTTGCGCCTTTTTTCGGTTACAAAGTGATTTTGGGCGTATATTCCCGCTTTTTTGCAGAGCTTACGGCGGTTGCCGTAAAATATTTAGAGGAGTGATTGCAAGCCTATGGAGCCAACTTCAATGGTTAAACCCGTCAGGTTGGGTAAAAACACTCGAATGACCTTTTCGAAAATCAATGAAGTCATCGATATGCCTAATCTTATTGAAATTCAAAAGGATTCGTATAAATGGTTTGTCGAGGAGGGTCTTAAAGAGGTATTCAGAGATATGTCCGCCATTACGGATTACAGCGGCAATCTTCAGCTTACCTTTGTTGATTATCACCTTGACGAAACGCCTAAGTACGACGTAACCGAATGTAAAGCGCGCGATACAACATACGCGGCTCCGCTTCGCGTTACGGCGCGTCTTGTAAACGTTGAAAAGGACGAAATAAAGGAAAGCGAGGTTTCAATGGGAGATTTCCCGTTGATGACCGAATCCGGCACATTTGTAATTAACGGTGCGGAACGCGCCATAGTTTCACAGCTTGTTCGTTCGCCGGGCGCTTATTTTGCCGAGAAGACCGATGAAAAAACAGGTAAAAAGCTTTACTCCTCCACTATCATTCCTAACCGCGGCGCATGGCTTGAATACGAAACTTCGGCAAACGACGTGCTTTATGTCCGTATAGATAAAAACCGCAAGCTGCCCATTACCACGTTTATGCGCGCTTTGGGCCTTGGTACAAACGAGCAGATAAGAGCGCTCTTCGGCGAAGACGAAAGACTTTCCGCAACGCTTGAGGCTGATGATACAAAATCGGTTGAGGACGCGCTTGTAGAGGTTTATAAAAAGCTCCGTCCGAGCGAGCCGGTTACGATCGAGGGCGCAAAGGCATATCTTGAGCAGCTCTTTTTCGATCCCCACCGTTACGATATTTCGCGTGTGGGCCGTTATAAATACAATAAAAAGTTAGCCATAGGCGCCCGTATTAAAGGCGCGGTTTTGTCGCGCCCCGTTGCAGATCCCATGACCGGCGAAATAATAGCCGAGGCCGATACCTCGGTTACCCGCGAGCTTGCCGAAGCCATTGAGAAAAAGGGCGTTTCGGAGGCTTATATAAACGTTATGGACAACGAAGGCAACGTAACCGAGGTTAAGGTGCTTTCAAACGGTATGGTAAGGCTTGCCGATTTTACCGATTTCACGCCCGACGAATTGGCCGAGCTTAACGAGCTCGGTATAAACGAAAACGTTTCGTTCGCCGTTCTTAAGGAGCTGCTTGAAAACACAAACGGCAAGGAAGAGCTGCGCGAGGCTGTTTTGGAGCATGCAGACGATCTTATTCCGAAGCACATTACCGTTGACGATATATTTGCAACCGTAAGCTATTTCTTAGGTCTTCCGCACGGGGTAGGCACGGTTGACGATATAGACCATTTGGGCAACCGCCGCATACGTTCGGTAGGCGAGCTTCTGCAAAACCAGTTCCGTATAGGCATTTCGCGTATGGAACGCGTTGTGCGCGAAAAAATGACTCTGCAGGCGCAGGATCCCGATAATATCACGCCGCAGTCGCTTATAAATATACGTCCTGTGGTGGCGGCTATAAAGGAGTTCTTCGGTTCTTCGCCGCTTTCGCAGTTTATGGATCAGACTAATCCGCTTTCAGAGCTTACGCATAAGCGCCGCCTTTCCGCTTTGGGACCCGGCGGACTTTCGCGTGACCGTGCTTCGTTCGAGGTGCGCGACGTTCACTACACTCACTACGGCCGTATGTGCCCGATAGAAACGCCCGAAGGACCTAACATCGGTCTTATATCATATCTTGCAACCTTTGCAAAGATAAATAAATACGGCTTTATCGAAACACCGTTCCGTAAGGTTGATAAGGCGACGGGCAGGGTTCTTGACGAGGTACGCTATATGACTGCCGACGAAGAGGACGAGTATGTAGTAGCGCAGGCAAACGAGCCGCTTGACGAAAACGGTTATTTTGTAAAGAAAAAGGTAAACGCCCGCCACCGCGACGGCTTCCATGAGGTTGAGGCTTCAAGCGCAGACTATATGGACGTTTCGCCTAAGATGGTAGTTTCGGTTGCAACGGCTATGATTCCGTTCCTTGAAAACGACGATACGAACCGTGCGCTTATGGGCTCTAACATGCAGAAGCAGGCAGTGCCGCTTTTACGCCCCGAAAACCCGATAGTGGCTACCGGTATGGAATATAAGGCGGCGGTAGACTCAGGCGTTGTTGTGCTTGCAAAGCGTGCGGGCGAGGTTACCTATGTAAGCGCCGATCATATTAAGATACGCGCTAAAAACGGTGAAATAGACGAGTATACGCTTATTAAATTCCTGCGTTCAAACCACGGAACCTGTATAAACCAGCGCCCGATAGTGGCGGTAGGTCAAAAGGTAGAGGAGCATGAGGTTATAGCTGACGGTCCTGCTACCAGCAACGGCGAAATTTCTCTCGGCAGAAACGCCCTTATCGGCTTTATGACGTGGGAAGGTTATAACTACGAGGACGCGGTTCTTATTAACGAGCGTTTGGTTCGCGACGACGTTTATACCTCAATTCATATTGAAGAATATGAGCTTGAGGCAAGAGATACCAAGCTCGGACCCGAAGAGATCACAAGGGATATTCCGAACGTGGGCGAGGACGCGCTTAAGGACCTTGACGAACGCGGAATAATCCGCATAGGCGCAGAGGTTACCGCAGGCGATATTCTTGTGGGTAAGGTAACGCCCAAGGGCGAAACCGAGCTTACCGCAGAAGAGAGACTGCTCCGCGCAATATTCGGCGAAAAGGCGCGCGAGGTAAGGGATACTTCGCTGCGTGTTCCGCACGGCGAATACGGCACGATAGTAGACGTTAAGGTGTTTACAAGGGAGAATTCTTCCGAATTAAGCCCCGGCGTAAACGTTGTTGTACGCTGCTATATAGCGCAAAAGCGTAAAATATCCGTCGGCGATAAAATGGCGGGACGTCACGGAAACAAGGGCGTTGTATCACGCATACTTCCGAGCGAGGATATGCCCTTCTTACCGGACGGCACTCCGCTTGATATAGTATTAAACCCGCTCGGCGTTCCTTCACGTATGAACATCGGTCAGGTGCTTGAGGTTCACTTGGGCTATGCGGCAAGAGCGCTCGGCTGGAACATCTGCACACCCGTATTCGACGGTGCGCACGAGGACGATATCAGAAAGTGCTTCAGCCTTGCAGAAGAGTCTACAAAGGCTGCCGATTATGAATTTAAGGATACCGCAAAGCTCGACTTCTCGCGTATACCCCTTACGGCGGACGCGAAAACCCAGCTTTATGACGGACGTACCGGCGAACCGTTTGATAACCTTGTAACGGTAGGCTATATGTACTACCTTAAGCTGCATCATCTGGTAGACGATAAGATACACGCGCGTTCAACCGGTCCGTACTCGCTTGTAACTCAGCAGCCGCTCGGCGGTAAGGCTCAGTTCGGCGGTCAGCGTTTCGGAGAAATGGAAGTTTGGGCGCTTGAGGCTTACGGCGCGGCTTACACGCTTCAGGAAATACTCACCGTTAAGTCGGACGATGTTGTGGGACGCGTTAAGACCTACGAATCGATCGTTAAAGGTCAGAACATTCCGAAGCCGGGCGTTCCCGAATCGTTTAAGGTTCTTATTAAAGAGCTTCAGTCACTGGGGCTTGACGTTAAGGTTCTTGATAAAAACGATGAAGAGATCGACTTAAAGCAGACCTTCGACGATGACGACGATATCGGTCTCGGCACTCCGGCTATTCCTGAGGGCGAGGATATGGATTTTGAAGGCGATACGGTAGCCGACGATCTTACGGGCTTCGGTCTTGAAGACGAAAACGGCGACGCCATTGCGGAGGAATCCGATTTTGACGATTACGGCGAAGAAGATAATTTAGGCGACGAAGAGTAACGGAGGGCAAATATGGCAGAAATTGAATTTGAATCAATAAAAATCGGACTTGCGTCTCCCGAACAGATAAGAAGCTGGTCGCACGGCGAGGTAACAAAGCCCGAAACCATTAACTACCGCACATTAAAGCCCGAACAGGGAGGGCTTTTCTGCGAGCGTATATTCGGACCGCAAAAGGACTGGGAATGCCACTGCGGAAAGTATAAACGCATACGCTACAAGGGTAAGGTCTGCGAGCGCTGCGGCGTTGAGGTAACCCGTGCAAAGGTTCGCCGCGAGCGTATGGGCTCAATTGAGCTTGCCGCTCCGGTCTCACACATATGGTATTTTAAAACCATTCCTTCAAGAATGGGCTTGGTGCTTGATATAACCCCTAAGGCGCTTGAACAGGTACTTTATTTCTCACAGTATATAGTAACCGATCCCGGTACTACGCCGCTTGAGAAGAAGCAGCTTTTAAACGAAAAGCAGTACCGCGATATGCGCGAAAAATATGAAAACGATTTTGAGGCCGGAATGGGCGCAGAGGCTATTAAAAAGCTTCTGTGCGAAATCGACCTTGACAAGACCTGCGATGAGCTGCGCAAGGAGCTTGAGGACGCAACAGGTCAAAAGAGTATACGCCTTTTAAAGCGCCTTGAGGTGCTTGAGGCGTTCAGGCAGTCCGGCAACCGCCCCGAATGGATGATACTTGACGTTATTCCGGTAATTCCGCCGGATCTTCGTCCTATGGTTCAGCTTGACGGCGGACGTTTCGCAACGAGCGACTTAAACGACCTTTACAGAAGAGTTATTAACCGTAACAACCGTTTAAAGAGACTTCTTGAGCTGCACGCGCCGGATATTATAGTCCGCAATGAAAAGCGTATGCTGCAAGAGGCGGTAGACGCGCTTATAGATAACGGCAGGCGCGGCAAGCCCGTAACGGGACCGAATAACCGTGCGCTTAAATCTCTTTCGGATATGCTTAAGGGTAAGCAGGGACGTTTCCGTCAGAACTTGCTCGGTAAGCGTGTTGACTATTCGGGACGTTCGGTTATCGTTGTAGGACCGGAGCTTAAAATGTATCAGTGCGGCGTTCCTAAGGAAATGGCGCTTGAGCTGTTTAAGCCCTTTGTTATGAAACGCCTTGTTGAAACAAAGGCTGTTACAAACATTAAATCCGCAAGAAAAATGGTTGAACGTGCCTCTAACGAGGTTTGGGACGCACTTGAAACCGTAATTAAAGAGCACCCCGTGCTTCTTAACCGTGCGCCTACGCTTCACCGTTTGGGTATTCAGGCGTTTGAGCCGGTGCTTGTTGAGGGTAAGGCATTAAAGCTGCATCCGCTTGTTTGTACCGCCTACAATGCCGACTTCGACGGCGACCAGATGGCTATTCACATTCCGCTGTCGGCAGAGGCTCAGTCGGAAGCGCGCTTCTTAATGCTTGCGGCAAACAACCTGTTAAAGCCGTCCGACGGTAAGCCTGTAACCGTTCCTACGCAGGATATGGTTCTCGGTTCGTACTATCTTACGCTTGTTAAGTCCGAAGAAAAGGGCGCAAACAAGGTGTTCAGGGATAAAAACGAGGCTATAATGGCATATACCGACGGCGCAGTAGGTCTTCACGCGCCTATCCGCGTTCGTATGACGAACGAAAACGGCGAAAGCGGTCTTGTTTGGTGCACTGTCGGCTTTATAATATTTAACGAGTCGCTTCCGCAGGATTTAGGCTTTGTAGACAGAACGGATCCTGCTCACAAATTGGATCTTGAATGGACTTATACCGTTAAAAATCCCGAAACCAACTTTATTGAAAGCAACGACGATATAATTCAGAACAAGGTCGGCAAAAAGCAGCTCGGCAAAATAATCGACCGTTGCATTACCGTTCACGGCACAAGCGTTTCTTCTATTGTGCTTGATAATATTAAGGCTACCGGCTTTAAGTATTCAACTAAGGGCGCTATCACCGTTGCGGTTATCGACGCGGTAATTCCGCCTGCTAAAAAGGAAATACTTGCCGCTGCCGAGGCTCAGATAGACCTTGTTTCGCGCGATTACAGGCGCGGTCTTATAAGCAACGACGAGCGCAGCCGCCATGTTATTGAAATATGGAACAAGGCAACCGAGGATGTTGCCGACGCACTTAAGGGCAACCTTGACGAGTTTAACCCCATATTTATGATGGC
>ERZ808252.2310-NODE-2310-length-11771-cov-4.663025_pt1 | contig 11771 bp, 6 predicted proteins | sample MGYA00521242_ERZ808252 | MGnify/ENA primary metagenome ERZ808252 (study PRJEB31516, sample SAMN03275581) | gut metagenome | biome: mammalia-associated habitat; material: feces | host: Papio cynocephalus | place: Kenya | collected 2012-08-07 ...
CATGGATGTCTCTTGTGGCTTCTTGCAATGACCTCTTCCAAAGGATAAGCTATTCCTGTCCTTTCAAATTCGGCATTTGCCTCCAACACGCCATTTATTTGTCCTTGAAGAATTTCTTCATCATCTAGCGACTTGGATTGCAGTTGTTTTCTTTTGGCATAAGCTATAGCAGGAGATGGTTCCGCAACCATCCCTTCACGTGCCTGTCTTTCCTCAAACTGATGATAGCGTCTATCCATATAACCTCTTTCTTTAGATGTTCAACATATAAGCAAATTTAATTGCCAGTCATTCATAAAATGACGCCACAAAAGTAATGAAAAGATTTGAAATTGCCAAATTATATAGGTAAATTCTTCACTCCTCATACAAAATATGGCTATGCTGCTCGTTTGAGGAGTCTTGCAGCATAGCCATAATTCTCTAAAATTTTACATCCACGCCCCGAATCTTGCGCTTGGCAATGGAGCGGCGAAATAATAGTTCTGGTCGTTCTGGGTGTCGAGGAAGTTCACCTTCTTCATGCCGAAGAACGGAAGACCGTTAGGGAAGAGGCGAGCGAAATCGGTAACGCCACCAGATAATGCAGGGCTGCCTTCCTGAAAATCGAAGTTCCAAGTCTTGTCGAATGCCAATGGAGCACCCTGAGCCACATCATCCACCTCGCAATTCACGTTCATCTTGTCGCTCTGCTTGAAACTCTTGAAGAGAGGATTGAGCTGACCTGCCACCGTACTCTTGATGTCGGAATCAAACCAAATGCCGAGCGATGCGCCCTTCTCCATCTGCTTCACACCCGTCTCGGTGGAAGCAAAGTAATAGTTTGGCGTGAGACGGCTATGCTCCATGTCGGCACCATCCTGCTTAGGTTGTTTCAAACCATAGCGTGAGTCGTAGATGAGGTTGTTGACGAAGACGGGCTTGGCAGCCTTCTCCACCCATACGCTACCGCCCTTTTTGTTCTTTGAGCGACGCCAACCGCAGTTGACGATGGTATTGTTGTAGGCGGCCATCTCGGTCAAAGGAATCACCTCGCTGTTGCCGGCGTTAGAGAGCTTGAAGGCATTGGTGCAAGCATTATAGATGACGTTGTTGGCTACATCGAGCTTGCAACCTGCCTTCACATTGATGGCCTCGCCACCATCGGCAGCGTTACCGCTATCGGCAAAGATGTTGTTGATGATGACACCATTACCGCCCGTGAAGTAAGTCTGGTCGTTGTAATTGTCGTGGAAGAAGCTATTAGCCATCACAAACTTACCGTTCACATTGCAGAAGTGGAAGGCAGGAACACCGCCATCTATCTTGCCTGGTTTGAAGAGCCTATGTTGGTATGAAAGGGAACTTTCCGTAGGAGTGGCTCCACCATAAGCAATATCCACGTGATTGAGCACCACCTCCTCTGACTCAAAGCCGCAGATGATGCCGCCCCAGTCCTCAGGTTTCTTGGTATCGGAAGTGAAAGTGACTGGCTTCTGAGCTGTTCCCAAGCAATAGAGATTGCCGAGCACGACGATTTCGACAGGCACCTGCACCTCCGACTTGCAAGTGACGGTAACGCCCGGCTCGATGTAGAGCGAAGTACCCACAGGAATCTCCACGCTCTCGCTGAGGGTGGTGTCCTTGGTCCAAACCACGGAGCCTACAGGATATTCGGCGACATTGGTCTTGATGACATCCTTGGAACCTTGGTTCTCATTGCCATTGCCGCCATTGTTTACGTAATCGTATGGATTGATATTGTCGTTCTCACAAGAAGTGCAGAAGACAGTTGTCGCAGCTGCCATCAGCAGCATGCAAGCTAAAGTATTGATCTTTTTCATTATCCTTATCTATATCTATGTTAAAGATGCTAACCTATTTGTACATTATTATTTATAATTTATATCTCACTCCCAAGAGGAAAGTTCTGCCATATTGGTAAGTGCCGACGATGGTTTTATCGCTCTTCTGTCCCTCATATTCGAGGTTGCTCTTGTTCACCGTCTTGAGGTAACGCTCACGCTTAGCATCAAGCAAGTTGTTCGCCTTCAAGAAGACAGAGAAGCCGTTCTTGAATTGCTTCTCGGCGCTGAGGTCGAGACCGAACATCGCCTTGTCCCACTGGTCGGCATCCTTGAAAGGAGAAACCAGGGCGAGCTTGGTGCCGGTGTAGGAAGCGGCAAGCTGACCATTCCAACCATGGTTTGTGTCCTTGTAGAGGAGGGAGAGGTTGGCGGTATGAGGTGCTTGGTTCACCAAAGGACGAGTCTGGGTGACACCCGTCTTATACTCGGCGTTACCCTCCTGGTACTCACGCTTCGAGGTGGTGATTTCAGAATGGGTGTAAGTATAGTTTGCCTTCAATCCGAAGTGGCGGATGTACTTGATGACATCAATCTCGAAACCCATGTTCTTGGCGTTACCGAGGTTATCCGGCATGTAGTAAGCATCGGTACCTGCGCCAATCTTGCCATCCGAAGCAACGAAGACTTGCTCGATAGGGTCCTTCAAATACTTGTAGAACACGCCAGCCAACACCTGTTCGGTGGCAGAAGGGAACCACTCCCAACGCAGGTCGAGGTTATCGATGCGGGCACGTTTCAAGTTAGGATTACCCTTCTCCTGATACTCCTCGCCCTGAATCTGATAAGGCACAATCTCGTAGAAACCCGGACGGTTGATGGAACGATAGTAAGAGAGACGCACGTTCATCTTCTTTGTTGGTGTCCATTTGATGGATGCCGACGGCAGATAGTCCCAATAGCTCTGCTCGCCCACCTGCCCCATGTTGCGGAAGTGCTGGAGCATGGTGTAGATTTGGTTGGTGTGCTCGGCACGGAAACCTGCGTTCAACTCACCCAAACCAGACTTCACGGTAACCATGGCGTAAGCACCGCCGATGTGTTCCTTCGAGTCGTAGTTGAGTTGGGAAGCCTGTGAGTATGGAGTCTTGCAAACCCAGTCGATGCTGCCAAACTGCTCGAAACCATTGCCATCCAACTGCTGCGAGATGTTGGCAGGATTGAAGACATAAGAGTAATATCGGTTGCTGCGCTCCTTGCGGCGATACAGTGCGCCCGCCTTCCAGAGGGCATCCACCCCATTGCCGAAATGGGTGTCGTAAGAGAGGTTGATGTAACCCGCCCAGTCGGTGTCCTTGTTGTGCTGATAGCGTCGCTCAGCACTCTTAGGGAGCGTCTTCTGGATTTTCTTGTTGGAGTCCCAAATCGAACCGTCAATGTCTGACTCCACGGTATTGGTCAACGTGATGTACGTTCTGTCTGGGTCTTCCTCCTTGGCCTGCGAGAAGATGCCCGACCAATCTACCACGAAATCCTTGGTGAGATGGTGCGTACCCTTCAAGTTGGTGGCAAAGATACTCTGAGTCAGAGAAGTTGAACGAGTCTCATCGTCCTGGGTATAAGTGTCGGTGCCAATGTATTCGGTGCTGATGCCCTGGTTGTAGCGCACGCTCTTCGAATTGGTGCGTACATACATATTGTACCACTCCAACTTATGGGCTCCTGGCATCAGATGGTTGCCCAAAGTCAAGTCTATCTTGGCATGGGCACCTGCAGTCAAGTCGTGAATGCTATAGTAACGCTTGTGCAAATTGGAAATATACATCGCCTGTTCGCCCGAAGCCATCTTCACGGAGTTATAAGTTCGCTCGGTGCCACGGAAAGTATTCTGGATGCTACCAGCGAGCATCACACCCAAACGATCTTTCCAAAAACGGTTGCCGATGGAGAGACCACCGATAAAGTTAGGGGCAGGATTGGAATGGCTCTTGATTTGGGTAGGACCCTTCTTGAAGTCGTTCATCCCAGCCTTATAGTTTGGACCATAAGCCTCGTAAGGTGATTGGTGGGTGTAGTCGCTGCGGTTGGAGGTGAGATAATCCCTGCCGTCTTTCCAGAAATAATCGCTCGCTCCCACGGCGGCATTCGCCTGAAGTTGGAAACGGGAAGGTGCATCCTTCATCACCATATCCACAACTCCACCTGCCGCATCGCCCTCCATGTCGGCGGTCAGAGACTTCGACACCACGAGGCGATCCATCAAGTCGGAAGGGAAGAGATTGAGCGGAATGTAGCGGTTCTTGTCGTCTGGACTCGGAATCTTCACTCCGTTCACGAGGGTGTAATTGTATCGCTTGTCCATGCCTCGGAGGATGGCGTAGGAAGCTTCGCCCGAAGCATCTCGTTCCATCGTAACACCAGAAACACGCTGCAAGACGCTCGCCACGTTGACATCAGGAGAGAGTTGGATGCTCTGCTGACTCATCACGTTGAGCACGTTGCCGGCATTCTTCACCGTCTCCACGGCACTGCGGTCGGAGCGATACTCACGATGACCTGTCACCACCACCTCGCCGAGCTGCTTGGTGTCCTCGTCCATGGCTATGGTCAACTGTCCGTCTTTTCCATCTTTCGAGTCCTTGGAGTAATCCTTAGCCACATCCACCACCATCTCCTTGGTCTTGTAAGACATGTAAGTGACGATGATGGTAAACTTGCCCTTGTCGGGCAACTCGTGCAGGGTGAAAGTACCATCGAGACCAGTCGTGGTACTCACGTTGGGCAGTTCCTTCACTCGGATCACGGTTCCGATGAGCGGTTCGCCCGTCTTGTTATCCTTGACAATGCCATCGAGCGTATGGGCTTGGATGGCAGAGGTCGCTGCGGCAAGAAGAGCCGCACTGATTAAAAATCTTTTCATCTCTATTTTGTGCTGTCAGGGGAATTTACTATTCCCGATTTACTTGTTCTTCGTAATCGTATGGATGATATTTCCATCCTTGTCTATCATCGACATTCTCAATTGCTTCTTATCTACCGTAAACACCGAGTAACCATCGGCTGGACTACAGAACACGGTTTCTTCGATAGGTTGCACGGGGCGAGCCAAGGAAGAGGAAGAGTTGACCACATAGTCGATAGGGTCGCCCTTCTTCTGGATGTGCTGGAAGCTATGAATGTGTCCACAGGCATAAATCGCCACATTATTATATTTATGGAGAATAGGAAGCAAACGCTTCTGCATGTCGAGACGCTCACTCTCCTTTTTCTCGGTATAAGCATAGATAGGATGGTGTCCCAAGACGATGACCCAGTCTTCCTTGGCATTCTTCAGCGTGTTGTCGAGCCAAGAGAGCTGCGCCTGCATGTCTTCCTTGCAGGCATCAGGATAAGTATCGGAGGCCTTGCGATAAGAGTCGATGAGCGGTGTGGTGTCGAGACAAACCACCCTTACGGTAGTGCCCTTGTGGTCGAACACCTTGGTGTAGTATTTGGCTGGCATCATCCATCGGCGGCTCACCTTGCCATAATCCAGAAAAGCCTGGGTGTTGCCACGATACTCATGGTTTCCGCAAACCGGGAACCAGTCTATCATCAAGTCGGGATGAGAGTAAATCCACTCGAAGTTGGTCTGCCAAAGTGGGTCTTGCAGGGAGGCAATGCCATTGAAATGATGGATGTCGCCCACGGCGAACACACACTCAGGGTCAACCACGCCCGCCATCTCGCCCATCAGTTCGGCGATAGGTTTCTGGTCGTAATAGCCATTACGCCCCATGTCGTTGGTCATATAGAGCGTAATCTCGCCCTTCAGTTTTTTCCAATTCTCTCTCTTGGCTGTACAGTCTGCCATAATCTGTTTTTTGTCGGAAGAACAGCATGAAGCCATCTGATTCTGCACACCTGCACGTGTCTTCACACCCTGTGCTTGCAATTGCAAACTACCTCCCAACAACAAAGCTGTCGCAAAAAACGAAACGGCTCGTCTTCTGCCGCACCCATTCAAAACATTCTTTTTCATTCCTTTGAAATTAATACCTTATTCTAATTTTCATTCCTTTGAAATCAATATTTTTAAAAAAGACAAGACTCCCACTTGTTTATCAAGAAGCAATGCCGTTCAAATTCGGGTGCAAAAGTAGCGGTATTTTATGTCAAAGATGTTACAAGGCATTGAAGAATGCGATAACGAATGATACAATTTAGTTACAACATTTGCTGCTTCAGGAAGAAAACTTTGCATATCTCGAATAATTATCATAACTTTGTACCCTGAAACAAAATTGTTGAAGAATATATATGAATATCGAAGAAATCATAGCACGCTCAGGACATTTGCCGGCATCGGAAATCGCCGAAGAGGTGAATGAAACCTTGGAGTTAAACAACATATTGGTGATTACCGCTCCTCCTGGGGCAGGTAAATCCACCCTGCTCCCTCTCACCATCTGGAGTGGAAACAAGCATTTTCTTTCAAAGGACGAAAAGGAAAAGAAGACAAAACATCAGAACCAAGGAAAGATTCTGATGCTGGAACCTCGCCGTCTGGCTGCTCGACAAATAGCCGAACGAATGGCAAGCATCATCGGCGAGCCTGTAGGAAAGACCGTGGGATATCGAGTGAGATTCGACAACAAGATATCGAAAGACACTCGAATCGAAGTTTTGACGGAGGGCATCCTGACGAGAATGCTCGTCAGCGACCCTACCCTCGAAGGCGTAAGCACCATCATCTTCGATGAGTTCCACGAGCGAAGCATCAACTCCGACCTCGCCTTGGCACTCACCCTACAAGCACAAGGCATCATCCGTCCCGACCTCAGAATCGTCATCATGTCGGCTACCATCGACGCTTCGGGCATCTGCCAAGCACTCCACGCACCACTCATCGAAAGCAAGGGGCGAATGTATCCCGTGGAAATCATCTACGAGGATACCACTGGCTATAAAAACAGCTATGGTTATGAAGATTGCGCCGTAGCAACGGCCGCCATCATCGCCAAGGCACATCATGCCCACAAGGGCGACATCCTCGCCTTCCTACCAGGACAGGGAGAGATACAAAGATGCCTGGAAATACTAGGCGACTCGCTCGCCCCCACCACCGTCTATCCCCTCTACGGAAACCTCTCGCCAGAAATGCAGCGCAAAGCCATCGCCCCATCCAAGGAAGGCGAACGAAAGGTGGTGCTTGCCACACCGATAGCCGAGACTTCACTCACCATCGAGGGCGTGCGTATCGTCATCGACTCCGGACTCTACAAGAAATTGGTGTTCGATACCAACACTGGTCTCAGCCATCTGGAGACGACAAGAATCAGTATGGATATGGCGACACAGCGAATGGGAAGAGCCGGACGTGTAGCCGAAGGCTTCTGCTATCGCTTATGGCCGAAGACATCGGAACATTTGATGGCAGAAAGACGTACGCCAGAGATAGAGGAAGCCGACCTTTCGAGCATGATACTCGACATCGCCAGTTTCGGAGAAAGCAAGGTAGAAGCCTTGCCTTGGCTCACTATGCCTCCAAAGGCGAACGTATTGGCAGCCAAGGAATTGCTCTATTCGCTCGGAGCAATAGAAACGAAAGAGAAAGAGAAAAAAGGAGGCTTTTCAGAGAAAGCAGATGCCGAGATGGTTATCACTTCGCTCGGCAGAAAGATGGAACTCCTGCCTTGCCACCCTCGTATCGCCCGTATGATATTGAGCGCAAAAGGCAAGGGTCTGAAAGCTCTCGCTTGCGACATCGCTGCTCTGCTGGAAGAGAAAGACCCGATGGCGGAAAGCGGTGAGTGCGACATTACGCTCCGATTGTCTATTCTTCGCAGCAATCGCCGCAAGAACACATTGGGCAGATGGGCTAGAATCGCACAGATAGCCAAGGAGTATAACAGGATGGTTTGGAACAAGACTGATGGAACAAACCATTCTGAACATCAAGGGATGATTTCAGGGAAAAAGGTCTTTGCAGAGGAAGACAATTCGCCAGTGGATGGCGAAGAGGCTGGAATGCTCTTGGCTTATGCCTACCCTGAACGCATCGCCAAGGCTATGGATAATATTGGAGGATTCAAGTTGGCTAATGGAAACAAGGTCAGCATCGACCACAACGACCCCATGTCGGCTCGCCCTTGGATAGCCATCGCCTCGCTCTATGCCGGCAACGGCAGGGTTTTCCTCGCCGCACCGCTCAACATCGACCTGCTCTCGGAGATGATGCAAACAAGAGACCGTATCGAATGGGACGGCAGACAAGGCATGGTGGTAATGCAGCAAGAACGACATATCGGAAAGATCGTGATAGACAGCAAACCGATACAAAGTGCCGATAAGAAACAGATCATCAGCATCATCTGCGAAGCCATCAAGAAAGAGGGATTGAGCATGCTCGACTGGAACGAACCTGTACAACGCTTGCAGCGACGAGTGGCAAAGGTAGCGGAATGGCATCCCAAACTCGACATCCCCGACCTATCGACCGAGCATCTGATGCAAACCGCCCAGGATTGGCTCGCCTTCTATCTAGAAGAGAACGGCAGGGTGAAGACATCGACCACCGAACTGAAGAAACTCAACCTTTCGGAAATTCTTTGGAACTCCATCCCTTACGAGCTCCAGCAAGAGATAGACCGCCTAGCCCCTACCCATATCGAGGTTCCTACGGGCAGCCATATCCGCATCGACTACCGACAAGGAGCCGAAGCCCCCGTGCTGAGCGTCAGACTGCAAGAGTGCTTTGGCATGGAAAAGACTCCTTGCGTCAACGATGGCAAGCAGCCTGTTTTGATGGAATTGCTTTCGCCCGGCTTCAAGCCCGTGCAGTTGACCCAAGATTTGCAAAGCTTCTGGCAAAACACTTACTTCGAGGTAAGAAAGGAACTGAAACGAAGATACCCGAAACATTACTGGCCTGAGAACCCACTGGAAGCAGAGGCTGTAAGAGGGGTGAAAAGGAAATAAAAGGAAAGTCATCATGGATTTTTCTGATTTCAACAGAAAAACTGCCACAAACACGAAAGCTTTTAAAAAGTGAAAGCCTTAAAAACGAAAAAAGTTCCTTTAGTAAAACTCCGTGACCATCAAATGTTTTCACGAAATACTGAAGGAACTTTTTAATTTTTATTTCTTCTAAACACCTTGCTTGTTATAGCGACCATGCATCTCTATGAGAGAAGTATAAAAATCATGGCTATCTGTCGTACGAGTACGACTATAAGTTAATGCATTTTGAATGTTCTGCGATTGATACTGGAACAAACATGGAAGCGCATTACTGTCTGTCACAATAGGAGCCAAGTTAGCACCACTGTTGGAAACAATGGAAATTTTTCCGTCATCCTTCTTGAACATAGCTATCAAACTATACAACAAATCGTCACGTTTCAACTGAGGCAACCTATCACTGCACGTATCCCAAACACCATGCATATAAAGCACACGATCAGGCATGGCTATAGCGACATTGATGGTCATCTGGCGCAAAATGATCTCAGGTGCCTTCGGACAAGCAGGAGTAGCAGGAGCAAAACCATTGTAGAAATAGACCTTACCCTTGGTAATATCCCTTTCCGAAATATGAGCTTGTCGCAAGGCATCTGTGACGAAGTCTCCCTGATTGACTAGACCTGCGTTCGGGCCAGCAAATAGCTGACAGAATTTCAGATATTCTCCCACTGTAGGGCGATGCAGATAACAAGATAAAATCTCTTGATAATCAGCTATCGTGCGATTATTCCTTCTTTCCGTCCCCCTTCTTGAAAGGAGTGTATCCCGGAAGCTAAAGAACGAGCGACCTATCCAATAGACTGGTCCAAAGAAGAACAACACCAAGACGCCTACTAAACGCCATCCACTAGCAATGCCATTCAAGCTCCAATCCTTCACATCAGCAGGAATAGCATCAATGTCCTCTTCGGAAGGCTCATGCCAATAGAGCACAGTCGTTCCTGACTCAAGCTTATAGGAATATCCTATTACGAAGTTCTTTGCCTTAAACTTTTCTATGCGTTGCTCAGCCTCTGAATCACCTCGCTTTATCTTTGTGTCAGTCACCCATTCCGTAACAGCAAGGATAATCAGACAAACAAACCAAATGAAAGCTCCTATTCCCAAGCTCTTGAGGCAAACCCAAATGGAACCCATATAAGTATCCTTTGATTCCAACTTTGGCTCATCTGGCTGGGTTATACCCACAAAAAACTTGTGACGTTCCTCCGAATCCATCAGCCGCGATACTCCATCATCGGTGACGACCTCATCATCAGCACCCTTAGGATAGGTCAAAACATTGGCATAATTACACATGCTTTGTCCCAAGACATCAGCACACGCATAGCTGGCGGTCACATTGCCACGCAACTGATTGACAAGTTCGATGTTTCTGTCGTCCGTTATCAGCACGTGCTGCTCAATCTCATACAGTTCGTCCTCTTCCTGGATAGTTTGCTTTGCCTGCAAAAGCAATTCTTCCGGCTCTTTTTTGTCGGCAGAAATAGCCTTTCCCTTCCCTTTGAAAGCGCCTTGAAGCAACAGCATTTCCAATATGAGGTACTTACGCTTGGGCTGCATCTTGATAGCCGTCTGAAGCCACATCTCAATACGCTCAGCCTCCAAGTCGGACAGGAGCACTGGAGAGCGATGGGCAAAGAGCGACAACGCATAATAGTAATAAACATCCGGATCACCAGGAGTTAGGTCTACCGCCGTCTTGAAATTCCGACTTGCCAGTTCATAGTTCTGCAAAGACAGATAAACCAGGCCTTTTCCAAACAATGAATCTACGTCATGAGAGTTCTTTTTGGTATCAGACTCAAAAGCCAGCCTGAGATTCTCAGCTTGTTGCACAGAGAACAACAATGGGTTTACCACTTCGGGAACGAACTGATGCTCAGCTCCACACTTCGGACACTTCACCACACCGACAGGCAGTGGGCTTGTACATACTTTACACCTTTGTATTTTTAATTGTGCCATAACTATTTTATCTCTTGATTATTCATTACCAACTTATTCACCTTGGCCATAATTCGTCCACGCTCACGAGCCACTTGTGAGGGAAGAATAGAATCCGCCTCACGAATCAACCTATTCCACTCACGTTCATTGGCCGGATTGGAATATTGCTCAGCCATATCTCGCAACTCATGCCCCAACAGCCTCACCTCCTCTGTATCTTGCTCTAATTGGACATGCTGTGTATTATATTCCACGTCATGTTGTCCCACGATACTGGCCACAACTATCCAAATGACAGTAAGAGCCAGTATTCCAAATAGATAGAGCCGAACAGACATTTCGGGGAAAGTAGACAGAACCTCGGGCAAATCGAAATGAACGCATAAGAGGCGACGCCCCAATTCTGTGCCACAAAGAAAATAATAAATCATCCACAGGACAGCCGCACCTATATAATATAAGGTACAGACACCCAAGAACACCTTGAAATAAGGCGTTTGATTGGTCACCTCCTTTATCTCGGCATGCCCCTTATGAAGCCAAATAAAGAACAAGGCTTCCAAAAAAAAGGCATAAACCATATTAATCCAATAGACTGCCGATGGCGAATCTGGCTTTAGGAGCACGAATCCTAGCAAAGTGACTCCGTATGCAAGTGCAGGAGTCAACCATGAATAAAATAGATTTGTTTTCATATAGATGTTAATTTATTGGTGGTACAGGAGGAACTTGCACTACAGGAGGTGGTGTTTGGTTTACTGGAGCAAAAATCACTTGCAACTCAGGTAAATTCTCCGCAGCTACCCAAGATGGCAATCCAGCCTTCCAAACAAGCGTCTGACGAGTCAAAACGCTCTGAGCCACAAGTTGTTGCAAAATAGGCAAGTCGTAAGGTCCTGCTTGCTGTTGGTTAATATACACATAAATCTGTAAGGATTGGCTAGGAGGTGGAGGTGTCTGAGCTGTAGCCATGGCACCCTGTGCCACGGCCCCCATCTGATTGCCAAACATGTTGCCTATACCGACACCCAT
>ERZ808252.2311-NODE-2311-length-11770-cov-24.747076_pt1 | contig 11770 bp, 17 predicted proteins | sample MGYA00521242_ERZ808252 | MGnify/ENA primary metagenome ERZ808252 (study PRJEB31516, sample SAMN03275581) | gut metagenome | biome: mammalia-associated habitat; material: feces | host: Papio cynocephalus | place: Kenya | collected 2012-08-07 ...
TTAAAGGAGAAATTATTATGAAAACTCAGATTATCAAAGAAATTAAAGGTTACGAAAGCCTGTCAGATGCAAATAAAAAGCTTTTTGAAAAGGCTGTTGTTAGCTTTTTCAACGCTCAGGGACTTGAAAAGAGAGCTGAACTTGAATTTGCTCCTAAGGCAGTTTACTGCGTTCAGGATACAGAGTATATAAGCGGTGATGATGACTTGGTTGCAAGAGTTGTCAAGGCTATCAGCAAAGACGGCGAAAGTTATGTTATTCACAACGATATTTTTGAAGATACTTCCCTTTCTGAGTGCAGAAAGTGTATCAGCGAGTATCTTCGTTTTGAAGTGGGTGACGAGTGGTTTCACATCACAGATGATGGACTGTGGTACTAAAATAAAATGAGTGTATACCGGCTGTTATGCCGGTATACCTTATATAAAAAGGAGTGTTGAAGATGGAAAAAGAGTTGACTAAGCTTGAAGTTGATTGCGAGAGCATCAGGAAAGATATAAAAGAGTGTGGCAAGCTGTATATCACTGTTGCTTATAAGGTTTATGAGCTTTATACTTATGGAGTTTATAAGGAAAAATATAAAAACATTGTTGAATGCTGTAGAGAGGAATTTGGCTTTAAAAAGTCTACTGTATATAATTTTCTTGGCATTGTTGATAAGTTTGGAGAAAAAGAAAACGGTATTGTCACTTATCGTTCTCTTATGAAGTATGATAAATTTTCTTATTCTCAGCTTTCAGAAATGCTTTCCTTGTCTGATGGTCAGCGTATTAAGGTTACACCTGATACAACTGTTTCAGAAATTCGCAAAATAAAATCGGAAAAAAAAGTCCAGACGTCTGGAAAAAAAGTTGAAGATTTTAAAGTATCTGAGTCAGAACCGGAGATTATAGAGGTTCTTCCGGAGCAGTTCCAGGTTGAAAAAGTCCAGACGTCTGGAAAAATTGAAAATAATGAAAAATCTCCTGATAGCGTTTCATCAGAAAACAAAGAGATAGAAGAACTTAAATTTAAACTTAAGCTTGCTGAAGATAGAGCCGAGGATCATTGGAAATCAAGAGAAAGACAAGCTGAAACAATACGAAAGTATAGAAGTCAAGTTGAAGAGCTTAAACGAAAAAGTGAACAGCTATATAAAGAGTCAGAAAACAAGTTAAAAAATCTCCTTGAACAGCGTGATGCATTCAGGGAACGGCTTCTTAAAGATGAGGAAACTATAAATTCGCAGTCAGAAACTATATCTGATTATATGAAAAGAAATGAAAAGCTTATATATCGTAATTCAATTCTTGAAACTGATAATAGAATTTTGATGATTAGAGTTCAGCAGCTTGAAGAGAAAATTTCTCAGCTTGAAGCAGAAAAAAAAGAACAGATTTCTTAAAGAATTCTGTTCATAAAAAATTTACAGAGCGGAAAGAGAGGGATTCGAACCCTCGAACGGGGTAAACCGTTACACGAGTTCCAGTTGTCAAGCCTCTTAAACTTTTAATAAAATATTATATCATTAAAATAAAGTTTTGTCAACATTAAAAAAGTATACAAAAAACATTTTTCAACTTTGTGCATTTTGTCAATTGATATATCCGCACATATATGTTATAATATAAACATAAGATAAAGGAAAAATTTAAGGAAGGATGTTTATATTATGGAATTTAAAATTACTGACATTTCAAATGAAGATTTTGGTACAGTAGATACATGGTGTGTTTTTGAAGATGGAAAAGAAGTAGGTTTTGCTATGGTTCAGAACTGGGACACCAAAGAAGAAGACGGTATTTATATAGAGAGAATTGATGTATATGACGGATTTAGAGGAAATGGATATGGTACAGCTCTCTTGAAGGCTATTGATGTTTATTATGACTGTGAAAAATATCTTTGTCCTGATAATGAAAAATCCGCAGTCCTTTATGAGAGACTGGGCATAAAATCAGAATCTTATCCAGAAATTTATGATTACTCTGAATGTGGTTTTGGAGTTTATGAAATTTCAGGATGTAGTAATTATTAAAAAAATGCTGACCTATCGGCAAGACGGGGAGAAAGTGAGTTTGAATTATGGAAAAAGAAAGAGTTTATTTTGTTTCTACTTATGATGAGTTCTGGAGACTTGCACAGGAAGACGCTTATAACTGGATTCATGCAGGCTATCACCCTGATGAGCTGACAGACAAAGATATACTCAATGAGTACAGCGACTGGATTGAAGAAAATTGCATGACAGAGGAAGAAGCGTATAATAATATGAATGAATTTCAGAATGTTTTTGTTCATTCGCTTCATGAACTCTGTGAAGAAACAAGAAAATTTATGCAGGATATCATTGATAGCAATGAAAACTAAATGAAATACCCCCCCTTTTTATGGGGGGTTTTTTAAGAGAGGTTTTTATTATGGAAGAAAAGAAAGTTAAGACTACTGAAGCACAGCGTCAAGCGGCTTCACGATATAAAAGTAAGTTTGTTGAGCTTAGGATAAGAGTTACTCCGGATTTTAAATTTAAGCTTCAGGATTTAGCTAAAAGTAGTGATAAAAGTTTAAATCAATTTGTTCTTGACCTTATATTTAAATCTTTAGGTTAAAAATTAAAAGTTAAATCAATAAAAATGCCCTCGACTTCAAGAGCCGTGGGCATTTACTTTTTTCATCTCAGAGTTGCAGGTTAAACATAAGAAAGAGCAGATAACCAACCGCCCCAATCGTGGGGCCATCTTCCGGCTACTACCCCGCCGGAGGCAAAAAACCTTTTCTGACCGGAGCCAGCACGCCCCCCTTCCTCCTTCCGCCTGCCACCTTCACCGCCTGGACTACCACCCCCCGACGGCGCGGGCGGAGGACCATTTTGCGGAGAATTTGTCAAGGGTGGAGCGATAGCGGAAAGCAAAAAATTTTTTCGCTGATATCAGGGCAATAACAAGTTCAGTTAGTAAAGTAAACAAGGGAGATTTAAACTAAAAAAATGAAAAAAAACAGGATATGGAGTGTTTAGCTAAATACTGAACTTTTTATTGCCGTAATTTCTTTATTTTTTTGAAAAAAAAATATGAAATTGCTATCTTACCTGGTGTTACAATGTAAAAGATTATCAGGAACAGAAAAAAATTTTTGCGGCCCTTGACAAATTTCGTAGCACAAATGGTATAATTGTTCCGCGTTGGGGGAGGGTAGGTTACTAAGTAAGTAAAATCGGACGAACGTCCAGCCGTAAGGCTAAACCTTTCTGACGGTTTATAAGTAAGTAAAATTTGAGCAGTTAGGCTAACGGTTCTGATGAACTGACAGTTATGAGTAAGTAAAATATAGAATTAGTAGTTAACCGTCCGAACACTCGAGAAGTGAAAAGAATGAGTATTCTTCTGGGTGGTGGGATGGGTAAAGACAATTAAAAAAAATTTGGATATAATTCTGTTCAGTGTTTAATTTGTATTTTTTAATTGATTTATATTATCTATAATAATAATTAATCCTTATTTATTTTCTTCAAGAATTTTATAAACTTCCTGTAAAGCTTCAAGCTGTTTTGATTTTGGAAGCTGTTCCATTGCTTCAACCATTTCTTTCTGCAAGCCGTTCAGCTCTGATGAGCTGTTATAGTTCTGTGTCAGAATTCCACCGTTTAATGTGTTATGATTGTTGTTCATTACCTGTACCGGCTCTGTGGTTCTTCCAAGAAGATAGTCTACTGACACATTAAGATAATCTGCTATTTTATAGATGTTTGAAATCATTGTGTCATTGCCTTTTGATAAATCAGAAATATAATTTATATTTAATCCACATTTATCAAGAAGTGTCTTGATTGAAACTTTTCTTTCTTTAGCTACATTTTTAATTTTCATTGCTATTTCTTGTTGATTATACATATAGTATCACCTTTCTTTTTATTAAAAATGCACGAATATTCAAGACTTATCTTGACATTCAAGAACTATCTTGATATAATATAAAACATGAGGGATATTCACTCTCCTCAAAGAATATAAATGGCAGGATATAGTTATTTATTTTGAAAAGTACATTGCAATAGGTATGAACACTATGAAAGCTGCTATTGTTGCTATGGGGTCTTCTTTAAAATACTTTTTTAATTTTTTTACCCCTATTGTCAAAATCAATGCTATAACTACAAACGGGATAAAAGCATTCAGGTAAGTAAAAAAGATTGCATTTAAATCCATGTTTTCACCTCCTTTTATATTTAATTCATTCAGTGGTTGTTTGTTGGGAAAGTGATAGCCACTGAATGAGTTTACTCTTAATTCCATTATATCACTTGTATTTTAAATTGTCAAACAAAATTGTTTGAAATAAATATGTTGATGATGTTTTTTCGTCAATGTATTTACTTCAAACCGCTGAAGTTATTTCAGTTACTGCCTTGCTGATGTTTTGGTTCTTTGTTCTATCTTTCTCAGAGAGCTGGAGCATTAGCGGACAAGGTTTGAAGACCTTAAAAGAAAGAGGGTTTAAAAGTATGCTTGAAGTTATTGAAAGGCTTCAACCGATTATTAATTTTACACATTCTACGGCATTTGGAATAATTCTTTGTGCCGGGTGGTTTATTACGTATCTTGTTATGTCTGCCATGAATAAAAAGATGCGTAAGCAGTGTGATGGTCTTATTAAAGCTAATAAAGACCTTAAAAACGCTAATAATTCATTGGCTGGAGCGATTGAAGAAAGGAGTACTGAAAAATGAGTACTAAATGTGTAGGTTATAAGCATTCTAAGGGTAATATGTATGATGAACAAAACAGACGTGATGTTAACTGGAATAATCATGTTTTTTACTGCATTAATGATGAAGACCCGTATGTGTGTGGCTTCTCATCAGTGGAACTTAAAGTACCTGATGAAAATCTTTTCACTATGACCGGATTCCGTACTGAGGAAGAATGCAAGGCTTTTATTTCTGAAACCATTGAGCCTATTTATGGTCTTGTCGGTGATAAAATCAAGCTGAAATATATCAAAAAAGCTGAAAAGCCTGTTGATTTTGCTGACCCGGCTAAGCCTAAAAAGTAATGGAGCAGGAAGAATTTACAGAGGTAACAGACGTTGAAGTTATTGAAGATGTTGAAACCGTTGAAGATGAAGAAATTGAAGAAACAACGATTGTAGAAACTTCTGAAATAGCTGAAACATCTGAAACAATTGAAACAACAGGATTAACCGTTACAACAATTGATTATATGTCTGAAATTGCTTTAAATACTGCCAGAACTGCTAACTGTGTATCGTATTTATCAGGACTTTCAGTTATATTAATTGCAATTTTCATTTCTACAGCTATACTTAAGGTGTTTTTCGGCGGTAAAAGCTTTTAAACATCTTAGATATATATTTTCTGTGAAAGGTGGTGAGATTATGAATGCTAAGATAATGGCTTTTGCTTCAAAGGCAAAAGACTTTTACGAAACCAATAAGTATAAGGCAATCGGTACGGCAACAGCATTATTTACTACTGCTTCAGCTTTTGTAGTTGGTGCGAGTGCTGATGAAATAGCTTCTGATACAACTTCAACACTGTCAAGCGACCTTGTTTCTGCTATGTCAAGCGTTGATTACAGCGTTATACTTACTTGTGTAGTTGCTCTTATTCCTGCCGTATTCCCTGCGGTATTCGGACTTATTGCAGTTCGTAAGGGTATAGGCTTTGTTCTGGGAATGGTCAGAGGTGCTTAAAAACTGTATCTGCATTTTGTGGACAGATACACTAAAGGCGAATAGTTAAGCCTGATGGGTGCAGATTTAAAAGTCTGTACCCATTTTTTTAAACGGAGGTGAAATAATGAAAACTCTGATAACTAAGTTTACAGCAATTTTTTTAACGCTGATGGTTCTGATGAGCTGTCTTACTGTTACTGCTGCTACTGTTTCAGCAGCAGAAACAACTACTTCAGAAACTGCCCCGTCACTCATATATGATTTTGGGTCTGTTCCTCTTAATGTAAAATCAAAGTTGTATAGCGATGATGAGCTTCAATATCCTTATTACTTTATTCTTCACAATTACTATGTTAGATATACGGTAGTTTTCTTTAAAGAAAAGGTTGACTATTTATATGTTAACAATGAAAATGACTACTATCTGCGTTCTCCTGAAAAGTTGAATTATACGTTTATGGAGTTTAGTAGCGATGGAAGTTACTACGGTGGTAGTAGCTCTACTTACTATTCACTTGGTTTTGATAAAGCTGGTTCTGGGTTTGCCTATGGTTATAGTTCTTCTTCTGACAGATTGCAGAACTACGTTGATAACATAGTATACAGCAGCTTTGATATCAAGTGTAACGGCATGACTATATACTTTGCTAAGAATAACAAAAAGGTAACTATAAAAGATTTAGTTGATTTGCCTGCCGGATCTGGTGGCGGAGAAATAGTGGGACCTCAACCCATTCCATCACAACCAGGAGATTACGATTTTATAGGGCCTTTGCCTCTGATACCGATTGAGGGCGACCCGACTTTTCAGGGCTTTAAAGACTGGCTGATAAAAAACAAAAAGTATGAAGACCTGGCAAGCTACGGTATTAACTGTACAGCAAGTAATATTTCTTCAATTGTTGATTTATGGACAGGCAATTACAATAGCATTACCAGTTTCTTTACTGGGTTAAAGTCAACATGGAGTACGATTAGTGCTATTACTCAAGCAAAAAATATATATAACTGGCTTGAACAGCAATGGCAGCTTTATAAAAAGTCATTGATTACTTATGAAACAATACCTATTAAAGATGGTGTGCTTAATTATGAAACTGACTATGATGAAGACGGTAATTTCATTAGTTCAGAAACTTCATATTTAAAACTTATACTTGGAACTTTAATATCTTTTAAAGACAGCTTTAATAACTATGTTGACAATTTTGTCAGTTATATATCTTCTCTTGATGTTAATCTGAACAGGCTTTTAAATTCTGTTTCAGCTGTTCCGCAGTATACAGCAGATGCAATATATAATAATTTAGTCAATCCTTTTAACTTGATTTTAGATGCTATCAATAATAGCTCCGGCGGGACTACTGAGAATGTTACTAATAATTATTATACATATAATACAGACGTTTCTGACTCAGAGCAAGAAGCTTTTAACGGTCTTTTTACTGAGTATAATCAGAAATATGATGAGCTTATAAGAAGCAAATTTCCTTTTATTTCTCAGGTGTCAGGGATTTTTGATGAAGTTTGGCAGGCTTGCGGATATGATGCCACATCAGAAAATTCTCTTGATGTTCAGTCAGAAAATATTACTGTTAATCAGGGGCCACAGCAAACGCAACAGGATTTTATCAATAGTAAAATGGTAACTATTTTTGATAGCTATAATCCGTCATATTTTAGTGGCGTTGATGCTTCAAATGCTCCGAGTTATACAGTTACTGTTGCAGGAACTAAGTATAATATCATTGATTTCAGGATTTTTGAAAAGTATAGAACTACTGTTCATGCAATTATTACTCTTGTTCTCTGGGTTCCTTATCTTTTGAGTTTGTTTAAAGCTGTACCAAGTATTATTGCTGGTGTATCTGATATAAATAATATTACTATTGAAAATAATATTGGTAGAATTGAAACTAATTCTGAATTTGAAGGAAATATATTAGTTGAAGAGGAACAGCGAAATGCAAATAAATTTGAAGATTTTGATGTTTTTGTTGCTAATGTTGATGGTACTTATTCAGCATATAAAAGTTCTAATGGTTGGTCTAAAGGTTAAAGGAGGTGTTTATTATGTCTACTTTTTTTAGTTTTCTTTTGAAAATCGGTTATCTTTTGATTTCTAATCTTCCTTCACTTGATTTTGTAATGCCTGATGATATCGTTTCCGGTGCTGTTTCTATTTTTTCAGGTATAGCATATTTTTTACCTATGACATCTATTATAGCTCTTTTTAATATTAAAATTTCTGTCATTGTTTTCAGAATTGCCGTAGCGGTTTTTAAATTTGTTAAAAGCTTTATTCCTGGTATAAGCGGAGGTTAAAAGATGGTTGACTTTTATTTTGATATACTGGGATATGTTTTGAAATTTTTCGGTATAGTGTTTCTTGTTATACTGGCTTTGTTACTTCCTTTTATCCTGGTATCAGTCATTTATTTTATAGTTCAGCTCGCTAAGGGCAGACGACTGAAAAAAAGAACTTTACTTAGTATATATAAGCCACGAAATATTTTTTTAAAAGTCTTTTATGACTTTCCTGTAAGGCTTGTTGAAGACTGGTTTAACTATAACCCTGATGACTTCAATTATTACTATGGTTTTTGGCTTTTTGCAGGTGAACAGGGTTCAGGAAAATCCATTGCAATGGCTGAGTTTTTACGCAGAATTAAACAGCAGTATCCTAAATGTGTAGTGAGGTCAAATATTGATATATCATTTCAGGATAGCAGAATTGATAGTGCAGAAGACCTTGTTTTTAATAACAATGGCAGTTGGGGACAAGTTGAAGCTATAGACGAGATACAGAACTGGTTTAATAGTTCTGAGTCAAGAAACTTTCCTCCGGAGTTAATTCAGGAAATTTGTCAGCAGCGTAAACAATTTAAAATGATAGTTGGTACATCTCAATGTTTTAACCGTGTTGCACTTCCCTTACGTCAGCAAGTCAATTATCTTTGCAAGCCTATGACCATTTTCGGAGCTTTTACTATAGTAAGAGTATATAAACCACAGGTTGCCGAAGATGGTACTATAAAGCATTTAAGACGTTATAAAACTTACTGTTTTGTACATGATGAAGAGTTAAGAAACAGTTATGATACAAGAGAAAAAGTTAAAAGATTGAGTTTAAAAGGCTTTAAACCACGTTCAGAGCAGTTGAAAAGCGATATATTAGAAACAATTGCAAACACAACCGCCGAAAAATAGGCGGTTTATAGCGACGGTCAGCCGAAACCGTGCAAACATCAGCTCGCTGATGTTGGAGCGGTCGGCGACCCGCCGAAGCCGCCGCAGGCGGCGTAGGCGTTAAGCTTGTTTATAATGTTATATTTTCACGCACGAAAGTTGAGTGCAGGGGGTGAGAGTTATGAAAAAATTTAGTATTCCTTTTGAACAGATATCAGATAGTTCTCCGGTAAAGCTTACTGAGTGCGGTTCAATTTTTGAAGTGATGTCGCAGTTAAGGAAATCAAATGGTAATGACGTTCGTAAACTCTCATCTGATACTTACTATAGATTGCGTGACCGTGTTTCCTTTGGTAGTATAGATGACTTTTATAGCTGCGGTTTTAGTGTTAGTTCTGATGGTGAAGTTGCTGATAGTAAAACTCACGTTATTAAAAAAGGCTTTGTTTATCCTGTTAAGTTCTATAAGCGGACTTCAAACCGCTTTCAGAGTCCTAACGAACTTCGCAGGACTTTTAAAAAGATTAGGAATATAATTAATTGTAATACATCTGATTTATCAAGATGCAAATTCTGTACACTTACATATAAAGAGAACATGACAGATACTAAAAGACTTTGTGAAGATTTCCGCCGTTTTAATCAGCGGTTTAAGCGATATGTCAATAAAAATTTTGATATGAAGTATGAGTATATAGCTATAGCAGAACCACAGGCTCGTGGAGCATGGCATATGCATATAATTTATATCTTTGATAATAAAGCACCATATATTCATTATAGTGAGTACTCTCGTATATGGGGTTTAGGCTATGTAGATTTAAAGGCAATGCCTGATAATGACAATATCGGAGCATATTTTTCTGCCTATCTCTCTAATTTGGCAGTTGATGATAGCTTTGAAACTTCGTTTAATCTTGCTGAAAAAAAGGTTACAGTTAAAAATAAAAAGAAATTTATTAAAGGCGGTCGCCTTTCTATGTATCCTGCAAAATTTAATATTTTGCGTACAAGCAGAGGTATAAAAAGACCTGTTATTGATGAAATGGATTATGCAGAGGCTAAAAAAGTCATATCATCTCATATATCACCAAATTTACATAAAACTCTTGATGACTGTTGTACATATAGGAACTGCGTTCTTATTAATGTTGATAGTGGTGATAAGTTATTTAGTAATACCATTTGGTATGAATATTATAATGTTGTCAGAAAAGGCAAGAATTCTCCGCATAAAGTTATTAAAAAGTCGGTTGAAGACTCTGCACAGCTTACTTTTGATGATTATGAAGAAAAATGTAAAGCTGATTTGCTTAAATCTCCTACTTGGCAAAGTCTTTTTGATGAAGCGTGCTTAGAGCTTGATTATGCTGAGTCCGCCGGATATTGTGTTAAAGATGAGGTTTTCAAGAAATATAGTTTTATTAGTTTGGATTTTTTGAAAAATGCACGTAAAGTCATTAATGAATATATTGAAAAAGATATTAATTCAGGTAAATTTGTATCATTGAGTTAAGGGGGTGTTTTTATGAAAATTATGATTTATATACTTTTCTTTGGTCTTTTCTGTTTGATTAGTATAGTTGGTCTTGCTGTTCTTTTTCGTGCTTTGGGTTTCCTGGTGTCCTCTTTTGCTTTTCTTATGGGTAAGCTTCCGAAAAAGGAAAATGCTGTTGAAATTTCTGTTGATGAAAAAAGTGATTTACCTTGTGAAATGGAGTCAGTTAAAGTAGGTGATGAAGATGACATTACATCAGTATCTTAATGAATGGTTGTCTGACTATAGTATACAGCTTGCACCCAACACCGTAAGAGGGTATGAAGTGAATATTCGTCATATCTGCAAGTATCTTGGCAATGTGGAGCTTGATAAGCTTACATATAGAGAAATACAAAATTGTTATACTGAGCTTTTAAAAACTCTTTCTGGTACTTCGGTTCTTTACTGTCATAGAGTACTTAGGAGTTCCCTTCATCAGGCTGAACGTCTTGGATTAATTGTCAGAAATCCTTGTGATTTTGTCTATGCTCCGAGGAAAAATAAAAAGCATTTTAATGTTCTTACTGAGTCAGAACTGCATAAACTTTTTAACTCTATAAAAGATACATGGCTTTATACTCCGGTTATGCTTTCTGCGGTTCTTGGTCTTAGACGTGGTGAGGTTCTCGCTCTCAGATGGTCAGATATTGACTTTAAAAATAATATTTTAATCGTTTCTCATTCAGCTTTTGTTGTTAATGGAGAGTTTACACTGTGTGAATTGAAAACTGAAAAAAGTAATAGGGCAATACTTCTTTCTGATATTCTTTCAGATTATCTTTATACGGTGATGAGCTCTTCGTTTTCGAAATTTGTTTGTATTCGTTTTGGTTCTCCTATATCGCCCAATGTGCTTAATAAGTACTTTAGGAAAACTGTTGATAATCTTGGTTTACCGCATATCAGGTTTCATGACTTGCGGCACACAAATGCAACCTTGCTTTTGAAAAAGGGCATTCCTGCAAAAATTGTTTCAGAACGTCTTGGACATAGCTCTATATCAGTAACTCTTGATACATATAGCCATGTACTTGTGGATATGCAGAAAGATAGCTCTGTTGCCTTTGACGACTTGATATAAGGGGGGTTAAAAGATGAATGAGTGTCTTACTTGCGGTTGCTATGATGAAGATTATGGCTGTACAATGCCGAGCTGTGATAAGTGGTATGCGTGCCCTATTGAGTCATTGCCTGAAAAAGAACTTAAAGTTATTTTTAGCGGTGACATACCTGCATCAGAGCAGGAGCGTATAAAAAAAGAGGGGGAATAGTCCCCCTCAGTTACTTGTTTTCCATATCTTCCTTGATAAGCTTGTTGATGTAGCCGTTCAGGCTCATGCCCTTGCTTTCTGCATATGCCTTGATGAT